>Ga0209268_1000849_pt1 | contig 15324 bp, 14 predicted proteins | sample GraSoiAngelo_143_FD_185900 | JGI IMG/M metagenome (GOLD analysis project Ga0209268, IMG submission 185900) | Grasslands soil microbial communities from the Angelo Coastal Reserve, California, USA - 14_1009_02_30cm (SPAdes) (version 2) | ecosystem: Environmental > Terrestrial > Soil > Grasslands ... | reverse complement strand
TTCACGCTGCGTGGCCTGACCAAGGTGACAGCCGAGTGGACCGTGATCTGTCTCACCCACAACCTGCTCAAGCTCTTCCGGGCAAGCGTCCGGCCTCAGCCCGCCTAAAGGAAGCCGTGTGATGGCATCCGCACCACGGTCGAGCCCCGCGTCGCTTGTCTCCCGACGTCGGCCCACGTGGCGCACCGTCTTTTCACCTGCCATTATCGCGACAGGCTCCTAGGTGACGGACAGCGCCCTCCGCACGCCCCACGACGCGGTGATGGCTCGGCTCGACGCGCTCCAGGCCTGGCACCGCGATCTCCACCGCGACGCCGAGGCCGGCTGGACCGAGTTCCGGACCAGCGCCGTGGTTGCGCGGGAGCTCGCGCGCCAGGGCCCCGGGGTCCTGCTGATGGCCGGGCTCGTGCTCGATCTGCTCGGGAACCACTGACGTGGACCGCGGGCTGGTGGAACGCGTGCTCGCAGCCGTCGATCGAGACGCGCTGCTCGAGTTGGCGCAACGCCTCGTCCGGATCCCGAGCTTCTGTCCGGACGAGACCCCGGTCGCCCGCTTCCTGGCCGAGTACTTCCGCGAGCGCGGCTACGCGGTGGAGCTGCAGGAGGTGGAGCCGGGCCGCTTCCAGACGATCGCCACACTTCGGGGGACGGGCGGCGGCCGCAGTCTCATGCTGAACGGTCACCTCGACATCAATTCGCTGGCGCGAGGCTGGACCCGTGACCCGTTCGACCCGTGGATCGAGGGAGACCGGCTCTACGGTCACGGGATCCAGAACATGAAGGGCGGCGTGGCCACAATGATCGAGGCGGTTGAGGCGATCCGGCGGGCCGGCTTCCGCGCCGCGGGGGACATCGTCCTGGCCTGCGTCGTCGGCGAGACCCAGGGCGGCGAGGGCAGTCGCTACCTCGCCGAGCACGGGCCCCGCACCGACATGGCGATACTGCCGGAGCCGTACGGGCTGGGGAACCTGGTCACGATCCACGGCGGGATCGTGCACCTGGCCATCCACACCTTCGGCGTGACGGGGCACATCAGCCAGATCGAGCACACCGTGAGCGCCGTCGCGAAGATGACGAAGGTTGTGCAGGCGCTGGCGGCGATCCGGTTCAGCTACACGCCGCACGCGGCCCTTCCGGCCCTCCCGCGGCTGAACGTCGGCAGCATCATCGGCGGGCGCGGCGAGCGCTACGTGCTCGTCGAGCCGCCCTACGTCCCGGACCTCTGCACGATCATCGTGGACGTCCACTTCGTCCCGGGCCAGACCGTGGAAAGCATCGTGGCCGACATTCGGCGGACTCTCGACCCTTTGCGGGCGTCGGACCCCGAGCTCCGCTACGAGGTCGAGATTCCGCCGCCCGCCTATTTCAGGGGCCGGCGCCGCCTCGTGATGCAGCCCGTGGACGTGCCTACGAACGCAGACGTGGTGCAGGCGGTCGCGCGCCACCACCAGGCGGTAACCGGTCGCCCGCCGGCGGTCATCGGCGCGCTCTTGCCGATGTCCTACTCGGCCGGGGACGCCTCGTGGCTCTGGGGCACGGCGGGGATCACGTCCGTCTACTACGGGCCGGGTGGCGGCTTCCTCGAGCCGGGACCCGGCGGGAGCTACGCCTTGATCAGCGAAATGTTGGCGTGCGCGAAGGTGCTCGCGCTGACGGCCCTCGATGTGACGAGCCCCGTCAGGGCGTAGCACTGTGGTCTACGATGCGCAGGCGGCCCCAATGCTCACGCGAAAGCCAGCGTGACCCCGGCCGTCCCATCGCACGGGTGTCCTAACCTGTGCCTTCTATTTATTTGTCCGATCGGCTCACGCCGCTCTCCGGAGGTATTCGTGATGGAGCCCACCCACGCGTGGCACCTCCATCACCCTGCCCTGGCTCGGCGGCTGCACACTCCGTGGCTCGGGCGCGTCCTTGGCCAACGATAAGTGTGTCCGGGTCCCGTTGTAGTAGTCGACGTACTTCGACAGGATCCCCATCAGATGCCGTTCGCCGATCACCACGAGATGGTCAAGGCATTCCCGTCGAATCGATCCAATCACGCGCTCGGCATAGGCGTTTTGCCAGGGCGAGCGTGGAGCAATGACCGCTTCCCGGATGTCTAACGTCCTGGCCTGACGCGAAAATCGCTCTCCATAGACCTGGTCGCGGTCCCGGATCAGATTCCGTGGGGTCTCCTCCAGCCCGCACGCCTCGACCAGTTGCCGAGCGGTCCAACCCGCGGTCGGATGCTCGGTGACATTGAAATGCACCAGCCGGCGCCGGTCGTGGTTCAGCACCACCAGCACGAACAGGACCCGAAACGTCGCCGTGGGCACTGTGAAGAAATCCAACGCGATCAGATCCTTGGCGTGGTTCTTCAAAAACGCGCGCCACGCCTGCGACGGCGGCCTCCGCGGCCGGAGCATATACCTCGAAACCGTCGCCTGCGATACCGCCAGACCCAGCTTCAGCAGCTCGCCATGGATCCTCGGCGCGCCCCAGAGGATTGGCGCGGCTGATCCGCCGAATCAGATCTCGGAGCTCCGTCCTGATCGCGGGCCGACCGCGTCGGCGTCGACTCTTCCACGCCCAGTAGTGCCTGAACCCCTGCCGGTGCCAGCCGACCACGGTCTCTGGCCGCACCATCTGCAGCGAATTCCGCCAGCTCTTCCAGAGCCTCGACAGCACGACCCAGATAGGATGAAGCGGCTAGCCATCCCCTAGAGTGGTGGCGTCAGGAGCCCCACAACTTAAACGCGGTCAAAGCCGCAAGGGGAGGCTAGCCATGGACCATGTTGGCATGGACCTGGGGAAGAGGGAAAGCCAGATTGCGATCCTCACGGATGACGGTGAGCTGATCAACATGCGCATTCGCACCGAGCCGCCTGGTCGAGGTGTTCGGCCGTCGACCAAAGGCCAAGATCATCGTGGAGGCGTCTACGGAGAGTGAGTGGGTCGCCCGTTGCCTCGAAGACCTTGGCCACGAGGTCATCGTGGCCGACCCGAACTACGCGCCGATGTACGCCCAGCGGACGCGCCGCGTGAAGACAGACCGCCGAGATGCCCACGCCCTGGCACACGCGGGTAAGGCCGGCACCTATCGCCCCGCCCATCGGACGTCGACCGAGCGCCGCGACTTGCGCGCGCGCCTGGCCGTCCGCGAGGCCGTGGTCCGCACCCGCGCCGCGTGGATCACTCGGATCCAGTCGCTCGTGCGGCGTGAGGGATCGCGCCTCCGCACCGGAGCGCCTGAGACCTTTCTCACGCGGGTGAAGGAACTGGCGCTCCCGCCCACGCTCACGACGGTGATCGCGCCGCTGTTAGAACTCCTCGGTCCCCTCAATAAACAGATCGCGGCGCTGGACGAGGAGCTCGAGCGGATCGTCGCGGCCGACGAGGTTACCCGGCCTCTCACCACCGTGCCAGGCGTGGGGCCGGTCACGGCGACGGCGTTCGTGGCCACCGTGGACGACGTGACCCGATTCCGGGACGCGCATCAAGTGGAGGCCTATCTGGGGCTGATTCCCTGCGAATGGAGCTCGAGCGAGGCCCAGCGCCGAGGCCACATCACCAAGGCGGGGAATGGCCGCATGCGCTGGCTGCTGGTCCAGGCCGCGTGGTGCATTCTGCGCCGGCGCAAGAGACCCGAGACGGCCGCGCTGCGCGACTGGGCGGATCGGATTGCCGGACGGCGCGGCCGGTCCATCGCCGCGGTGGCTCTGGCGCGGCGCCTGGCGGGGATCCTGTTTGCCATCTGGCGGGATGGGACTGTCTATGACGCGACCAAAGTGCGTGGACCGATGACGGCACGACGGGCCGCATAGACTGCAAGAGGGGGCAAGCTGATCGATCGCTCAGCTGTGAGACGAGGTGAATGAGCGGTGAGCGCGAGGATCTTCTTGGCTGACGTTGAGAGCCGTGACCCAGATGGCGCCGCCGCCCCGATCGCATCACCATCATGCGCGGGCGAGTCGCCACTCGCCACTGACAGCGCGAAGAGAAGGATGACAAACCTCGCACAGCGAGCACGACACACACGCGTCCGTCGTCCTCACAAACGAGGAGGAGAGAGAGGGCGCTGATACGACCAAACAACGTCAAGCTCCACACCTATTCCACACCATCATAGGACTGCTGGTACGTGGGACGTGAGCGGGCTTTGCGGTGATTTGAAATGACCCCGAGCCCTCATCGCGGTTTGCTTCAAACCCTCGAGGCTCTGCCGGGACTGGAGTGACTATGGCATCTGGCGGCGAGGGTCGAAGGAACAGTCCGATGACTTACACTCGATCCGATCCTTCTGATGGTTTCTTCGATGGGCTCCAGAGCTTTGGTTTCCCTCCGCCCTGCCATCCAAGCTACGGGGCGTCTGGCTGTTGCCCCGGTGGGACTGCCTCGTAGTGTCCGAAAACTCATCGCATGGCCAGGCTCAGGCCGCGCGGCGGTAGTATCGCAACAGCCCGCCCAACCGCTCGCGGCAACGCACGTGGGTGCCCCGGAGAGAGCGGATCTCTGGTGTGATCAACTCGTTGCTGAGCCCTTGATGGTTCCGCTCCCCATGGTAGTGCGCCACGAACTCGTCGACGGCGCGGAGCAGCCGACGTTCCCCGAAGAAGATCAGGCGGTCGAGACATTCCGCCCGGATCGAGCGCACGAAGTGCTCCGCGTAGGCGTTGGCATTGGGCGCCTGGATGGGCGTCAGCACGATCCGTACCCGCGCGCTTTGGACGATACGGCGGAATCCGTCCGTCCACTTGCTGTCACGATCGCAGATGAGCACCTGGTGGCGCGCCAGGAACCGGTCGACCGCATCGGTGAGTCGCCGCGCCGCCTGCGCCATGAACCACCCATCCGGGGTCGGTGTCGAGCCCGCCACGTGAACCCGTCGGCTCCGGAGATCGATCACGAACAGCGTGTAGTACGTGATCAGCTCTCGAGGGGTCCAGACTTCGCTGGTGAAGAAGTCGGCCCCCGCGATCGCGCCCCAGTGGGCCCGCAAGAACGTCCGCCAAGATGACGGCCGCTCCGGCGCGGGCACGATCCCGTTGTCTTTCAGGACCTTGGCGATCGTACTCCGGGCCACGCCATGGCCCAGGTTCTTTAGCGCCCCCTGGATGCGCGTGTAGCCCCACCCCGGATTCTCCGTGGCCATCCGCAGAATGAGGGACGAGATCTCCCTCATGATCCCAGGACGGCCTGGCCGCCCCGGCGTGAAGGTCCACTTCCGGGCGATCAGGCGGCGGTGCCATCGGAGGATCGTGTCGGGCGTCACGATGGTCGCGACCTGCCGCAAGACCCGTCGGCCGAGTCGGCGTCCCCTCGCCGCGAGGCGCCGGCGCTGGTCATCGGTCAGCCGGAGGCGGCGCCCCTTCAGCTGCTCCTCCAGGACGCGGTTCTCCTCTACCAGGTACTCGATAACGTGTTGCTGGTGACGATGACCCATCCCGCGAGGGTCAGGAGCAACACCTGCAAAGGAGAGAAAGTGGCCTTCATTGGTCGATCTTACCCGGAGTGGGGAACGAGCAAGGACCCGGCTGAGTTTTCGGACACTACGACGCCAGGTGATGGACGCGTTTCCCTATGAATCGGCGCCCACGTACGTGCTCCGCGATCGGGACGCGACCTATGGTGACGAGTTCACGCGCCGAATCGCAGACATGGGTATTCGCGAGGTCCTCATCGCCCGGCGCGCCCCATGGCAGAATCCTTTCGCCGAACGCCTGATCGGCTCGATCCGCCGGGAATGCTTGGACCACGTCATCGTGCTCAATGAGCGCCATCTCCGCCGCCTGCTGCGCGCGTACCTCGCCTACTACGACACCGTCCGTCCCCATCAGGCCTTGAACAACACCAGCCCTCTTCCCCGGAACGTCCAGCCGCCGACGCGGGGGCCCATCGTGGCCATCCCGCAGGTCGGTGGCCTGCATCACCGCTACCAGAGCGCCGCCTAAGCGCGCCGTCCGAGCCCCGGATCCTCCTTCACTCAGCCGTGACGTCTGCCGCTGGTCCTCTACCGACAGACAGTTCTCCCCGCTATCAAGCCTTCCGCGGGGCCGCCGAGACGGCGGCCCCGCTAGATCGTCAGATCAGTGCCGTCAAGCAAGTCGTCTGTGGGTGCGCTGAAGGTATTTTCGACCGGGACAAGAGCGCTCTTGGCGGGAGTATCTCTGGGCCGGAGGGTCGCCGAGGGCAAATCTTCGGAAAATGGGCCGTCAGCCTCCCGGGGCGACGCGGGAACGGCCCGTGTGACGCATTCCGAACGGCAGAACGGGCTTCTGGCACGTCACGTCGTGCATTCAGAAACGCGAGGGAACGAGAACTTGGTCCAAATCGAAAATCCCGGCGAAGAGCACTGGGCGCTAGCTAGGTACGGCCGATGCCGACTCGACTGCTGCCCCTTTTTCACCTGGGAGTGTCGATGCTGCTGACCGACCGCTGCTCTTGCCGCTACTACAAGGAGATGCACTCCGATCGAACCCGCGTGTGTTCCTCGCCTTCAATGCCGCGCGGGACCCCTGGTGACACCAACTGGCGAACTATATTCGAGACACTGACAAAAACCAAATCGCTCTTCCCGAGCGTTGAGAATTGCAGGTTGATCGTCAGACTGTTTCCGTTCTGATTGCCGGACGGTATTGGAGAGTCCCCCCAAATGTCCTTTGTCGCCAGATAATGCGTGGTCGACGGTGGCACGACGGTGATGTCCAGGGGCTCCCCGGAGATCGAGAAGTCCCTGTTCGGCGGGAACGGCGTCGAGGTTGCAGGTCCACCATCAAAAACGGTCGCACCGAACGCATCACGAATCGTAATTCGCTGGATCGTGACAGACTCGAGAGTATTGTGATTCCGGACGGCGATACTCGTATAAAACATTTCGGACAACCCTATGCTGGGATTGGAGCGCACCGCGTGAACCCCGCCACACCCGACCTCTCCACTGCGAACACCAGCCGCTCCGACGCTGACCAACGTCAAGACCCCAGCCATCACCATTCCAATGGTGAGCAGCCCCTTCATGTTCGCCTCCTCACTCGTAAGTACGGTTAGGGGATGAAGCAATGCAACGAGAACAGAATAATGCAACGGCCAAACTCGTCGTGGACCACCGCCAACCTCTTCAAGGCGCGATTGGGAACTCAGAGAGTTCTGCGGCTCGCGTTGCCGAAGATAAGAGCCACGCTACATGCGTTTGGGCGGCATGTCGCAGAGGCACAGTGAGATTCCACGGAGTGCAATGCTGAGAGACCACGAGCGCCAAGGTGGCTCGCCGCTCGTGAGGGGTCCCTTACACACGGATACGCCGATCGGCCGCGGAACCTATCCCACTGACGGAACTTGGCTTTCACTCCAGCCGATAGTGCCCCTTAAATTTCGAATAACCCTGGTACGTGCCGTCGGCGGAAGGGCGCAGGTTTGTATACGCGTACTCTCCCTCACCCCTGACCCCCGCGAACTTCCCGGTTCCACCCAGGTACTTGACCGTCCCATGTTGGGTGGCCGCTCCGAGCTTTTGCGCCGGCGCCTCGAACTCGAGAAGCCATTGGTCTCCGGCTCGGTCCAGGTAGACGCAGTGCCCTTGATTCCGGCCTACACCCTTCACATAAAGCACCTGGCTCATGCACCGGCCCGAGAGGTCATTGAACGGCCCTGCGCCGGAATCCGAGACGATGAGGCCCAGATTCTCGCTAGTGACAAGAAGAAGGTCGTCGCCTATTTTCGTCGCCTTGAACGTCCCGCTGAAGGAATGTGTCCCCGAGAGGTCGCCTTCCTTCGCCATCTGGGCTTTCTCCTGAGCCAAGCTCGGCTTCGGAGCGAGCAGGATCAACCCTGCGATAAAAGACAATGCGAGCGCGGTGGTGAACCACTTGCGATTAGTACGCATCATGGTCGTCGTCCCTCCCCATCCCGTGGCGCCAAGGGTCGTCATTTCCTTCGCCCGGGCGCTAAAAGGTGAACCTCACTCTACGAGACGGTCCGCTTTCGCACGCAGAGATGCTGGGATCGTCAGGCCGAGCGCCTTCGCGGTCGCCAGATTGATTGCGAACTCGTACTTAGTGGGCAGCTCGACGGCGAGCTCCGCCGGATTGGCGCCCTTCAGGATCTTGTCCACGTGTCCGGCTGACCGTCGGAAGATGTCGGCCAAGTCGGTCCCATACGAGATCAAGCCGCCCGCATTGACATACTCCTTCTGGGGGTACATCGCCGGGAGGCGATTGTTGCTGGCGAGGCTCACGATTCGTGCCCGAGAAGAGAACATCAGAGCATCGCCGACGACCACGAGCGTGTCGGCGCGAGCCCTCGCCATATCGGCGAACGCCTCTTCGAACCCGTCGGGCTTGTCTACCTCGAACGGTCGGGCTTCGATGCCGGCCGCGCTGGCGACGACCTGCCAGTCCTTGACGGAACGAACCGCCCCGGCATCGCCTGGATTTGCCAGGACGGCGAGACGAGACATAGTCGGAACGGCCTCCTTGATCAGTTCTAACAGTCTCGTCTTTGCTACTGCGCTTCCGGCCAGTCCAGTGATATTGCCGCCGGGCCGCTCGAGGCTGGCGATAAAGCCGGTGCCGACCGGGTCACCTACGCCCGCGATAACGATCGGGATGGTATTCGTGGCGTCCTTTGCGGCCCGGAGAGGTGCCGTCGCCCCGACGAGGATGACGTCAACTTTGCTACGGACCAAGTCGGCCGCGAGGCCAGGGAGTCGGTCGAACCTGCCCTCCGCAGCTCGGATCTCGATAACAAAGTCGTGCCCGTCGATATAACCGCGCTCTCGCATGCCTTGTCGAAAGGCTTCGATGAGGTGTTGGAAGGCTGGCGGGGAGCCGCCGGCAAGAAAGCCGACCCGAGGCACGGTCGATTGTTGGGCATCAGCGACGAAGGAACCGAGGCACAACACCAGCATGAGAACGAGCACCGGCGCGATAAGGAACGCTGTCGTCAGTTTGTCCTTCATCACCTGCCTCCGGTCATTGCCTTCGCCATGACGGCTCATACCCAACGGCGTTGACGGTAGTCCTATCCACGAAATATGGCCCGTGTTCACTTCCTTTTGGTGCAACCCACCGACTCCGTCGAACCCGTCATCCATGCTGGACCTCGAGCGGCATGAGCGTGTCCGCCAGCGAAGCGCCTCCGTCGGCGTGGATGAGCTGGCCCGTAATCCAGCCGGCGTCGGGCGAGCACAGCAGCGCCACCGCGTTGCCGATGTCGGCGGGCGTGCCCATGCGCCCCATGGGCGTCCAGCCGCTCTGGTGCCAGGCGCGCGCGGTGTCCACGACCGGCTGCGGCAAGCCGTTCAGCACGCTGTCGTCGGTCAGCCCGGGGCTCACACTGTTGACCGTGATGCCCCGCTGGGCCAGCGTCACCGCGAAGTAGCGCACGAGCGACTCGAGGGCCGCCTTGGCCGAGCCCATCGCAACCCAGGGTTGCCAGGTGCCCTTCTGAGCGCCCGGGGCGTAGGTGACGGCGACGATGCGGCTGCCGTCGCTCATGAGCTGGACCGCCTCGCGGACGCCGACCAGGAAAGCCTTGGCCTGAGAGTCGAGGGCGTGGTCCCAGGCCTCGAGCGTGATCTCCATGGGCTTCTGGTAGAACTTCGCCAGCTCGGGGCGCGCATTGGCCACGAAGATGTCGAGCGTCCCGAACTCTTGGCGGACGCGAGCGAACATCCGCTGGATGTCCTGCACGCGCGAGACGTCCGCCTGCACCAGGAACCCGTCCGAGCCGTGCTTGCGGACCCGCTCCAGGGTCTCCTTGGCTGCCCCCTCGTTGACGTAATAATGGATGGCGACGCGGGCGCCGGTTTCGGCGAGTTTCAGCGCGATCCCCCGGCCGATCCCTCGCGAGCCTCCCGTGACCAGCGCGTGCTTACCCTTGAGAGTCATCGCTGCTTCCCCTCCGAGGGCCATCGCCGCGATCACGCGGCCGATGTCCTCCATCGTCGAGGCCTGTTCTTTTCGACCCGTTTTGACCCGCTCGACCACCGCGCGGAGACCGCCGGTTCCCGACTGCACAACCCGAACGACGAAAGTTAGAACCCGGTTTGCGTCTGGCATTGCCTCTCCAGTGCACGAGACTACAGGCGGGGCGTTAGAGATCCGTGAAGGCGGCCGTCAAAAGTGGCGTTAAAAGTGGTGGGTCGGGGACCCCGCTGGGAGAGCTATCGTGTATCGTCTTGAAGCACCCGCCGCCTCTGCACCATCCACCGGACCCGTGCCAGGAAGCACTGGGTACACGGCGCTAACGGGAGACGCTGGGACGGCCAACGCCTCAGCGGACCGATGCCAGCTCGGCCTCCGCCCGCGTAGCCCAGACGCCCATGTCGAGCGCGCGATACATCTCGAGCGCCGCGCACAGCTGAACCCCCGCCTGCTCACGGCGCCCGATCCGCCGATACAGCTGCCCGAGGCCGAGGTCGCAGTGGGCGACGAGTGGGCGCATACCACGCTCCTCGGCGAGCGCCCTCGCCTGTCGGTAGAACCCTTCGGCGTCCGTCGGGCGATCGCCAGCTGACGCGATCTCGCCGTGGAGGCGGAGAGTCCACGCCTGCCAGCCGTGCTCTCCCTGGCGGCGAGCGCGCTCCAGCGCCTGGTCGGCGAGCCGACTCGCTGCCTCCACCTGACCGGCGTGCAAGAGCGCCTCGGCAAGACACGCCTCCACGAGAGCGTGCCCGAACATGAAGCCGAGCCCGTCACCATGAACCATGGCTCGTTCGAGTATCTCCAGAGCGTCGCCCAGGCGCCCGGTATGCATATACGCGAGCCCTAGCGAGGACGCGACCCGCGGGAAGTAGATGGGGACCTCGCCTTCAGTGATCAGCGGCAGCGCCTGCTCCAACAGCGCGATGCCCCGATCGAACTCACCCTTGACCGCGCAGAGCCGACCGACACCGAAGTAGGCCCAGACCCGGTCGTCGGGATAGGCCACGGTCTCCGCAATCCGAATCGCCTCCTGGCCCTGAACCGAACCCTCGGCGAACTCGCCCAACTCGGCGAGGCAGAGGACGAGCGAGACGCGCGACGCCACCGACGCGAGCAAGATCGGCCCCCCGGATCGCTGGTAGACCAGGTCGCCGGTGAGCGACGCGATGGTCTCGCGGGAGCATTCGATCGAGCTGGCGTAGCGGCCCCGACCATAGTAGGCGCGGCCGAGGGCGACGTTGGTGCTGACCCGTAGCGCCGGATCATCGAGCGCGGCCGCGATGGCGCGGGCCCGCTCTCCGGCGTCGATGGCGCTGTCGAGGTCACCCAGCGACCCCAGGGCGTAGGTCATGTTGGCGACGACCCGGCCGAGCCGCCCCCGATCCTGGAGTTTCTCGGCGAACGCCTCGGCCTCTCGAAGGTAGGCGAGACTGCGCCGGGACTCGCCCAGCATCGAGAGCGACCCATGGAGCTGGAACCGCACCTCGATCGCGCATTCGACGGTCTCGCGCGAGGCGGGGAGACGCGCGAGCGCCTCGGCCGCCTGCTGGAAGCAGACGACGGCCTCGCGGAGGGCCGAACGCTGCGCGGCCGCGGTTCCAGCCTGGCGAAGGCACGCCGCCGCCCGCTCCCACGCCTCGCTCTCGCGGTAGTGACGACCGAGGGCGAGGGCATGCGGCTCGAGGTTGCCCGCATACACGGCCTCGATGGCTTCGGCCACACGGCGGTGGAGAAACCTGCAGCGGGGAGGCAGCAGTCCGGCGTATGCGACCTCGCGGATGCGGTCGTGGGTGAAGTCGAAGCGCTCGCCCACGCCGTGCAACACGCGGCGGCGCACGAGTTCCTCCGCCCCCTCGGCCGCCTCCGCCTCGCCGAGATCGACCGCGCGCTGGAGGAGGGGAAAGTCGAATTCCCGCCCGATCACCGCCGCCACCGCCACCAAGGACCGGGCCCGCTCCGAGAGCCGCTCGAATCGTCGCGTGACGATCTCACGGACCCGCTGGGGAAGGGCCAGCGCGGCGCCCGGGGCGAGCGCGGCGCCCTCGGCACGGGCTCGGACCGTTTCCACCGCCACGAATGGATTGCCCCCGCTCGTGGCCCACGCCTGCGCACCGAGCCGCGCCACCGCGGCCTCGCTGCTGCTCGCCCGCGCGAGCGCCCGCACCAGTGTGATCGTGTCCGCTTGGGACAGCGGACCGAGCGAGAGCTGCATGAAGAGCTGTTCACGAGCAAGCTCGTCGATGGCGTGGCGAAGTGCGGGCGCATCGGCCAGCTCCTCCTCGCGGGCGGTGACGACAACGAGCACCGGCCAGGGCTCGATCCGCCGGCCGAGGAAGGCAAGCAGGCGCAGGCTCATCTCATCAGCCCAGTGGACGTCCTCCAGGACCAGAAGTGTCGGCCGGAGACGGGCGAAATGGCGGATCGCTTGAGCCACGGCTCCGAAGATCTGCCGGTAGTCGGCGGCACCGATGGGTGGTTGGCCTCGAGGACCCGCCAACTCGGGGATCAGGCGTGCCAGCTCGGAGCGCCAGACGGGAGCCATGCCCCCGAGCTCCTCGATGACGTCGTCGTCGCGGAACGCGTCCACCCACGGCCCAAAGGGAAGCGCCTGCTCGCTTTCATACGAGCGCCCCAGCAGGACGCGCCCGCCCTCCTGCTCGGCGCTCGTCGCCAGCTCGGCCACGACTCGGGTCTTGCCGATGCCCGCCTCGCCGATGAGGGTGACGAGCCGGCCATGCCCATCCAGCGACTCCCTGAGGAGACTCGCCAGCCGTTCCATTTCGGCGGCGCGGCCGATGAGCGGAGCCTCCAGGGCAGAGACAACGCGACGCGCGGTGGGTTCGCCCGCGCGCGCATGCGCGCGCGTCGGTGCTGTCTCCGGCGGGGTCGGGCGCAGCCGCAGGATCTCCTGATAGAGTTCCTTGGTCTCGGGCTCGGGTTCCAAGCCCAGCTCGCGCTGGAGCACACCCACGCAGTGCTGGTACTGCCGTAACGCCGTGCCCCGCCGCCCCTGCTCTGCGTAAAGCCGCATCAATGTTCGGTGCACCGCCTCCTGGAGCGGGTCGAGCGAAAGCAGCTTCAACGCTGTCTGCACCGCCGCCTCCTCAGCCCTGGCCTCCCGCTGATGTGCGAGCAGCTTCGCCAGTCCCTCCGACGCCAGTTCGCGGAGTCGCTCCCTCTCGGTGACCAGCCACTCTTCGAACGGCGGCTCGTCGACGGCGAAGCCGGCGAGGAGATCGCTCTGGTAGAGCCCGGCGGCGCTCGCCAGTGCCTCGAGCGTACCCTCGGCCACCAGCCGCTCGAAGGCCGCGACATCAACATCGACCACGGAGCGGTTCAGGGCCAGCGTCTCGCCCTCGACCAGGAGCGCCGGAGGCTTCGTCTTGCCAAGTGCCTTACGGGTAGCGAACAGTGTCTGGCGCAGGCTCGCCCGGGCAGACTCCTCCCGGATACCGCTCCAAAGCAGTGTTGCGAGCTTGTCGCGGGGATGCGCTCGGCCAAGCGGAATCGCCAGGTAGGCCAGCAGCGCCTGAGCCTTCTTAGTAGGCAGAGCAAGCGGCGAGCCCGACTCCAGCCGGGCCTGGAAGCCTCCGAGGAGGGCGAGACTCAGACGCGCCATGGCTCCCCCAGTGGGTCCAGACCTTACCACTTTTAACGCCTTTTTACGTCACTTTTGACGCCCGCCGCCACGGATCCCTGACGCTCCGCCCGTAGGCTCGCGCGCAGAAGAGTGCCAGGCTACAAGAAGCAGGCCCTGACAATGGCGGGCCTTGACCGCGCGACCGCGGCCTGGTCCTCGCGGAGGAAGTAGCTGGCCGGTGACCATGGGAGGATCATGATGAGACCGACAGGCCGTTCGACCGTAGTGTCCCTCTTCGCAACCGTGACTTCGCTCCTGCTGGTGCTCTTGCCGAGCGGGGAGTCGTTTGCCGTAGACAAGAAGATCTCGGGGACTGGTACGGCGGTCGTTCTTCTTTCGGAGACGAAAATGTCGCCGTGGAGTGATGCCAGGCACGAGGTAAGTCTTCTCAGGCGTGTTGACGCAGATAAGGGCACCCTTGGAGAAGCTCAAGTCAGCGTCGTGAATATGTCGGATTACGTCTCTGGGACCGGAACGCACAGGGGCCACCGCGTGAGCAGTTTTCCGGACGGGGACAAGGCGTTCTCCTCTTACGAAGGGCGAACAAAGACAGTCCTCAAGTCGGGCAGCCCCTCAGAGGTCACCTTCGAGGGCAGATGGTGGTTCACAGGCGGCACGGGCATGTTGACTGGACTCACGGGAGGAGGAACCTACACGGGCGGGGTCAGCTCCGCGGGTCTCACCTATCAATATGAAGGCGACTACGAAGTGAAGCAATGACGCAAAGCCCAGTCGTCAACGTTCAAGCGAGCGATTGATCCCGGCTTCTCCGGTTGGAGGCGATCATGCGGTTGAGGCTCAGCGTATTCCGTCTCGGGAGCCGTCCTGTCTGCCACGGACGCATGGAGCCGCTCGCTCTGCATGTCGCAAATTCCGGTTGACACTAGAACTAAAGGGGACCTAGACTCCCGCCGCAGTTTCCAATGGTCAACCGTCTTGCCCTCGGGGGTGCGGAGGCTCCCGGCTCTAGCTCGCTCGCTAGCTGTGCGTTCAGTCCATATCGGCAATCCCTGACCAAGCGGAGGAATTGGGATGATCTGCACCAAATGGGTGTGCGCGCTACTGGCTGCCATCGCTCTGGTGCTAGTATCTGGTTGGACCGCCGCGGAAGCCCAGCTTGCCAAGAGCGGAAGCTATACCGTGTACTACGCGTGGCATGGGAAAGGCGAGCGCATCACGGCAGAAAAGGGACAGTTCGTGTTAGGGGGCACGTCAGCACACGGTGTGCTCATCAACAAAACTGGTGAAGGGTTCCTGCACAACGCACCGACCGATTGTGCTGCCGGGTTCAAGAGTGTCCGCGGGGTGGCCGAAGTTACGGGCTACTGTGGGAGCGTCGATAAGGACGGCGACCGAATCTTCATGAAATGGGTGTGCTCCAACAATGCGGAGGGCTGGTGCGTCGGTGAGTTCGACTGGATCGATGGCACCGGCAAATATCAGGGTATCTCGGGTAAGAACACGCTACGCTACAAGACTTTTGGCTCCAGGACCGGTGCCGATACTACCCATGGAACGCCATTTGAGAATGAAGGCTACGGTATCTGGGAGGGCAGCTGGCGCCTACCCTGACGTCGGTCCTTCTTGAAGCGGGCGCTGGCGTCCTGGACGTACTCCGCGGACGTTCCCTGCGCAACCCAACGCGCTTACTCGGCCTGTCCTTCGCCAAAACTCTGCCAGGCGGACAAGTCATTGATCTCTCAGCTCCGATCCGGAGACAATCCCGGCTCGATGATCACCCTCTTGCTCCACGTGCTTCGACTCCTCCCGTTCCTCTTCGGC
>Ga0209268_1000847_pt1 | contig 15331 bp, 9 predicted proteins | sample GraSoiAngelo_143_FD_185900 | JGI IMG/M metagenome (GOLD analysis project Ga0209268, IMG submission 185900) | Grasslands soil microbial communities from the Angelo Coastal Reserve, California, USA - 14_1009_02_30cm (SPAdes) (version 2) | ecosystem: Environmental > Terrestrial > Soil > Grasslands ... | reverse complement strand
CCTGATCAGCTCGAGTTTCTGCGGCGTCGAGTCGCCGTGCGGGTTGCGGAAGCTGTTGACGCCGATGATCGGGTAGGAGCCGTCGTGCTTGCGGTGCTCGTAGTAGAGCGACTCTTCCTGGATCTTGCCGCGCTGGTAGCCGGTCTCCATGGCGCCGAGCACGCCGCCGCGGCTGGAGATCGCCTCGAACTCCTTCAGCACCGCCTCCTCGACCAGGTCGGTGAGCTCCTCGAGCACGAACGAGCCCTGGTTCGGGTTCTCGTTCTTCGCCACGCCCCATTCCCGGTTGATGATCATCTGGATCGCCATCGCGCGGCGCACCGACTCCTCGGTCGGGGTGGTGATCGCCTCGTCATAGGCGTTGGTGTGCAGCGAGTTGGTGTTGTCGTAGGTCGAGATCAGCGCCTGCAGCGTGGTGCGGATGTCGTTGAAGGCGATCTCCTGCGCGTGCAGCGAGCGCCCCGAGGTCTGCGAATGGAACTTGAGCTTCTGGCTGCGCTCGTTGCCGCCGTAGCGCCGCTTCATCGCCACCGCCCAGATGCGGCGCGCGACGCGCCCGAGCACCGCGTACTCCGGGTCCATGCCGTAGGAGAAGAAGAACGACAGGTTCGGGGCGAAGTCGTCGATGTGCATGCCGCGCGCGAGGTAGGCCTCGACGAAAGTGAAGCCGTTGGCGAGCGTGAAGGCGAGCTGCGAGATCGGGTTCGCGCCGGCCTCGGCGATGTGGTAGCCCGAGATCGACACCGAGTAGAAGTTTCGCACCTCGTTGCGGATGAAGTACTCCCGGATGTCGCCCATCAGCTTGAGCGAGAACTCGGTGGAGAAGATGCAGGTGTTCTGGCCCTGGTCCTCCTTCAGGATGTCGGCCTGCACGGTGCCACGCACTGCCGACAGCGTTTCCTTTTTTATCGTTTCAAGCTGTTTTGCGTCCGGTTGCCGTGAATGCGTCTTGGAAAACTTCTCTACCTGCTGGTCGATCGCGGTGTTGAAGAACATCGCGAGGAGGGTCGGCGCCGGGCCATTGATGGTCATCGACACCGAGGTGGCCGGATCGCACAGGTCGAAGCCGGAGTACAGCACCTCCATGTCGTCGAGCGTCGCGATCGACACGCCCGAGTTGCCGACCTTGCCGTAGATGTCGGGCCGCTCGTCGGGGTCGAAGCCGTACAGCGTCACCGAGTCGAACGCGGTCGACAGGCGCTTCGCGGGCAGGTCCTTCGACAGCAGGTGGAAGCGCCGGTTGGTGCGGAAGGGGCTGCCTTCGCCGGCGAACATGCGCGTCGGATCCTCGTTCTCGCGCTTGAAGTGGAACACCCCCGCGGTGAACGGAAACTCACCCGGCAGGTTCTCGCGCAGGCGCCAGCGCAGCAGCTCGCCGTGGTCCTCGAATTTGGGCAGCGCGACCTTGGGAACCCTGGTGCCCGACAGCGACGCGCTGCCGAGCGCGGTGCGGATTTCCTTGCCGCGGACTTTCACGACGTGCTCGTCGCCGGAATAGGTCTTCAGCGTCTCGGGCCAGGAATCAAGCAGCGCCTTCGCATCCGCATCGAGCGATCTTTCCGCGAGCAGGGACTGTATTTCAGGCAGCTCCTTTCCGAGCATCGCCCGGGTCGCCGCGAGCTGCTGCCTTTCGCGCGCGATTCTCGACTGCTCAAAGGCAAACTGGTGATACGCCCTTACCGTTTCCGCTATCTCGGCGAGATAGCGCTGGCGCTTGGGCGGAATGATGACGTGCACGTCCGAAGGGACCTTGGTATCGAGCCGCGGCAGGCGGCCGGGCTGGAGCTTCAGCCCCTTCTCGGCAAGCCTGGCGGCGACGGCGTGGTACAGAGCGGTGACGCCGTCGTCGTTGAAACGCGAGGCGATGGTGCCGAACACCGGCATCTGCTCGGCGCTCGTGCCGAAGACCTGGCGGTTGCGCTGGACCTGCTTGCGCACGTCGCGCAGCGCGTCCTCCGCGCCCTTGCGGTCGAACTTGTTGATCGCCACGAAATCGGCGAAGTCGAGCATGTCGATCTTCTCGAGCTGGCTCGCGGCGCCGAACTCCGGCGTCATCACGTAAAGCGAAACGTCGGCGTGCGGCACGATGGCCGCATCGCCCTGGCCGATGCCGGCCGTCTCGACGATGATCAGCTCGAACCCCGCCGCCTTGCACGCGGCGATGGCGTCGCCGAGCGCAGCGGACAGCGAGCTCCCCGCCTCGCGCGTGGCAAACGAGCGCATGAAGATCTCCGGTTGGTGGATCGCATTCATGCGGATGCGGTCGCCCAGCAGGGCGCCGCCGGTTTTCCTGCGCGTCGGGTCGACCGACAGCACCGCGATGCGCAGAGCGTCGCCCTGATCGAGGCGGAAACGGCGCACCAGCTCGTCGGTCAGCGAAGATTTTCCTGCGCCCCCCGTGCCGGTGACGCCGAGGACGGGTACCCCTGTTTTCTCTTTATGAAGTGAATCTTTTATCTTTAAAACACCCGATTCAAGAGCGGTGATCGTCCGGGCGAGCGCGCGCAGATCGCCCTTCTTCAGCTCCTTCGGCGCGTGCTGCGCCGGATCGAAATCGCAGCGCGCCAGCATGTCGTTGATCATGCCCTGCAGGCCCATGCGCTGCCCGTCCTCGGGCGAGTAGATGCGCGCGACGCCGTAGTCCTGCAGCTCCTTGATCTCGGCCGGAACGATGACGCCGCCGCCGCCGCCGAACACCTTAATGTGCTCGCCGCCGCGGCTGCGCAGCAGGTCGAGCATGTACTTGAAGAACTCGATGTGCCCGCCCTGGTAGGAGGAGACGGCGATGCCCTGCACGTCCTCCTGCAGCGCGGCGTTGACGATCTCCTCGACCGAGCGGTTGTGCCCGAGGTGGATCACCTCGGCGCCCGAGGCCTGCAGGATGCGCCGCATGATGTTGATCGACGCGTCGTGGCCGTCGAACAGGCTCGCCGCGGTGACGAAGCGGATCTTGTGCTTCGCCTTGTAGACGAGCTTGGCTGAGTCCGACAGGTCGGTCATCGCGCTAGCCTAGTTTACGTTTACGTAAACGTCAATCTCGGTACGACGGGTCTTTCGCCTCCACCAGCCGGACCATGGCCGCGAAAACGTCGTCGCAGGTGCGCTTCTCGGCGATGCTCGATTCGCGCACCGTCTGCCGGAGCACCTCGGGCCGGATGGGATTGGGCGCGCCGGCGGCGCTCGTGGCGATCTGCAAGTCGCAGGCGCGCTGCAGGGTCCACAGCACCTGGAAGGCTTCCGGCACGCTCGGCCCCCAGGCGAGCAGGCCGTGATTGCGCAGGATCACGGCCGGCTTGTCGCCGATGTCGCGCACCAGGCGCCCCTTCTCGCCGGGGTCGACCGTGATGCCCTCGAACTCGTGGTAGGCGACCAGGCCATGGAGCATCGCGCCGTAGAAATTGTCGTGCGACAGGCCGTCCTTCAGGCCGGCGACCGCGCAGCCGGTGGTGGTGTGCGTGTGCATCACGCAGTGTGCCCGCTCGATCGCGCCGTGGATCGCCGAATGGATCACGAAGCCGGCCTGGTTCACCGGCCAGCGCGACTCGCGCAGCGGATGGCCTTCGATGTCGATCAGGACCAGGTTCGAGGCGGTGATCTCGCGGTAATGCAGCCCGAACGGATTGATGAGAAAGCGCACTTCCGGCCCCGGCACGCGCAGCGTGATGTGGTTGAAGATCAGCTCGGTCCAGCCGAGCATGTCGAACACGCGGTAGCACGCCGCGAGCTCGACGCGCGCCTTGCGCTCGGCCTCGCTCATCGGCAGCTGCTGAGCCGGGCGGACCGCCTTTTCCCTGTAGATGCTCATGGCTTCGAGTTTACTCCGGCGACAAAGACTAGAGCACCACCGGCCTGTCGGGCAGCTCGTTCGCCCGGCTGCCCGGGAAATGCCGCGCCAGATGCCGCGCCACCGCGCGGATTCCGTCTGTTACCGCCTTTTCATAGTTTCCCTGCCTGAGCTCGGCTTCCATCGCGCGGCAGACCTCCTCCCATTGCGGCCCGGTCCTTGCGTGGATGCCGCGGTCGGCGACGATCTCCACGTCGCGCTCCGCGAGCAGGAGGTAGATCAGCACGCCGTTGTTGTGCTCGGTATCCCAGACCCGAAGCTGGGAGAAGACTTCCAGGGCGCGCTCACGCGCGCTGCCGCCGCGTAAAAGCATAGCCACGTCGAGCGAGCTCTCCACGGCGAAGCGAATTTGCCCGGCGTGCGTGCGCTCGGCTTCGCGGATGGCCTTCTCGATGGCGTCGAGGCTCCCCGGCGGAAACGCGCGCCGCGCCGCAGCAGGAAGGACGAACAGGTGCCGGGCAATGCGGGCTAGATCCATGTCACCAGCGCCCCGATGCGCCGCCGCCGCCGAAGCTGCCGCCGCCCCCGCTGAATCCGCCGCTGCTGCTGAATCCGCCGCCGCCGAAGCCGCCGGGAAAGCCGCCGTAATAGCCGTAACCGCGGCCCCCGCCGAGCAGCGTGAACAGGAATGCAATCACTCCCGCGAAGAGCGCGACCGCCAGCGTTCCGACGAGCAGCCACGCCAGCGCGCCAACCATTCCGCCCGTGACGGCGCCGCCGAGAAACCGGCCGAGCGTCGCGCGCAGCAGGCCTCCGGCCACCAGTGCGAGAATCAGCAGGACTGGCAGCGCTTGCCCGACATTGCCGCCTTCGGAGGGTGCCGCTTTTTTCGGCGCAGGCAGGGGCTCGCCCTCTATGACGCCCATCATCGCGTCGACGCCGGCGCTGACGCCGCCGAAGAAATCGCCGTCGCGAAAGCGCGGCGCGATGATGTCGCTCACGATGCGCTTGGCGGTGGCGTCGTTGAGCGCGCCCTCCAGACCGTAGCCCACCTCGATGCGCAGCGCCCGGTCGTTCTTCGCGACGATGAGCAGGGCGCCGTCGTCGACCTTTTTGCGGCCCAGCTTCCACTGCTCGACGACGCGCAACGAGTACTGCTCGATCGGCTCGGGCGCAGTGCTCGGCACCATGAGCACGGCGATCTGGGCGCCCTTGCGCAACTCGAACTCCCTGAGCTTGCGCTCCAGCGCCGCTCTTTGCTCGGTGGTCAGGGTCCCGGTCTGGTCCACGACCTGCGCCGTGAGCGGCGGCACGGACTGCTGCGCCCACGCCGCGGCGGCGAAAAACCACGCGACGAGCCGGATCACTTGCCCTTGGCGCCGAAATCGACGCGCGGCGGCTTCGCGATCTCCTGCTCGTTTTCCACCGTGAAATTCGGCTTGGGCTTGAAGCCGAAAACCATCGCGGTCAGGTTGCTCGGAAACGAGCGCACCGTCACGTTGTACTCCTGCACCGCCCTGATGTAGCGGTTGCGCGCCACCGCGATGCGGTTCTCGGTGCCTTCGAGCTGCGCCTGCAGGTCGCGGAAATTCGCGTCCGACTTGAGCTGCGGATAGGACTCGGCAACCGCCAGCAGGCGCGAGAGCGCGCCGCCGAGCTCGCGCTGCGCCGCCTGGAACCGAGCGAACGCCTCTGGGTTGTCGACCAGCTCGGGCGTCGCCTGAATCGATCCGACGCGCGAGCGCGCCGCCGTCACCTGCGTGAAGACGTCTTTCTCCTGCTGGGCAAAGCCCTTCACCGTGTTGACCAGGTTCGGTACCAGGTCGGCGCGGCGTTGATACTGGTTCAGTACCTCGGACCACGCCGCCTTCACCTGCTCGTCCCTGCTTTGCAGCTGGTTGTAGCCGCAGCCGGACAACAGCAGGGTACAGAGCGCCGCAACCGCCATCCCGAATCCACGCATGGTTTTCTCCTTGGCTGCCTATCCGGGAAATCGCCGCCCGAGGTCGCGCAGCACTTCCCGCGCGCAATTATGGCCCGGCGCGCCGGTCACGCCGCCGCCGGGATGCGCGCCGGAGCCGCACAGGTACAAGCCGTCGAGCGGAGCACGGTAATCAGCATAACCGAGCAGCGGCCGCGCCGACCAGAGCTGATCCAGCGTGAGCGCACCGTGGAAGATGTCGCCGCCGACGAGGCCGAAGTCGCGCTCGAGGTCGGCCGGCGACAGGGCGCTGTAGGCGATCAGGCTGGCGCGGAAGCCGGGCGCGTGCGACTCGATCACGTCGAAGATGCGCTCGACCGCCTCGTGCTTGCGCAGGCTCCAGTCGACCTCGGGCGCAAAATGCTGGCAGAACAGGCTCGCGACATGTGCGCCCCTGGGCGCCAGCGTATCGTCGAGCGTGCTCTGGATCACCATCTCGACGATCGGCGAGCGCGAAATGCCATCCTGGCGCGCATCGAGATAGGCGCAGTCCATGTACGCGAGCGACGGCGCCATGATGATGCCCGAGGCATGGTGCGGTCCCGGCTCCGGATGGCAGGCGAAGCGCGGCAGCGCCGACAGCGCGACGTTCATGCGAAAGCTCGCCGAGGCGCATTTATAGCGCTGCATCCGGGCGACGAACTCCGGCGGCAGGCTGCTCCTGTCGACCAGCTCGAGATAGAGCAGCTTGGGGTTCACGTTGGCCACCACCGCGCGCGCCGTGATCTTGCGCTCGTCCTCCAGCAGCACCGTTCCCTGCGCGACGCGGACCACGCGCGCATTGCACTCGATGTCGACGCCGTGGCGGCGCGCCTCGGCCGCGAGCGCCTCGCTTATCGCTCCCATGCCGCCGATCGCGTGTCCCCACACGCCGCGCTTGCCGTTGACCTCGCCGAACGAGTGGTGAAGCAGCACGTACGCCGTTCCGGCGTGGTAAGGGCTAGCGTAATTGCCCACCACCGCGTCAAAGCCGAACGCCGCGCGGATGCCTTCCGACTCGAACCACTGCTCGAGCAGCTCGCCGGCGCTGCGCGTGAAAAAGAAAAGGAAATCGCGTCGCGCCTCCATGTCGAGCGCCTTGAGCAGCCTGCCGGCCTTCAGGGCGCGCAGCAGGTCGATGAAGCCGCCGCCGACGTTCGGCGGGCATTGCAGCGCCAGCTCGCGCAGCGCGTCCGCAACACGCTCCAGGACCGCCCAATAGTGGGGCAGCCGCTCGGCGTCGCGCGCGGAAAAGCGCGCCAGCTCGCGCTGCGTGGCTTGCAGGCCGCCGCCCACCTTCAGATAGCCGTTTTCGAGCGGCAGGAAGTTGGCCAGCGGGCGCTCGACGATGCGCAGGCCATGCTCCGAGAGGCGCAGGTCGCGGATCACCTTGGCCTGCAGCAGGCTGACGGTGTAAGCCGCAACCGAATTGCGGAACCCGGGATGGAACTCCGCGCTGGCTGCCGCGCCGCCGACGGCGGCGCGGCGCTCGAGCACTTTTACCCTGAGGCCGGCCTTCGCCAAATAGCAGGCACAGGTGAGGCCGTTGTGCCCGGCGCCGATGACGACTGCATCGTAGCGCTCCACCCTCGGCCTACTCGACCGTGACGGACTTGGCCAGATTTCTCGGTTTATCGACGTCGGTGCCGCGAACGAGAGCCGCGTGGTAGGCGAGGAGCTGCAGCGGCACGACGTGCAGGATCGGCGACAGCAGGCCGTAGTGCTCGGGCAGGCGCACCACGTTCACGCCGGTCGAGGTGGCGATACGCGTGTCGGCATCGGCGAACACGTACAGCTCGCCGCCGCGCGCCCTCACTTCCTGCATGTTCGATTTGAGCTTCTCGAGCAGCGCGTCGTTCGGTGCCACCGTCACTACGGGCATGTCCCCGGTGACCAGCGCGAGCGGTCCATGCTTCAGCTCGCCCGCGGCGTAGGCTTCGGCGTGGATATAGGAGACTTCCTTCAGCTTCAGCGCCCCCTCGAGCGCGATCGGGTAGTGCAGCCCGCGGCCGAGAAACAGCGCGTGCTCTTTCTTCGCGAAGCGCTCGGCCCACGCCATGACCTGCGGCTCGAGCGCGAGCACCGCGGCGAGCGCCGTGGGCAAGTGCCGCAGGCGCTTGAGATGCGCGGTCTCCTCCTCGGCGCCGAGGCGCCCGCGGGCCTTGGCCAGGGTCAGCGAAAGAAGAAACAGGGCGATCAGTTGCGTGGTGAAGGCCTTGGTCGAGGCGACGCCGATCTCGGTCCCGGCATGCGTGAGGAAGGCGAGGCGCGTCATGCGCATCATGGCGCTGGTCGCCACGTTGCAGACGGAGAGCGTCCTGCCGTGCCCCAGCGCCTGGGCGTGCCTCAGCGCCGCCAGGGTATCGGCGGTTTCGCCCGACTGCGACACCAGCGTGACCAGCGTGCGCGGGTTGGGGACGCTGGAGCGGTAGCGGTATTCGCTCGCGATCTCGACGTTGCAGGGCAGTCCTGCCAGCGCCTCGATCCAGTGCCGCGCCACCAGGCCGGCATGGAAGCTGGTACCGCAGGCGAGGATCAGCACCGAGTCCACCTCGGCGAGCTGCTCTTGCGCCTGGCCGCCGAAGAGCGCCGGGGTGACCGTCGCCACCGACTCGAGCGTGTCCGAGACCGCGCGCGGCTGCTCGAAGATCTCCTTCTGCATGAAGTGGCGATAGGGACCCAGCTCGGCCGCGGCGCCGGCGGTCTTCACCGTGCGCACCTCGCGCGGCGCGGCGCGGCCGTCGCGGTCGACGGCGTGCCAGCCCTCCCGGTCGATGGAAACCACGTCGCCGTCCTCGAGGTAGGCGATGCGCTCGGTCGTGCCGGCAAGCGCGAGCGCATCGGAGGCGAGGAAGAATTCTTTTTCCCCGACTCCCACCACCAGCGGGCTGCCGGAGCGCGCGCCGACCACGCGATGCGGCTCCTTGCTTGCCAGCACCGCGATGGCGTAAGCGCCGGCCAGGCGCTTCACCGCCGCGCGCACTGCTTCCGCCAGGTCGCCGCGGTAGTAGCTATGCACGAGGTGCGCGATGACCTCGGTATCGGTCTGGCTTTCGAAGCGGTATCCCGCCGCCTGCAGCTCGGCGCGCAGCTCTTCGTGGTTTTCGATGATGCCGTTGTGCACCAGCGCGATTTCCCCGTGCGAGACCAGGGGGTGCGCGTTCTCGGTCGCCGGCGCCCCGTGCGTCGCCCAGCGCGTGTGGGCGATACCCGTCGCGCCTTCGATGTGTTTTTCGCCAACTTGAATTGCCAGGTTTGCGACGCGCGCGACGCTGCGCACGCGCCCGATCTGGCCGTCGAAAAGCACCGCTACGCCGCAGGAGTCGTAGCCGCGGTACTCAAGCCGGCGCAGGCCTTCGACGAGGACCGGGACGATGTCGCGACGCGCTGCCGCGCCGACGATGCCGCACATGATCTCAGCCTTTCTTTCGCGGTGGTTTCCAGGACGGGATCGACACCTGCCGGGCGCGCGCCACGGTGAGCTGTCCCGGCGGCGTGTCCTTGCTGATGGTCGAGCCGGCGCCGATATAGGAGCCGCGCGCGATGCGCACCGGCGCCACCAGCGTCGCGTCCGAGCCGATGAAGCAGTCGTCCTCGATCACGGTACGGTGCTTCGCGGCGCCGTCGTAGTTGCAGGTGATGGTTCCAGCCCCCACGTTCACGCGGCTGCCGACCTCGGAGTCGCCGAGGTACGAGAGGTGGTTGGCCTTGGAGCCGGCGCCGAGGCGGCTCGCCTTGACCTCGACGAAGTTTCCAACATGCACGTCCTCCGCCAGGCGAGCGCCGGGCCGCAGCCGCGCGAACGGCCCGACGCGGCAACGCTCGCCGAGCTCGGCGTCGTCGAGATGCGAGAAGGCGAGCACCTCGGTGCCGGCGCCGATGCTGACGTTTTTCAGCACGCAGTTCGGTCCCACCCGGACGTTGTCGCCGAGGCTCACGCGGCCCTCGAACACGCAGTTGATGTCGATCGAAACGTCGCGGCCGCACTCGAGCGCGCCGCGCACGTCGATGCGCGCCGGGTCGGCCAGCGTCACGCCGGCCTCGAGCAGCCGCCTCGCTTCGCGCCCCTGCCAGACGCGCTCCAGCACGGCGAGCTCCTGCATGGAATTGACGCCGGCGACTTCCCACTGGTCCTCGGCCTTGACGGCGAGCACCGGCACGGCGTCGGCCACGGCGAGCGCCACCAGATCGGTGAGGTAATACTCGTTCTGCGCATTGTCATTGCCGATCTTCGATAGCCATGGCGCGAGCCGCCGCGCGCTCAGGCAAAAAAACCCGGAATTGACTTCGCGGATGGCGAGCTCGCTCGCCGTGGCATCCTTTTGCTCGACGATGCGCGCGACGCGCTGCGCCGCGTCGCGCACGATGCGGCCATAGCCCGAAGGGTCGTCGAGCTCGGCGACAACGATGCCTACGCTCCCGCGAGCGCCCTCGACCAGGCGCTTCAATGTGGCAGGCCGCACCAGCGGCACATCGCCGTACAGGACCAGCACGTCCGCGTCGGACGCTACCTGCGGCAGCGCCTGCAGCACGGCGTGGCCGGTGCCGAGCTGCTTGGCCTGCAGAACCCAATCGACCCCGGCATCGGGAAACGCGGCGCGCACGCGCTCGGCGCCATGACCATGCACGACGAACATCCTGCGCGGCGCGAGCGCGCGCGCGGCGTCGAGCACATGGGCGAGCAGCGGCCGGCCGGCAAGCGGATGAAGCACCTTGGGAAGCTCCGAGCGCATGCGCTTGCCCAGGCCGGCGGCCAGTACGATCACGTCGAGCGGCATCACGCGGATTCTAGGCTAATATTGCGCGCGAATCGGCGATGCTCAGCCTGGTGAGGATTCGGTGATTTTGCGATGATGCTCCTTCGAATCGTGGCTGACGCATTGTACTGGCGCGGCGCTTCACTCCTTCAAGGGGGACGTCCGCGCAGGGCGCTTCCGCACCTCGCCCTGGCTGCGCGGCTGTCCTCCAAGCCGAATTATGTGTATGCCGCCGCCATGGCCGCGTCCGCGGCCGGCGAACGCGACCGGGCGGCGCGCTACTGCGAGCGGGCATTGCATCTCGACCCCGGGCTCGAAGCCGCAGATTCGCTGCTTTTCGAGATGTTCCTGCACGGGGAGGACTACTTCCAGGTGCTGCAGCGGATCCACGGCCACCTGCGGCCGCGCACGTACATCGAGATCGGGGTAGAAGCCGGCAAGTCGTTGCGGCTCGTGCTTCCGGGGACCGTCGCCCTCGGCATCGACCCCGAACCCGCCGTTGCGTTCCCCTTGCCGCCGAGCGTGCGCGTGTTCGCAGAGACCAGCGATGATTTTTTCGCGCGGCACGACGTGCGCGCGGAATTGGGCGGCTTGCCGGTCGACCTCGCGCTGATCGACGGCATGCATCACTTCGAATTCGCGCTGCGCGATTTCATGCACCTCGAGCGGTTGTCGACTGCGCAATCGACAATTCTGGTCCACGATTGCTTTCCGCACGACCGCAGAACGGCGCAGCGCGAGCGCTTGTGGGGTTTCTGGAGCGGCGATATATGGCGGCTGATCGTGCTGCTGAAGAAATATCGCCCCGACTTGTCGATTCACACGATCGCCACGCCGCCGACCGGCCTCGCCGTGGTGCGCAACCTCGACCCCTCTTCGCGCTTCATCGCCGACAACCTGGGCCGCCTGTGCGCCGAATTCATGGCGCTCGACTACTCGTATCTGGACAAAGATCGAGCCGCCAAGCTCAACCTGTTCCCGAACGACTGGGAGCAGATCCGCCCGCTGCTAGCGCGGCAGCTCTGAGAAGCCCATCAGAGATTCGTCCACCGAGCGGGCGCACTGGCGGCCTTCGCGGATCGCCCAGACGACGAGCGACTGGCCGCGGCGCACGTCGCCCGCCGCGAACACCTTCGGCACCGACGTCAGGTAAGCGCGCGCTCCGTCCGTGTCGGCCCGGGCATTGCCCCGGGCGTCCTTCTGCACGCCGAACTCCTCGAGCATTGACTGCAGCGGCGAGACGAAGCCCATCGCCAGCAGCACCAGGTCGGCCGGCATCTCGAACTGCGACCCGGGCACTTCCTGCGGCTTGCCGTCCTTCCATTCCAGCCGCGCGGCGCGCAGCTTTTTGAGCTTTCCGTTCTCGCCCACGAATTCCTTGGTGGCCACCGACCAGTCGCGGTTCACGCCCTCTTCGTGCGACGAGGAGGTGCGCAGCCGCACCGGCCAATACGGCCACACCGGATTGTTCTCGACCTCCGGCGGCATCGGCAGCACCTCGAACTGCGTGATCGACCTGGCGCCGTGGCGGTTGGACGTGCCGACGCAGTCCGAGCCGGTGTCGCCGCCGCCGATGATCACGACGTGCTTGTCGGTTGCCCAGAGCTCGGGCACGCCGCCATCGCCGGCGACGCGCTTGTTCTGCAGCGGCAGGAAATCCATCGCGTAGTGCACGCCATCGAGCGCGCGCCCGGGAATCGGCAGGTCGCGCGGCTGCTCTGCGCCGGCTGCGAGCACGATCGCATCGAAGTCCGCCTTCAACTGATCCGGAGATATATTCTCGCGCGCGTCGCTGCCCACACCGCCAGCCGGCGAGCGCACGCCGATGAAAACCGCAGGGCGGAATTTCACCCCCTCGGCGCGCATCTGCTCCAGGCGCCGGTCGATCACGCCTTTTTCGAGCTTGAAGTCGGGAATGCCGTAACGCAGCAGCCCGCCGATGCGGTCGCTCTTCTCGAACACGGTCACGTCGTGGCCGGCGCGCGCCAGCTGCTGCGCGCAGGCAAGCCCGGCCGGGCCCGAGCCGACGACCGCGACCTTCTTTCCCGTCCTGTGCGCCGCGGGCAGCGGCCGCACCCAGCCCTCTTCCCAGGCCTTGTCGATGATGGCGTGCTCGATCGACTTGATGCCGACCGGGTCCTCGTTGATGCGCAGCACGCACGCTTCCTCGCAGGGCGCCGGACAGATGCGGCCGGTGAATTCCGGAAAGTTGTTGGTCGAATGCAGCACCTCGATCGCGCTCTTCCAGTCCTGCCGGTAGACCAGGTCGTTCCAGTCCGGGATGATGTTGTTGACCGGGCACCCCGACATGCAGAACGGCACGCCGCAATCCATGCAGCGCGCGCCTTGCACTCCCGCTGCCTCGTCGGACAGGCGCAGGTAGAACTCGCGGTAGTGCTTCTTGCGGGCCTCGGTAGGCTCGTGCGGCTCCTCGACGCGGCCAAACTCGAGGAACCCGGTGACCTTACCCACTCATTTCTCCACCTAGGCGGCCGCCCTCTTCTGTCCCGCCATCTCGGCCAGCGCGCGGCGGTATTCCTTCGGAAAGACCTTCACGAAGCGGGCGCGGTATTCGCTCCACTTCTCCAGGACCTGCGAGGCTCTCTTGGAATTGGTATAGCGCGCGTGATTCTCGATCAGCCGCTTGACGCTCGCCTCGTCCTCGGATTCCGGCGCGAGCGGCTCGAGATCGACCATCGAGGGGTTGCAGCGCTTGGCGAATTCGCCATCCAGGTCCAGCACGTAGGCGAAGCCGCCCGACATGCCGGCGGCGAAGTTGCGGCCGGTCGTGCCGAGCACGACCACCGCGCCTCCGGTCATGTACTCGCAGCCGTGGTCGCCGACGCCTTCCACGACCGCGCGAGCGCCGGAATTCCTGACCGCGAAGCGCTCGCCGGCGACGCCGCGGAAATACGCCTCGCCGGCAATCGCGCCGTAGAGCACGACGTTGCCGGTGATGATGTTCTCGCTCGGCTCGCCGCGGAACTTGGGCGAGGGCTGAACCGAGATGCGGCCGCCCGAGAGCCCCTTGCCGCAGTAGTCGTTGGTGTCGCCCACCAGGTCAAGGACCACGCCGCGCGCGAGGAACGCGCCAAAGCTCTGCCCCGCGGAGCCGGCGAAGCGGATGTGGATCGTGTCCTCGGGCAGCCCCTCGTGGCCGTAGCGCTTGGCGATCTCGTGCGACAGCATCGTGCCTACCGTGCGGTTGATGTTGCGGATCGGCGTCTCGATGATCACCTTCTCGCCGCGCTCGAGCGCCGGCTGCGCCAGCTCGATGAGCCGGTTGTCGAGCGCCTTCTCCAGGCCGTGGTCCTGCGTCTCGCAGTGGAACCGCGCCACTTCCGCCGGCACGCTGGGCATGGCGAAGATCCTGGAGAAGTCGAGGCCTTTCGCCTTCCAGTGCTCGACGCCTTTCTTCATGTCGAGCAGCTCGGTGCGGCCGATCAGTTCGTCCAGGCGACGAACGCCCAGCTGCGCCATCAGCTCCCGCACTTCCTCGGCGACGAAGAAGAAGTAGTTCACCACGTGCTCGGGCTTGCCCTCGAACTTGCGGCGCAGCTGCGGGTCCTGCGTGGCAATCCCAACCGGACAGGTGTTCAGGTGGCACTTGCGCATCATGATGCAGCCCTCGACCACCAGCGGCGCGGTAGCGAAGCCGAACTCGTCGGCGCCGAGGATGGCGCCGACCACCACGTCGCGGCCGGTCTTCATCTGGCCGTCCACCTGCACCGCGATGCGCCCGCGCAGCCGGTTTAAAACCAGAGACTGTTGCGTCTCGGCGAGGCCGAGCTCCCACGGCGTGCCGGCGTGCTTGATCGATGACCAAGGCGATGCGCCGGTGCCGCCGTCATGGCCGGCGATGGTGACGTGGTCGGACTTGCCCTTCGCCACGCCGGCGGCAACCGTGCCGACGCCGACCTCGGACACCAGCTTCACCGAGACCAGGGCCTGCGGATTGGAGTTCTTCAGATCGTGGATCAGCTGCGCCAGGTCCTCGATCGAGTAGATGTCATGGTGCGGCGGCGGCGAGATCAGCTCGACGCCAGGCGTCGAGTAGCGCAGCTCGGCGATGTACTCCGAGACCTTGCGTCCGGGGAGCTGGCCGCCTTCGCCGGGCTTCGCGCCTTGCGCGATCTTGATCTGCAGCATCTCGGCGCTCGCCAGGTACTCGGTCGTGACGCCGAAGCGGCCCGAGGCCACCTGCTTGATCTTGGACTTGAGCGAATCGCCTTCGCGCAGCGGAAGATCGACCTCGACGCGGGTCTTTCCCAATCTGCTTTGTAAAGACTCTCCCGCCTTGATCGGCGCGTAACGCCGCCGGTCCTCGCCGCCCTCGCCGGTGTTCGACTTGCCGCCGATGCGATTCATGGCGATGGCGAGGGTGGTGTGCGCCTCGGTCGAGATCGAGCCGAGCGACATCGCGCCGGTGGAAAAGCGCTTGACGATGGCGGCCGCGGGCTCGACCTCGTCGAGCGCGACCGGCTTGCAGCGCTCGAAGCGGAAGTCGAACAGGCCGCGGAAGGTCATATGCCGCTGCGACTGGTCGTTGATGATCGCCGCGTATTCCTTGTACGTCGCATAGGAGTTGGCGCGCGCCGAATGCTGCAGCTTGGCGATCGCCTCCGGCGTCCAGGCGTGCTCCTCGCCGCGCACCCGCCAGGCGTACTCGCCGCCGGCGTCGAGCATGGTCTTGAGGACCGGGTCGTCCTCGTCGAACGCCGCGCGATGGACACGGATCGCTTCCTCGGCCACGTCGAACACGTCGATGCCCTCGACGTTCGAGGTGGTGCCGGTGAAGTATTTGTCGACCAGCGATCTGGCCAGCCCGAC
>Ga0209268_1000836_pt1 | contig 15413 bp, 16 predicted proteins | sample GraSoiAngelo_143_FD_185900 | JGI IMG/M metagenome (GOLD analysis project Ga0209268, IMG submission 185900) | Grasslands soil microbial communities from the Angelo Coastal Reserve, California, USA - 14_1009_02_30cm (SPAdes) (version 2) | ecosystem: Environmental > Terrestrial > Soil > Grasslands ... | reverse complement strand
CCAGCATCTCGGCGGCGCGCGCTGCTTTTTTACTATGGGAAGCAGCGACCGCCGCGTTCGCTTCAACGTTTTCAGCCGAGCCGCCGTTATCGCCGGCGGCAACAGGTGCGTCCGGGAGCAGCCCAAGGCCAGTCGCGAGAAGGCAACCTGGGCAGCCCCCTTCTGGCGCGTCGGCTGGGATTTCCGCGCCGCACTTCGGGCAAAATCTCATTACGCTAGTCATTATCGGAGAGTCGCTCCCGCTCTCGCACTCTTTTACTGCGTAAAATTCTATCAGAGGTTACGCCCGGACCACAGCAATTAGATGACGCAACTCATCTTCGATATCGCTGGGCATAGCAACCGTGTGGGCGATCTCCTCTCGCAATAACGTTTGGTAACGCTGACGAAATCGGTAAAAGGCTTGTTTGACCGCGTTCTCCGTCATGTCGAATTCGCTGGCGACCTGGGCTTGCGAAGGCCGGTCCGGTTCGTCCATGAGCATTTCCTTCATCTGATCAAAGAACCGCAGGTTGCCCGCACTGCGATACTCGTCCCGCAGCCGCGCCATCACTTGCTCCAGAACCGTAAACGCCCAACGACGTTCGTAAATTTGCTCGGCCGTCAATCTGTCGCTCCGTTCAACGTCGATGCACTCCCGCTCACGAATCTCTTCCAACGGAATTAAGCGCTGCCCTTTGCCGCGCTTGACTGCCATCGCATGCCGCGACTCGTCGGCCAGAAAATGTTTCACCGAGGCAAGCAGGTAAGAACGAAGTCGTCCCTTTTCCTTGCGGACGGTATTCAGATCTTTGCGCTCGAACAATAAAGCGAAGAAACCCTGAGCGAGATCCTCCGCGTCCTCTGGCCGAATACCCTTTCGCCGCACGAAGCTATAAATCGGTCGCCAATACGTGCGGCAAAGCTTCTCCAGCGCTTCCTGTGCCGCCGGTGATTCGCCTTGTGCGGTTAGGACCACGCTCCAATGAGTTGTAGCAAAGGCGACCGCACCATTTTGCGCGCTTCCGCCAATCGCGCTCAGTGAAGTCACCTGATCATCAGCAGGCACGCTGGCATCCAAGTAAAAAGTCGCGCCGAAAGCAAGACTGCATTGGGTGGCGAATCTAGATCAAGTCTATACCAGGGCTACGGCTCAAAGCGATAGCCGTGCAGTTCGATTTCTCTGGCAAAGGCGTTCTCGACGATTCTGCGTTGTTCATCGTTAAACACCATGCGATACGGTGTCCGATCAGTGCGGTATTCTGATTTAGCTGCAACGCCGAGCGTTCCATCAAAAGGGATATTTAATTTCGAGAACACTTCGCCGAGCTCGGCAAGGAGGTTTTCATAGCGGAGAACTCGATCCACGATAATTTTCGCACCGGAGCGATCGGTGTAGCGAAAATGGTTAATTGGAAACCTACCGCGTGCGAGATACTCGTCGAGCGAGAGCGAGCCACCTTCCCGGACGGCATGCATGTGGTAGTGAGACAAAACTTTGTCCCACGGATTTCTTTCCACGCAAAATTTGAAATACGCTTTCCAAACTCGGGCAGGAACACGTTTTTGAACGAGAGATGCCGGCATATGGTTGTAGAATTTCTCACGACTGGTGATTGTCTGTCGCAGTGCGGAAAAGAGTCTGGTCGGCCTCTCAAGAATTTCGGGAATCGGATTGATGAAACCCTGGTAGTTGCGCGGCTTATGCCCCGCGATCGGAGGAGCGATCGGGGTCACGATGTCCGTGGGGCCAGATTGTTTCGAAAGGAAAACCTCAATGCTCGTGCCTGCGGTCTTTGCCGTCTTGATAAAGATAAACTTGTATTTGTGAGAAATGATCATCGTCCGGTGCCGAGGACACTGGAAACGCAGCATAATCTATCGGACGATTGGTAAATGCCGACGATTACTCGCGCAACTGAAGAATAGTCGCAACTTGCACCCGCCTTCCAATGATCTCTTTTCAGAAAGGATTTCTTTTCGTTCACATTCCGAAGACGGCTGGTAACTCGATTCAAAGCGTTCTTCGAGAATACTCCGAGGATCAAATCGTCGCTTTACGCAGTGAGCAGGATGGGATCGAACGCTTTGGGCTGCGCAATCCCAACTACAAAATTCGGAAACACTCAACTCTGGCCGAGTATCGGATGGCTCTTGGAGATGAACAGTTTCGCAGTCTATACAAATTCGCCTGTGTGCGAAATCCATGGGACCGGATGGTCTCGTATTATTTCAGGCCAACTCAGCAGGTCGGCGAGCTGGATCGGAAAGAATTTAGAAAAGTTATTTCGAAGGCCTTGTCCGTCGCGGACTACCTGCGGCTTGATAAAGGCGACGGCGATCCGTTCGCAAACGTGGATTACATTATCCGCTTATCCGCATCGAAAGTTTAGCAGACGACTTCCGCGTCGTCTGCACGACTCTAGGAATCGCGGCTCCGCCTCTGCCACAGTATAACCGTTCGAACCGCGAACATTATTCGAAATATTACAACGATGAGCTTCGCGAGTTGGTAAGAGAACGCTTTGCACCCGAGATCGAACGGTTTGGCTACACCTTTGATTGAGCACCTACAACTTTCCAAGTGTTACATATTGCCCGCTTGGATGTTGAAACCATTCCGGCAACTTAATGCCACTCGCCAGAATGCTCTCGTAGCAATTTTGCGTAATCACCCCTCTCTGCGTGCTTTCTCCAAAAACTGCAAAATTTTCCCTGGTTACAAATAAGCGGTGCTCAGCCAGTTTCGGTACGTCGTTTTTTAGCTCATCCATCGCCTTGGCGCTGGGAATGTGGTCTGGCAGGTGGGTGAACAGGTACCGCAGCACTTTGGCGCGCAGGAGCTGATGAATCCAAATTTGAAACCAAGCCTTCCGCTCGAGGTAGATATCGCCGAAAGGATTTTTGATCTTATGGGGATAAAGGGCAGCTTTGGGAGTGGTCAGTGTCGCTCTGCATCGGCAAAACAAAAGACCGTCTACCTCTGGCGAACGCATTGCGTGAGAAATCAGGCTCGCAATTTTGTTAGTCACGAGCTGAATCGGATATTTGTCGTCCACGCACCAGTAAATCCATTCTTCATCGTCGATATCCGCGAGCAAATGTAGGACTGTTCCCTTAATATCTGCAGGGCATGTGTGATATCTGATCCGTTCGCTATCGACTCCGCCCAATTCCTGATACGGAATGTGGAAGACGAACGGATGATCTGGCCACAGCCGGTGATACTGGAAAATCAAATGCTGTGTGATCGCGCGGTATCGATCGCAGGTCAGAACAATCGCCTTTATTTTATCCGGCGAAGTCATAGCCAAACCGGTCGATATCTACTTTGAATCTCGTTGCGATAATGTCTCTTGTTCTGGGAGTGTAATACTCAGTGTAGTGTCGCGCCCGCGGATTAGCTCGTCGATGGGGCAGGTTCTCAGTGATGCCGAGCTTTTGCGCCACAAAAGCCCAGTCCTCGTCGAGTCGTTCGAATTTCCCAATGAAGTCCGCGAGCACATTGCCATTCGAATCAACAAACCAATCCAGCTGGTAGCGATGCGGGGAGGAGTGAACACAAGTCGCGCTGCTGTACTGGATCCAGTCGATAAACTCTTCGAAAGTCATCTTGTCCTTGAGCTGGAGCGCCTCGGTGCGCTCGTAGAGAGAGACGACGCGGTCCCAGGGGTTGCGAACAAATCCGAATTTAAAGTAAGTCTCGAACTGCTTTCGCCCGATTTCTCTCCGGCGCTCTTCCGAAAGCACCATATAGAGAGACGCCAGAATCCGGTTCTTTCTTCCGCCATAGCGCGTCCAATAAGTTTCCATCTGGTTTTTGACTTGCCACAGGTTGAGATGCGGTTTCCATGCTTTGCCGAGAATGGCCCGAACGCTGGTAGAGCCGGTCTTGGGTACCTCTACGAAAATGCATTTGTATTGGTGAGAGATCACGCCTAGCGGCTCTCATTGTACATTGAAAAATCTCGCAGGCATTAGAAAGTGAAGCTCCGCGCGGGGTCGGTAGCTCAATCGGTAGAGCAGCGCCCTTTTAAGGCGTTGGTTCCGGGTTCGAGTCCCGGCCGACCCACCCTCTGTAATATGCCCGGTGCTATTTTGGCTCTGCGGCGCGCAACCGCTTCGCTAGGGCCTGAAGAAGCTTCCACGCGATGGCACTGTTCCTTTCGACCAGCGGGCGAAACTCCCAGAAGGTGAGCCCATAGCAAACCATGTCGGTAGCAGCAGTCACCGTGGCCGAGCGGGGGCCACCGTCTATCAGGGCGATCTCGCCGAAGTAGTCGCCCGGGCCGAGGGTGGCGAGTTGGACGTCTTTGCTTGAGACCGTGGCCTCCCCGGAGTCTATGAGGAAGAAGGCGGCGCCTCCGGAGCCTTCCATGATGACGGTCTCGCCCTTCGAGAAAGGGCGTAGCTTAAACAGGCGGGCGATTTGTTCGGCCTGCCTCCGGTCAAGATCGGCGAAGAGCTGGACGCGCTGAAGGGCGGCCAGGGGATCGCGTGGGGGCGGGCCGGGCGGTGGCGCCTCGCTACGGGCCTTCCCAGTGGTGATGGCGCGGCACTGCAGGAGGTAGAGCGTCCCATTTTGGAGGGCCCATTCGATGTCACGCCGCGGGCCGTAAACCTTCTCGCACTGCAGGGCGAGCTGGCCCAACGCGGCGAGCTGGGCGTCGTCGAGGCAAATCTGGCTCACTTGCGCGGGCGGCACTTGCTCCTCGAAGGTGCCGCCGTTCGGGAGCGAGCGGATCGCGATGCTCTTGCGGCCGGCCTTGCACTCCAGCACTTGGCCGGAGCGGTCGAGGCGGAAGTGGTCCGGGACGACAAGGCCGTTGACCACGGCCTCACCGAGACCCCAACTGGCTTCGATCACGCGCTCATCAGCACCGGTGACCGGATTCTCGGTAAACATGACGCCGGCGGCGGTGGGGTTGAGGAGCCTCTGGACTACTACCCCAACGCTCGGCCGGGTGAACAGGCCCACGCGCTGGCGGTACGTGATGGCAGAGTCGGAGTTCGCAGACCACCAGACTTCTCGGACGGCGCCGGGGACATCGGCGGCCGAATGGACGTTGAGCAGGGTCAGGTGCTGGCCGGCGAAGCTCGCCGCCGCGCTGTCTTCGTCAACGGCGGACGACCGGACGGCAAACGGAGGCGGCAAGGCAGCGATGGCCTTCGCCAGCTTTTCAATGGCCTTGTCGTCCCCCGAGGCGACGGCCTCGACCAAGTCACCCGACAGCGCGACGCCTGGGGGGACCGGGAGACCTTGGCGCGCGGCGTCGCTCAGTCCAACGGCCTTGGATCCAAAGAGCGATCTCTCGCAGGCTTTCGTGAAGGGGACGACCTTTTTCACTTCTACCCGAGCATCGTGACTTCGCCAGCATCGCCGTCGACGCGGACAAGGACGCCATCGGCGATGCGTTCGGTGGCCTCGCGGGTGCCGACGACACCAGGGATGCCGTACTCGCGCGAGATGATCGCCGCATGTGAAAGGAGGCCGCCGGCGTCAGTGACGATCCCGCCAAGGAGTGGGAGGAGGATGTTGAAGGCCTCGGTCGTTGACTCGGTGACGAGCACGTCACCCTTAGCAATCCGGCCGAACTGGGACGGGCTGGAGACGCGACGTGCCGGCCCTTCGTACACACCCTTGCTGGCGGCGAGCCCGTGGAGGACTTTTTCCTCGTGCTGAGCTTGGGAACTGCCGAAGAGGTGGCCCAGGGCAATGAAGATTGCGCGCATGACGCGGGCGACTGATGGCGGCAGCGCGGCGAGGTCAGGCGGGGGCGGTTCGGGAGGGCCGAGGAGGGGCGGAGCATCTTTGGCGGTGTAGGTGGCGCGGTATTCCGTGCGCTTGGCGAGTTCGTCTGCGGACGGGCCACCGGCGTCGGTGACCAGCGCGCACATCTCGTCGAGGCTGGCGTCCAGCATCTGCTGAGGGTTGGCGATGCGACCGCGACTCGCGACCCGCCGGCCTGCCGCAAGGGCTGCGCGCCGCATTATGCCCGAGGCCCAGATGTCGCTGTAGACGCCACGTTCGTCGCGGAGGCGGTAGGTGAGGCGGGCCTCGCCGAGCAGTTCGTCGAACTCGGCTTGGTGCGCGGCGGGGACCTGGGCGCGGACTTCGGCAATGCGGGCATCGAGGTCCGAGGCGGCCTGGGCTTCTCCGGAAACGGCGATGCGCATTGCCCTAACGAGTGCGTCGGGCAATTCGAACGCTGTGGGCTCGGCGATGTCGAAGCCGTCAACGAGGCGGTTGCCGACCAGGTCGAGGTAGCCGGAGATCGCCGCGCCTGCTTCGCCCCCGAGGGAACGCAGGCTTGCGAGCACTTGTGCGGGGTCGCCGTCGGATGCGAGAAGCTTGTGCGCTGTAGAGTCTTGGGCGAACGCCCGCTTCAAGCGCTCCATCTCGTCCGAGCCACCCGCGGACACCACTGCCGACCCGCGCATCAAGCCCAGCAGGTCGGACGGCGGCAGGCCCGTCCAGTTCCCAACGTGTGCGAGGAAGTCCCCGGTGGGGAGCAAGGCACCGGCGGTGAACCGCATGTGCTGGGCGAGCATGGCCGAATGATGATCGCGGCAGCGCGTCAGATAGGCGACCAACTCCGCGTCGGAGAGGGCGTCCGGATTAACGGCCTGCAGTTCCCGGTGCGTGGCAATGGAGGATGGTTTGCGATTCCCGTCCCAGTCGCGAAGCTGCTCCTGCCAGAGCTTTCGCGGGAAAACCTGTTCGGCTCGCTGAAAGCGCCCAGGGATTTCGGCGTCCGGAACCGGCAGCACCTGGCGGTAGCCGAAGCCGTTTACGTAGCGCATTTGGAGGCCGTCGATGAGCAACCCGTAGAAGCGGGCGAAGTCGTTGGTGCCCTTCTTGAAGGCGGGGGGATGAGTCTCTTGGAAGTAGCGCGTCATCGGGCGCGGCATATGCACTGGGTCTTGCAACCACGATCCTGGCCCAGGCGGCTCAAAACGGAGTCTGGCTATCATGCTTGCGCGACTCACAAGGGCTTGTCTACCGGTTGTGGCTTAGTCATCCCGCTGCAGGCGTCCCGCATTTTCGTCGATTTTGCGCTCTCTGATAAGACCAACCGTAGAATAGAACCGTGAAAATTGCAGCCGAAATCTCTCTCGCTAGCATAATCTTCCTATTTAAATGCCGGGATAGCTCAACTGGTAGAGCAACTGCCGCCCAAGTAGAATGGGGCGCCTCGGAGCCGCGACGCTCTCAATTAATTTGTGTTTATTCGCGCCCATTCGTGGTTAAACCGCCGCGAGCAAATTACGCAACGAATTCTTTTCCCGGTCTAACTTGAAAATCGCCAGCCCAGCCGCAGCGGCTGCTTTCCAGTCGCGGTCGGCATCGTCACCGACGTGCAGCACTTGAACGGGTTCAAGCCGAATAATCTTGAGCGCGCGGCGAAAAATCTCCGGATCGGGTTTATCGGCGCCGATCTCACTGGAAACAAAAACATGCGCGAAGAACTTGGAAACGCCGAGGTGCTCCAGAATAAATCGCAACCGTCCATCAAAATTTGAAATCACCGCGAGCTGAAAGCACGGCTCTAATTTCTCCAAGACACCAAAAACCTCCGGATAAAGCTCCCAAACACCGGCCTCAGCGAAATGTTCGTAGGCGACCTCGAAGAAATTGTCGCGATCAGGTTCGCTCAATGAAGGCGCTACCTGATCAAGCACAATGTCGACAAGTTCGCGCCACCACCCTTTGTCGTCATTTTCGCGCGGCCCATCGATGGCGGCGCGAGGCGACATTCGTTTCCAAGCGGTGAAGAACGCACGATCGAGCTGCTGCGCAGCGAGCGTCAATCCCACTTCCTTGGCGACCAATGCATAATGGTCGCCTACTGTGTTGCTTAGATAAAAGAGTGTTCCGACCGCATCAAAAAAGATCGCTTTTAACCGTTTCTCTTTGTCTTTAGTAGCCATGAACGCGCTTGATCGATGGAAAATCGTTTTGACGTTGATTGCAATCTTTGTCGCAGGCGCGGTGACCGGCGGATTTTTCACGATCCGCGCGGTGAAATATGAGACGCCGCGGCGGAGCGAGATGCGAGCTGAAATGCCTTTTGCGGTGGACCGCTGGCTCGCACATTTACATCTCACGCCGGACCAGGATCAGAAGCTGAGGCCGATCATCGAGCAAGCGGATAATGAGTTACGCAACCTGCGCGCGCTGGATTTACGTGAGATAGAAGGAATTCTCGATCGTGCCCAGGATCGAATGAATCCGGTTTTGACGCCGGACCAGCGGGAACGATTGCGGCAAATGCTGGAAGAACGGAAGCAACGTCTTGGGCAATGGTTCAACGTTCCTGAACCATAGCGACATCGTCAGGCTTAACGCCTCCCTAAGCGAAGTCGTCGCTGGAGCGGACAGCATCGAGAACATGGCGATCGCTCTGCAGAGCACCGGCCCCAGCGTCGCATAGTCATTTTTTGTTTTGCAAATTGGTGCGCCGGCTTTCCATGATATAGCGTCATGAACATTGGCGATGAGCTGCGCGTTTCACAAAAACGGGCGCAATCCGTAGGCGAAGAACTGGCGAACACGATCAGTCATGGAATCGGATTATGTGCCGCGTTAATCGGCGCGCCGATTCTGCTGCTGGAAGCTCATCGAAGTGGTGCCGGCTTTTTCTTCGGCACAGTGATTTTTGCGGTCACGATGTCGATGTTGTATCTCGGATCAACGCTTTATCATGCGTGGCCGCAAACCCGGGGGAAATCGATCTTGCAGGTGCTAGACCAGTCGGCGATTTTTTTGTTGATTGCTGGAACATATACCCCATTTACGCTAGGCCTGCTTCGCGGCTTTTGGAGCGCGACAATACTCGTACTTGTTTGGGCACTCGCGATTTTCGGCGTGACCTTGAAGGCGACGTGCGGACCCTCGCGTCATTCCAAACTCGCGATGACTCTCTATCTTGGCACGGGATGGTTGGCGCTTATCGCCATTCGGCCGATCACGTTGGCGATTCCACCCACTACGCTGTTCTGGCTGGCAGCCGGTGGCGTCGCCTACACCACAGGCGTACTCTTTTTCGTGAACCAACGTCTGCGCTATAGCCATTTCATTTGGCATTTGTTCGTCCTCGCTGGTACGAGTTGCCATTTCCTCGCGCTTCTCTCCTGCTGCGCGACTTGAGAGGGCGAACCCGTTGAATCGATCAGATTTTTCGCGCGGCGAACGCGGTGATTGGACAAGAGCAATCGGCAGGCGGATTAATCCGAATGCTGCCGGTTGAGCACAACGATCCAATTAACGCAAAGATTCTCGAGATTTCGGAGGACAAAATCGAAGGCTTCGTCCGCGAGCCGTTCGAGGAAATTGCGAGGCGTTCGGGCGTCGATGTCGATGTTGTGACGACCCATATCGCGGCGATGCTGCGCGCAGGCACTATTCGCCGCGTCCGGCAAACTTTGCTCGCGACCAATCTTGCCGATGGCGCCCTCGTCGCGTGGAAAGTTCCTGCGGATAAGGTCGACAATGCCTTCGATTGGATGTTCCAATGCGATCCCTTTTCGGGCCACGTGGTTCTTCGGTCCACCGACACAGTTACTGCCGGATCGGATTACAAGTTATGGACCACGGTGAAGGTGCCGCATGGTTTTTCGCTGCAGCAACATTGCGAACTGCTGTTGGAAAAAGTCGGCGCGGAACATTTTCGCCTGATGCCGGCGAAAGGAATCTTCACGCTCGGCGTCGGACATGTTCGGCGAAAAACGATCGAACCGGGAAGCAAAGCAGATAAGCCAGCAAAAATGATTCCGGTGGAAGTTGTCGATCTTGACGAACTGGAATGGAAAGTGTTGCTCGCGCTCAAGCGTGAATTTACGCCGGGAGAAATTCGATCGACCCCTTGGGCAACCCGCGCGGAAGAAGCTGGGATCTCGGTTGATGAATTCTATCGTGTCGCCGAACAGTTGAACGCCCGAAAAATCATCGGGCGCTTTTCAACATTTCTGGAACACGTCAAACCGTCAGCTGGCGGTATTCGCGTCACGCGATTCAACGCACTGTTTCATTGGGCGGTGCCGTCCGGACGCGAACTTGAAGCCGGAGGCGAAGTGGGCCGACATCACATTCTCACTCATTGTTACTGGCGCGAGGCGGGCCCCGAATTCAAGAACGTTAACATCATGGCCGTGGCGCACGGCACGGACAAACAACCGCTCCTCGAACACAAAGCGGCCATAGATCGACATCTTCATTCGATCGGAATCCCGGTTTCTTATACGAGTGTTTTCTGGGGCGGACGCAGCGAGATTAAGCCTTCCGAGATTTCGCCACAGATCTACCGCGAATGGCTGGCGCAACAGAGAAGTTAAGAGACCCTTGACTGTTCAACGCTACGGAAGCTGGGTCGCGCGTTTGCCAGGTCGCGCATTCTGCAAAACTACGAGAAGAAGGTTTCACGATAAGTCCGGTCCAAACTTCTCAAAACTGCCGCGGCAAACTTCTGGCGATCGACTTGTCGATCCAGGGCTATCGCCAGCGAAATTGCCCGCCCCTGTAGCTCGCTGGGAAAATCCTGCGCCGATTGATTCACATTGATTCCGACACCGACAATGGCTAGATGCTGCGCTCCCTCTTGCGCACGCATCTCAACGAGCACGCCGGCGACCTTCCGTCGATCAATGTGGACGTCGTTGGGCAGCTTGATCGTTGACTCGAGCGAAAATTCCCGTCGAATCGTGTTCGCCACGGCACTCGCTGCCCAGGCCGTGAGCCCCGCCGATTCATGGATGTCGATCTTTGGACGCAATAAGATGGAGAAACAAAGCCCTTTTCGAGCGGGCGATTCCCAGCGATTGCCTCGCTGACCCCGACCGGCGGTTTGCTGTTCGGCGAACAGAACGAGTCCCTCTTTGGAATCTCGCGCCACTTCCAAAATCGCATCGTTGGTCGAGCCAGTCTGCTGGAGCACAATGAGCTCGCGTCCAATGAGCGTGTCGCCAAGATCTGCCTGCAGCTCATCGGCAATTAAGCGATCCAACGTTTCAGCCTGGGACATGGGTCATTTCCAGGCCGATATCGATTGCGCGTGCTCCGTGGGTGAGACTGCCAACCGAGATGTAATCAACCCCAGTGGCCGCGATGCGGTTCACGTTTTTTAAAGTGATGCCTCCGCTTGCTTCAAATTCGATGTTGCCTTTTCTCAGCGCGACAGCCTCACGAATTTGAGCCGGCGCCATATTATCGAGGAGGATGACGTCGACACCCTCAACTTCAACAAAGGCACGAACTTGTTCCAAATCATCCGCCTCCACCTCGATACGGGTGTTTGGCCGCTCCCGACGAAGCTGGCGAATTCGTTCGGCAAAGCTGGAAAGTCCCTCGAAAGTGGTTAGATGGTTATCTTTCACGAGGACCATGTCGTACAACCCGAACCGGTGGTTCTCACCGCCGCCGGCGACGACCGCGGCCTTTTCCAATGCTCGCAGGCCTGGAGTTGTTTTCCGCGTGTCCAAAATTTTGGCGGGATGATTCCTGATCGCGTCGACAAATTGGCGCGTCAGCGTTGCGATGCCGCAGAGACGTTGCAAAAAATTCAGTGCGACACGTTCCGCCTTCAGAATCGAACGCGCCAATCCGCAGACTTCGATAATTACCTCGCCGGGGGCAACTTCGGTGCCGTTCCCGCGAATAATCTGTGCGTCGGTTGACGGGTCGACTTGGCGGAAAACTTCGGCTGTCGCTCCGGAACCGGCGACGATTGCTTTTTCATGCGCAATGATACGTCCCGTGGCGTGCAAACTCTCCGGCACAAAAAATTCGGTCGTGATATCTCCCACGCCAATGTCTTCCTGGAGTGCAGCGGCAATTGGGTCATAGCGATTCGGCTTCATGGGCTTGGGCTGCTTCTCGTGTTTCATAAACCCATCGCCCACGCGCGCAGGTTCTCAAATTGGCGTGTGAAGCGCCACGGTAAATGCAAATCGCGAGCGCGTCTTGGCCGTGATTTGGTCAGGGACTGTTCGATCTTTTGGGTAACAAACGATTGCGCCGAGATCGACAACGATTTGTGTTGCTGACTAGGGCAAAAAAAGATTCGGGCAGCGCACGCTAAGGAGAAACAATGAATACAAGAACACGTGCCACCGCCCGAATCGCCTTAACCTGTTGAGATAGACAGCGCAGCTTAGCCGGCGTTCGATTTTTTTTCCTTAAATGTAATAAATTCCGGCTGCCTGGCGGCCAGGTGTCTTATTCTGCGTCGTGGTGGCCTGTTGCCGTCGTAAAATTCGGGCTCTAGAGCAAGCTTCCCTGCACTCCAGCGCCCGCGCGCACGGCCTCGTCGCGGACTTCCTGGAGAAGCGACTTGAATTCACACTTCTCCAGCGCTGCGATCAGTTTGGGATAATCGGGTTGAATCCTGAGTTCTTCGACTTGCACCGGCAATTTCATGTCGCAGTCTAGTTCGACCATTTTCCGGTTCTGCGAAATCTGATTGCGCGCGCTGACTAATTTCTCGCGCGTGCGCTGATTTTTTACCTTGCTGATGTTGGCCAGCAAAGACTCCAAGCCATTGTGTTCGCGAATGAGCGCCGCGGCCGTTTTGCGGCCCAAGCCGATTCCAGGGATGTTGTCGACCGAATCGCCAGTCAGGGCGAGGACATCGCCGATAAGCCTCGGAGGAACGTCCCATTTTGCGGTCACTTCCGGCTCGCCGAGAAGCGCGAATTGATCTTTCGGTGAGGCGAGATCGGCTTTCGCGGTCGTATAAACCTTTACGCATGGTCCGACCAATTGAAATAAATCCTTGTCGTTCGTGGCGAGCACTACTTCCACGCCCTGCTTGCAGGCAGCAAGCGCGTAGCAACCCATCAGATCGTCAGCCTCGGTATTGGCGAGCGCGATATTTCGAAAACCGAGCAGAGGGGTGAGTTTTTGGATGAAGTCGAGCTGCGGGATCATCGGCATCGGCATCTCCTTGCGCGTTTCCTTGTAGGCGGGCTGTAGTTCCATTCGCTTTTGCGGCAGACCTTCGTCCCAAACCACTGCGCCCAGTTCCGGCTGCAAATCTTTCAACATCCGGCGAACGGTCTTTGTAAAACCGAAGATCGCATTCGTCGGCTCCCCGCGGGAATTTAGACAAATTCTGGATCGCAAAAAACGAGCGGTAAACGTAGTAATGGCCGTCGATGAGCAGCAGCTTCACCCGATTACCGTAGCCGAAGCCCGCAACCTAGCGCAACCGTCCCGGTTGTATTTTGGGGACCGAAAGCCGGACCTCACACTACTTTCGCTTGGCGCAATTCGCGGTTAAGTGACGGAATGACCGACGAATGGATAGTGCGCGTGCAGGGCAAGGAGTACGGTCCGGTGGAAGTTGATACCCTCCGCGAATGGAAAATGGAGGGCCGCCTGCTTCCAGCAAATGAAGCACGCCGGACTGATGTTCCGCGTTGGACGACAGCAGCGGACATTCCCGGTCTTTTCGAATCAGTCGATACAGCGGCTGCACCTGCCGCCGGGCGCTCGCCGCGGCGAGCGCCTCTACAACCGCGTCGCAGCTTTGGCCAGATCCCGATCGATACATTTCGGATCTATCGCAAAGGGTTTCTTCAATTCTTAGGACTTGCGCTGCTCATCGCGGTCCCTTCCCTCTGTGCGCAATTGACCAGTTCCACGTTAGGCGCGTCACCGAATATGGAAGCCAATCTCCGCACACTGACCGTGGCAGCGTTCAGTTTTTGCATGTTTCTACTCAGCCTTGCGGTGTGGCCGGTTTTTATCGCCGGGATTCAAATTCTCACCACTGAACTGGCTGGCGGTCGCTCGGTAAAAATGCTTCCTCTCCTGCAAAATGCGCTCAAGTTTTGGCCTCGCATAGCGATGCTCTGCATCTTTGTCTATGGCACTTACCTTTTTTGGACCGTTCTGCCGATCGGTATCATTCTGATGGTCATGGTGGCCGGTCCGTCTGTGCTTTTGTTCTTTCTCGCGCTCGTCGTCTTGGCGTTTCAGGTGTGGATCGTTGGCCGGTTGTTCGTAAATTTTTTGTTCTGGCAACAGTTTGCGGTTCTCGAAGGGGCCGATGTCGGAAATGCCTTGCGCCAGAGTAAAGAACTCGCACGCAGCCGGCGCGATCTTCCGTGGTTTCGGCGCCCGATGTGGCGTGGCGTTTTTATTGCGTCAATCTGGTTTGCATTTGTGCTTGCGATCAACCTCGGATCTGAGTGGCACTCGATTCAGCATTATTTTCATGAGTTGACCACGTCTCAGGATCCGCAGGCTCTCATTCAGGGCCTGACAACTACCTCAACGACTCAAGGATTTAACCTCGTCGGCTTTATCCTCGGTCTCGTCCAGACGCTCCTGCGGCCATTGCTTGGAATTGCGTTTGTCCTCCTCTACTTCGATAGCAAGTAGCGAACGATGCATTGCGCTGAATCGCCTCCCGGACACCATCCAGCCATTTGATCTTGCCCGGTTCTGTGGCGGAAGATAATCTTGGATTGATGCAGTTTCTCGCACTGCTCCGACCAGCGAAGAGGTAGTATGAACGGAAAGAGCTCTGTGCGATACATCCTAGCTTTGGGATGCCTGTTCATACTAACTGATACTAGCCAAATAATGGCTGCGAATATACGCAGCTTCATAGAAGCTGTTCGGAGAAAGGCGCCTGTTGTCTACGTTGGCTCCGTTAGAGAAGTGCAGTTGCTGACGCGAACCAAGTTCGACATCAAAGCACGGGCAGTTGTGAGCGTCTCAGCCGTCGCACGAGGTCCACGCCCCAAGCCTTCTGAGGCTACTGTCGAATACTCAAGCTATGATGACAAAACACCGATGTTGGCGGGTGGTCCACAGTATCAACTGCAGCCTGGCGAAAAGGTGGTGATCTTCGCTGACTCCTTTAGAAGCACAGTTCCCCCTGGATACCTTTTGCAGGGTAAACGCGAGGAGTTGCTGCAACGGGTTGAAACACTACGCGATAGCCTGAGCAAGATGTCCCCCGACCAGCTTAAATTACATGAGATCAACGAGGAAGATCGTCAGATTCAACTCGCGTTGTACGAAAAGCTGTGCACATACCTCCGTACACCCTATGCAATAGGATATCTTGTGCCGAGGAATCGCCTAACAACACGTTCAACGGGACGCGCCACGCTATTAGGCCTAACCAATCGCTCGAGCTAGCCGCTGCCTAGGCGAAACTAGAAAGTAGAAAACGATCTTTGCCTCCTTGGGCAGCAAGAGATGACGCACTCACGCGACCAGGTTGTTGCATCTGTCGAAGCGACCTTTCCAAAGAGTAGTTGGGCTCGCGTGCTCGACTTACTCGATAGTTATGGCCTGGAACCGTACGAACGGGAACGCGAGCGAGTGCAAGTCGCCATCTTAACGCTCGGTGCCGGAAGCGAAGCGAAGGTGCGCGAGTACGTGGCTGTTGCGAAGCGCGACTATCGCGACGTGCTGTTTT
>Ga0209268_1000830_pt1 | contig 15460 bp, 16 predicted proteins | sample GraSoiAngelo_143_FD_185900 | JGI IMG/M metagenome (GOLD analysis project Ga0209268, IMG submission 185900) | Grasslands soil microbial communities from the Angelo Coastal Reserve, California, USA - 14_1009_02_30cm (SPAdes) (version 2) | ecosystem: Environmental > Terrestrial > Soil > Grasslands ... | reverse complement strand
AATCAGTGCCGCGAAGGGAACCGTGACAACAACAACATCCGCCTTCGACGCAGCCTCCGGATTCACCAACCCGGTGACCCGCGAATTCCTCCCAGCAGCATCCTTGATCTTGTTCGCAGCAGACCTTGCCTTCTCAGGATCTCTCGACCCAATCACGACCTCGTAGCCCTGCTTCGCCCACCTGAGCGCGAGGCCGTATCCCTCGTCTCCCGTGCCGCCGATCACACTTATCCTTGGACTACCCGTCTGTCTCTCCCTCTTTGAGTTCTCGCCGGGAAGTCTTTGATGAGGCCTCTTCGCATGAGTAATTCTGTAGACTTTCGAGCATGCGTAATGATAGCCGTGGCTTTCTCATAGAGTTCCTTTCTTGAGAGCTTGAGTCTAGCAACGCCTCGCTTAACCGCCTCTGCTCCGACTGCGGCGGCTTCTCTAGGAAATAGCTCCCAATCACTCATTGCTGGAATTATCTTGTCTTCGTCAAGTCCATTCTCTTCGGCAATGTTCGCGATCTCCTCCGCCGCCGCGATACACATTTCGTCCGTGATCATTCTCGCTCTCACGTCTAGAGTACCGCGGAATATCGCTGGGAAGCCGATTGAGTTGTTTACCTGGTTGGGAAAGTCGGATCGGCCTGTGGCAACGATCTTGGCGCCCGCCTCCTTTGCCTCCCATGGCCAGATCTCCGGTATGGGGTTAGCGCAGGCGAATACGATCGGATCGTCGCTCATGGTTCGTATCAGCCGACTAGGGACGACGCCGGGTCCGGGGGCAGCCATAGCCAGCAACGCGTCAGCGCCTTTGACCGCTTCCGCAAGTCCTCCGCCACGACCCTCTTTGTTGGTCTTGAGAGCCATGTCCCATTTGGCCCTGAACGTCTCGCTGAGATCGGTTCTCTGGCGGTTCAGAATCCCCTTGCTGTCAACCATGACTATATTGCCAGGCGTTATTCCTGCTTCGATTATTATTCTGGCAACCGCAATGTTCGCCGCTCCAGCGCCGAGCATACATATGGTCGAGTCACGCCTCTTCTTTCCAACCACCTTCAACGCGCTTATCAGACCAGCGCAGACAACCGTCCCAGTGCCCTGCTGATCGTCATGCCAGACTGGTATTCCGAGATCGCTCCTCAAAGCATCCAGGATATCGAAACACTTGGGTTGAGAAATGTCCTCCAGGTTTATTCCTCCAAAAGATGGTTGCAGCCATCGCACCGCGTTCTCGATCTGTACAGGGTCCTTGGTACCGAGGCAGATCGGATAAGCATCGACCCCGCCCAAGTACTTGAAGAGCAGGCTCTTTCCCTCCATCACTGGTAATCCGGCCTCGGGACCAATATCGCCAAGTCCAAGTACCCGAGTCCCATCGGTGACTATTGCCACGCTGTTTGACTTGTTGGTGTAATCAAAGACCCGTTCCGGGTTCCGCTGGATCTCCTTGCAGGGATCCGCAACTCCCGGCGTATACCAAATTGCGAAGTCATCGTACGAGTTGACCGGCACCTTTGGAGCGATCTCTATCTTCCCGTGATAGTAAGGGTGATACTTCATGGCAAGTCGCGCCGGAGCATAAGCCCTCCTCAGCAATTTAGCCTCTTGAGCCAACGGCCGGGTCGCACTTCCGGATTGGCTGATCCCATCCAGAGAGGCAGATTTAACGGTGTTGAAATTCCCAAAGCCAGTAATCCTTATCAGACATTCAACTCGCTTGCGACCAGAGGATCCGTCAGATGGCATACTCCTACATGGCAGACTGGTGGCAAGGTGGAACGCCCGAATTCAAAGACTGGCTGAGACGGTCAGCAATCACCTGGAGACGCGAGCCAGTCATCAAACGAGTTCCTCGCCCAACTAATCTGCCGACAGCTAGACGACTTGGATACAAGGCCAAGCCCGGCATCGTTGTAGTCAGGGTAAGACTCCGACGCGGAGGTGCACGAAAGCCGAGACCTGTCTCCGGAAGAAGGCAGAAAGCTATGGGTTCGTCAAAGTTCACAAGATCTATCTCACTGCGGTCCGTCGCAGAAGGCAGGGCTGCGAGAAGGTATCCGAACCTGAATGTGCAAAACTCGTATCACGTTTTCTCTGACGGCGTAAGTCACTGGTACGAGGTGATTCTGATCGACACGCGACGGCCGGGATTGCAGTAGTTTCTTTCGTCCCAGCTGATTTTGAGGACTGCCGGATAATTCGAAAACCTTGACCAGCCAATCTGTTCGACGCGGGACGAGATCGGAAAAGCAGAATTGAGCCAACGGGATCTTCGAAAGACGATTCGACTGGGCAGGCGCGTGGACCCAACTATCCTCGCTGCTTTAGGGAACGGCTCAGCCAAGGATTTCAGACCCTCACTCGACTATCACTTCGAAGCTGGCGGCAAGCGGATGAGAGCCGCCATGGTTGTGCTTTGTTGTGGAGCAGCTGGTGGACGTCTCGAGCGGGCAATAGTACCAGCAGCCGCCATGGTTGTGCTTTGTTGTGGAGCAGCTGGTGGACGTCTCGAGCGGGCAATAGTACCAGCAGCCGTCGTCGAGATGATCCACAACTACTCACTAGTCATGGATGACCTAATCGACCGAGGAGAATTGAGAAGGGGCAGACCAACCGTTCGAGTCGTCTTGGGGGATTCTGTTGCCCTACTGGTGGCCATGTTCTATCGAGAAGTTCTCGACGATCTCATCCGGGACTGTCCGGCAACTGACGACGTTCGGAGGATAGCGGTCAGGGCGATGAAGGAGATAATCGATGGGGAAAGGCTTGACCTGCTCTTTGAGCAGGCAGGGCGGGAAGACCCCTATCTCCTCAAGAACAGAATCGTCCAACCGAGTTTTGATCTTTACCTAAACATGGTGGGAAAGAAGACGGCCGCTCTGTTCGAGGCTGCTGGGCAGATAGGAGCACATGCAGCCAGTGCTAATCGTCACGTTGTCAGATCTCTCGGATTGTTCGGCTGGAAAGCCGGACTCGCTTTCCAGATAATGGACGACGTGCTGGATATTTGCGGGCACAAGACTGGGAAGCAGCAGGCCAAGGACGTGGTCGAACACAAGCTGGGAAACGCGGCGATCATAGTGGCGTTGCGATTCCTCTCGGCCAAGAAGAGGTCCGAGCTGAGAAGGATCCTCAGTTCGGAGAGAATATCCCACAAAATGGTATCCAGAGCCCGAGCCATAGTCGGCGAAACCCCAGCTGAGACGGATTGCAGGCAAATAGCAGTCAGGTATATGGAGGAAGCCAAGAAACACCTCGCGGCTCTGAAAGAGTCATCATACCGGCAGGAGCTCTCAAGACTGGCCGAGGAAATTGTCGCGAGATCTTACTGAGTATCTATTTCCAAGCAACAAACCTTGTGCCAACGGATGAGCTCCCGCTGAGCAGTTGCGTGAGGTTCGACGGATTAGTTAGGTTGAAGATGTAGGATTCGACACCGTGTCTAGCAAGTCTCAGAGCCTCGAGGACTTTTCCCCGCATACCTCCGGTAGCATCCTTCGTCGACAGCTCGAGGCCGTTCAGCACCGAGGAATGGTTCCTCTTGTCGACAATTCCGACTAGTCTCGGACTCTTCGAGCTGTCTCGGTTAGCAGGATATACGCCGTCTACGTCGCAACCGAATAGGACTCTTGAGACTTCCATCTTCTCCCCCAACAGTGACGCGATACGGTCTGCTGAGACAACTCCGAGTCCTCCTCTTTCATTTACGGCCAGATCTCCGTGGATGAGAGGAATGATCCCTAGTGCTAATACATCGGTCAGAGGGCGAAGATAGCAAGTTCCCACGTCATCACCACGCAGCGTCATGAAACTCATAGGCCGAATCGGAACGAACGCTCGCCGACGGAGGAGCAGTGCGACGCCAATGATCCTTGTTAATTGGTCAAGGTTGAGCTCAATCTCTGAGGCGGTTCTCAGTTGAGATGGGCCTCTGAAACCACTCAGAACAAGGTCTTTCGTGACGAAGGGATGGGCGTATGACCCCCCACCGTGCAGAAGAATCAACGGTCTTTGATATGCGGCAATCTCGTCAGCGACACGGTGAATTAGGTCCAATCGTGGAGTACAAATCCTCGACTTGTCTGTGATGGCCGATCCTCCGAGCTTCAGCACTACGGGGGCTTTCATTGACCCAGCTGAGATCTGCTTTGGCATTTAGCCGCTTCGGGATGACCACTATTCCACTGTGCGGGTAACACGCACCTTATGATAATCAGGGCCGACCGTCTCAACTGGCAGTCAAAATTGACAGCCAGATTCGATTCCGAAGATGGGCACCTCGATATTATCGAGAATAAGATAGTCCACTCTCTGGGAGAAAGACCGGGCAGCTCTATCGGAGAAATAGCCAAGGAGCTCAGGGTCAATCGGTCCACTGCCTCAAAGTATCTCCACGTTTTGAGAGCCAAGAGAAAGGTCAACTTTCGACAGGTCGGACCCGTAAAACTATGGTCACTGGAGGGAACAACGTAATGGAGACTCGCAGAACCGCATTTCCCACACTCCAACAGGGGAATGACCGAGTTCAGACAGGAATCCCAAGCCTCGACAAGCTAATCGAAGGCGGACTGGTACCCGGAGATACGACCATTGTGGCCGGGCAGCCGGGAACGGGGAAGACGACCCTAGGTCTCCAGTTCCTGGTTCATGGAGCCGTGAAATGTGGCGAGAATGGGGTCTACGCTTCGGTCATCGAGAGCGGCGAGAAGCTGAAACGGAATGCTCGGCGGTTCGGGTGGGATCTCGACGTGTTAGAGAAGGAGGGTAGACTGCAACTGGTCTCGCTCCAGTCAACTATGAAAGCAGGGGTAAGCACCGCGCTAGAGACTGTGCTTGAGGCCCTACATACCGTCAAAGCCAGAAGACTAGTCTTTGACTCTCTCTCTGCGCTAATGACAGCGTTCGAGAGCACAGCAGAGGCAAGAAGCTTCCTTCACATCATGCTAAAATTCTTGGAAGCGGCAAACTGCACGACTCTCATGATTAGCGAGGTACCCTGGGGGAAGCAACAACTCGGCACTAACTTTGAAGAGTTCCTCGGAGATGGGCTGATAGTCCTAGAATCAAGCTTCGACAACTCGAGGGTTCGTCGTCGAATCTACATACCCAAGATGAGGGGAACAGAGAATCGGCTTGAAGGATACGACTACTACATAACCAGAGAAGGGTTCGCTTTGGCACCAACCCCGATCCCGCCCGACAAGATACGATAACCGATGCTCAACAACAACCTAGGTGCTTCCCCTGGAGACCCGGAGTAGCGAACGCGTCGAGAGACCCTCAAAAGCCGAGCTGATAGAGAAGCTCATAGGATCGGAAACCAAAGCAGAACTCCTGATGTTTTTCCACGAAAATCCTGAGTCGACAGACACCGTAGAGGAGATCGCAAAGAGGATCCACAGAAGCTCCAAAGAAATAGAACACGACTTGGCAGATCTGGTTGACCTTGGACTAATACACGAAGTCAGAATACTCTCCTATAACAAGGCGAGAGATCAGGAACTCCAGCGAGAAATCTCGAAGAGACTTACCTCGCCCTCGCCCCTAGACGAAGCCGAGAAATCCGCGTCAAAGGAAAAGACTGGAGTTGGAATCATAGATGAGCTTCTCCCGGAGGGGTACCCCTCATCTTCAGTCGTCCTGGTTATGGGCGATCCAGCAACTGGCAAGACGACACTTCTGGTACAACTTGTGGCTGAAGCGCTAAGGGGTGGCAAGAACATCGTCTATGCGAGCTTGGACGATTTTCCCGATAGCGTAAGAGGCTCAATGAGGGCGATGGGTGTAGACCCAGCAGGATATCAGACAGAAGGCCGAAAAAAACTCAGTTTCATAGACTGCTACTCGTTTCTGGTAGGCGTCAAGAGCAAAGAACAGTACAGCGAAGATCCCCAACGCCTCTCAGACCTAAGCATTGTCGTCTCTAAAGCACTCTCGGAGACCAGCGACCCCAGCAACACGCTACTAGCGATGGACTCAATGACCACCCTATTACAGAGGAGCGGAGTACGACCATCCTTCGATTTCCTCCATACACTCGTAGCAAAGATCCGAAGCTGCAAGGCAAGCTGCGTAACGTCTCTATCCCGAAAAGCGTTTCACCCCGCAATAATAGCAGCAATCCAAGACAAAGTTGATGGGGTAATCGAGATGAAAGCTGAAGACACAAAGGATGGGCTGGCTAGATACATACGAGTCTCCAAAATGAGAGGTGCCCGTCACGTGACAGCCTGGACCCCCTACAGCCGGGATCCTAGTCTAGGTTTGATCATCCCGTCAAGAAATGCAGTATTGTAGAAAGACAGGGGGTCTCAGACGGGAAACGGGCCGTATTCAGACGCTCACGAGCGCATATGCCAGCTAGTAGCCTATGATTAGCAATCGACTGACGGGAGGGAGTCTAGAGAACGCTCTCTCGCGGAAACACTTCGATTCCTGTGTCGGTAATTCTATACGGTCTGGGCTGATTGTCAACCGGAGTCTTGCGCATCTTTTCTATCTGAATTACCCGTAGAAGTGATTTCCCCACTTGTAGCTGTTGTAGCAAGATCACTCCGTGGGCCAGGTACTCTTCATAGTCTAGGTTTCGTTCGAAGCCCGGACGCCTCAACTCGGTCGTGATGAGGCATGTAGCTCCAGTGTCCGCAAGTGCTTCCATCAACTCGACCAGCGCGTTCCTCTGCGCGACGATCCCATCATACTGGAAAACCAGTGTGGTAACTGGGTCCACAACAATTCTCTTAGCACCAATTTCCTTGACGCTTGTCTTTATCATCTCTATCAGAGTGGCCATCGAGAATTCTTTCCGGCCCACTATGAGTTTTCCAACCTTTATCTCTGCAGGAAGGTATCGTATTGGAGAAGCCTCTAGAAAGATCAGTTTCTTGTTACTCTCAAGTTCTTGGAAGTCCCAGCCGAAGTCGAGCATTTCTTCGAACACATGCTGCTTGTTCTCGTCGAGGCTGACGTAGATTCCTGGCTCCTCGTAGTCTAGGATCCCGTTCACAAGGAATTGTGAGGACAAAATTGTCTTTCCTGTGCCGGGGCCGCCAGAGAGGAGAATGGTCCTGTTCTTCGGCAGTCCTCCCGTAAGAAGCTTGTCCAGTCCAGGAATGCCCGTAGGTATCCTAGCGTTTGCTGACGAGTCAGCAGGAGCCACGGCCATGAACCTTCGCAATGGGCCAGCAAATGGCCCGATAGCATATTCGTTCTGATACGCTGACCATCCTGAAGTGGATACATCGAACGAATATCCGTGAAGGAGCTCGATTCGTCCAACTCCACGGAGTAGCCAAGGCTGGGGCCAGGCGTCTTGAAGAGTGACATCGAAGGATAGAATGGCTCTGTATCAGGACCCTTCAGTTCAGCTACTGATAAGTAAGTTCGTGAGGGGAGAAATAGTTGAACTCACCCCGGGCTTTGATCTCGACCACACGGTGAGATACCCGGAGGTCGAAGAGGTTGTCGACCAAGATCCAAATGCTGCTAAACAACTCGTCCAGAAGCTGTGGGACTCTGGAATCTTTAAGAGAAAATTTCACGAGAAGGTGCTCGTCTGTCCCTCCTGCCTATCCCCCAACGTCAGCAATGATTATGTCTGTCCAAACTGCAATTCAATTGACATAGAGCGCAAGACTCTCCTTGAGCACACGGCTTGCGGAAACATTGACAGCGTCGACAACTTTCTTGTCGAAGGCAGTCTTCTCTGCCCAAAGTGCAACAAAGAGCTCGTCGAAGCAGGTGTTGATTATCAGAAACTTGGCGCCTGGTTTCAGTGCGCGCAGTGCGGAAAACGATCCGACATGCCCAGCCCCATACATCGCTGCAGAAACTGTGGTCACATATTCACAATTAGGGACACCGGATTCGTCAATGTCTATGCGTACAGAATGAGTTCTGAAGCGGAAGAAGAGTTCAAGCGGAGCTACCTTGTCATGAAGCCCATAGGCCTGGTCCTCGAAGACTTTCAGTTCAAAGTCGATATGCCCGGTCAGATAGCAGGCCGCTCTGGCGCTCTCCACCGGTTCGATGCAGTAGCGACAAAAGGCTCCTCGGAGGTCGTCGTGCTGGACGTTATCGCTAGTGACAAGGAGATCGACGAGGTCCCTGTTGCCTCGATGTACGCGAAGATCTTCGACGTGAGCCCCTCACAGTCGATCCTAGTCGCGATTCCGGGACTCACAGACAGAGCGAAAAGGCTAGCCGCCCTCTACAGAGTATCAATTGTCGAAGCCGAAAACTCCCAGCGAGCAGCCGATATCAATTGTCGAAGCCGAAAACTCCCAGCGAGCAGCCGACCAGATCAAAGACAAGTTCGGTTGGGCGGGATTGTCTGGCAGCGACGAGTCTTTTGGCGATCTACAGCTGTAACCAGAGAAAGCATCTCAGAGTTCCACCATTCCCATTCCCGTGGTCAACTTTGCACATACAAAGTTGAATCTTACTTGCCACTAAGAGTCCGTCCCGTCAAACTGAGAGACAGTCTCTATCTGCTAATTCCAGTCGACATTGCACGACTTCTAGGCGTCGCCTCCTCTTCGGATTTTCAGTTGAGCCTCAACGAGAACCAAGAGTCCGTCAGACTGGTCTACGAGCTCAAGAAAGAAGAAGCCCAGCCAGGCGACGGCAAGAAAGGCTGACTTTGGTCGAGACGACTTTCTTGAGCTACCTTCCCGACTTTCTCGCGCTGATGGCTTCCTGTCTCGCGCTCTATTTCATCATCCGCACGAAGAAAACATACTTTTTAGATTCTGGATTCTTCATGGGAGTCGCGACGGTCGGATTCACCGTCTATCTGACAGAGGCGACTATCTCGGACATCATAGGCAGACCGGTCTCGGCTCTCGCGGATACATTACTGACTTCAGTTATGGCTATCTCAATAGGCATAGCCTCGTATCTCTTGAAGAACAGTGACCAGAAGACTCCTGGGGGAATCTCGGAACTGAAGAGATTCATCTCCCGACCTCCTCTGCAGTTTCTCGCCTATGCGATCGTAGTTTGTGGCTGGACCGTTGCAGCGCTGATCTCGCAACCCTGGACTCTGAATGAGACAACCGCAGAAGGAACGATCTTCTATTACACATATCAACTCTGGTTCGTAGCAGCTAGTGCTCTCCTCCTAGTCTCGTACATCGGACTCCCAGTAGTCTCATTCTACCGCCAATCACGAATGGTGCGCGAGAAGACCGCATCTCTATCCATCAAAATCATCAGCATGTGTTGGGCAACTTTCGGAGTGTCTCTATTCTTCCAGATTGCTGCAGGCGGATTCCTACTTCCAGAGTCTCAGAGCATCGGCTTTGTTGCGGATAGTCTTCTCTTCGTCCTTATTGCGTTCGCCCTTCGAGAACCAACTATTATGGCAAGGATCATCACTGCTGGCGAAACAGTAAGCCAGGTCGTCAGTTCACATTCCGAAGTAGATGCAATAGTCCTGTACAACACGGAATCGGACCGAAGGAAGCTCGTTGAGACTTTCGTAAAGGATGGCCTATCGACTGGACAGGATGTTGTATGCCGTGTAACAAAGTCGGAGGTGCCATTCTATCGTGCAGTCCTGAAGAGTTCGGACTTGCCGGACGTGTCTCCCAGCAGGCGCGTGACTATCCTACCCATCGAATTCGCACCGGCGCTTTCGTCGAACGTCTATGACCAGAGCGATCTGTCGAGAAATCGTAGAGAGCTGGTCGACCTCGACGATCTAAGCCTGGAACGAACCCGAGAGATCGTTGGAAGCGTTACCGCTTCAGACGATGCATTTGGAAGAGAAAGAATTGGTCGGATATGGGCAATGAACGTGGAGGGTGCCCAAGCAGGAATACTCGACTTGCTAACTGCTCGGAACCCCAGATCCAGAGTCATAGACCTGGCTCGTCAACAGGATATCTTCTCGAATCTTCTCGGCCTAAAACATCATGGCATCTTGGGGACTAGACTGTTACTAGAGTACGAGCCAACGAGCAACTATGAGGAGGTTGTTCAAAAGTTCGTTAGGGAGTTTCAGGCAAATGTCGAATCTGTGGCGATATTCACAAACGCGGGAAGCCCAGTATATCGCGAGTTCAGCGAGCAGCGGAACATCAGGCTCTTCAGCTTCAGCACAAAAACATCCACTCCCTCAAGAATCTCAAACGAACAAGTGCTCCTTCCAGAAAGGGACACGTCGCTACTACTGGACGCGGTTGACAAGCTGCTGCAAGCGCATACGGGACGGCGAATCGGGATCATCTTTGAAGTATTCACTTCTCTCATAATCTCACTCGGATTTGAGAAAGCCTACGGGGTAATCTCATCAGTTGTGGAAATGGCCGAGTCTGAGCTGGCAACAATTCTGGTGCTTGTCAACTCTGAAGCGTTAGAGACGAGGGCTCTCAGCGGTATCCGAGGCCTCTTTCAGTCGCAGCTATTCTTCAATTCCAGCGGGCTCAAGGCTGTCAGACTCGCGGGGGAAGAATATGGGGAAGCAACACGCGCAACTGAATCGTTTTCAGGAGTTCAGGAGCCACCAAGGAGAATTGAGACTTGAGTGGGCGATCCCTATCCTTCCCTCAGACTCTCTTGGAGTCGATCGACGAGGGACTCTCAGTACTAGGCAATGAACCCCGCGAAGCAGTGTACCAGTTCCTAAGGACAATATGCTCTCTCCCTCGCGAGGATATTCCAGATCATGTTCCAGAATTTGCGGCTGGGCTCAGGAGAGCATTGGGAGGAGCCTCTAAGGTGATCGAACGTCTGATTCTGAGAAGACTCTTCGAAAAGACAATATGCTCTCTCCCTCGCGAGGATATTCCAGATCATGTTCCAGAATTTGCGGCTGGGCTCAGGAGAGCATTGGGAGGAGCCTCAAAGGTGATCGAACGTCTGATTCTGAGAAGACTCTTCGAAAAGACAGGTTCAAGCTTCAGAGATGTGCCCGATACGGACTTCAACGAATATGTACTAGATGCGAAGCGGAGATTCGAGATAGTCTCGCACCGACACGAGGACCCAGCTGAAGGTACTCGGTCAAAGAAGGGGCAGGTCTCCAGTTAGACCATCCAGCACGTGAGATGGCGCTGGACCCACGCCCAGGCAGGTAATTGTACCGGGTTGCACCTGAGTTAGTCCCCTATCCTTAACTATGCAAAAGGGAAGGTGCTTCGACTTCGCATCGAACTCAAGTCTCAAGATTGAGTCCAGGTCGGACACCTTGAGCGCGATCTTGGCTTGACCTTCTTCTATCCAATGCTTCCACCACTCTGGAAACCTCAAACGCGCTTCTTCGGCCGCACTCACAGCTGCGTGAGCGCACTGGACAGCGATCTTGCCTCGTCCCATTTTCAGGTCCAACCTGACTATCAGCCCCTGCTTGTATTCGAATCCGTCAGACATGTTATCGATGCCCGGACGTGTCAGGGTATTTAACGAGCCTGCGATAGATCGATTCACAGAGCCTTGGTGCAAGTCGTCTCAGCGCGGATATCGGCTATCGTGCACGCCACGGAGAATCCCGAGAAAGTCATCTACGCTATGAGACAAGCTTGCCCCCAGGAGCTGTTCCAATCTAAACCAGAGAGAAGGGGGCTCAAAGGACATTATGGGAACGAAATCTCAACTGTGACGTTGAGCTTACGAGGTCGTCCAGCAGGATTGTTCTTTAGCCATCTCTCGAGGATACTCCCCAGCGTTGATCGCGAAACACTGCTAAATGATTTGGACACTCGCCTAGACGAAGAGGGTCGCCTACACCTTCGTCTAGACAAAGAGGAGTGTTTTCGTGGAGCTCTGAGATTGAAGGACAAGGATCCGATAAAGATCCTAGTCTCGTTTCAAAAGTCGTCTGACCCTGGATTGCGACTTGCTGAGGACATCAGACAATTCTTGGACATCCCACTGGATCATAACGGATCTCCCTCTGACGCCAAGGTCCGCTAGGAGTAGATGATATTAGAGTCCAGCTGGAATCCTGATCGGGGGATGAGGAAGCCAGTCCCAGCATGACCGGATAGGGATGATATTCTCTGCGACGGGCCGACCCCAGGTACTGAGATTTCAAAGAAAGAGCACGGGAAAGGTTTTAGTACGCACCGCAGGCTCGCTTCTCAGAAATCTGTCTAGGTGCAAGAATTGTCAATGTTTGCGGTCCCCGGTGCTTATGACCGGGCCATCACGGTTTTCTCCCCCGATGGGAGACTCTTTCAAGTAGAATACGCAAGTGAGACTGTAAAACGCGGCGCTACAGTTCTCGGAATCGCCTCTCCGGAGGGCGTCGTTCTCGCGGCCGAAGAGAGGGCTGGATCCAAGCTACAAGATCTATCATTCATGTGGAAGATATTCCAGATCGACGAACATGTAGGGACAGCTGTCGCAGGACTGAGCTGCGATGCCCACATTCTCGTAGACCAGGCCAGAATCTACGCTCAGAGTAACAAATTGATGTACGACGAGCCCATCGACATAGAGATACTGACACGCCGAATCGGCGAGATCAAACAGCTCTACACGCAACACGCGGGGGTGAGACCTTTCGGAATATCAATGCTCTTTGGCGGCGTAGACAAAAAGGGTAGCAGGCTGTTCTGGACTGACCCCAGCGGTGCTTTCTTCGCCTACAGGGCGTGGGCCATAGGTGCTGGGGGAGACGCTGCCAACGAGATTCTAGAAGCGGAATACCGAGACAATCTAACCATGGACGAAGCATTACTGCTGGGAATGAAGTGTATGACGAAGGTCTTAGAGGGTAAAGCGGAGCCACAGAAGATTAGAGTGGCCATAATTCCACGTGAGACCGGAAAATTCCAGAAGCTTCCCGTGGAAGAAGTAGACAAGTACCTTAGAAGGATGGACGCAGGGAAAAAGGCCCCGGCTGCCAAATGAGTGACAAGTACACAACCGCCAGGTTAGCCAAAGGACAAGATCATTTCGAGATACTCGTCAAGCCTCAAGAAGCTTTAGACTACAAGCTGGGAAAGCAGGTGCCGATAAGCCAAGTCCTACTCATCGAAGAAGTCTACTCGGACTCTAGCAAGGGAACACGCGCCTCAGAGGAGAAGCTTCAGAAATACTTCGGCACGACAGACCCGGTGAGAGTTGCGGAAGAGGTTATGAAGAGTGGCGAGCTTCAGCTCACTACAGAGCAGCGCCGTCAGCTCGTCGAGGATAAAAGGCGACAGATTATCTCGATCATCTCCCGGAACGCAATCGATCCTCGGACTGGGACTCCGCACCCTCCGCTCAGAATTGAACAGGCAATGGGGCAGATTCGTCTCTCGATTGATCCCTACAAGAGTGCCGAGGAGCAGTCAAAGATGGTCATAGAAGAACTCAGACCGATTCTGCCCTTGAAGATCGAGCAGATGCGGATCGCTGTAAAGGTCTTTCCGGAACACGCCGCCAGAGCGTATAACGCTTTCAAAAGCTTCGGAAACGTGAGCCGCGAAGAATGGCAGTCTGACGGATCACTGGTGGCTGTGGTAGAGATGCCGGCGGGCATGTACGGCTCATTCATCGAAAAGGTTGGAAAATTGACACAGGGAACCATACAGTCGAAGGTATTGACGTAGAAGGATATGGACATGGTACTAGTCGCTGAACCGAAACAGGTAGTGGCTCCGGGCGAGGTTCTCGCTGAAGGCGACCACCTGCTCGGGGACAACGCGTACCGCATCGGGACAAAGATATTCTCCGCGTGCGTGGGTATTCTAGAGGTAGATGGGAACAGGGTCTTTGTTGTGCCTTTGAAGGGTGGATACTTCCCCAGAGTAGGCGATCTGGTTGCTGGGAGAATCGTTGATATTGGATTGTCTGGATGGTTGGTTGACATCCGAGCTCCATACGAGGCTATGCTGCCTGCCTCAGAGACGCCAGGCCCTAGAGGTCCAAGGAGACGAGACCTCTCCACGAGTTACGAGGTGGGAGACATGGTGTTGGCTGAGGTACTGGCGTTCGATCGGACGAGGGATCCCTTGCTTACAGTAAAGGGCCCGGGACTCGGGAAGGTGGCTTCTGGAAGGGTGGTAGAGATAAGTGCCGCGAAGATTCCGCGTCTAATTGGGAGAAAAGGGTCAATGATCAGCATGCTGAAGAAGGAGACGGATTGCCAGATAACCGTGGGCCAGAATGGCGTCGTTATGGTCTGGGGCAAGTCTCCGGAGAGCGAGAGGGTCGCGGTAGAAGCCATATACATGGTCGAACGTGAAGCTCACACAAGAGGATTGACAGATCGTATCCGAGAATTGATATCAAGATCGAGAGTAGTTGAACAAGTTGCCGGAACCCAAACAGCCTGAAAAACTGATAGACGATAAGGGACTGCGGATAGACGGCCGTCGCCTGGACGAACTGCGACCAATCAAGCTAGAAGTAGGACTGCTCGATAAGGCAGACGGATCCGCCTACATCGAACAGGGAAAAAACAAGATCCTCGTGGCAGTCTACGGTCCGAGAGAAGCTCATCCAAAACACATAGCCATGCCTGAGAGGGCCGTGATCCGGTGCAGATACCATATGGCCCCCTTCTCAGTTGACGAGCGAAAGAATCCCGCACCGTCCCGTCGCGAGATGGAGCTGTCAAAGGTGATTAGGGAGTCGCTCGAACCTGTCGTGCTCACCGACCTCTATCCGAGGACCACGATAGACCTCTTCATTGAAGTGTTGCAGTCCGACGGTGGGTCTCGTTGCGCGGGTATTACGGCCGCATCGCTGGCACTGGCTGATGCGGGGATACCGATGAAGGAGATGGTTGCCGCCTGCGCGGTCGGCAAGATCGAGGGCAAGCTGGCACTGGACCTTTCCGATGCAGAGGACAAGTATGGAGAGGCGGATATACCCGTCGCCCTCGTCCCCAACGCTGGTCTCGTCACCCTCCTCCAGATGGACGGGCATCTGACGCTGTCAGAGTTTGACCAAGGCTTTACTATGGCCCTGGAGGCGTGCAAGACACTCCACGCCATGCAGCGAGAAGTGCTCAAGAAGAAATATGCTACCATGAAGGAGGCTGCCGAGGAGAGAGAGGAAGCGGAGGTAGTCGCATAGTTGTCCGCAACCCCGCAACTCCCTCCTGTAGCAAAGCTCGAACAGAAAACGGTCGTTGATCTGGTCTCCAAAGGGAAGAGAATCGATGAGCGGGGTCCCGAGAGTTACAGACCGATCCAGATACAAGTAGGTCTTATAGAGAAGGCGAATGGTTCCGCGCAGGTACACCTTGGCAAGTCGAAGGTCCTGGCCGGAATCAAGGTTCAGACTGGCACACCGTTTCCAGACACCCCAGACGAAGGAGTTCTTACAGTGAACGCCGAACTCGTCCCCCTAGCATCGCCATCTTTCGAAGCGGGTCCCCCGAGCGAAGCAGCTATCGAAATCTCTAGAGTGGTAGACAGAGGGATCAGAGAATCCAAGGCTATCGACATGAAATCTCTGGTACTTCAGAAGGGGAAGACAGTCCAGGTTGTCTATGTCGACATTTACGTTCTCGACCATGATGGCAACCTCAT
>Ga0209268_1000827_pt1 | contig 15499 bp, 14 predicted proteins | sample GraSoiAngelo_143_FD_185900 | JGI IMG/M metagenome (GOLD analysis project Ga0209268, IMG submission 185900) | Grasslands soil microbial communities from the Angelo Coastal Reserve, California, USA - 14_1009_02_30cm (SPAdes) (version 2) | ecosystem: Environmental > Terrestrial > Soil > Grasslands ... | reverse complement strand
TTCCCCGGCCTTACCGAAGAGGTCAGCTACAACGCCGGCATCGCGTGGTCCCCCGGGGGCGATCGGCTCGCCTTCACCAGCAACGGCGGCATCGGCAACTACGATCTGTACGTGCACGAGCTGGGCGGCAAGACGACGCGGCTCACGAACCACAAGGAAAAAGACGGCCAGGCCGACTGGTCGCCGGTGGCCGATCAGCTCGTGTTCGTCTCGGGGCGGACCGGCAAGGGCGACCTCTACCTCCTGGACGTCGCGTCCCGCGGCGTGACGCGGCTGACGTGGGGCACGAGTCCGTTTCTCTATCCAGTGTGGTCGCCCGACGGCACGAAGGTGACGATGCTCCACGGCAACAACGACAACCACGACGTCTACGTGATCGACGACGTGCGGCGGCCCGCCGAGACGCTGCGCGCGCTCACGACCTGGGTCCACGACGACCTGCGACCGGTGTGGTCGCCGGACGGCAAGAAGATCGCCTTCTATTCCAATTACAATCCGGCCGGTGATTCCAGGACGTGGGCCATCGTGGTCGTCGCCGCCGACGGGTCAGACCCCACCGACGGCGCCGGACTGGCCGCCAAGGTGGTCGCCACCAGTGTCGTGCCCGACATGGAGCGCGGCCCGGCCTGGATGCCGAACAGCGCCGGCATCGTCTACGTCAAGGACGATCGATCGGAGTACAGCCCTCTGTACCTCGTCGACCTCGTGCGGGGCACCAACCTCCTCGTCAAGACCGAGACGAAGATGAACCACGACGTCACCTGCTCGGCGGACGGCGTGATCGCGTTCCGGGCTCAGGTCGACCAGTGGGACCAGATCTTCGTCGCGAAGCTGAAGGATTGATGGCGGCCGGCCGGAGTACCGCGCTGCTGGTGACCCTCGCGATGCTCGCGGCGACGGCGGCGTGGGCGGCGGACGACGCCGTCGCGCGCGCGACGCAACTCTACGAGAAGCGTCACTATCGGGACGCCGCCCGCACGCTGGAGACGGCGCTGCCCTCGCTCGACCCGGCCCGGCAAGCGACCGCCTCGCTCACCCTCGGTATCGTCTATCTCGGTACCGCCGAGCTCCATCGAGAGCTCTCGCAATCGGCCACACCGATGCAGCTGGAGTACTTGAAAGCGCTCGCCGCCATTCGCGGGCCTGGCGCCAGCCGCCTCGCGAGCTTCTACCTCGGTCAAACCCTGCTGGAGAGCGGACGGCCCGCGGAGGCCATCAAGGTCCTCGAGCGATTCGCCGCCGAGCCCGGCGTCGAGCCCGGCTTCAGGGCGCAGGCCAGGGCTCACCTCGGCCTCGCGCATTTCGTCCGCAAGGATGTCACGACGGCGCGGGCGCTCTGGAACTCCCTCGAGGCGAGGGACCCTCAGACAAGGGCCACGCTGGCGGCAGTCTACAGCCGGGCCGGGATCACGGAGCCGGCTCCGGTGGCGCTCGCCGACGCGGTCTTGAAGGAAATCGGCGAGCGGCCGGCGGCGCTCGTGCGGCAGAAGCTCATCGGCGTGTACGCGCGAGCGGGCCTGACGGCCAGAGCGCTCGCGCTCGTCGATCAGACGGACCTCAAGGCGCCGAGCTCGACCGAAGTGCTGGGGCCTGCCAAGACCATCAACTTCTACGACCCGGCGCTGCTCGGTGAGCTCGCCGTGCTCTACCGGCAGGCGAGCCGCCTGGCGCTCGAGCGGGCGGCCGCCGACGCGCGCGTGAGGGGCACGGCGGAGTATTACCTCGGCGCCGCCTTCCTGGAAGCGGGCGACGTCGAGCGCGCGCTTCAGGCCACGCGCGCCTTCCTGGCGCTCCCCGGGGCTCCGCCGGCCTATCGCAATCGCGCGCTCGTCCGCGAGGCCACCGCGCGGTCGCTGCTGGCCCGGCGCGCCGATGGCGGGTCGGCGTGGGCGGCACTGGCCCGCGACACGGCCTCCGACCCGGATCTCTTGGCGGACATGGTGGCGGCCTGTGTGCGGCATCGGCTCGAGTGCGCGGAGATCGAGCCGCGCGCGGTGCGCGCCGCCGAGGCGGGGGAGCGGCGGAAGACGGCCGCCCTCAACTTCGCGCTCGGCACCTACCACCTGCGCAAGGGCGACCTGCCACGCGCCGTGGCGTACCTGGAATCGGCGCGGGACAAGGCCCAGAAGAACCGGATCGAGGCGAACGATCCAGTGCTGCTCGTGAACCTGGCAGAAGCGTACTACCGGACCACGCAGTTCTCGGAGAGCCTGGAAATTTACTTCGAGATGAGCCAGCAGTTCCCGGTGGTCCGCCGCCTCCAGGAGCCGCTCCAGGGCGTGTACTCGATGACGCACAAGAGTGCGGGCGACGTGAAAATCTTCTGATGAGGTGCTGGCGAGGTGCCATGAAAACACTACCCAGGATCGTGCCGCTCATCCTGACCCTGACCGTGCTGACGACGATACCGGCCGCCTCCCCGGCGGCGTCGAAGAACGACGGCCGGCCGGACGGCGGCATCCTGGCCTACGGCGAGTACGGCCGGCCGGCCACCCTCGATCCGATCACGAGCAACGAGATGATCTCGCTGCGCATCACGGAGCTGGTGTTCAACGGGCTGGTCGGGATCGACGAGAAGCAGGCGATCGTCCCCGAGCTGGCCGAGCGCTGGGAGGTGTCGCAGGACGGGCGCACCTACACCTTCTTCCTGCGCAAGGGCGTGCGCTGGCATCCGCGCGATGGCGAGGCGCCGAGGCTCTTCACGGCCGACGACGTGCTCTTCACGCACAACATCATGATGCACCCGAAGACGATCACGCCGCTCAAGGTGCGCTACGAGTTCATCGAGAAGGTCGAGAAGCTGGACGACTCCACGGTGCGCTTCACCCTCAAGCGGCCGATCCTCAACGCGCTCGCGAAGTTCAGCTTCAAGGTGATCCCCGCGCACGGACCGGCGAACCCCCAGTACCTCACCCGCGAGGATCCCTTCGTGCGGAACCCCATCGGGACCGGTCCCTACATCGTCAAGAGCATCAGCGCCGACCGCGAGATCGTGCTGATGGCCAACGAGGATTATTTCAAGGGCCGACCGCACATCAACAAGTTCCTCTCCAAGCCGTTTGCGGACCAGAACATCATGACGCAGGCGATGATGTTCAACGCCATCGACATGCTCGTGCTCGTCAACCCGCGTGATCTGCCGGAGCTGCAGGGCGACAGGCGCTTCGTCCTGCAGCCGTACAACGCGCTCTCGTATGCGTTCTTCGGCTACAACCTGAGAAGCCCGCTGCTCGCCGACAAGCGGGTGCGCCGCGCCTTCACGCACGCGGTGAACCGCAAGGAGATGCTCGACGCCTTCTTCAACGGCCAGGGCACGATCATCTCGGGCCCCTTCGCCCCCGGCAGCTGGGCCTACAACCTCGACGTGCAGCCGCTGCCGTACGACCCCGCGAAGGCGGTCGCGCTCCTGAACGAGGCCGGCTTCACCCCGGGTCCCGACGGCGTCATGCAGAAGGGCGGCAAGCCCCTGGCGCTCTCGCTCAAGGTGCCGATCGAGAAGGAGAGCGAGGCGGTCAAGCGGGTGGTGCTCGCGTTCCAGAATTACCTCAAGGCCATCGGCGTGAGCGTGAAGGTCGAGTTCAAGGAATGGCAGGCCTGGAAGGACGCCGTCTTCGCCGAGCACGACTTCGACGTCATCCTGGCCTCGTGGGTCTTCGATGACTCCGCGGACATCTCCTCGCTGTTCCATTCCGCCGAGATCGGTCCGTGGAAGAACAACTTCGGCGGATACTCGAATCCCGAGGTCGACGGCCTCATCGTGGAGAGCAAGCTGACGCTCGATCACGAGAAACGGCGCACCATCAACCGGAAGCTGCACGCGCTCCTCGCCGAGGAGGCGCCGTACACGTTCCTCTGGACGCTGACGAACTACAGCGGCTATCACAAGAAGCTGCGCCGGGTCGCGATTCATCCCTACAAGTTCTTCTCGTTCGCGGATGAATGGTTCATCCCGGCCGCGGAGCAAAAGTAACGACGAAGCTCGCGGCGTTCCGGCGCGTCGGCGTGATGGTGGTCCGGGAGCTGGCGCTCACCGCGCTGCTGCTCCTGGGCGTCAGCCTCGTCGTCTTCGTCATCCTGCATCTGTCGCCCGGTGACCCCTTCAGCGTGCTGCTGGAGGGGCAGGCGCCGGGCCAGGCCGCCCGCGCCTCCGTGCGCGAGGCCCTCGGCGTGCCCACCACCTGGTACGGCCGGTACCTGGCGTGGCTCGGCAACATGGCCCACGGCAACCTCGGCACGTCGATCCGCACCGGCGTGCCCGTGGCCGGCGAGATCGTGCGGGCGGGACCGAACACGCTCTATCTCACCCTCGGCTCCCTGCTCGTCACCCTGCTCCTAGCCGTGCCCCTCGCGCTCTACTCGGCGTGGCGCCGGAGCGGCGCGCTCGCGCGGGCGCTCACGCTCGCCGTCTACCTGATATCGGCGGTGCCGGTGTTCTGGCTGGGGTACGTCGTCATCTACCTCTGCATCCACCGCTTCGGTCTCTTCCCGCTCCTGTCGGCGACCGCCGAGCCGCAGCGTCACGGCTGGCTCTACATCCTGCTGCCGATCATCGTGCTGGGCGTCGCCAACGGTACGGTGAGCGAAGTGACGCGCCATCTGCGCGAGGAGCTCGGCCGGGTCATGGCGGAGGACTATATCCGCACCGCCCGCGCCAAGGGCGCGCCGGTGTGGCGGCACGCGTTCAAGGAAGGGTTTCTTCTCCCGATGACCGAGATGATCGCCGCCAAGATGCCGTTCGTCCTCGGCGGCGCCGTCATCGTGGAGCAGGTGTTCAACTGGCCGGGCCTCGGCCGGATGGCGTGGCAAGCCGCCCAGGACCGCGATTTTCCGGTGATCATGGGAATCACGATCGTGGCCGCGGCCTTCGTCCGGCTGGCGAGCCTGCTGCGCGGCGTGATCTACGCCGGCGTCAATCCGCGGACGGCCACCGAGTAGCGGGGCGGCGTGCGACGCTACCGCCAGGCTGCGGGCGAGGTCGGAGAGCGCCGGGAACGGTCGCGCTGGCGAGCGGCGACGACGGCCGACCTGGCCGCGGTGGGCTATGGCCTGCTGGTCGTGGCACTCGTCGTGATCTCCTACACCCTCGGTGCCGTCGGGTGGCTGCCCGACGACCCTGCGCGCATGGACATGGCGCGCCTCAACGCGCCGCCCGGACCAGGCCACGCGCTCGGCACGGACTTCCTCGGCCGCGACATGCTCTCGCGGCTCATCGTCGGCATCCAGGCGTACTTTCTCCCCGGTTTGCTCGCCGTCGCGACCTCGCTCGCGCTCGGGGCGACCCTCGGGGTGGTCGCCGGTTACCGCGACGGCCGCGCCGAGGCGCTCGTCACCTACCTGAGCAACCTGGTCGATTCGTTTCCGCGCCTGGTCCTGATCCTGCTCGTCATCGCCGCGTTCAGGGCGGACATCTACTACGTGATGCTCGTGGTGGGGATCACCGGCGCGCCCGCGATCGCCTCCCTCATCGCGGGCAAGATCCAATTTCTAAGGACGAAGAGCTTCATCGAGGCGGCCCACGTCCTCGGCCTGTCCACGCGCGTCATCGTCGTCAAGCACATCCTCTGGTACAACTGCGCGCCGCTCCTGATCATCCAGGCCACGCTCGGCATGGGCGAGGCGATCCTCGTCGAGACGAGCCTGAGCTACCTCGGCTTCGGGGTCCAGGAGCCCACGCCCTCGTGGGGCAACATGGTGCAGGCGGGGGCGAACTACTTCTTCCACGGAAAGTTCTGGCCGTCGACGGCGCCGGCGCTGGCGATCCTCGGCACCATCCTCGGCTTCCACCTGCTGGGCGACGGTCTCAACAACATCCTCGAGAGCAAGAGCGCCCCGTGACGCGCTCGCCAGTCCTCGAAATCTCCGACCTCCGGACCTACTTCTATTCCCGCGCCAAGCAGGCGTTCATCCGCTCGGTGGACGGCGTCAGCCTCTCCATCGCGCGCGGCGAGACCCTCGGCGTGGTGGGCGAGAGCGGCAGCGGTAAGAGCGTGACCGCGCTGTCGGTCCTGGGCCTCATCGGCGGAAGCCCGGGCGTGATCACGGGCGCCGTCGAGTTCGCCGGCGGCGACGGCGCGCGCGCGGGCGGCAACGGTCGGCGCAACCTGCTCCAGGACCTCGCCCGCCACGTCACCGTGACCGAGCGGGACGGCCGGATCGTCGCCGTGGCCAAGGATGAGCCCGGCTGGCAAGCACAGGTGGAACGATCGATGAGGGGCGTGCGCGGCAAAGAGATCGCCATGATCTTCCAGAACCCGAAATCGTCGCTCAACCCGTTCCTCACGGTCGGGCAGCAGATCAGCGAGGCCATCCGCCTGCACACGCCGGTGAAGGACTCGAGAGAGGCGAAGGAGCGCGCGATCGCGTGGCTCGAGCGCGTGCACATGGATTCGCCGCGCCTGCGCTTCGATCAGTACCCGGATGGCCTCTCCGGCGGCATGTGTCAGCGGGCGATGATTGCGATGGCGCTCGCCTCCGAGCCCTCGCTGCTGATCGCCGACGAGCCGACCACGGGCCTCGACGCGACGATCCAGTCGCGCATCGTGGCGCTCCTCGCAGAGCTGAAGTCCGGGCTCGGCGTGACGACGCTGCTCATCACCCACGACATCCGTGTCGTCTCGCGGCTGGCCGACACGGTGGCCGTGATGTACGGCGGGACGGTGATGGAGCATGGTCCGGCGCGCGACGTCCTGGCGCCGAGCGTCGAGCCCAAGCACCCCTACACCTCGGCGCTCCTGGCCTCGTTGCCGAGCGCCCAGAAGAACGGCGGACCGCACGCCATCGACGGTCGCCTTTCCGTCATCCGGGGTGAGGTGGTGGATACGATGGATGTCCCCCGCGGCTGCCGGTTCTATGCCCGCTGCGACCGCGTCACCGACACGATCCGTGCTCGCTGCATGAGCCAGGAGCCCGCTCTGGCCGCGGTGACCGCGGGCCACCAGATCCGCTGCTACCTCTATGGCGACGAGCCGCGCGACGGGGCGCGCGCTGGCTAGGCGGCTCCTCGAGGTCTCCGACCTCCGCAAGCATTATCGCGCGCGCGCGGGCCTGCTCGCCGCCCTGCACGGCCAGACGCGCTCCGTCCCGGCCGTGGACGGGGTGAGCTTCGCGCTCACCGAGCACGAGACCCTCGGGCTCGTGGGGGAGTCGGGCTGCGGAAAGACGACCATCGGACGCATCATCCTCGGGGTCACCAGGGCGACGTCGGGCCGTGTCGTGTTCGACGGCCACGACATCACCGCGCTGCCGATGCGGGCGCTGCGGCCGCTGCGCAAGCAGATGCAGATGATCTTCCAGGACCTCGACGCCGCCCTCAATCCACGGATGCGCGTCCGGGACATCCTTCGAGAGGCCATCACACTGCACGAGCGGCTCGACCACCCCGAGGTGACGCGGCGGACCGCCGAGCTGCTGGACCAGGTGAATCTGCAGTCGGGCAAGCTCGCCAGCTTCCCGCACGAGCTCTCGGGCGGAGAGAAGCGCCGGGTAGGGATTGCGCGGGTCCTCGCGGTCGGCGCGCGGTTCATCGTGGCCGACGAGCCCACCAGCGCCCTCGACGTCTCCATCCAGGCTCAAATCGTCAACCTGCTGCGGGACCTCCAGGTGCGGCTCGGACTCTCCTATCTCTTCATTTCGCACGACCTCGAGGTGGTGGAGCTGGTGAGTCACCGGGTTGCCGTGATGTACCTGGGGAAGATCGTGGAGATCGGGCCGGCCGACCGCGTCGCGCGGGCGGCGCGCCATCCCTACACCTCGATCCTGTGGTCGTCGCTGGTCGAGAAGCGCAGCCAGGAGGTTCCTCGCACCGGCGGCAACGGCGCCGCCGCTTGGGGCGTGTTCGACTTCGAGCGACCCGGGCAGGGCTGTCGGTTCGCGCCCCGATGTCCGGTCTACGAGGCGACGGGCCGCCCCGCGGTGTGCACCGACCCCGCCAGCGAGCCGCCCCTGCGCGACCTCGGCGACGGCCACAGCGTCGCCTGCCACTTCCCGCTCCCGCGCTGACGCCGGGCTTTCGCCCGACAGCGCCGGCCTTCTGCCCGGGCTTCGCTCCGCGTGCCCGACTCCAGATGCGTGGGAATCTCGTCCTGGCCGCCCTTTTCGATTTTGGCAAACCTATTGCCGGTGCACGCCCGCCAAGAACGGCGTCGCGGAGGCCCTTCCGGCAAGGAGGACATCATGAAGCGCGCCCTGTTCGTCATGGTGGTCGCGGAGCGTCGGGCTCATCCTCCCCGAAGGAGAGACCACTTCAAGAGGATCTGAGCAAGATTCGGCATCGAATGCCTGAGGTTCGTCTGAAAGTCGACCGCGGCCGTGTGGTTGGCGCCATCGGTGATTGCTCGCACCTCCAAGAAGTGGAGCCCACTAAAACGTGCCGCTCGTGCCGCACCTGCGCCTTCCCAGGCGACGCACAGCGCCCCAGTCGCCTCCTGCAGTTCAGCCGCGCGCGCCGGGTCGATGATGTCCTCATCGCCACTGGCAATTGCCCCGAAAAGTACCCTGAACTGCGAACCGATTTGGCTGGCAGCAAGGCGGAATTCGTCTACAAGCTGCACATCAGCGTCATAGCGCGGCAGGGCCGTCGGACGAAGCGAAGCTTGTAGTCATGCTCGACGGTCGACACGCCGACCACGACGTCGCCGAGCGCTAGCTCCACACCGAGACTGCCCGCCGCTCCTGTGCAGATCACCGCCTGAACCGTCGCCCGCTGTTCGATCAGGTGCTGAGTCTGTACCGCGTGCTGTGTCTTGCCGTGTCCACCCACCGCGAAGAGCATGCGAAGCTCGTCGAAGAGATGGCACTCGAGCCTCCCCAGAAGTAAACTCCGTGGTCGATAGCCGGCGGCAGCGAACGTCCCGAGTATCGGCTCGAGCTCATTGGCTTGCGGCACTGTTATCAACGTCTCTGCGACGTTCATTGAATCTGGAGCTCGTCAGCCCACCGTGAGCACGCCGCGCTATCTCGCGTCGCCGGGCAGCGTGTCCCAGGGTCAATTCCGCGCAGTGCTGGATAAATCGGAATCAAGGAGACTCTCTACGCGAGCGCCGTCACAACGTTTGTTTCATCGGCAATCGCCAGCCCATCACCATCCAGGTAAGCTCGCAACGCGAGGCTGACCTGATCGGCCAGGGCAGCACGTGCTTCGGAGCTGACGGCCGCAACCGCTCTCGCCACGGGCGTGGCGGCAAGATGCGAGAGCACAAAACCCTCACATGCGGGCAGCCGTATGTTCATAACGCACGGGTGAATAGCCACCTCACGGAACCCTGCTTCGACGCCAAGACGGTAGAGCTCTTCAGCATCGGGTACCCCGACTCTGGAAGCGGAAAAGGTAGCTGCCGCCTCAGCGCCGACATGCTGTCTGAGCGCATCGACTACAGCACCGTGATATGGACCCATGATTCTCCAGACGCTGAGCAGCACGCGGCCACTCGGAACGAGTACTCGCCGCATTTCGCGGAGCGCTCCAGGTCGGTCAGGAAAGAACTGAAGACCTTGCTGACACACGATGACATCAAACGAGGCGCTCGGGAAGTTCATGGCCACGGCGCTGCCTTCCATCCATTTCAAACGCCGGATCGCAAGCCGTCTGGGCAGCGGCGCGCTCGAGGCCGAGGCTCATCAGACGCGAATCTGCGCGTACTTATCCGCGATTCTCCTCATAGGTCTCGGCCTCAACGCATGGCTTGGCTGGTGGTGGGCCGACCCTTTCGCGGGGCTCCTGATGGTCCCGCTTATCGGCTGGGAAGGTTGGGAAGCCGTTCGCGGGCATACCTGTTGCGACGGATGGCATTCCTTCATGTGGGGACCTGATGAAGTCGGCCGGATCGCAGCACAGTGAGACTTGAAGACGGGCCCGCTTCGGGCTTAGCATGCGACTCTCGTCGGCCGCGTGCCGTTCACCGTCGAAAGGAGTGGGTCGCCATGAAATTCGCGTCGACTCTCGTGGCTACGTTCCTCTTCTTTGCATCCGCATCGGTCGCTCTCGCCCAGACCGATTGCACCAAGCTGGTTCCGCCGTCGCCCTGGGGTCCGAACGACCAGACTGGGGCCACGAATCGGGTGACGCCAGCCGTGACGAAAGCCGCGGCTGCTGAGATCCAGGAGGGCAAGGTCGTACCGATGTCCTACCCGCTCGTGGACGGCGTGCCGCTGTTCGGCACGCGCTTTACGAAGACAATCCTCACGGCCACCTCGCTCGCGCCCGGCGCCTCGTTCGGCGAGAACGAGCTGACCTACATGGAGGACACGTGGCTGAGCCAGAGCCACGTGGGCACGCACCTCGACGGCCTCGGGCACATCGGCCGCAAGGACTGCTATTTCAACCAGATCGCGATGGGCAAGTTCATCAACCAGAACGCAATGACGAAGCTCGGTCTTGAGCACCTGAAGTCCTTCGCGACGCGCGGCGTCATCATCGACGCCGTGAAGGTCTTCCAGCAGAGCGGGAAGTTCAAGACCAACTCCGCCTGCAAGAAGCCGTGCCTTGAGAAGGGGACGGTCATCAGCGCAGCGGACTTGCAGGCTGGCCTCAAGATGTACAACGTCACCCTGCGTGAAGGGGATATCGTCGTCATCCATACCGGCTGGGGCGACCTCTTCGAACAGTTCCCGGCCCAGAACGCCGCCTACAACTCCGGCGAGCCCGGCATCGGCAAGGACGCGGCGAAGTGGCTGATTGGCCAGAAGGTCGTGGCCGTCGGCGCGGATACGTGGGCAGTCGAGGTCATTCCCGGCGAGGATCCCAAGGAAGCATTCATCGTCCACAACCTCCTCATCACCGACAGCGGCATCCACATCATCGAGAACGTGCGCACCGACCTCATGGCAGCCGAGGCCGCGCGGACGAATCGCGCCACGTTCTTCTTCAACATGACGGTGCCGCGCGCGGTCGGCATGACCGGCAACTTCGTCGGGATCGACGGCATCCGGTAGACAGGCCTCGTTGTGTCATCACCGCTGTGGCCGGCGCCCGCGAGCGGGCGCCGGCCGAACGCCGTCCTCGTCGTCCTTCTCGCCGCGGCGGTCCTCGCCGCCCTGCACGCTGGCGCCGAGGACCGCCGCTACACGATCGCGTTCGCCAATCTGACCGAGGAGCCGGGCGTGACCCTCGAGGCCACCGGCTTCATGGGCCGCGAGGTTCGAGACAGCTTCGTTCTCGCCGCCCGTCGCCTGCCGGTCGACCTGGTGTTCTACGACAACCGCCGCGACGTCCGGACCGCGCTCGACAACGCCGCCGACGCGGCCCGTCGCCAGGTCGATCTCTTCGTCGAGTATTTCCACGAGCCCACCGCGAACGATGGCGTCGCGCGGACGTTGCGCGAAGCGCGCATTCCGGTCCTGGCCGTCAACTATGCGGTCGGCGATGCGCCGCTTTACACCGCCGACAACGCGGCGGCGGGCCGCATCGGCGGCGAGGCCCTCGCTGACTTCGCCGCCCGTTCGTGGCAGGGCCGCACCGTCTTCGGCCTGATCGTGGGAGCGGTCAACTCGCGGCAGGATCGGCTGCCCGAGCGCGTGCAGGGTGTGATCGAAGGGCTCCGGGGCCGGCAGCGGTCGATCCGGATCGTCAATCTCGATACCCAGGGCAACCACGCCACGGTGGCGACGCTCGTCGGCAGGGTCGTCGCAGCCCAACCAAACGCCAAATTCCTCATCGCCGCGCTGGACGACGTGACGGCGCTGGCGGCAAAGAGCGCGCTGGAAGGAGCCGGCCGCGTCGCCGATGGCGCCATCGTCTCCTTCGGATGCGACCGGTCGATCCACGGCGGCGCAAGCGACCGCAAGGAGATCGATCCCAGCAACCGCGGAAGCATCGTCCTCGGCTCTGTCGCCTTCTATCTCGACCGTTACGGTTACGATGTGCTGCCGCTCGCGCTTCGCATGCTCCGCGGCGAGGCGGTCGCGGCGCGGACGACCACCACCCACAAGCTGATCACGGCGGCCAACGTCTTCAGGGAATATCCGCCCTACGATCTGCAGTGATCTCAACGAGGAGGCGGCGCGACGAAGAACAGTCCTTCGATACCGACCGCCGCGCCGGGCGTCGTCGCGAACGTGAGGCCGCCGGCAGGGCTCAGCGCCACGACGGGATAAAGGCCGAACGAAGCCAGCCGGCGATTCGGACCGAGGACGTCGCCGAGCGCCACCACGCGCGCCGTGCCGCGTGCGGATGCGACGAAGAGCGCAACCTGCACAGCGCTGCCGTCCACGGCGGCCGCGAAGGCCACGCTGCCGTCGGCAGCGAGGGCCGGCCACAGCGAGAAGTGCGCGAATGTGCCGCCGCCGGGCGCGGTTTCGCCGAGCGCTGTCACCTTCCGCAGGCGATCGTCGTCGACCACGAAGATACCCTGCTCCGCCTCGGCGCTCTTGAGCACCGCGGTAAACGCTACGGCGCCGGCGTCGTTCTGGGTGACGCGCTCGGAGAACTTCACGAAAATCCCCCCGATTGGTGTCTCGCTCCCGGCGCCGGTCACCATCCGGATCGCGGGGCCCTCGGCCACGAAGATCCCGCCCGGCACGGCGCGGCCTTCGACCACGGCGGCGAACGCGACACGACGTCGGTTGTTGATCACGGGGGGACCGAAGCCGGCGAACGTTCCGCCGGCCGGTGCCGGATCGCCTTGAGCGACGACCTTCGTCAGCCGGCCGCCGACGACGGCATAGACGGCCTCGACGACGTCGCGGCCGCGCCGCACCGAAGCGAGAAATGCGACGTCGTCGCGATCGTTGAGGGCAGGGGCATCGACCGCCGCGATCGTTCCAGACGGCAGGCCGGGCGCGCCGCCACCCGTGACAACGACCGGCCGCAGACCGCGTGCGTTCCGCAGGAAGATCCCTTCGACGGTGCGCCCGCCGACGACCGCCGCCGCGAAGGCCACGTCGCCGCGCTCGTTCAGGGCGGGAATCGGGTGACGACCGAAGCCGGAAAAGACGCCGCCGCCCGGGACGGGATCACCTTCGGCCACAACGCGCACCGCGCGGCCTTGCGATGCGAGGAAGAACGCCTCGCTGGCCGTTGAGCGCAGCATGGTGGCGAAGAAGGCGACTTGCCCTTTCGTATTCGCCGGCGCGACGATCGGCAGCGATTCGACGCCGAAGTGCTCGAAAGAGCCGCCGCCGGGGGCGGGATCGCCGGCGAGCGCCACGGCGCGAACGGTTGATTGGGCGCTGACGCCGGAGATGGCGGCCGGGATCCCTGCCAGGAAGGCCACGACTGCAACGGCCGTCGGCGCACGCATGGCGTGAGATTATCGCCGCCGGAGCCGGCATGACAATGAGACGGTTCGCCATGGGACTAACGCTGCTCGGTGGCCTCCTGCTCGGCGGTGGTGGCCCGGCCGCGCAAGAGCCGCGCTTCGCGCTCGTCGGGGCTTGCTACTGCGAGGCGGCGAGGGAACTGCGCTGTTCGGGAGAGCTCACGGAACCCGAGTGCCGTCGGCGCTGCGAGCACGATCTTTGTGATCGCTGGTTTTGGCTCGAGCGCCGGCCGTGCTGGAATTGGGGCTACGGCGGCTGAGATGAGGCAACCAACTCTCGGCGTCATCGTCGCGGCGTTGTTGCTGCTTGTTGCGCGCCCCGGAGCCGGCGGCTCGCCATCCGGACTGCGCGTGGTGGCCACACTGCCTGATCTTTTCGTGATCACGAAAGCGCTGGTCGGCAACGCCGCCGGCGTCGACGTGGTGGCACGGTTCGGTCAGAACCCGCACGACATGGAGGTCCGGCCTAGCCACATGCTGCTGCTACGACGGGCTGATGTCCTCGTTCGCAATGGGCTCGAGGAGGACGCGTGGATCGACGTGATCGCACTCGGCAGCAACAACCCGAAGATGGTTCGCGGCGCGCTAAGCGTCATCGAGGCGTCGCCGGGGATTGCTTTGCTGAAGGTGCCGAGCGGGCGGGTCGATCGCGGCCTTGGCGACGTGCATCCCCTTGGCAGTCCGCACTTCACGCTGGACCCGGGCAACATGCCGATAGTCACGGGCAACATCGCGCGCGGACTCGCTCGCATCGCACCCGAGCAGACGGCGGCCATCGAGAGCAACCGCGTGGCCTTCCTGGCCCGCGTCGACGCGGCGACGGCGCGCTGGAATGAGACACTGGCGCCATTCCGGGGCGCCGGCGTCGTGAGCTACCACGACAGCTGGCCGTACTTCTACCGCGCATTCGGTCTCGTCGAGGCGGGCATTATCGAAGACCGGCCTGGCATCGCCTCGTCGCCCCAACATGTCGCGGCGCTCATTCGCAAAATGTCCGCCGAGCGCGTCAAGGTGATCCTGCACGAGTCGTGGTACCCCCGTGAACTCAGCGACTTGGTTGCGCAGCGAACCGGCGCCACTGTGCTTGTGGTGCCTCAGACACCGGGCGCCGTGAAGGGGACCGACGACTACATCGCGCACCTTGACTATCTCATCGCGGCAGTGGCGGGCGCCCTGCGGTAGCGGGTTTCGCCGCGCCCACTTCTCGCATCAAGGCGACCCTTGTAGCAGCGCAGGCAGGGTGGGACTCGGACGCGCATTTCAAGCCTCGTCGTAGCGACGTCGACACGCTGGGGTAGGGTCGCCGTAGGAATGCCTCGCGCCATCAAAGTCGACGTCCCAACGTTCCGCTGTTGTATCCTACGTCGACGACGATGGGCGACCCTGAACGGCACGTTGCCTTCGAGGATCGCTTTTCGGGCTCGCCGGAGGCCGAGGCGTGAGGCAGCGCGCGCTCGTCGCGCTGTTGCTTGCGCTCGCCCTGGCGGGCCTGACACCGCTCGCCAGGCTGAGCCCGCCCGACCCGACGTGGTTCGCCGGGTTCTGGGACGACGGCGATTACGACGACATCGTCCTGCTGATCTGCGGGACGGCCGCCGCGCTCCCCGAGCCGCCCGCGCCGCCCCGCGCGACGCGCGAGGTCGTCGCGACGATCGATCCCAGCGAGCCGGCCAAGCCCCCGCTCGCCGCCGTCGCCTCCGCCCTCTCCCGCGCGCCGCCGCGCGTCTGACACCGCCGTCCTGATCCGCCGCCGGCGCCGCCGGCGGCTCCCTGGACTCCACCCGGGCTACGCGTGCGTCGTGCGCGTCAGCCCGAGGAAGGCGACTGTCATGATCGCGCGCGTCGTCGCGTTCGCGCTGCACCAGCGGTTCATCACGCTCGCGCTGGCCCTGCTCCTCACGGCCGGCGGCATCGTGTCGTTCCACCGCCTGCCCATCGAGGCCTATCCCGACGTCGCCGACGTCGAGGTCGACGTGATCACCCTCTGGCCGGGCCACGCCGCCGAAGAGGTCGAGCGCTACATCACGATCCAGCTCGAGAAGGAGATCAACGGGATCGCGGACGTGACCTTCCTGCGCTCGTTTTCGAATTTCGGGCTGTCGAACATCAAGATCCTTTTCGCCGACGGCACCGACAACTACTGGTCGCGGCAGCAGGTGCTCGAGCGCATCACGCAGGCCGACATCCCCGCCGACGCCAAGCCCCCGCTGGGGCCGCTCGCCTCGCCGCTCGGCGAAGTCTACCGC
>Ga0209268_1000826_pt1 | contig 15499 bp, 13 predicted proteins | sample GraSoiAngelo_143_FD_185900 | JGI IMG/M metagenome (GOLD analysis project Ga0209268, IMG submission 185900) | Grasslands soil microbial communities from the Angelo Coastal Reserve, California, USA - 14_1009_02_30cm (SPAdes) (version 2) | ecosystem: Environmental > Terrestrial > Soil > Grasslands ... | reverse complement strand
GCAATCCATCAACGTCGACGGCGGCGTGGCCTTCTACTGAGCCGATCGAGTTCGCGGCATGGGCAATTGGCTAGTGCAGTTCGTTCTTGTAGACGGCTCCGCCTTTCATCACAAACTTCACTTTCTGCAATTCCGTGATGTCCTTCAGCGGGTCGCCGGAGACGGCGACGAGGTCCGCCCATTTTCCCGCCTCGATGGTTCCCGTTTTGTCGCTCCAGCCGAGCAACTCCGCGGCGGTAGACGTGCCGGTATGAATCGCTTCGATCGGCGTCATCCCGTATTGCACGTAATATTCAAACTCTTTTGCTTGATTCACTTTTTTCCAGTCAAAGCCGCCGGCATCGGTCCCCAGCGCTATTTTCACGCCTTTCTTCAGGGCCTTGCCAAAGTTCTCGCGCTGCAGATCCGCCATCTTCTGCCAGTTCCCGCCGCGGCCCGGTGCCACGTACAAGCCCACCGTCAGCGTCGGCACCCAATAAACGCCCTTGCGCACCATCTCGTCCATCAGCGCGTCCGTCAGGCCGTCGGCATGCTCAATCGTGTCCACGCCCGCGCGCAACGCCGCGGCGATTCCGTCGCTGCCAATGGCGTGGGCCGCCACTTTCTTGCCCAGGCGGTGCGCCTCATCCACAATCGCCTTGGCCTCTTCGTCGGTGAAGTTCACCATGCTGTGTAAAACGCCATCTCCCGCAAAGTGGTAACGCCGGTCGGAGTAATACTTGATCCAATCCGCGCCGTACATCACCTGCTCGCGGACCGCCTTGCGCGCGCCGTCCACGCCGTCGACATATTGCACGCCCGCGGGCAACTTCAGTTCCCACGAATAGCCGAGCAGCGGATACATCCCCGTCGGCGTCATCGCCCGCGTGGCCACCTGCATGCGCGGGCCCGGCACTTCTTCTTTGGCGATGGCCGTCTTCACATCTACGTCGGCGTACATCGCACCTTCGGTTTCCAGGTCGCGCATCGCCGTGAATCCGTGCGACAACGCAATTTGCGCATTGCGCGCCGCGAGAATCGCGCGGTAGGGGATGGACTCCTTCAATAATTGGTCGTCGTATTCCGCCGCGGTCACGTCGCCCTGCAGAAGAACGTGCGTGTGCACGTCGATGAAACCGGGGAGCACGGTTGTTTTGGAAAGGTCGATCACTTCCGCGCCCGCGGGAGCGCCCCCGCCCGGCGTCGCCGACGCGATTTTGTCGCCCTCGATCAAGATGAGCGCGTTCTCGATGGGCTTGTCGCTTTTTCCATCGATCAACCTGCCGGCGCGGATGGCGGTGCGGTGCGGCGCTTGTCCCCCGGCAAAGACGGGAACCAGCGGGCTTGCCAAAACAAAAGCAAGAAAACGGCGCATGGAGAGGTCCTCCTTCCGGACCGCAAGCCTATCAGAGACTCCTCCTTTCGTCGCCTCTCAAAGCGCCACGGTTCGCGGTGCCATCCGGCAGCTTCCCGCAAACGCGGGAATAATTCGACAATAAAGCACGGTTCGGCTAGCATTAGCGGCGTAGGATCCGGGAGCGGCGGAACTTCCCCGGTGAAATGAGCCGCTCCGAACACCATGGGAAATTCAGAATGCATTTCCAGGGAGAAGACGTGAGCCAATCCTCTCTTGCGAGAACCCCTGATAATCTTGTTAAGGAAGAATCGCGCCGCAGCACGCGCCTCGACCGCTGCGTCCCGCTGATCGTCTTCGGCGAAGGTCGCGTGGGCGAGCCGTTTGTCGAGAGAACCGTTTCCACCAGCGTGAATCTGCACGGCTGCCGCTATCCTTCCCGCCACGACTATGTCGTCGGAACCTGGGTCACGCTGCAAGTCGTGGGCTTGAACGTAGAGCCCAAGCCTCCGGCGGTTCGGGCTAAGGTATGCTCGATTCATGCGTCGCCAAACAGCCGCGAACTGCAGCAAATCGGCGTCGAACTCGAGCATCCTGCGAACGTCTGGGGCATCGTTGCAGCGCCGCCGGACTGGTTAAGTTCTGGGGAAACCCCGGCGACATACACGGCAGCAGCCGCCGTGCCGGCAACCCAGAAAATCGACAAAGAGACCGGCGAAGCGGAAGAGCCACCCTCCATGCCCGGGCCCAAGTTGGCCGAGGTCGCCACCTTTCCTTCGCCTTCGCCGGTTGCGCCGAAGCCGCAGGCTCCCGTGCTCGCCGAAGCTGCCAAACCACAGCGCATGGTGGTCACACCGGATGGCCTCGTCAGCGCGCTTCAGGGCAGGCTGCAACAGGCGGTCGAGAAAGCCGTGCGAACCGCGGTGGCAAACCAATTGGACGAGGCCGTGCGCAATGCCGTCGCGGCGATCGACGAAGTCCGCCAGTCCAGCATTCGTGAAGTTCAGCAGCTCGCTCCCGCGCGCACGGAGCCAACCGCCGGCGAGTTTGCCGCCAAAGACGAAATCGCCGCGGCGATCTCCGCTCGCTGGCAGGAAGAAATGGAGAAACACCGCGTCCACGCCGAAGAGTTGACGCAACGCCTTGCCAGCCAGGCCGCCGAACTCAAGCGCGAGCTCGATCGCTGTGAGGAGTTCCTCGAAGCGATGAACAGCGAACTCGAGCCCCGGGCTGAGGCGCGCCTCAATGAAGCGGTGGCGCGTGCAGCTTCGGAGTTTGACGGCGCCGCCGCCCGAGCCATCGAGCGGCGTTACGAGCGGTTTCTGGAAAACACGCAATCCGCCCTTCAGGAGGCGCTGCTCAAACTCGATGCGCGCTCGGCGGAAGCGCAAGCTCTCGTGCAGGGCTCGCTGAACTCCACGCTTGCTGCCCTCCAGCGGCAGGCGGACTCGCAGATGAACGTGATTCTGTCGGAAACCAAAGACCGCGCCGCCTCCGCCCTTGCCTCACTCGACGCAGAGAACCGCGCGGCTTGCGAGGTCCGCCGCCAGGCTCTCGAAGCGGACGTCTCCCGGGCTGCCGAACGCTCGACCGACCAGTTTCGCAAAAGCATGAAGGCGTTTCTCTACTCCTGTCTTGTCGCGGCGGTTAGCGCGGTCGACGAACACTCCAAGGCGACCCTGGCTAACCTCACCAAGGACAACGAAAATCCTTGCGCGAAGGTCATGAGCCGGGCAGCGCCTCCGCGATTCCCGAAGGTCCGGAGATTCTCCAGCCGCCGGATAATGATCCCGTTACGCATTAGCGAGAATTGGGCTCTTCGAAAGGGAAAGGGCCAGCCGCTTGCTCAGTGCGGCTGGCCCTTTTCTTTCCCTGATTGCACCTGCGTCACTCCTGAAGGAGGCAGGAGTGATGGTTCTGCGTGTGCTCTGGCTGAGACTGCAAACCCGGGTTCTCTCAGTTGGCGGGCTGCTCCGAACCAGGACGCCGGAACGGACGGCGCGCCAGGTCTTCGACGCTCGAGATCCCGTGCCGAACCGCAAGCACGGCAGGATGCTGGCTGTCCGCAACCCGGTCCACGGTCAGTGCCCAGCCCCGCTGCAGCATATACAAACTGACCATGGCTCCGGCAATGGCCAAAAACGCCATGACAAACAGCGCAAACGCCGCCAGCAGTTCCTGCACAAAATAAAGCTGCAGCGCAGCGATCGTGCCAAGCAGCCGCCACATCCACTTGCGGTCCTTGTCTTGGTCTTTCTTGGTCTTGCTGTGGCTCCCACCCGTGCTCATGGACTGTTCCTACCCCCGGCTTGCAAAAACGACTTGAATCGACACCCCTTTGATGCCCGGGCCTGCCCTATTGGGCATGTTCGCTTTACCTGTACGATTAGACACCTCGTAAAGACCGAAAATCGATGGTACGAAAGTTACATTTTGGGCTCTAAACGGTTCTGCTAGTACCGCTTCTACTAACCTTAATATACCGTATGCCGCTGATAACAAATCAGTTGGCTCACCATCACTTTCGCCATAGTTTTCGCCCGGTTTTCCCTGTACCTCCTGTGGAAAACCTGACCGATCGTACAGGGGGCCTGGCCGCCTTTGTGGTGATTCCGGCACGTCCTCCGTATCGGACCGTGGCAGGAGACGCTCGGATCGCGACGCCGGGCGCAAGCGTTCGGGTCAGAATGCTTTCTCATCATCGGGGCGGGAAGCGGCGGGTTTTGTGGCGCTAGCGACAGATTGCTATAGCAACCTGGTCATCGAGCCAGTCTCCTGCGATTCGCGAAGGTCGCTGCGGGCCTTCCCTCTGGTCGAACGCCGTCAATGCGCTTCGCGAGCTCGGCTTGGAAGCCAGCGTGATGGCTCGAGCGCCGGTTGTTCGAGCGGAATCTGACCCGAACGCCCGCACGGTCGCTCATTGCTCAGCAGGAATTCAGTGCGATCAGCGGCATTGCCACTGTATCTCGATGCATCGAGCAGCCCTGCAAAAGATCCCGCTCGAAGCGCCTGGCAAATCGGAAAAGTCCGCGAACGCGATTCGCCCGCCTTGGAATGGTTCGGTAACCGGTTCATGGGAACTTGGCTCCCTGCGCGTCCGGGAATGCACAGATTCGAAGGCCTTCTGGCACACCAGCTTCCCGGGCTTCGGTCGCCTTCATTGAGGAATTCGACAGCTGGTTCGCTTCGCGCTGGCCACGGTCTGCCACAGCGTGGCGCTTCCGAGTAAGGGTAGGGAGCGCGCCGCTGGCTTTGGCAACGCGCAGCCAATCCGCCTCATTTCAGGCGTTTCGTTCGCAAACGCCCGGTGCGACATGCGGCCGATGAGATGCGATGAGATGCGCCGCCACGCGAGCTCGCAACGTTCCCTCCTTCCCGTGGGTGGTTGCGAGGCGCTCCCGGAAAGAGGCTGGCCTAATTCGCTTTCAAGGGGTAACCGAGGTCGAAGGGCAACTTACCGTCGACGCGGAGAACTTTCACCGAACTATTGATGGAGTAGACGTCGACAATGCCCACTGCGCCGGGTATCGCTTCGACGGTACGCAGCAAATCCTCATCATTCTCCACAATCTTCACGGTAAGCCGGGCTTCGTTCAGCCTGCCGATGAGAGCCTTGACGTCGCCGGGCGCGGCGCCAAACAGTTTTTGCGCGGCCAGGCGCATCTCCGGAGATTCCGGATCCCTCATCACCAAAGTGAAATTCTTTCCGTCGGGCCACGTTTTCTGAACGCCCTTGCACAGTTTCGCCAGGTCTGCAAGCGAAACGTCGCTCAGCCGGCTTCCCGCAGAGACCACTACCGCCATGTTCTTGATTCCGGCAAACGTCCCCGCGGTCACGAGCAAAGCGGCCAGAATCGCACTCGCCCGCAACCGCTTTGCCCATCCCTGTAGATTCATTGCAACACGCTCGCGAGCGAGTATGTTCACTTCTGTCGTTTGTTGGCAAGTGTCGGTTTCAACGCATGTGTCCAAACTTACGATTCGCCGGCGTCGAGCGATCCTCCCTACCGTCCGCCCTTTATCCTTCCGTACCACCTGCCCCATCGGTCAGTACCAAGCTCATTCCGTGCTGCGCTACGTTCAGGGACTAGGGCTTAATCCTGAGTTCAATTTCCGAACAGGGAGTGATTGGCCATGGTTCGTTTCGCCGCGCGTTGGTTCCTACTGATTTTTCCCGGCGTCTTTGCCGCCAGCGCGTTCGCGCAGACGGCCGCGCCGCATGTGGAACCGGCATCCCACCGTGCCGCTCACGCCTCGCCCTTCGCTCCGCTCCCGCAACAGCTTTTTGGCGCCATTCCTCTTTCCACCAGGTCCGAGGAAGCGCGCAAAACCCTCGAGCTGGCCTGGGATAAGTACGAGAACGCCATGTATCAGCCTTCCGCCCAGCTGGCTCGCCAGGCCGCCAAGAAAGACCCGCACTCGGCGCTCAGCTACGCCTTGGTCTCTTTTGCTGCTCGGCGCGGCATGCCGGATGCTGCCGCGCTCGCCAAGGCCAAGGCCCTGCTCTCCCGCGCGACTCCCGACGAACGGCTCTTGGTTCGTTGGATGACCGACATCCAGGACGACAACCTGCTTCCCGCCATCGCCAGCATGAACGATCTGTTGAAGCGCTATCCCCGCGACAAGCACGTCCTGTACATAACCGGCGAGTGGCTTTTCCTCCAGCAGGACGATGATCGCGCGAAAACCTTGCTGGAAACCGCTTTGCAGGTCGATCCCGATTTCCCCGCTGCCCTCAACCGTCTCGGTTACCTGTATCTCGATTCCAGCCATCCCGATCCTGCCAAAGCGGTCGCTTCTTTGAAGCGCTATGCCGAAGTGGAACCGGCCTCGCCCAATCCGCAGGATTCGCTTGGCGAAGTCCTCCGGGAAGCGGCCGACGACCAGGACTCCCTTGAGCGCTATCGTGCCGCTTTGCAAATTGATCCCGCCTACATCAGTTCGCAGTATGGCTTGGGCAATACCCGCACGCTGATGGGCGATTTCGCGGGGGCGCGTCGCGAGTACGATCGCGCCATCCCCATGGCGCAGAATCTGCTGGACGAACTTTATGTCAAGTATCTGAAAACTCTGGTCTACTTTTGGGAGGGCCAGGCGGAGGAAGGCCGCAAAGCGCTTGCCGCCCTTGCCGAGGAAGCCGCGGGAAAGAAAGAGCCGAACTCGCAATTTCAGGTCGGGATGGCCCAGGCCATGCTCGCCGCCGATCCGCAATCCGAACTCGACGGGCTCAAGTCCCTTTCCTCGTTCTTGGATAAGCCCCTCGCGGGCATGAACGACTCCGACCGCGGGATCGCACGTGCCGCGGTCCTGCGCGAGCGCGTCCGAGTCGAGGCGCAGCGCGGAGCCTCGCGCGAGGCCGATCAGGCCATTGCCGAGCTAAGGGCGCTGGCCGCCGCTTCGCGCAATCAAGCGATCCGAGGCTACTTCGAATCCGCTTGCGGCTACGTGCTTTTCTCGCGGCGCGATTTTGCCAATGCCGCCGACGAGCTGGCCGCCGATCCGCATTCGCCGCTGGCCCTCCGGCAATTGGCGGTCGTTCAGGAAAAGCTCGGAAATGCTGCGGCGGCTGAAGCTGCCCGCACGGCCCTGAAATACCATCGCAGCTCGGAAGCCGAATGGTTTCTTGCGACACACACGAACGCCGGCGGCACAAACTAACTTTGCGTCCCTGCCACCAGTTAAAGCGGTGCTAGCCCGGTGCTAGCCCTGGTGAACGGGCCTGGCCTGCCGCTCGGCAGGCATGAAAGCGATGGCTGCGACTTCCCTTGGGCGGAAGCGCACCTCGCTCAACCGCTCTGTCGCATTTCTCGGTTATTTCTTCTTCAGCAGCCGCGTGATCCACACCAAAATCACCGCTCCAACAAAGGAAACGATAATCGATCCGATCAATCCGCCGGCGTGGAGCCCCAGCATGCCGAACACCCAGCCACCTACGACGCCCCCGAGGATCCCGAGAATGATGTCCGCGACAATTCCATAGCCGCCGCCCTTCATCACTTGGCCGGCAAGCCACCCGGCAACGAGCCCCACAACAATCCACGTAAGGAATCCCATTTTGGATCCTCCTGTTCGATCGTCTGGGAAGCCCCCAACGCGAGTCCCATTTAGAACGCCAACTTGCCCAATGTCAACTGGACGGAATACACTGGCTCAAGAAAAAGATTCATCGCCCGTCCCCGGAGAGAGAGGATGATTCCCAGGGTTGCTTTGTCTTTGCTCGCATTCGTTTTTCTGGCGGGCGCCTGCTCGAAGTTTCTAACCGACAAAAGCGCCGAGCCCGTTCCGGGGCAAGCCATCCCGCATCCGACCATCGTCTTCATAAGCGACTTCGGAGTCGCCAACGACGCGGTGGCCATCTGCAAAGCGGTGATTGTCGGCATCGCCCCCGATGCCCGCATCATGGACATCACGCATCAAGTCACTCCCTATTCGATCGAGGAAGGCGCGCGTTTTCTGCTGGGCGTGACGCCTTACTACCCTTCGGGCACGGTTTTTCTCGCGGTGGTTGACCCCGGGGTGGGCACGACGCGCAAAGCCGTCGTCGTCAAAACCAAGAAAGGCCAGTACTTCGTTCTTCCTGACAATGGCCTCATTACCCCGGTCGTCGACCGCGACGGCCTCGATTCGGCCCGCGAAATCACCAACACCGACTGGATGATCCAGTCCCCCATTTCCTCTACTTTTCATGGCCGCGACATCTTCTCTCCGGTCGCCGCGCATCTGGCCGCCAGTGGAGATTTTTCTCTGGTTGGCCCGGAGATTTCACAGCTCGTCCGCCTGAATCCAAAAACCGCCGTCATTGCCGACAATGGCATCTCCGGCGACCTGATCGGCGTCGATGATCCGTTTGGCTCGCTCATCACCGATATTCCCGGAGACGAATTCAAGAAACTGGCGTACCGTCTCGGCGACAAGGTCCACTTGCTCATCGACAAGAAGCCTGTCACTTTACCTTACGTCAAGACCTTCATGGACGTCGCGGTCGGCGATCCTCTGCTTTACGTGGACTCTCGCGGGCGCGTCGGCATCGCCGTCAACCAAGGCAGCTATTCCAAGCAGTTCGAGGTCGCCCCGCCCGGCACCATCTTTATACCCCGCAAAGGCGTCGCCCTCAAAAGCAAGTGAAGATCGGCCCAAAGGTGGCATTCTCCGAACGCATCGGAAGTGGCGGTTGCATTTTTTCTGCGCGCGCCCAACAATGAAGTCGTATCGGGAGGGCCGCGGTTGTTCGCAGCGCATCTAGGAAATACCAAAGTCACGGATGACCGGTCGCCGATGGCGGTCAGAGGTTGCCATGCCTGAAGCCGTAATTGTTTCTTCCGTCCGCACTCCCGTAGGCCGCGCCTACAAAGGCGCGCTGCGAGCCACGCGTCCCGACGACCTTGCCGCGCTGGCCATCAAGGAAGCGCTTGCGCGCGTGCCCGGGCTTGAGCCGAAAGAAATCGACGACGTGATTCTCGGCTGCGCCATGCCCGAAGGCGAGCAAGGCATGAACGTGGCGCGCATCGCCTCGCTTCGCGCCGGTTTGCCGGTCGACACTTCGGCGATGACCATCAACCGCTTCTGCTCTTCCGGTTTGCAGGCGATTGCGCTTGCCGCGGAGCGCATTCGAGGCGGGTCCGCGCAAGTCATCCTGGCAGGCGGCACTGAATCCATGTCCCTGGTGCCGATGGGCGGCAACAAGATTTCCCCCAATCCCTGGCTCGTCGATCATTACCCCGACGCGTACATCAGCATGGGGCTGGGCACGGAAAACATTGCGCGCAAGTTCGGCATCGCGCGCGAGCAAGCCGATGAGTTTTCGCTCGCTTCGCACAAGAAAGCGCTCGCGGCCATTGCCGCGGGAAGTTTCAAGGACGAAACCTTTCCTGTGGACGTGAAAATCACTTCCCTGCCCAGCGGCAACGGCGCATCGTCCAAGCCGAAATCCGCTCCGCAACCGGTTACGCAAACGCTCACGTTTTCGGTGGATGAAGGCCCTCGCGCCGATACTTCCATCGAAGCTTTGGCCAAGCTGAAGCCCGCTTTTCAAGTGAAGGGCACGGTGACGGCGGGAAACAGTTCGCAGATGAGCGACGGGGCCGCCGCCGCCGTGGTGATGAGCGACGCGCGCGCCAAATCGCTGGGCGTGAAGCCGCTGGCGCGCTTTGTCGCTTATGCGACGGCCGGCGTTTTGCCGGAGGAGTTCGGAATTGGCCCCGTCGCGGCCATCCCCAAAGCGTTGAAACTCGCGGGACTCCCGCTCAACGACATCGCGGTCATCGAGCTCAACGAAGCGTTCGCGGCACAGTCGCTCGCGGTCATCCGGCAAGCCGGGCTCGATCCCGCGCGCGTCAATCCCAACGGCGGCGCGATCGCCCTCGGGCATCCGCTGGGCTGCACTGGCGCGAAGCTCACGGCGTCCATCATTCGTGAGTTGCAGCGGCGCAATGCGCGCTATGGCATGGTGACCATGTGCATTGGCGGCGGTATGGGCGCGGCGGGCATCCTCGAGCGGATGTAAAGGTGGGCTGGCTTGTTCAGACAAGCGTTTCCTGCCGGCTGGGAGCCGGCGCTACGAATAAATTTTTAGCGTGCACGAACCGGAGTCTGTGCAGCGGCGGGATGTTGATGCGGATTGTTTTGTCCCTCCTGGGTTTAACTTTCTGTTGCGAGCAGGCTTTGGCGCAAGAAAGCTCGGTGGCCGAACGCATTGACGCGTATCTCCAGCCGTACGTGCAGAGTGGAAATTTTAGCGGCGCGGTTCTTGCCAAAGAGAACGGGAAAATTGTTTTTGAAAAGGCGTATGGCTTCGCGGACCGGGAGCGCAAAGTTCCCAATACCCTAGAAACGCGTTTCCACGTCGCGTCCGTTTCCATGCAGTTCACCGCGGCTGCGGTTTTACGGCTCGTCGATGAAGGCAAACTCAGCCTGGACGCTCATGTGGGAGAATTCGTGCCGGGAATCCCAGGCGCTGAGAAAATCACCGTGCGCGACCTGCTCACGGAACGCTCCGGGCTGCCGGATATCAATAGCCTGCCCGAATACAACGACATTCTTCAGCGGCATCAAACTCCCGGCAGCCTGGTGACCAAGATTGAGGGGCAGGCACTTCTGTTTGAGCCGGGAACAAAATTCCTGCACGAGGAACATTCCGCTTACAATCTCCTCGCGCTCATCGCGGAGAAAAAGACAGGTTTACCTTTTGCAGCGGCTGTGAAACATCTCGTTTTCGGTCCCGCGCGCCTCGAAGCCTCAGGCATCGATGATGATTCAAACGCGAGAGGGGCGAAGATGGCGATCGGTTACCAGCCGGAGGCGATCTACGGGCTAAATCGCGCCACGGCAATTCACTGGTCGGGAAAGACGGGCAACGCGTCGATGTTTACGACCGTCGGTGACGAAACAAAATGGGTGGAAACGCTTTTTGACGGACAACTATTGCGTTCGTCTTCGCGCGACGTGATGCTCGACACTTCGCTGGCGGTTGGCTACGGCTGGTTTAAGCGAGAGAACAAACGATTTGCGGAAACCGCTTATTCCATGAACGGCAGGGCGCCGGGATTCGCGTCCTTTGTTCTTTATCTGCCGCGCGAAAAGACCAGCGTCGCGGTGTTCAGCAACATCTATTCGTCTGCGACCACGACCATCGGCTACGACATCGCGGCGATCGTTCGCGGGCTGCCGTACGAAACGTTTGATCCCAGCGAGCCTCCGCCGAGCGCCGCGGAACTCAAGACCTGCACAGGCACGTTTCAATTCGGTCCCGATTTCTATCAACCCAACGCGCAGTTGGCGGTCGTCGCGGAAGGACAGGGGCTCTCGCTCCGCTGGCCCGGGGGCAGCGTCTCACCGCTGATTCCGGTCGGCCGGGACAAATTTGTGGATCGCTCCTACTGGGAGCAAGTCAAGGTTGCACGAGACGCAGATGGCCAGCCGACGGGTTTGGCCTACGGGGATTTCCAAGGAACTGCCTTTCACAAGAAACAGTAAAGAGCGTACACCGGTTCGCCGACGCGGGGTTCGCACCTTTTTGCCTTGACCGGCCTCTAAGGATCAGGCAATATGGCGGTAGACGACATGTCGTTAGAGGACATATGGACATTACCGAGCCGGTCCTGCTGATCCTTCTCAGCCTGGCGGAACAACCGCGCCACGGCTACGCGATCCTCCAGGACGCCGAGAGGATGAGCCAAGGGCGCGTTCGGTTGAGCACCGGCACCTTGTACGGCGCGCTGCGCCGCTTGCTCGAAGATCAATGGATCGAACGTTTTGAAGAAAAGGACAGCTCGCGCGGCCGGCAAGCTTACCGGCTCACGGCCACGGGGCGGCGGAACCTGCGAATGGAAGTGGCGCGGATGAAGCACCTTACGCGCCTGGCCACGCTGCGGGTGGCGGGGAAGGAGACCTAGCCCATGCTCGCGCTCTACCGGTCACTCCTCTATCTCTATCCCAGCGCCTACCGTTGGGAATTTGGCCACGAAATGATGGACGTTCTCGCGGAAGTGCAAGCGGAGATTCGCAAGAGGGGCGCGCGGGAGAGAGTCTTATGCGTAGCACGCGAGGTTGGCGGCTTACTCTACGGCGCCCTCCAGGAGCATTTGTGGAGCATTACCGGTTCCCAAGGGGGCAGAAGGTTTTCATCCTTGTTCTCATCAGGGAGGTTCGCGATGCGATCTGAATTCCGTTTTCCGAAAGTTACGGTGGGGCTCATGATGGTCATCCTGGCAGCGGTGATGTTCACGATTGAGAAGGCTAGAGCGATATCGGTGTCAATACCCCATGCAAATCCGGCGGTGGGTCCAATTCACCCCACGCAAGCTATGATCGTGCAGGTGCTGCTGGCAACTCTGATCTGGGCTATTGGGGCAGGAGCGATCGGCTGGGCTATTTTGTTCGCGCTGCACCGCTCCGGCCTCCAGCAACTTTCCGAAATGAATCCTTCGGCGGAGCAGCGCTCAAGCAAGTGAGCGGATTGGCTCCAGCTGCGCAGCCGGTCTAATTCTCTCGATCCACTAGTAGCGTGCCGAACCGCAGATTCCCTGCATGATCTGGGAGTTCTTAAGGGGTTGAAAACCCCGAGTTCACGGCACGTTCATGTCGGAGCTCCGACCTCCAAAAGCCTTTAGGACACTAAGACTTGGCCTTCCAAAGACCGACCGTGTTGCCTTCGGGGATCTTGCATCCACGCGAATGTGCCGGTGGGAATGTCGATGGGAGGAACCAACGTCTTTGCGCCAAGGCTCTTTGCCTTTTCGAGGTACGCGGCGACGTCATCGACGCCCACGTGGAAAATGGTGTAGCGCTGCGGCTCGTGTCCCAGCGCGGTAATGTGGCCGTCGATGCCGCCCATTTCGGCCGCAATCATCGCCGCGGGACCCATCTCAGAGATTTTCCAATCAAACAGTTTTTTGTAAAAGTCCTGCGTCTTGGCGATGTCTCGGCAACCGATTTCGAAATGCACGACGGGGTGGGTCATTGGTTCGGCTCCTGTTCGATGGTCTGGTGGCTTCGGGCTAACGGAGTTCTCGCGTTCCGGCAGCTCCCCTGGCGACAGCGGCTCGAAAGCCAACGCCGCGGCGGCGCCAGCCGTCACATGCACAAAGGTTCGCCTCCGCATCGCTCCCTCCTGCGCGAGAAACGGCCGGGGCACTGTACCACATGCGCCGCGAAGCTGTATTTAAGAGACTCTTAAACAATGAAAAGCTGTTCCTAGTCGGCAGCGTAGCGGCGGAAGAAAGAATCCGCCTTCCACTGCGGACGGGCGCTGGTATTGGCCGCTTCAAGAAGCAGGCGGCGCGTAAACTCCTCGTAGCCGGCAGCAGTCTCGAGATCAACGGGCTGGTTCACGTCGTCCGAAGGCGCGTGGTAGCGGTTGGTGAGCCAGTCCTTGAAGATTTTCTGCTCGGGTGTGCCGAGTTCGAAGCCCACATCGACTTTGGCCGAGGGAACGCCCTTCTTGATGAAGCTGTACTGATCGCTGCGGATGAAGCGGTTGCGCAGCGGCTCGGGATCGGCGATGGGCCTGATGCCCATGGATTGCGCGATGGCCGCGGCGCGTGCGCCGAGGTCGGACTCGTCGATGCCTTGGATGGTCAGGATTTTCAGCGGAACGATGGGAAGAAACATGTCCACGTTGACGTCGGCGACGATGGATTTCAGCGGAATGGTGGGGTGCGCAGCAAAGTATTTGGAGCCGAGCAGGCCTTTTTCTTCCGCAGTAACGAGCAGAAACAAAATCGAGCGCTTCACCGATTCCGGGTGGGCCTTCAAGTTGGCGGCCATATCGAGAACGAGCGCGCTGCCGGAGCCGTTGTCCATGGCCCCGTTGTAGATGCGGTCGCCGTGGATGGGCGCGCCGATGCCCAGGTGATCGATGTGCGCGGAGAGCACGACGAATTCATCTTTCAACGCAGGATCGGAGCCGGGGAGCTTGGCAACGAGGTTAGAGGATTCGACGGGTGCAGTTTGGATAAAGGCCCGGGCATTGAGCGAAACGGCCAACGGAAAATGTGGAAGCGTCTTGCGGTCTTTGCCGAGTTCGGCGATTTCCGCGAAGGTGTGGCCGGAATTGGCAAACAGTTTCTCCGCCGAGGCAGGGTTAAAAGCTACGCCGAGTTGCTGCCCGGGAGTTTCATTGAACTCGGAACCCGCAAGGTCCATGGACGGCTCATTGCGATTGGCGGAAATGCGCGACCAGGGAATGTCCATCGAGGCGGGGTTGAAAATGGTGATTACGCCGGCGACGCCCGCTGCGTCGAGAGATTTCCAGCGCTCGCCTGCGGTTTGATAGTTCGAGGCCAACGCGCTGGGGATATCGGCGGGCGAACCGGCGAGATAGACAACGACTTTGCCAATCAGGTCGAGGCCGGCAAGCTCGTCGAGATTTTTTTCTGGGATTTTCAGGCCGTAGCCGACAAACACTAGGGGCGCTTCGAGTGAGACGGTGGCCCGAGTCGAGCGGGAGCTGATGAAAGCGTCGTCAGCGAAAGAGAGGGGTTCGGCCTTGCCTTTAGAGACCAGAGCGAGGGAAGATTTCGATTCATCCACCTGGAACTGGGTGAAGTGCACGGGCTGGTAGAAACCATTGACGCCGGCGGGTTCCAGGCCGGCTTTTTCGAGCTGTTCGACGGCATACGCCTCCGCTTTGCGAAGACCTTCGCTGCCGGTGTTGCGGCCCGCGAGTGCGTCGTCGGCGAGAAATTTAACGTGCGCCCACCAGGACTTGCCGTCGAAGTGGGAGGCGGGCGGGGTTTGCGGCGCCAGTCGACTGACGGCGAAGGCAAGCAAAAGGCCAAGCAAGAAACATCTGCGCATTTCAATTCACCTCAGATCGCATTGGGGGTATGAGGATAGCAGGGACGGCGGCACGGAGTCACGGGAAGGCCAATCAATCATCGGGCGCGCGACCTTGGAAGGGCCATCTAGCGGGTTTTCGTTTTTTGCGGCATAGGTCTGAACGGAGACCACCCTAGGTCTGACGATCTCACCGCTTTGGAGACGCAAAGATCCCAGCTCCTTGCAGAAATTCCCCCCTCTCGGTGATCTGCGACCGGTTCCCTCACCGCCGTGACCCGACGCTGCGGCAAGCCTTCGGTGCCACTGCGGCAAACGCCACGACCATGCGGAGGTGGCGCGAGAAGTAAATCGCTTCCCGGGTCGCGTCTTTGCCGAACGCCGTAAGGACGGCCGAAGCGATCTCCCCGGGAGCCGGGAACGGATGCGACACGGGTAAGTTAACGGTGTTTACTGAACGTTTTTGCCGGGGTAAGATGGGGATAGTGAAATGACATTGTTGCGTTGTGCGCTCCCAATCGCCTTCGAGTAAAAACGCAATCGCAAGAACTTCCCGCTAGGAGAAACCACTATGTCCACCGCGACCCTGACCAAGCCGGCAGCAAAGGGAGGCAGCTTCCTGCTGGAATCGCCGCAGCCGGGCGACGTGTTTACGCCCGCTGATTTGGCCGACGATCAGAAGCTGATGGGGCAGACGGCTGAAGAATTTGTGGTGAAGGAAGTTTTGCCGCTGGTGAAGGACCTGGAAAACAAAAAGCCCGGATTGATGCCCGCGCTCGTGAAAAAAGCCGGAGAAGTGGGCCTCATGGGCGGCGGAGTTCCGGAAGAATACGGCGGCGCGGGGCTCGATAAGATCGCGACGACGGTGCTGACGGAAAAGCTCTCGATTTA
>Ga0209268_1000821_pt1 | contig 15567 bp, 14 predicted proteins | sample GraSoiAngelo_143_FD_185900 | JGI IMG/M metagenome (GOLD analysis project Ga0209268, IMG submission 185900) | Grasslands soil microbial communities from the Angelo Coastal Reserve, California, USA - 14_1009_02_30cm (SPAdes) (version 2) | ecosystem: Environmental > Terrestrial > Soil > Grasslands ... | reverse complement strand
TCGCGAAGCAGAAGTAACACAGCGGGATCCCGTTGTGAGACGTTGAAGCAGAGGGAGATCTTCCACGGCTGGCGATAATCGCCACGTGGGCGGAACGAGAGGTTGAAGCTGCCCTCACCGTTCGCGAAGCCGGCCAGGTAGTGGCCGACGGCATCGGTGATGGCTTCAACATCGAAATCCGCGGGCTCGGAGTCTTTCCTGCTGATTGCCCGCACCTGTCGCATTGTCACCTCATAGTCAAACGGCGACGCCGTGACAAGAGGTAGCGCAGGATGCTCGGGTATCCCAGCAAATAGCCAGATTTGTTCTCGGAACTACAACGGTCTTGGTCATAGTTACGGCCGCCGTTCACCGGGGCTTCAGTTCAAGCCTTTCAGCTCTCCCATTAACCTTCCGGCACTGGGCAGGCGTCAGCCCCTATACGTAGGGTTTCCCCTTCGCAGAGACCTGTGTTTTTGTTAAACAGTCGCTTGGCCCGTTTATCTGAGGCCTCGATCGCTTCCCCTCGCGGTAAAGCGAGGGCGCGCGAGGCACCCCTTCTCCCGAAGTTACGGGGTCATTTTGCAGAGTTCCTTTAGGAGGGTTCTCCCGATCGCCTTGGTGTACTCCACCCGCCTACCTGCGTCGGTTTGCGGTACGGTCACTCTCAACCTCACTAGAGGCTTTTCTTGCCAATCTGGCTCATCCCACTTGCCACATTGCTGCGGCTCGCATTCCGTTTTCACCTTGACCTCCGGACGGATTTACCTATCCAGAGACGGTTACGACGTTAGACGTACATAGCCAAAGTGCGCTGGGACTACCAGGGTGGGTCACCCCTTTGTTGATAACGGTCTTGAGTGGTTCCGGAATATAAACCGGACATCCATCGACTACGCCTTTCGGCCTCGTCTTAGGACCGACTGACCCTGAGCGGATTAACCTTCCTCAGGAAACCTTAGGCATACGGCGTGTGCGTTTCTCACGCACATTTCGCTACTCGTTCCGGCATTCGCACTTCTCGGAGCTCCAGCGGTCCTCACGGTCCACCTTCACTGCGCCGAGAACGCTCCTCTACCACTCCCGATCCACCGAGGTGGATCGCGAATCCAAAGCTTCGGTACCAGGTTTGAGCCCCGTTAGATTTTCGGCGCTGGACCACTCGACCAGTGAGCTGTTACGCACTCTTTCAATGATGGCTGCTTCTAAGCCAACATCCTGGTTGTCTGAGCGATCCAACATCCTTTGCCACTTAACCTGGATTTCGGGACCTTAGCTGTTGGTCTGGGCTGTTTCCCTTTTGTCTCTGGAGCTTAGCCCCCGGAGACTGACTGCCACGCTTCGATTTGCCGCATTCGGAGTTTGATTGGGTTTGGTAAGCGATAAGCCCCCTAGCCCATTCAGTGCTCTACCTCAGCAAATGAACGCGCGACGCTAGCCCTAAAGCTATTTCGAGGAGAACCAGCTATCTCCGAGTTCGTTTGGCATTTCACCTCTACCCACAGCTCATCTCTCAACTTTTCAATGTTGAAGAGTTCGGTCCTCCACGGAGTTTTACCTCCGCTTCGACCTGGCCATGGGTAGCTCACTCGGTTTCGGGTCTAGTGCATGCGACTACGGGTCTTGCGACCCACGCCCTATTCAGACTCGCTTTCGCTTCGGCTTCGGCCGTCAGGCCTTAACCTCGCCGCATACAGCTAACTCGCCGGATCATTCTTCAATAGGCACGCCGTCACGCTACCGCGACGAATCGCGGCAACACGCTTCGACTGCTTGTAGGCACACGGTTTCAGTTTCTATTTCACTCCCCTCCCGGGGTGCTTTTCACCTTTCCCTCACGGTACTGGTTCACTATCGGTCGCTAGAGGTATTTAGCCTTAGACAATGGTCTGACTGGTTTCCCACCCTGGAGACCTTCCGGGTGGTACTCGAGAGCAGTGACCGAAGGCTGATCGCTTTCGCGTACCGGGCTATCACCGTCTATGGCGGGCCGTTCCAGGCACCTTCTGCTAACGATCAGTTTTGTAACTCCGTCGTGGACCGGCAGGTCCACAGTCACGCCTCACAACACCCTTTCCGCAACGACTGCCGCCTATCACGCGGAAAAGGTTTGGGCTATTCCCGTTTCGCTCGCCACTACTCAGGGAATGATTTCTGTTCCTCGAGGTACTGAGATGTTTCAGTTCCCTCGGTGCCCTCCACGCACCCTATGAATTCAGGTGCGGGTGACCAGGGATAAACCTGGCCGGGTTTCCCCATTCGGAAATTTCCGGATCAACGCTTGCTACCAGCTACCCGGAACTTATCGCAGGTGACCGCGTCCTTCGTCGGCCTCTAGCGCCAAGGCATTCGCCGTGCGCCCTTTGTAGCTTGACCTAATCCAGCATCCAGCCCGGCCCACGAGGGCAGGCAGATGCTGTTGGTTCTCAAAAATAAATTGACGATCGGTACGAACTTCGCTATTGGCGAAACTCGTTTTCGTCTTCCTCTTCACTTGTTAAGGTTCACCGTTCGCTCGAGTCCAACGCACGATCATTCGGAAGCTGGTTATTCGCGGGCTGGCCTCCTCGCCGTGGGTGGAGATCGCTTCGTGCCGGCGGACTTCTGATGATACCCCGACCACGCGGGCGGTGGAGCCGAGGAGATTCGAACTCCTGACCTTCTCCTTGCAAAGGAGACGCTCTACCAGCTGAGCCACGGCCCCGGGGTCGGCGCCGATTGCGCATGGACCCAAAAGGCGCGGCCAGCATAGCTGCGATGTGTGGCTTCTTGGAATGAGAGAACCGCGGTGGGCGGTTCTGGACTCGAACCAGAGACCTCTGCCTTATCAGGGCAGTGCTCTAACCAGCTGAGCTAACCGCCCCCGGCGTAGGTGCTCCGAGGGAGCACGCGCCATGGTAGGGGCGATCGTTAACCGAAGAAGAGTGGCAGGAACGGGCGCGTCTCGTCGCCGCTTTGGGGTTCCGTGTGAGCACGGTCCCTCCGCGTATTGATTCGAATCACTTCCGTTGAAGGAAGGAGTCGTCGGACTTTTTTAGGGTTCGACGATCGACCTGGAAAGAGCTTGAGCGAGACCCCGAAGGGTCCGCTCGAGATTCCCTAGAAAGGAGGTGATCCAGCCGCACCTTCCGGTACGGCTACCTTGTTACGACTTCGTCCCAGTCGCCAATCCCACCTTCGACGGCTGCCTCCTTGCGGTTGGCTTACCGGCTTCGGGTGTTACTGACTCCCATGACGTGACGGGCGGTGTGTACAAGGCCCGGGAACATATTCACCGCGGTGTGCTGACCCGCGGTTACTAGCAACTCCGACTTCACGAAGGCGGGTTGCAGCCTTCGATCTGAACTGACGCCGGTTTTAAGGGATTAGCTTCAACTTGCGTTGTCGCGACCCGCTGTGACCGGCGATTGTAGCGTGCGTGTAGCCCCAGACATAAAGGCCACGCGGACTTGACTTCGTCCCCACCTTCCTCCGAGTTTCTCTCGGCAGTGGGATCTGAGAGATACAACAGACCCCGAGGGTTGCGCTCGTTGCGGGACTTAACCCAACATCTCACGACACGAGCTGACGACAGCCGTGCAACACCTGTACGAGCTCCCTTGCGGGTCGGTTCCCTTTCGGGTTCCTACCACTCGCATGTCAAGTCTGGGTAAGGTTCTTCGCGTACCATCGAATTAAACCGCACGCTCCGCTGCTTGTGCGGGCCCCCGTCAATTCCTTTGAGTTTTAACCTTGCGGTCGTACTCCCCAGGCGGGGCACTTAATGCGTTAGCTACGGCACTGCCGGGGTCGATACCGACAACACCTAGTGCCCATTGTTTACGGCTAGGACTAACGGGGTATCTAATCCCGGTCGCTCCCCTAGCTTTCGCGCCTGAGCGTCAAGGACGGGCCAGCAAATCGCTTTCGCCACTGGTGTTCCTTCCGGTATCTACGCATTTTACCGCTACACCGGAAATTCCATTTGCCTCTCCCGTCTTCAAGTCCTGAAGTTTCGAACGGCCTCTCCCAGTTGGGCCGGGAGCTTTCACGCTCGACTTTCAGGACCGCCTGCGCGCGCTTTACGCCCAGTAAATCCGGACAACGCTCGCAACCTACGTATTACCGCGGCTGCTGGCACGTAGTTAGCCGTTGCTTATTCCTCAGGTACCGTCGGGTGTCTTCCCTGAGAAAAGAGGTTTACGACCCGAAGGCCTTCATCCCTCACGCGGCGTGGCTGCGTCAGAGTTTCCTCCATTGCGCAAAATTCCTAACTGCTGCCTCCCGTAGGAGTCTGGGCCGTGTCTCAGTCCCAGTCTGGCTGGCCATCCTCTCAGACCAGCTACGGATCGAAGCCTTGGTATGCCGTTACCACACCAACTAGCTAATCCGCCGCAGGCCCCTCCCAAAGCGTCTTGCGACTTTAAGCACCGAAATGAATCGGTGGTCACATCCGGTATTAGCAACTCTTTCGAGTTGTTATCCCAAACTTCGGGGCAGGTCACCTACGTGTTACTCAGCCGTTCGCCACTCACTTCAGTCCTTGCGGACTGAAGTCCGTTCGACTTGCATGTTTTATGCACGCCGCCAGCGTTTGTCCTGAGCCAGGATCAAACTCTCCGACAAAACAAAGGACCGTCCTTACGGAGCGGTCACTTCAAGCTTCGAGTTCGATCCAAAAAATCGACGAGTCCGCGCTGTGCGTTCCTGCCACTCTTCAGCTGTTAAAGATCGTGCCCTTGTGCCTCCCATGCGGAACTGGCCACGGGCGTGATGTGAGCGGTAATCGTACCAACTCAAGGGTCGGGGCGTCAACGCTCTTCCGACGGACGACCCACCGCGGGGGCTTGCGTGCTCGCGGGTCCCTCCCTCGACCACGCAGGGTCTCGGGTCCCACTGCGCGCGCAAGCCCCCGCCGCGGGTCGCCCTCTCAGAGCCCTCGACGTCCTTCTAATGCGCGACTCACTGTCACTTCGTCCGCCCACTCCAAATCTCCGCCCATCGGGAGACCGCGGGCAAGTCGAGTGACTCGGACTCCGTTACCACTCGTCAGTTGCGCGATGTACATGGCGGTCGCGTCGCCTTCGAGGTTTGGGTTCGTAGCGAGGATCAGCTCCTCGATCCCACCCTGCTTCAGGCGCTGCGAGAGCTGTGGGATCTTCAGGTCATCTGGGCGCACGCCGTTCACCGGCGAGATCGCACCGTGTAGCACGTGATACAGACCGGCGTACTGGCCGGTGCGCTCAATGGCGAGCACATCCAGCGGCTCCTCGACCACGCAGACGATGCGCTTGTCGCGCTCGTCCGATGCGCAGATCGCGCAGGGATCGGTCTCGGCGATGTTGAAGCACGTCGAGCAGTACCGCAGGTCGGTCTTCACCGAACGCACCGCCGCGGCGAGGGCCTCGGCGTCGCCACTCGACGTACGAAGGATGTGATAGGCGAGGCGCTGCGCGGTTTTGGGGCCGACGCCCGGCAGCTTGGAGAGCTCGTCTATGAGGCGCGCGAGCGGACGCGCGAGGGCAGTCGGCAAATCACATCCCCGGAAGCCGGAGGCCGCCGGTGAGGCCGCCGAGCTTCTCGGCCGCGAGCTGCTTCGATTTCGCGAGCGCATCGGTGGTCGCGGCGCGCACGAGGTCCTCGAGCGTCTCGACGTCTTCGGGGTCGACCGCCTCCTTCTTGATCCGGACCTCTTTGCACTCCTGTGTGCCGGTCATGACGACGACCACCGCTCCACCGCCCGCCGATCCCTCGACCGTCATCGCGGCGAGATCGTCCTGTGCCTTCGCCATGTCGGCCTGCATCTTCTGCGCGAGCTTCTGGATGTCGCCGAAGTTCTTCATTCGATCTCCATGATGCGGTCCGGTCGACCGAGCGTGTCGATGGCCGCACGCAGCATCGGATCGTCGGTGACGGCCTCGGGCACACCCGCCTGGCGAACGCATTTGACGCGAACCGTCGTTTTCAAGATCTCCGACAGGTCCTGTTCGAGCTCGGGGCGTCGCTTCTCCTGCCAGAGGAGGCGCGCGAACTCTTCGCCGAATCCGACGACGATCGTCGCGCCATCGATCGCGAGCGGCTCCGCCTTCGCGAGCTGCGCGGCCTTCCCGATACTTCGCTCTTTCGCGCGCTCGACGAGCTCCCCCCAGGCTTTGCGCACGGTCTCAAGCTTCACGGCCGGCGACGCGGCGCCGACGCTGATCGTGGCCTCGGTCACGACGCGGCGCTCGGCGATGGCGACGACTGATCCGCGCGTCGCGTCGCGTCGCGGTTCGGCACGGGGCGGCGGAGGAGCCGTCGGCCGTGTCGCAGCGGGGCGTTCGGTCTCGCGCCGGGTGTCAGGCGGCGGCGCCACCTTCTCGTTCGACGTCACCAGATCCAGGATCGCGAGCTCGAGCGGGAGGGGAGTTCCTTCGCTCGTGCGGAGATGCTGCTCGGTCTCGATCAGGCGCTTCGCCATCTTCGCGAGCTGATCAAGCGACAACCCCTGCGCCTGCGCGCGAAGCTTTGCCGCCATCTGCTCGCTGACGACCTCGGGCGGATTGCCCGTCGCTCGCGTGAACACGAGCGCGCGCGCATGCTCGATCGCGCGACGGACGAAGAGACGGAGATCGCGACCGTCGTCGACGAGGCGTCCGATGAGCTCGACCCCCTTTGCGCCGTCCGCAGCCGCGAGCGCGTCGAAGAGGGCCGCGGTCTCCTCCCAATCTGAGGCGCCAAGCAGGTCGTCGACCTCCTTCAACGTGATCGGGCCGTTGGCGAACGCAATGACCATGTCGAGCATGCTTTCGGCGTCTCTGAGCGAGCCCTGTGCCTGACGAGCGATCGCGTCGAGCGCCGCCGGATCGGCTTGGAGCTTCTCCTGCTCGACGATCTTCGCGAGCTGCGCGATGACGCCTTTGTGCGGGATGCGGCGCAGGTCGAAGCGCTGCGTGCGCGAGACGATCGTTGCCGGGATCTTCTGCGACTCGGTCGTCGCGAGGATGAACATCGCGTGCGGCGGAGGCTCTTCGAGCGTCTTCAGGAGCGCGTTGAAAGCCTCCGTCGTGAGCTGGTGAGCCTCGTCGATCACGTAGACCTTGTACTGGCCCTGCGACGGGGCGAAACGGACCTTGTCGCGCAGGTCGCGCATCTCGTCGATACCGCGATTCGAGGCGGCGTCGATCTCGATGAGGTCAAGAAATCTGCCCTCGCGGATGGCGACGCAGGTCTCGCACCGATCGCAGGGCTCGCCGTCCTTGGCGTTGGGGCAGTTCACGGCCTTCGCGATCAGCCGGGCGATCGAGGGCTTGCCCGTGCCGCGGACGCCCGCGAGGAGGTAGGCGTGGCCCACCTGACCGCTCGCGATCGCGTTCCGGAGCGTGCGCGTGACGTGCTCCTGACCAACGATCGCGGAGAAGGTTTGGGGGCGGTAGCGGCGATAGAGAGCGGCGCGCTCCGGCACTGCGTGATGGTACTGGGAGATGGTCGTGCACCCTCCGTCGATCGCGACGTCTCGAACACGCGCACGCGCATTGGCTCAGATCAGGCTTGCCTGCGGCACGAAGCGACGACCGCTTACCGCTGCTTCCTTCCGGATCTGACGGGGTTCACGGGCCGTTTCTGCACAGGACCCGATCGTCAACGCCGCCGCGCGCACGCAGGATCCGCGATGCCGGACCTCGGGAGGGGATTCAGCCCCGCTAGAGCGGATTGCGGGTACAGGGCACCGCTGGCTCCCCGCCTAGCACGACCACGAACGATGGTACCGTGGGCTTGCGCTCGCTCGCAGACCGGTCGTGCAGGCGGTTTCTTGCGCGGAACAACCGCTGACCCTTGTACGTTCTATAGGTGATGAAAACTTCTGGACTCCCTTGCCGCGCCAACCACGACTGCGAGGTCGTGTTCACGGTGATGCCTCAGGACTCCATGGATGCCCTGCGTGAGGCTGCTGCCAAGCGCAACGCCCACGAGCTGGAGGCACACCAGTACACCCACATCGCGACCACCCTTGGTTCGTCGACCTTCGCCCAGGGCCCCTCGGCTCCGCGCCGACGCGGCCGGCGGCGCAAGGAAGAGGAACTGAACGTCATCTAGCGCCGCCTAGCGGTCGACCTCGATGACGCGTTCCGCGATCGGTCCAAGATCCGGCCCCACGATGTCCGGCCGGTCGAGAAGTGGGTTCCACACCGCGCCAGGCCTTTCCACGAAGGCCGCGGCGCAACCTGCCCGTAAGGCTCCCTGCACGTCCCACACATGTGCGGCGACCATGCGCATCCCGGCCGTTGGCACCCCGAGCTCGCGCCCCGCGTTCGCGTAGGCCTCCGGAGCTGGCTTCAACCGCTTCCCACTGTCCGCAGACAGTGCCTTCTCAAAGAGATCGGCAAGGCCCGCGTTCGCGAGCTGCGCTTCCTCGACCTCCGCGGTCGAGTTCGTCAGCGCCGCGAGCCGGTAGCCGGCCGAGCGCAAGCGCTCAAGAGCCGGCCGCACATCTACGTGCGCCGGCAGCGTGCGGACTCCAGCCAGGATCGCGCGCTCATCTTCGGGGCTTACACGAAGACCGCGCCTCAGCGCGGTGATCGCCAGCGCCGCGCGAAAGTGCTCTCCGAACGGTTTGTACGGACCGGTGATCGTCGTGAGGAAGGCTGACTGAAGCATGGTCTGGAACCACTCCACGCGCACCGTCGGATCCCCGAACACGCGCTGAAAGTGCGGATCGAGCGCGCTTAGATCGAGGAGCGTTTCGTTGACGTCGAAAACGAGGACGCGCTTCACTCAGCGGAGAGGGTGGGATTCGAACCCACGGAGCTTTCGCTCACAGACTTTCCAGGTCTGCGCCCTAAGCCGGACTAGGCGACCTCTCCAGGATCGTGATTATCGCAAGGCCGAGGGCGTGGCTCGCTATCGTCGCGGCGTGTTCGCGTCCATTCTCCTCGCGTTCCGGCCCGCCGCACGTCCGACCGGGTGGGCAGTGCTGGCAGCACTCGGTGCGGGAATCCTCACACAGAGCATCCTCGTGGCGATGGCCGTCACGTTCGGCCTAATTCACCCGTCGGATCTGTTTGCCAGCCTCGTGGCAGCCAGCGCGCCCGTGGCCGCGCTGGTCGCCGGTTTCGTCGCGCGCGTGAGTGGCGGATGGCGCGCCGCCGCCCTTCTGTTCTTTTTCGGGTTGGTCGTCGGCGCCGCGGCCGCAGCAATTCTGGCGGCGTTTCCGTTCTGCGTCCCCAGCGCCGTCTGCAGGCCGGCGAATCCCATCGGCGTCTTTGCGGCGCTGGTTGGCGCCGATGGAATCACGCTCCTGGGTGCCCTTCTGTCGATCGTCGTGCGGCGTGGTGCGCCGGCGCGGTGGGCGGTCCTCGAGGGCACCGGCGCGCATGAGTTCGTGGCGAACGCAGGGCGTCTTCTAGCTCTCGTGCCAAATATCGCCATCGGCAGCGCTCTCGGTCTGGGAATAGCGGCGGGCATCGCGGTCGTAGCCTGCTCGCTCATTCTGGTGCGCCGATCAGAACGTCCGATCCGCGACGCCGGCGTCGTCGCAATCGTGATAATCGGGACGCAAGTACTTCCAGTCCTTATGACTCTGCGCGGCCTCGCTGGACTCACCTCGCTCGCTGCGGCAGGCGCCACATCTGCGGCAGATGCGTTCCTCGATGCGGCCGCGATCCCACTCGTGGTGGCGATCATCATGCTGGCGCTGCGGCGACGACAATCGCGGATGGAGAGCAGTCCGGCGGAGGAGAAGCGGGTTTAACAGCGGAGAGGGCGGGATTCGAACCCGCGAGGCTTTCGCCTACCGCTTTTCGAGAGCGGCACCATCAACCACTCGGACACCTCTCCGCATCGAAGTCTAAACTTTCGAACGCTCCGTGAACGCGCTTTCAGCACGCGTGCATCATTCGCTCGTCGCTCTACGGAACAGCACCTCGGCGCTCACGCGGATGCCGACGAGGCCGCGTCCGTAACTTGCAGGGGAGGTCGTCATGGCTGTTCAGACACGAGCGCGGGTGACCAAGGGCAAGGCGAAGAACATCGACGCGTGCGCCGATCAGCGCGGCATCATCCGCGCCGCGGCGATGGATCAGCGCGGGTCGCTGATGCGCGAGATCGGCAAGCAGGGCGGCGCCGGCACGCCCGAGTCGCTCACCGAGTTCAAGACGGCCGTGACCAGGGCGCTGACGCCGTACGCGACGGCGATCCTCATGGACCCCGAGTACGGGCTTCCTGCCCTTAGGGCGAAGGCGCCGACCGCCGGCGTCCTGCTCGCGTACGAGAGGTCTGGCTACGACGCCGACCCGGAAAATCGCATGCCCGACGTCCTCGACCGCTGGACCGTTCGCCGACTGGTCGAGGCCGGCGCGAATGGGATCAAGGTCCTCATCTATTACGACCCGTTCGACGACAAGGATCTCAATCTGCGCAAGGAGATCGTGATCGAGCGGATCGGCGCCGAGTGCGCGGCGAACGACGTCCCGCTCTTCGTCGAGCCTCTCGCGTATAAGAAGGGGATGGACGAGAAGGGCCTCGAGTTCGCGAAGCGCAAGCCCGATGCCGTGAAGAAATACATGGCGACGTTCTCCGAAGCGCGCTTCGGCATCGACATCCTCAAGGTTGAGGTCCCGGTCAACATGGCATATGTGCAGGGCTCGAAGGCGAACAAGAGCGGCGAGGTCGCCTACACCAAGGCCGAGGCGCTGCGGCATTTCAAAGAAGCCGCCGACGCCGCGACGAAGCCGTTCATCTATCTCTCGGCGGGCGTGACTGACGACGTCTTCCGCGAGTCCCTCGAGTACGCGGCCGAATCGGGTGCGCCTTTCAGCGGCGTTCTGTGCGGCCGCGCGACGTGGCTCGAGGGACTGCCCATCTACGCGAAGCAGGGCCGCGCGGCGTTCGACGCGTGGCTCGCGGACAAGGGCGTAAGGAACATCCAGATGCTGAATGAGGTCCTCGATCACGCCGCGAAGCCATGGTGGACCGTGTACGGGGGACGCGACGCGATAGCAGCCTAGGCGACGACCTATGCTCCGGCCGTGACGGTCCAGCCCCAGGAGGTCGTTCTCCGCACCAAGGGACTGGCGAAGCGTTTTGGATCGATCACCGCCGTGGACGGCCTTGACCTCGAGGTGCGTCGCGGCGAGGTCGTCGGTCTCCTCGGCCCGAACGGGGCCGGCAAGAGCACGACGATCGGGATGGTCCTCGGACTCATCACGCCGACCGCGGGCACCGCGGAGGTGCTCGGCCGCGACGTCGGCGTGCGGCGCGAGGATGCCCTCGCCGGCGTCGGCGCGATGCTCGAGGTCACCTCCTTCTATCCCTATCTCTCCGGCCGCGACAATCTCGCCGCGGTCGCGCTCCTCCGCGGCGGCGGCGCACTCGCCCGCGTCGATCCCTTGCTCACGCGGCTGGGGTTGGCGCAGCGCGGCGGTTCGAAGTTCCGGACCTACTCGCTCGGCATGCGGCAGCGGCTTGGCATCGCCTCGACGCTCCTCGCCGATCCGGCCCTCGTGATCCTCGACGAGCCGGCGAACGGCCTCGACCCGGCGGGGCAGCGCGAGATCCGCGAGCTCATTCGAGAGCTCGCAAGCGAAAACCGCGGCGTGCTTCTCGCGAGTCACCTCCTGTATGAGGTCGAGCAGGTCTGCGACCGTGTCCTCGTCATCAAGAAAGGCAAGCTGATCGCGAGCGGGACTCTCGCCGAGGTCACACGAGGCGGCAGCTCATATTTCGAGATCGTCGTCGGCGACAAGGCCAGGGCCGCACAGATCCTGCGCGGCCTCGGCGTGAAGGAGATCCGCGAGACACCGACCGGTCTCGACGTCGTGGCCGAGGCGGAGCGCGGCGCGGAGCTGAATCGTGCGCTCGCATCAGCCGGTGTCTACGCGAGTGCGCTCATTCCGCGAGCCAGCTCGCTCGAGGACGTGTTCATCGAGCTCACCGAACCGGAGGCGCCAAGTGCTCCGCCTGCTTCGTAGCGAGCTTTACCGGCTCGTCAGACGATGGATGCCGTGGATCATGCTGGGGCTCATCGTCGTGATCGCGTTCGTCTTCTATTTCCTCATTTGGGTGAGCGTCAACGCGCAGCTTCAGGCGGTGAAGAACGGCACCCTTCCGGTTCCCGCCGGTGGAACCACACAGCTCGAACAGACTCTCCGGCAGATCGCGCCCGACCGGGTAGCCCAGTTCGGCGTCAGCGTCGTGGCGGGGCTCGGGAGCGTGATGCTCATCGTGTTCGCAGCGAGCCACGTCGGAACGGAGTTCGGTTGGGGAACCTTCCGGACCCTCCTCGCCCACGGCGCGAGCAGGAGCGGATTCCTTGTTTCGAAGGCGGTATCGCTTGTCCTGTACGCCGTGGTTTTCATGATCGTCGGCAGCATCGCGGCGATCGCCGCGAGCTACACCGTCTCGGCCGTGGCGGGCATCTCCCCTGGGAGCGGCGTCGACTTCGCTGAGGTCGCGCGTGTCGCCGTCAAAAGCGGCTACACCTTCCTTCCATACATGGCGCTCGCGCTCGCCATCGCGGTGTGGTCGAAGTCCGCTGGTGCCGGGATCGCAACTGGGCTCGTGGTCTACTTCGCCGAGAGCATCGTCGCCGGCATCCTCGTCTCGCTCAATAAGGACTACGCACAGATCGTCAACTGGGGCCTGAGCCGCAACGCGTCCGCGCTAACGCGGACCGTCAGCGGACAGGCCGGACCGACCTCGCAGGATCCGACGGCGTCAACGCTCCCCGACCCGACGCAGGCCGCGATCGTTCTCGGGATCTACTGCGCCATCTTCCTGGTGCTCGCGTACTGGCGTCTGCGATCGCGCGACGTGACCGTCGGCGGCTAGACCGCCCAGCCACGACGCGAGACGGAGCGCAGCCAAAACTGGCCGATCGCGTCACCCGGCCTGCCCGCCTGAAGGCTGGCGCGGCTCCCCTCGAGAGTGAAGAAGACGGGTAGGACGATGAACAGCGCCCACCAGTTATGGATCTCCCGCCCGAGGTAGTTCTGGATCAGGAAGATGATGCCGAGACCGATGAGAGCGAGTCCAGGAATCCACGCGCCGTAACGACCCGAATGCCGAGTTGGAGAGGCGTCGCTCACGCCGTGATCCCTAGTCCGCCTCGGACCGGCCCCTTCGCTGCGTCGCGAAGAACTCGGCGAGCAGCGCTTCGACGTCGTCGCGCAGCAGCGGGTAGAAGCGCCACCGCGGACGGTGATTCGTCCACCTCGCGTCGAGCAGCTCCGCGTTGGACCTCACCGCTCCGGCCTTTTCGTCGGGGGCGCCGAAGACCACGAGCGCGATGCGAGCGAGGACGGCCGCGCCGGCGCACATGGCGCACGGCTCGACAGTCACGTAGAGCGCGCAGTCCGAGAGTCGCCAGCGGCCGAGCGCGCGCGCTGCATCGCGAATCGCGATCACCTCCGCGTGCGCGGTCGGATCGGCATCAGCCTCTCGTCGGTTGCCGGCGCGGGCGACGACGGCGCCGTGGCGTACGACCGCGGCACCGATCGGCACGTCGCCGTGCTCCCCCGCACGACGCCCCTCCTCCAGTGCATCACGCATGAAGCGGTCGTCGTCCGACGGCCGTGGGACGGTGTCGGGATCGGCGAATGGCAACCCGCTGTGCGGCCGCTCCTTCATACGCCGAGGTACCGAGTTTCGACGTCGCGGTGTGCGGCGAGCTCGGCCGGCGTGCCGGCGAAGACGATCGTCCCCTTGTTCATGACCAGGACACGCTGCCCGACCTTGGTGGCGAGGCCGAGGTTCTGCTCGACAAGAAGAAGGGCGAGCCCGGTGGCGCGCAGCCCTTCGAGGATCTCGCCGACCTGCTCGACGAGCTTCGGCGCGAGTCCCTCGGAGGGCTCGTCGAGGAGCAGGACCGTGGGGTTTCGCACGAGCGCTCGCGCGATCGCGAGCATCTGTTGCTCGCCGCCGGACAACTGGTCGCCACGCACCGCGCGACGGCGGGCGAGGATCGGGAAGAGCTCCATTACCTTGGCCTCGTCCCAGCCATTCGGGATCGGCCGCGCAGCGACGGCGATGTTCTCGCCGACAGTCAGATCGCCGAAAATGCGACGGCCCTGGGGGACGAGCGCGACGCCCGCGCGAGCGACCTGGTGCGCTGGCGCGGCGGTGAGATCGGCCCCGTTGACGTGGACGCTCCCGCTCCGCGGTCGCAGAAAGCCGGCGATCGCGGCGATCGTCGTCGTCTTCCCCGCCCCATTCCGGCCGATGAGCGACACGGCTTCTGCAGGGGCAACCTCGAGATCGATGCCCTGCAGGACGTGGCTCTCGCCGTAGTAGGCATGCAGCCCGTGGACCGCGAGGGCTGACCCGCTCATGCGACCGTTATGGCCTTCCCGAGGTACACGTCATGGACCCGGACGTCGCCGCGGACGTCCGCCGCGGTGCCGTCCGCGATGACCCGGCCCTCATGGAGGACAGCCACGCGATCGGCGAGCCGAAACACCACGTCCATGTCGTGCTCGACGATGAGGATCGTGAGCGCGCGATCCAGACCGGCGATGAGCTCGGCGATGCGAGCGGTCTCCAGCGGCGACATCCCCGCGGTCGGCTCGTCGAGAAGCAGCACGCGCGGGCGTTGCGCAAGGGCGACCGCGAGCTCGAGCTGGCGGCGCTCGCCGTGCGAAAGCGTGCGCGCTGCCGCGTCCTTACGGCCGGCCAGACCGACGCGCTCAAGCACCCCGTCGGCTTCCGAATACTCCGCGCGCGGAGGCGCGCGAAATACGCGATACGGTCCCTCGCGCGCGGCGACCGCGAGCGCGACGTTGTCTCGAGCGGAGAGCGGCGCGAAGAGCTCCGTGCGCTGATAGACGTGCGCGAGCCCGAGCCGCGCGCGTTGCCACGATCGAAGGCGCGTGATGTCCCGGCCGGCGAGACGGATCATGCCGGCGGTCTGCGCGATCTCGCCGGCGAGGACGTTGATGAGCGTGGTCTTCCCCGCCCCATTCGGCCCGATGACCGCGCGACGCTCGCCCTCGGCCACTCCGAGCGAGACCCCATCGAGGGCCACGACGCCGCCGAAGGCGCGCCGCAATTCGCGGATCTCGATCATCGTCGGCTCACCCGCAGCAACGCGAACCGGCCCAGCCCGACCATCCCCTGTCGCGCGAAGAGGACGAAAGCGATGAAGATGATCCCGAGGATCGCGTCCGATATCCGCAGGTCGGTCGGCAGGAGCGACGGCACGACGCGCTCGATCAGCGAGACGAGCGCGGACCCGAGGATCGGCCCGCCGAGCGTTCCCGCACCACCTACCAGGACGGTGACGAAGGCGCGGACGGAGTTACCGAGCCCGGCGTCCTGCGCCGAGACGAAGCGCGTCGAGTAGGCGGACAGAGCGCCCGCGATGCCGGCGATGGTCCCCGCCAGCACGAAAGCGGAGAGGCGAAGGCGCGCCGTGTCGTACCCGAGTGCGCGCATCCGGCGTTCGTTCTCGCGGACGCCGATCAGCGCTCGTCCGTATGTGGACCGCGCGAGTCCCCAGACCGCGAGCGCGACAAGCACGAACGTGACCGCAACGAGGACGTACATGAGATCCGGTGCGCTGAAGTCGAGACTCGCGAGCATGGGTCGGCCGACGCCCGCGAGACCGTTCGAACCGCCGGTCACCCCCGTCCATTG
>Ga0209268_1000815_pt1 | contig 15611 bp, 12 predicted proteins | sample GraSoiAngelo_143_FD_185900 | JGI IMG/M metagenome (GOLD analysis project Ga0209268, IMG submission 185900) | Grasslands soil microbial communities from the Angelo Coastal Reserve, California, USA - 14_1009_02_30cm (SPAdes) (version 2) | ecosystem: Environmental > Terrestrial > Soil > Grasslands ... | reverse complement strand
TGATTCTGGCAGCGGCCTTGGTGATTCTTGCGTTCCAGGCTAGGCTGTTTGCGCTGGCGGTGCAGGACCGTGTCATTCGTCTCGAAGAAAGGCTGCGATACGCGCAGGTGCTGCCCTCGGATTTACAGGCGAGGTGCGTCGAACTGACGATCGGCCAGATTGTTGCGATGCGTTTCGCGAGTGATGCGGAGTTGCCGGCGCTGGCCCGAAGAGTTCTGGACGAAAAGGTGACGGAGCGAAAGGCCATCAAGCGACTGATCAAATGCTGGAGGCCGGACTACCAGCGGGCCTAATGCCGGCCAGCTGCAACAATTTGTTTGAAAGAGTGCGACGCTTGATCACTACAGTTCGATTCTACGCCTGATTGATCAATCTCACCGGGCAGTGGCAAGGGCGGCGGCGCCTTCGATTTCCGCAATCTCGTCGGCGGTGAGTTTCAATTCGCCCGCGCGCATGACGCCTTCGGCCTGCTTGGCATTGCGCGAGCCAACAATGGCAGCCGTGATGGCAGGGTGACGCAAAGTCCAGGCGATGGCAACTTCGCCGGAAGTGCGGCCGTGACGGGCGCCGACCTGGCGAAGGCGCTCGACAAGCTCGAGGTTTTTCGAAAGGCGCGGCTCGCGAAATTCCGGATTGCGGCTGCGAAAATCATCCGCAGGCAGAGCTGCGGCGCGTTCGCGGTTCATCGCGCCAGTGAGAAGTCCGGAAGCCATGGGAGCGTAATTGATCACGCCCATTCCCTGCTTTTGGCAATAAGGGAGAATCTCCGCTTCAATTTTCCGGCGAACGATGGAGTAGGGCGGCTGCAAAGAAGTGACGGGAGTGATTTTCTCGGCACGTTTGATTTGGGCGACGTTGAAATTGGACACGCCGATCCAGCGGACTTTGCCTTCGGCTTTCAACGTGGCGAGCGTTTGCCAGGCCTCTTCGATTCCCGGTTTGTTGTCTTCAGGAGGCCAGTGCATTTGGTAGAGATCGATCGTATCCACTTGCAGGCGGCGGAGACTGTCCTCGCATTCGCGGCGAATGGAGACGGGGCTGAATTCTTTCCAAATTTTTCCTTTCTCGTTCCAGCGCAAGACGCACTTCGTAAAAACGTAGGGGCGCGGGCCGCGCCATTCCTTCAGCGCGCGAGTGACGATTTCCTCGGAGTGGCCCAGGCCGTAAACGGCGGCAGTGTCGATCCAGTTGACGCCCAGCTCCAGCGCGCGGTGAATCGCGGCGATGGAATCGGCGTCGTCCTGCGGACCCCAGGCAAATTCCCAACCGCCACCACCGAGAGCCCAGGCGCCAAATCCGACGCGCGTAATTTTAAGATCGGAGTTTCCCAGTTTTCGCGTTTCCATTCGAATCCTCTCACCAGCCGCGAGGCAAATGTCCTGGCGGCGAATCTGACTATTTTATCTTTCTACAAGTTGGATGAGAATACGGCGAAAAGGTTAGGAGGGATGCGGAGAAGAGAGACAGGACAAAGCAGACAGACAGGAATGTCTGTCCTACTTAGTTGGCGGTGAATGCAGCGTCGAGCCAGACGGATTCGCCGTCGGGATTTGTGATGGCGATTTGCTGAGAGCCGGGGGTAAGGGAGGGAATGACGACAAGAAGAGTGTTGATGTCCTTGAATGTGGCGCTGGCAGATTTCCATTGATGCTGGCGGTGGCGCCGCTCTGGAAGCCGCTGCCGCGGATGGTGAGAGTGGCGCCGGCCGCAGCGGAAACAGTTGCGGGTGCAATCGTGCCGATTCCTAAGGGCACGGCGGCGAGCTGAATAATCGTTAAGGCAGCGTTTTGCGGCGTGCCGTCCGAAGAAGTAATGGCGAAAAGTCGTTGACCATTTTCATCCGTGGTAAGGAAGCTGCCATGAAGACCATCGATATCGGTCATAAATTGTTGCGGAAGAAAAATTCGTAAACGCAGCGCACCCGAATGCGCGTCGAGAATGTCGATGCCACCTTTCACGCCGGCACTGCCGGGCGCGCCGGTGAGGAAAGGTTGATAGAGCAACGCCCCGGAGGGATGCAGGGCAACGCCGGGCACCAGGACTCGCCCAGGGATTTGCTCAAGCTCGGCCGAAGTGGGGACGGAAGTCAGGGAGAGATCTGCAGCGCGTATTTCGTCTGCGCCATTCGAATGGAAGGCAAACATGCTGCCGTCGGATGAAGCACCCAAATCCGTGGCGGAGGCATTGGCTAGAGAAGTGACGAACTGATTCGGGGCGCTGGCGTTCCAGACCGCGACGGGGCCACTGGAAGAAGTGCCGAAGGCGACAAAAACACGATCGCCAGCGGCGGTACCCTGGACGAGCGGCGCGCCCATGATGCTGGCGACCTCCGGCTGTGGAGCGGGCTGAATGGTTGGCGGGCTCACCGTCAGATTCATCTGGGCGAGACACGCGGAACAGGCTCCCGTGGAACCGCCTTCACCGCTGAGACCGACGAATACGGTTTGCGTGCTGGTGGCGGCGACGCGCGCAGGACCGGAGTTTGTGAAGGCGGGAACTCCGCCGACGGGCACAGTTGTGCCGGTTCCCAGAACAGGATCGAGAAGATAAACACTTTGTGCGCCAAAATCGGCGACAACGATCTGCCCGCTGTCGGGAGTCAGAGCCAAGCCGCGCAGTCCGGCGTTTGGAGGAGGACCGCCCGGAGGCTGGAGCGGAGCCAGGAATATATTCTGCTGGAGATCGAAAACGTCAATGTGATCGATGTTTGTCAAGTAGATGCGCTGACGTTTCTGGTCGTAGAGCAGGAATTTGAAGAGCGCAGGTTTCGCATGCGATTGAACACTTTGAAGATACTGGAATGATTTCGCAAACGTTGTGGAGCCAGAAGGAGTTGAGATGGAGACATCAGCTTTGCCTGAAGGGCCGGAGGGCGTCTGCAAGGTGATTCGTTCGAGAGAGAAAGGATAGCTGACGTCGAGCCCGATGGAGGCGGCGATACTGGTAATGTTTTGCACGATGGCATTTCCTCCGCCGATTTTCACGGTGATCTTTGTTGGATCGCTACCGAAACCGTAGCCGTAGATTTGGACCAGATCGCCGCCCGCATTCGAACCGGGGTTTGGGAGAACTTTAGAATCTGCGGACCGTAGCTGAAGGCGTCCGGGGCGACGGCGAGCCAGCCGTTCTGAAAATAGGCAGTGAGGTTGACGGCGCCGTTCGTGAGGCTTGGAGGAGAAGTGGCCTGGATTTGAGCAGGGCCAGAAATGATCACGTTCAACGCTGGTTGACCGCCAAAATTAACTTGAGTCACGGGAGTGAAGTTCTGGCCAGCGAGGGCAACGGAAGTTCCGCCACCGAGCGGACCCTCGGAAGGCTGAAGACTTGGCGCGGCGGCGATGACCGGAGCGGGAGAGGACAAGCTTGTTGGGGTTGCAGTATCGACAAAAACGACTCCACGATTCGAAAGGCCAAAAAGGAGCTGCGTTTCGTCGATCTCCTCGATTTCCGAGGAGACGCCCTGAATCGCGGCATCGGGGACCCGACCGATGAGTTGCGCCGTATGGCCATCGAGAACGGTGACCAAGGGCGTTCCGGAGGAAGATTCGCTGAGGTACAAACGATTCCCGTCGATTGAGAACGCGACTCCGTGCGCGACTGCAGGAACATAGGCGGCAACCTGTTTGAGAGATGCGTCTAGCAAAAGAAATTGCGTGCCCCCGCTTGCCGCTAAGAGCACGGCAAACCGACTGCCGTCGGAGTTGGCTGCAGCGATAGAGGTTAAACCTGCGCCGAGCGTGAGCGGGCCTGCAACGACGTGGCCTCCGGAATCGAACAGGGCCAGTTCCCCGCTGGAATCGTTGGCTGCGGCGAGAACTTTCGAATGATCGCCGGAACGAGCAAGGACGCCAACTCCCTGCTGGAAAAGCGCAGGGGCAGCGGAAGTAAGGTTGGTGAGCGCATTCGTCGCGGGATCCCAGAGAGCCAGCAGAGCTTGGGAGGAGACCGGCTGGCGCAGGCGCACCAGGGCCTTGCCGCTGGAAAGCGAAAGGACTTCGAGGGGACGGCTGAAAATCGTGTTTGCTACAGGAGTGAGTCCGGCTAACGAGTAGCGATTTCTGATGCGCAGCGACGAAGTGTCGATGGCGACGATCTCTTCGAGGGCTGTGCCAACCCAAACTGTGGAACCGTCGGCGGAAATATCGGCGCTACTCGCGCCCGGAATGGAAATTTGTGCGACGGAAGACTGGCTGGCGGTGGAAAAGACTTCGACGCGATTCATGGCGCGATTGGCAACGAAGAGATGTTTGTTCGCGGGGTCGTAAGCAATGTGGCGATGGTGCGGCTCGCCGAAAGGATCGTCGGAGGCTGAAGTGGAATCGGTCCGCGCATAAGCGGTGCGCGGAAGCGCGGGACTCACGGCGCCCTGAATGGCGAGAGCAAGGCTGGCCGAATGAGAAAGTGTGCCGCTGGCGCCTTGCACGGAGATTGTAAAACTTCCGGTAGCCGCATTTGCGGCGGCGCCGAAGATAACGGGAGTGCTCGCGCCCGCGGCAACGCTGAAAGGACTCTGGGGGTTCGAAGTGACGCCGACAGGAAGAGCGCTAAGCATCACCTGGACTGCGCCGGTAAAGCCATTCACGGCGTTCACGGAGATGTTGACGGAGGGACTTGTGGCACCCTGCGCGATGGAAATCGAATTCGACGACAAGCTGAGAGTGAAGTCTGGCGCAGGCGGAGGAGGCGGAGAACTTGAAGATGCGCCGCCGCAGCCCGCGCAAGTCCACGCGAGGGAGAGGAGAACCGCTGCAGGGACGCCCTGGCGTAACGATCCCAAGAGATGACCCCGCGAACATTCCGCGCGAGCGGCTGACGGTCCATGGGGGGACAGGGCTGGACCGGCCGGAGCGCTACCCCAAGAAGTTGCCGGAGGCAACGATACTCCTACCACTTTAAGTGTCAAAGTTAAGAAATAATCGATGAGGGAGGGAAAGAGCTAGCTAACAAATGAAACGGCGCCCCGGTGATACCGGGACGCCGTGGTCGAACCAGAGTTGAATATAAAAAAGCTAAATGGTCTTGGCTGCCGGCGCGGCCGCATGCGAAGACGAGCGGGCAAACGCATTCGAACCAGATTCCTTTTCGGGGTTCTTGTCGATCTCGATGGAACCTTTGAAGTAGGCGCCGTCTTCGATCATGATTCGGGAAGTGGTCAGGTCACCGTTGACCGAACCATCCTTCTTGATTTCAATTCGATCCTTCGCGCGAAGGTTGCCCTTCACGTTGCCGTACACCACTACCTCGCGGGCAATGATATCAGCGGTTACTTTTGCTGAGGGGCCGACAGTCAGTTTCCGTTCATCAAGAGTGATCAGTCCTTCGACCGAACCATCGATCAACAGATCTTCATTGCCGGAGATCTCCCCTTTCACTTGCAGGCTGGCCCCGAGCCGCGCCGTGGCGCGGTCCGCCGTTGCACCCAATGGACGCATCGCATCTGTACTCATCGCGGGTTTATCCTCCCAAGCCGACGAAGCAGGCTTCGACGACTGATTCGTTTGTAAATTTCTTTGATCCGGTTGCCCTGCTTGCGCTGCATCCGGTTTCTTATTGCCCCACATCGAACCTCCAAAAGAGACAGCACCACCCCAACGCAGAATTCCGCACGGGGTACTGCAAACTGTATTCCCCCGAAGAGTGCGCGGCAAACAAAGTGTGAAGCTGCTGTTCCAGACAGTTACTAGACTTTGGGACAGGTCGCGCCGGGGCTGGACCCGGAGGGGAATAGTGAGGGAAACTGGGGAGAATGTAAAGCGGGGTGTTCGGGCTTGACCAACAACGACTTCTAAGAACCAGAAATCTCTTTACGGCTTGCTAAATCGAACCGCATTGATGGACTGCACGAATGTCTCGATTTCCCTCTGTGTTCGCGCTACGAATTGAAATGTAATTTCGCAATTTCCCACCTGGCCAGTAATTGCAGTGTTGAAGGTCAAAGTCGGTTCTGGAAATTGATAATCCACGCGATAGAATTTGATCCCCGAGAAGTCGTACTCTCGACCACCAGCCACGATTTTGGCCGGTGGGTTATATCGCTTCGCCGTATTCTCAATTCTGTGGAGGTATCCGATTGACGTGCGGTCAGGGTATACGGAGGGGTCGTCAGTTTGAATGGTGACGTTTGGTTTTTCAAAGTCAGGAGGCGTTTTCCAGAGCAGTAGGAGCACGCGACCGTTTTTGCCTCTAGGTAGACTCGTTGACGGATTGGTGCTATAGATGAGCACTTCGATTGCCCCATACAAACAGTCGTTCCACAGATGAGTGAGCATAGCAAGATAATAAGCGTTTTCTTCATTGCGGGGGCAGGCGGCCTTTCCTTTCCGGTGAAATGTTTAGAATGCTCCATAGATACCACGACTCTCATACACGACCAAGCGTTTTAGGCGCATTTCATTGAGCAGACGGAACTGTGGCGAAATTGCCCGCGAGCTCATTCTCAAGTTCTAGTTAACGGCGCCAAGCTGAAAAACGAGCCACAGCGATGGCGCGGAGAATGATGCTAAGAGGTTGGCTTGTCCGGGACGGGCTGAGTGGCGACGAAATCGGCCTGGAAACGGCGGGCGTAAGAATCGAGCAACTGCTGAAGGCGTTCGGGGCTTGGGGATTTGAGGATGAAGCCGACGTGATGGTATTTCGTGATGCGGCTGGCGATTTCGGGATCGGTGTAGGCGGAAGTATCGGGATGCTCCTGGCGCGCGAGAGAAAGAACGACTGCGGCATAGTCGCGGCGCGGTGACGGAAGCTGGTAGGACTGGTTCCCTGCCCCGATTTCCAGGCGGGCCCACTCGCGCCAGAGGTTGATTCCCGTGGCGGTCTCGATGACATCGGAGATGTAGGCGCCGCCGACGCGGGCGGCGACTTCGATGAAATAAAACTTACCGTCGGCGTGGGAGCGGAGGAATTCGGCATGAGTGACTCCGCGCATGAGGCCCAGGCCATCCAGTAAACTGCGATTGATTTCGAGAAGGGATTTGGTTTCCTCCGCTTCGCGAGGAAGAGTGCGCGTGGTGAATACGCCGCCCTGATGCGAGGTGTCCAGCGGCGGCGTGCCATAGGCATGGGCTTCGGCGAAGACAACACTGCGCTCGGAAACGACGCTGTCCACATGATAGACGGAACCGGGAACGAATTGCTCCAGCAAATAAAACGATTGCTGATCGCCGAGCTGGTCGAGCCAGTGCCATAACTGGTCGGGATAATGAATCTTCTTCATGCCGATGCCGGAGGCTTGCGAACGAGGCTTGAGCAGCCACGGGTTGGGAACGCGGGACATGAATTCGCGAAGACGGTCGTAATTGAGGACGTGGACGAATTCGGGGACGAGGATGCCGGCTTCGCGGGCGCGGGCGCGCATGGCCAGCTTGTCTCGAAAGTAGCGGACAGTGGTGAGCCCCATGCCGGGAATGCGGAGATGCTCGCGGAGGGCGGAAACATTTTCCATGTCGAATTCATCGAGCGCGACGATGCGATCGATGTTGCGCGAACGGGCCGCATAACTGACGGCGTAAATCAAACCCTGCAGCGGAAGGTTTTCCGGCATGGTGAAGACTTCATCGATACATTCGAACGGCCAACTGGCGTGGCGAAGCTTTTCGACAATCAGGAGAAAAACGCGGCAGCCGAGCGCTTTGCAGGTGCGGATAAATTCCTGGCCCTTTTCGTAGGAACTGACGCAGAGAATGGTGAGAGGCCGGCCTTCCAACATGCGACGCCCCCAGGAAACTAGAAGCTGTCCGCAAATGCATTGCTGAACTGCAAGGCGTTCCTCAGGGGCTAAGGTCCAATGAAAGCGGGCCACTATTGCCGGAGCTGAAGCTGCGACCCCTGAAAGCAATTTGCGAAACTAACTTTGGAGAATCAGAGCGCGGATTATACAGCGGCCTCGCGCACGGGATACAGAAATCGCAAAAACGGGCCGACGCGCTGCGCCCAGGCGGCTTCGTTGTGCTCCGCGCCTTCGACACGCTCGTAGTGTAAGTCGCGACCGAGCTTCCAGCCTTTTTCGAGGAGCACGTCACGGAATTTTTCGACTTCCTGCACGATGCGCGGGCCTTCGCGCGTGCCGATGTCCAGCCAGATGTGCGGGCGGGGCTCGACGATTGCCGCTTTCGCGAAACGGAGGATGACGTGCTGGTTCCACCAAACGGACGGCGAGAGCGCGGCGATTTTTCCAAAGATGGGCGAATGCTTGAGACCTACGTAGAGAGAAACGAGACCGCCCAGCGAGGAACCGCCGATGCCGGTATGCTGCGCGCCGGAGAGCGTGCGATATTCGCGATCGATGAACGGCTTCACTTCCTCGATGAGAAATTTTGCGTAACGATCGGCGCGGCCGCCGCCGAGCTTGGGAACGGGAGTGGGAGTGTATTCGCGAACGCGCGCCTTGGTGTTGTACATGCCGACGATGATGAGAGGAGCGACGGAGCCGGACTGGATGGAATGATCCGCAGTTTGGCCGACATGCCAATCCTGCCCGGGGATAAAGGAAGTGGCGCCGTCGAAAAGATTCTGGCCGTCATGAAGATAGAGGACGGGGAAATGACGCGCAGGCTGATCGTCGTAACCGGGCGGAGAGTAAACAATGAGGTCGCGCTGGTTGCGAAGAAAGCGCGAGCGGAATTTTTCGTGCTTGCGAAGCTGACCGGAACTCACGGCGCGATCATCACGAGAAGATCTTTCGCTTCGACATGCTGCCCGGAGGTGACAAGGATTTTCACAATGCGGCCGGAAATGGGCGCATAAATATTGGACTGCATTTTCATGGCTTCGAGGGTGAGAAGTTTTGTGCCGCGTTCCACCGCGTGATTGGATTGCACGGCGATGCCGCTGATGACGCCGGCGGTTGGCGCGGCGACCTGGCCGGCATCGGCGGGATCGGCCTTGGGATGAGCGCGCTCGACTACGCGCAGCGCGCGATCGCGGATGTTCACTTCGCGGGGCTGGCCGTTCAATTCAAAAAAGAGCGTGCGAGTGCCGTCGGGATGGGGCTCGCTGATGGTCAGAAACTTGATGATGAGGGATTTTCCGGATTCGATTTCGACGGTGATCTCTTCGCCGGACTTTAGTCCGTAGAAAAATGGCGGCGTGGGAAGAACGCTGACATCCGAATAGGTCTGGCGAAATTTGTCGTACTTGGTGAAAACGTCGGGATAGAGCAGATAACTCAGCAGGCCGTCGCGACGGATGGGGTGACCGAGTTTTTTCTCGATGGATTGGTGCTCGTCATCCCATTTCACCGGTTCCAGGTTGGCGCTAGGGCGGCCACGCAGAGGAGCTTGGCCGCGCAGGATGATTTTTTGCAGCTTCTTCGGCCAGCCGCCGGAAGGCACGCCGAGAACACCGGAAAACATTTCGACGACGGAATTTGGAAATGATACGTCGTGCTTTTCGTCGAGCTTGAAAACGTCAGCCGGTTGCATCTCCTTGGCCATCAGAAAAAGCGTCATGTCGCCGACGACTTTGCTGGAAGGCGTGACTTTGACGATGTCGCCGAAAAGCTGGTTGACCTCGGCATACATTTTTTCGACTTCGCGCCAACGATGGCCGAGCCCCATGGCGGCGGCCTGTTCGCGCAAGTTGGTGTACTGGCCGCCGGGAATTTCATGCTGATACAGGCGCGCGGAACCGGCCTTGGGACCGGAATCAAACGGAAGATAATACGTGCGAACCGTTTCCCAATAGTCGGAGCACTCGTTAAGCGTGTCGACGTCGAGCTGCGTGTCGCGCGGAGTGTGACGAAGCGAGGCGACGATGGAATTGAGATTGGGCTGGCTGGTGCCGCCGCTCATGGCGGCGATGGCGCCGTCGGCTACGTCCACTCCGGCGTCGGCCGCTTCCAGCACGGAGGCAGAGTTGATGCCGCTGGTATCATGCGTGTGAAAGTGGATCGGGACGCCGACTTCGCCGCGGAGAGCCTTCACCAATTCGAATGCCGCATAAGGTTTGCAAAGTCCCGCCATATCCTTTATCGCCAGGAAGTGCGTGCCCAGTTTGTCCAATTGCTTGGCCATCGCGACGTAATACTTGAGCGAATATTTTGGGCGGCTTTTGTCGAGAATGTCGCCGGTGTAGCAAATGGCAGCTTCACAGACGGCGCCGGCTTCGAGCGCGGCATCGATCGAGACGCGCATGTTTTCGATGGAATTAAGCGAATCGAAAATGCGAAAGATGTCGATGCCCTGGGAATGTGCTTCGCGGACGAATTCAGTGATGAGACTGTCAGGATAGGAAGTGTAGCCGACAGCGTTGGCGCCGCGGAGGAGCATCTGGAAACAGATGTTCGGAATGCGCTCGCGCAGGTCGCGCAAGCGTTGCCAGGGATCTTCGTGCAGGAAGCGCATCGAAGAGTCAAACGTCGCTCCGCCCCACATCTCGAGGCTGAAAAGATTGGGCAGGCGATGCGCGACGGCGTCGGCGGTGGCAAGGAGATCAAAGGTGCGAACGCGCGTAGCCATCAAGGATTGATGGGCGTCGCGAAAAGTTGTGTCGGTGATGAGCAGGCGTTTTTCTTTTCTCGCCCAGGCGGCAAATTTGGCAGGACCAAACTTTTCCAGGAGTTGGCGTGTGCCCACGGGCGGTTTGCCCGCAGACGAGGCCGGGATTACGGCCGCTTCGATTTCTTTGGGAATTTCCTTCCCTTTTACTTCGGGATTGCCGTTGAGGATTACATCGCCGAGATAGGAGAGCAGTTTGGTGGCGCGATCGCCGCGGCTGGGAAAGCGGAAAAGTTCAGGCGACTCGTCGAGGAAAGACGTGGTGACTTCGCCAGCGCGGAACTTCGGGTGATTGACAACGTTTTCCACAAAGGGAATGTTCGTTTTCACGCCGCGGATGCGGAATTCGCGGAGGGCGCGGTCCATCCGCTGGCAAGCTTCGGGAAGGTTCGCACCCCACGCCGTCACTTTGACGAGCAGCGAATCGTAATACGCGGCGAGCGTCGCTCCGGCATAAGCAGTGCCGCCATCGAGGCGAATGCCAAAGCCCGCCGGCGAACGGTAGGTGGAAAGTTTCCCGTAGTCGGGGGCGAAGTTGTTCTCCGGGTCTTCCGTGGTCACGCGGCATTGTAGGGCCGCACCATTGAGCGGGATATTCTCCCGATTTGGCAGGGACATGGGCGGCTCGTGCAGCTGGTGGCCTTGGGCGACAAGAATTTGCGAGCGCACAAGGTCGATGCCCGTGACCATTTCGGTCACGGTGTGTTCCACTTGAATGCGAGGATTGACCTCAATGAAATACCATTTGTGCGAATCAACGTCGTAGAGAAACTCGACGGTTCCGGCATTGCGATAGTTGGCTTTGCGCGCGAGCTGCACGGCGGCATTGCAGAGTTCGGCGCGAATACTCGCGGAAAGATTCGCTGCCGGAGCAACTTCGACGACCTTTTGGTGGCGGCGCTGAACAGAGCAGTCGCGTTCGTAAAGATGCAGCAAGTTGCCGTGATGGTCGGCAAGGATTTGGACTTCCAAGTGGCGCGCGCGGGGCAAATACTTTTCCAGGAAAACGGATGCGTCGCCAAAGGCGGAGCGTGCTTCACCCTGGGCTTCTTCGAGAAGGGCATCGAGCTGCGCGGCGTCATGAACAACACGCATGCCGCGGCCACCGCCGCCCATCGCCGCTTTCACGATGACGGGATAACCGATGTCGCGGGCAATTTTTTGCGCTTCCGCTGGCGACTTGACGGGATTTTCGGTTCCGGGAAGGACGGGAACGCCTGCCAATGTAGCGAGTCTTCGAGCGGCTGTCTTGTCTCCAAGCACGTCAAGAAGCTTGGGGGGAGGCCCAACGAAAGTGATGCCGGCCTTTTCGCAGGCGCGCGCAAACGCAGGATTCTCGGAAAGAAAACCATAACCCGGGTGGATAGCGTCGACGCCCTTCTCTTTCGCCAGCGCGACGATTCCTGCAATGTCCAGGTAGGCTTCCACGGGGCCTTTGCCCGCGCCAACCTGATAGGCTTCATCGGCCTTAAAGCGATGCAGCGAAAGCCGGTCTTCCTGCGAATAGATGGCTACGGTGCGCAAGCCGAGCTCATTGGCGGCGCGGAAGATACGGATGGCGATTTCGCTGCGATTGGCGGCGAGGAGTTTTCGAATAGGTTTGGTCTTCTTCATCTCAGAGGCGATCAAGGCGTCGCGCGAAATTCTACATTGTTTCATGCAGACGACGCGACTCAGTTGCAGTTTTTTCGATTTAGAGAATCAATTATTTTTGTGCGTCGGGAGAGGAAGCCGCACCCGCAGTCCTGACCTACGGATTAACCGGAGGGTCGCGCGGCACCTGTTGAGCAGAATTGGCAGGGGTGGCCGCGACCTGTGCTGATTTCAACTGTTGCAACTGGGTTTGAACCTTTGTCCAGGTCTTGGCGTTGCGTTTCGTCGCGTACGGAGCATCCGGCTCGGCAAAAAAGCGCAAAAGCTCCGCTTTTACTTCCGAAGTAGCGCCGACGAATTTGTTTTCCGCCAGCTTATCCAGCAGTTCCGCATGGGCTTCATCGTTCAAACGGTATTTCCCGGGGCCGGTTTTCTCGCCAGTGTCGAAATTATTATTGGGCAAGTCCAGCTTGCCCTCGCGAACTTCAGTCAATAGCTCCCGGTAGCGGTCGAGAGTGGCATTGAAACTGGCTTCAAACATCTGTTCGGTTTGCGGCGTAGGCGTCCGGAATTGCAGGATCTTGAGGGGCCCGAATTTGGGAATCAGCTTGTAGAGAAAAGCCAGAAAACGTTCGCCCGGACTGGGCTTGCGATAGTCCTTGCCCCATTCGCGCTCGTAATTGGCGCGGGAGAGGTTGAAGAGAAACTTTTTCTTCGTCGCATCGGGGATATCGTCCTTGATTTCGTCTTTCTTGAGGTGCCAGGCGATGCGAGTGGCTTTCGGAATCAGCTTGCTGACGTCGCGGCGGTAAGAGTTGAGAACTTTGTCTTCGCTGACGAGCACGTCCTTAAGTTCGAGGCCATAGGTCTCCAGGAAGGCTCGCTCTAATACCGCGCGCGAAACTTCGAAGCCGATGAAGTCGTGATAGCTGTCGGGAGCATAGCGTTCCCGCGCGATTTCGAGAACGTCAAAACCAAATTCGGTTTTCACGTGCGCCAGCCGGTTGTCCTCAAACGCGACGCTGTCGCCGAATTTCTTGCGAAGGCCTGGATATAGGATCGGAACTGCCCGGTTGGTGCCGAGGCGGTGACCGTCGTTGTCCGCGGCGTAATGCGCGAGCGCACCAATGGCGAAAGCGTACCCATTGAGGTCCTTCGCATCGCGCAGCAGAGCCTGGATGAAATCGCCACTGCGGATATAGTGGGTGAGGTCGCTGAAAAAGGGGCTGCCGTAAGGGTAATAGCCCATGTCTTGAATGATGGCCCCGCCGTAAGCGTAAGCTTGCGCCCTGCTCAAATCTTCCTCGCTTGCCTGAGGGAATTCCTTCAAGAGGAGAGGCTTGATGTGCGTTTCCCAAGCCGCGTCAACGATTGCCTCATGAGACAGAACAGCGTAGGCGTAAACGGGGGCCGGCAATACGAGCAGAATGGCGATCAGGAAAGCGAGAGTCAAACGAATAGAATTGGGCAACCGCTTCATGTTTTGAGTTAGCAAAGGTTGATGTCGTCTCCGCTCCACGGTTAAAGAATAAAACAAAACGCTCCCTCATGGCTTGAGGAGGGGCTGAGCAAAGCGAATGGGAACGCCAAAATTTGAACCGCCAAATCCCTTGACCACCGCGAACGTCACGCCAATCACTTCTCCATCGCGATTGATGAGCGGCCCGCCCGAGCCGCCGGAAGTGGTTTGCGCATCGTAGACGATTTTGTCCGGAAGAACGTCGCCGATATGGCCCTGAGTAACCAGCGGGCGAATGAGTTTGCGCCGAAGAAGTTCGTTGACAACCTCTTTCGGCTTCCCGCCGGTGGTCTTGGCGATTTCGTCCACCACGTCTTCGCCCGCGCGCGCAAGAATGGCGCTGATACCTGTGGCATAGCCAAGCGAAAGCAGAGGCTTCCTTACGAGCGTCCATTTTCAGGACGGGTTTTTTCAAGCCGGACAAATCGCCTTTCAACACCGCGAGGTCCGCTACGTCGGAAATCTCGGAAACGCTGACGGGAACACCAGCAGTCGTATCTGGAAAATAGGCAGTCAGGTCTGAAATTGTGGGGTTAAGCCCCTGGCTGGTGACGGCCGTGAGTTCGTCATTCTTCCACCAGGGCTGCGCGACGTGATGGTTCGTAAGAATGCGGCCTTCTCCGGCCATGAATCCGGTGCCGAAGAAATCAGCGCGAACTTCGGGTGCGCGCCCCTCCAAGGTATACACCGGATTGCCGTCGCTATCGTGAAGCGGCTCGCCGTCAGGATTGATTCCGCCGTATCGCAGGGGGCGGCCCGAAGCGCGGTCGACAAAGGCCACGGAAACGTGGATGAGGCACACGCTCGGCGCGTAGGCACGAATCACTTCTTCCGCGGACTGCGACTCGGTTTCCACACGTTTTAGGCGTGTAGTGGTTTCCTCGAGCTCCTTGCGAAGCGCGGACACGTCGCCAGGCTCGGCATCCGAGATTTTCTGCCGCAGAACATCCGATTGCTGCTTGAGCTGCTGCTTTTGCTCGAGAACATCGGATTGCTTAAGATCGGCGCGCGCACTGCGAGCATCCGCCATCAATTGTTCCTGGCGATGGGCGCCACGCTCCATCTGGGCAATCACCGCGTAGGCGCGATTCGCTTCCTTGCTGGCACGCCTGGAGAAAAGAACGAAAATTCCGGCGATCACCAAGGCAATTGCAAATAGAGCGGAGACGCCAATCTTCAACGCACGCTCGAGCGAAAAGGCATCGCGGGTCATCTTCTCTGTCACGGCAAGCGCCTGAAAAGCAGTCTGCGCAACCTCGCGGCTCTCGTCGGCGATACGCGTTTTTTCCTGGAGTTGATCGAACGCATGTTTATCGCGCAACTGGACACGAACCCGCGCGAGCAATTCGGCCGCTTCCCACGGCGAAGTGAGCACTTCATCCGCGCCGAGATCGAGGCCCCGAGCCCGTTCCGCCCCGCCCCCTTTCGTGAGAAGGATCACGCGTGTCCCGGCAGTGGCGGCATTGCCTTTGACTTCGGCGAGGGCGTCGCAGCACTGGATGTCGGCAAGGTCGGCAGACAGAATCAAGAGGTCGATGCTGGCCTCTTGAACAAACTTGAATCCTTCGACCTGGGAGGAAGACACGGCCACGTCGTAGCCAGCCGAACGCACAAGTTCCTCAAGCACTTGGCGCGAGACCGCGTCGGGGTCAACGATCAAAATGCTCTGGCGGTTCGAGGACAAGTTTGCGACCTCAAAAGTTTAGGATCTGTCGGCGAATTTGATTTTCCCTGCCACGTTGTCCGAAAGGGCTCCATGAGGATAACCAGTAACACTCTTCTGATGCACGCAACGGGATTCTGACACAAACAATTTACCAACAAGGAGTGGCAACGAGGTTGGCCACGGAGGGCCAAGATTCCTGAAGGCGGGTTGCCTACGGTTGGCGTGTACTTCGAGTGCTAAGAACTAATATTTGCGAAGGACGCCGATCACACGGCCCTGAATCTTGACGTCGTTCGCCGCCACCATAATGGGAGACATTTCCGAATTTGCCGGCTGGAGG
>Ga0209268_1000802_pt1 | contig 15758 bp, 9 predicted proteins | sample GraSoiAngelo_143_FD_185900 | JGI IMG/M metagenome (GOLD analysis project Ga0209268, IMG submission 185900) | Grasslands soil microbial communities from the Angelo Coastal Reserve, California, USA - 14_1009_02_30cm (SPAdes) (version 2) | ecosystem: Environmental > Terrestrial > Soil > Grasslands ... | reverse complement strand
GATTGGGCGCGCATAGATGAAGACGGGTTCTGGTACATCGAGGGGCGCTCTGACGATACGCTCAAGGTAGCCGGGAAGCGCATCGGGCCCGCGGAGGTCGAGTCGGCGGCAACCGCGCACGCCGCGGTGCTCGAGGCAGCGGCGATCGGTGTGCCGCATGAGTTGAAGGGTGAAGTGATCGTCGTGTTCGTGGTGTTGCGTCCGGGTCACATAGCGGCGGCAGGGCTTGCCGGCGAGATCGCCGAGTCGATTGCACAGCGCCTGGGCCGGCCACTCCGTCCCGACGCGGTGCGCTTCGTCGCGGACTTGCCGAAAACGCGCAACGCGAAGGTCCTACGGCGCGTGATCCGCGCCGCCTACCTCGGCAAGGAGGATCTCGGCGATCTCTCTTCGCTCGAGAATCCCCTGGCGGTGGAACAGATCAAGGAAGCGTGCCTTCGAGCCGTACCGTCGCGCGGTCGAAGCCAGTAACGCGTACGGTCGTGGCGAACGGACCAGCCGGCCGGCGCACCTCCACGCGCACCGAATCCCCCATGCGGAGACCTTGGAGCTTGGTGCGCAACTCTGGCCAGGTCTTCACGGACGCGCCGTCGATGCGCTCGAGCCGGTCGCGGCTGTGCAACCCTGCTCTGCCCCAGATACTGGCGGGATTCGAGACAATCAGCTTCACGCCACTGTCGCCCTCGGGTTCGTACCCGAACATGCGGAGGTCGCGCTCCGGCTCGCCGTTGTAGACCGCCGCCGCCGACGTCACAGTCGTCTTGAGACCGATGAGACCGAGGTAACGATCGAAGTCGATGGCGCCGGCGCCGCGCACATGGGCATCGAAGAACGGTGTCACGTCGCAGCTGCAGACCGTTTCCACCGCTTGCTCGATGCCGCGGCCATCGATGCCTTGACCGCTCAAGTTCGTCTCCCGCGGTGAGTGGTAGACAGGGGGTGAGGCCCGATCGAAGAGCAGCCGCATCACGTCGTCCATGGATCGCCGCCCGTGCGTCGCGTCCCGAATGATCAGGTCGAGCATCGTGCCGATCAGCTCGCCCTGGAGATGGGTGCTCGCGGTGTAGTCGCCGAGGGCACCCGGCTCCGTGTTGTACGCAACGCGGCTGATCTGCTCCGCCGAGAAGCGCGCGTAGGCCGGATTGTTGGCATAGCTCGACAGCAAGCGCTCGAGATGAGCGATGCGCGTTGAGTCGCGGAGCGCCACACCCGCCCGGCGCAGCAGCAGGTCGGCATAGAACATCGTGAGACCTTCGCTGAACCACAGGCTCGACACGGGCGGCTGCGTCCGGTAGTCGATGTCGCGATACTCGACCGGCCGGATCGTCACCAGGTTCCACGTATGGAAGAATTCGTGCGCCGTCTCCATGAGGAGCGCGCGCGGGTCACTGGCCAGGTCTTTGCTCGGCGCACCGAGGGTGACCGAGTTACCATGCTCGAGCGCGCCATATGCGCCGTCCTGGAACAGGAAGGTGTAGTCGCGATAGGGTGCGCGGCCAAACAGCGTGATGGTCTGATGCACGATGCCCTTCACGCCGGCCAGGAACGCCGCCGTGTCGAACGCCGCGGCATCCGGGAGCGGCCAGTAGACGACACGATGCGGCACCCCGGCTTCGGTGAACTGCCAGTCGTGAAAGTGCCCGACGAGGATAGGCGAGTCCACGAGCGTGGCTGCGTTCGCAGCGGTGAATGTCCGTCGACCCGTTCCCCCTCTCCCCGACGGGGAGAGGGGGTCAGGGGGTGAGGCCAAACCGGTCGCGATTCCCCAGCTCGGGGGCAGGTCCAATGTCACCGTCGCAGGCATGCGTTCGGCACCGATCAAGTACATGAAGGCATGCGGACCACCCAGGAGGCCGCCGCTGGGGGTGAGGAACGGGCGCCATGCGGCGCGCGGCCCTGGCGGCGCCGGCGGCAGAACGATTCGGTATCGCACCGTTACCAGACCGCGGGGCGCGGCGACCTCCCAGACGGCGCTGTCGACTTTCGTGAACGTCGCCGCGGTGGGCTCGACCGCGAAGTCACGGACGTAACGCCAGTAGCGATCGTCGTACTCGGGGTGCGCGGCCATGGCGAGCCGGAACGTGTCCGACGTAGTGCGCAGGCGCAGCGTGACGGACCAGCCCGAGAGATCGGCGCTGTCCACGCGGAGCGTGTACTCGATCGCCGGTTTCACAACGGGATGCGGATGGGTGTGGAGCGCGAGCAACAGCGCGATAGATGGGGTCATGGGTCTAAGACGGCGGCGGGATCCGGGTGGTTTAAACCATTGACTTTTCGTGTCCATCTGAGGATTGTTGTAGCGAGCGAACAATCCAGACCGATCGAGGACCTGGGACAACGTCTCAGGTTCTCAGTGTTTTGGGGTTGGCCTCGCTCGACCGGCGCCGGAATCACAGTTCGCGGCGCACCGCAAGGTGACGACCGCGCGACGCCGGGAACAGCATTTAGCACAGGAGTTTCATCAGATGGCACGTATCACCGGTACCGTGAAGTGGTTCAACGACGCGAAGGGCTTTGGTTTCATCACGCCCGAAAACGGCGAGAAGGACTGCTTCGTGCATCACACCGCCATTCAGGCGCAGGGCTTCAAGTCGCTCGCCGAAGGCGAGCGCGTCGAGTTCGAAGTCGTGCAGGGCCAGAAGGGCCCGGCGGCGCAGAACGTCGTCAAGCTCTAACCACTGCGGTACGTAGCACAGACGGCGCTCTCTTCGGAGGGCGCCGTTTTCGTTATTGTGTGCCCTCTGTGACGCCGTCCCAAGTCGCCCTCGTCCTGGCTAATGCGGTTCCGCTCGTGGGCGTGCTGTTGCTTGGCTGGACGGTCTTTCCGCTCCTGCTGCTCTACTGGCTCGAGAACGTCGTGGTGGGTGGCTTCAATGTGCTGAAGATGCTGCTCGCCAAACCCGCCGAGCCGGTCTACTGGGCGGGCAAGCTGTTTCTGATCCCGTTTTTCATCGTGCACTTCGGCGGATTCACGTTTGTCCACGGCGTGCTGGTTGTCGCGTTCTTCGGACCGAAGGGGATCCAGCCATTCGAGTTGCTGACCGCGGTGCCGGCCGCGATCCGCGCCAACCAGCTCGGCTGGGGCGTGCTGAGCCTCATCGCGAGTCACGGATTCTCGTTCTACTGGAACTATGTCAAGAACGGCGAATACCAGCGCGCGTCGCTACAGGCCCTGATGGGTCAGCCGTATGGCCGAGTCATGGTGCTGCACCTGACCGTGCTCTTCGGTGGGTGGATCGTCATGCTGCTCGGCTCGCCGGTGGGGGCGCTGCTCGTACTGGTTGCCCTCAAGACAGCGGCCGATTGGCGTGGGCACCGGGCGGAGCGACGGAAGTTTGCCGCGCTTCCCGAGGCCTGAGCAGCCCGACCGACGTCGGCACTGCGGTACGTTCAGGGTGGGGAAACGCCCGCGCAATGAGTTGGGCGGCTGATTCCCCGGGCAGACGTTGAGGCACGCCCGGATGATGAACGCCCACCGCAAGCAGCCGAGCGAGCGGCCCGAGCAGGCCCGTGGTAACGGCTTCCTCCAGCGCTGGCGCCGGCCCCGGAGCGTGGTCCGCTGCGATGAGCGCCACTGCCTCATCGAACAGCCTCACCTCGAGCGCTTCTACCAATGAATCATACTGAGCGGTCGGGACCGGTCGACCAAGCGCTTTCATGGCCTCGTAGCCTTGCGTCGCCCAGTAAAACTGACGCTGCTGCCGTTCGTACAGCCCGGCATCGGGCAGGATTGGGGCACGATTCCCGGTAATCGCCGCGGCTTCTTCCACGAGCGGCCACGCCAACTCCGGCTGGCGGTTGGCAAGGTACACCTCGGCTCGGGTCATTAGAGCGGTAACCTTGTGGCGCCATAGTTCCGAGCGCCGCGAGCCTGCCCAGCAGCGCTCGGCAGCTTCTTCCGCTTCCGCGCCGTTGCCCAACGCGAGGGCCAATCGGGCGATGCTGGAGTACGCCTCGACCGCTGCTCGTGGCGACGCCACCGCTTGGAGCGGAGCCAAAGTCGCGCGGAAGTACCTGACCGACGAATCGTAGCGAGCGAGGTCGTGGTAGAGATTAGCGAGCTGCAGGCGGCTGTGGCCCATAGCGCCCGGATGACCGCAGCGGTCCGCGGCCGCTACGCCTTCAGTAATGGTTCGTATCGCGTCCTCAAACCTTCCCAAGCCCTTGTAGCAGATCCCCAGCGTGCTCAACGCCAGGCGTAATTCCACAGAGAGCGCGAGCGATTGCAGAACCGCCGCCGCCTCGGTGAGGCGTTCCACGCCTTGCACCAGCTCGCCGTTCGAGAGCGCCGCGAACCCCAGCGTGAGGTTGGCCAGCGCGACGCACTCCGGGCTTGCACGGGACCTGGCGATCTTTGCGGCGAGTGCCTCAGCTGCGGCGCGCGCTTCGAAGTTCCCCGCGTCCAAGGCTGCTTCCGCTCGGATGAGGTTGGCCCGGACCAGGAAAGCATCCGCGTTGGCGCGCTCGGCCAGCGCAATCGCCTCTTGCGCCGCGGCGATGATGGTTTCGTCACGGCCGAGACGCGCGCGTTGCAGGGCGTGGGCACGCAGCAAGGCTGCGAGCGCCAGATCGGTCGGGGATGCCTCGTCTGGGCCGGGCCGCCAGTCCGCTACGGCGTCCAGGCCTCTCTGGTACTGACCCGCGGCGACGAGCGAATGCGCCAGGAGCAACCGGAGTCTGGAACCGGGAGCGACCGCGGACGCCCGCAGCAAGCGCGTGAGTACGCGCTCGGCTTCCCGCGGAGCGCCGCGCGCAATCGCGAGCTCGGCTGCCTGCGGCGCGGTATCCATCGCTTCGCGCTGCATGCCCGCGGCCATGAAATGATGCACCAACTCGAGCATGGGGTGGAGGTGGTCGCGTTCCCTCAGGGCCGACACCAGCTGGGCGAGCTGCGCGTGGTGATACTTGCGCCGATCTTCCCCCATCGCGTAGTACACATAGGCGCGGTGCAACTCGTTCTTGAACGACAGCCGCCCTTCTTCCACGCGCCCGATGCCACGGTCCAGCATCTCGATGGTTGCCCGTTCGACGACGCCGCTCTGGACACCCAGCAGGCTCGCCAGTTCGCCCGGCGCCATCGCCCTGCCCGCAACCGCAAGCAACTGAAGGACGTGCTGGGCGTCGGTCGAGAGCCCGCTGTACTGCCGAGCGAAGATCGCTTCCAGGTCCTGCGGAGGTGCCCAGGAGATCGCAGCGTCGCCCGAGCTTTCCGCCGCCACCAGCGAGTGCGCCCGGTGCCGCCGCCAATCCGCCAACAGCATCTCGGTGTGATACGGGTTTCCTTGCGCCAGCCGCACGATCGTCTCTCGGATCTGCGAGCTCACTTCCTCGCCATCGGCCGAGAGATCACCGATCAGGGTGACGACGTGAGGTCGCTCGAGGGGCTGGAGTTGAACGGTCTCCTGCCACACAAGTCCCCCTCCCCCTCGCACGGCTTCGTCCTTGCCCAACTCCGCCTCGTCAGCACGCGCTCCAGCCAGGATGAGGGTCGGCATCCGTTCCAGTCGCCGCGTGATGAGGAACAACACCTCCCGGCTGGCCGGATCGAGGAACTGCAGATCATCGAATGCCAGCAGCACCGGGCCGTCGTCCGCCACAGCCTCCATCATGCGGACGACGGCCTCGGCCACCCGCAGGCGAATCGATTCGGTGGGCGCGTCGGGCGCGGGCGGGATGCCTGGATAAATCGTCCGGAGGCCCGGACACACGCGGCTGGCCTCTGCCAGCCAGAGCGGCTCCGTGCCGCCCGCCCCCGGATCGCGTCCCAACGCATTGATGAGCTCAGCGACCGCCGCGTAGGGAATGCCCTGACCGATTTCCTGACACGACACCACGAATACCGGCCATGCGCGCGCCTGGACTGACGTGGCGAAGCGGCGGATCAGCGAGCTCTTGCCGATGCCTGGTGCTCCGGTGACCAGACAAGTTTGACAGCCAGCCGCGGTAACCCGGTGCCACATCGCCTCGAGTCGCCCCAGCTCCGCTTCCCGGCCCACGAACGGGTGTAGACGCGTCAACTGCCCCGGGAGTGGCGAGATGCGAGCCGAAACGATGGGGCGCTCGCCACGCTCCAGCCGCCGCAGCAGCCGAGCGATCTCGGGATTCGGATTGGTCCCGAGCTCGGCCTGAGCGCGCCGCACGTGATCCTTGAGCAGGCGCACCGCAGCCACCGAATCCCCGTCGAGCAGCGCCCGCTCGGCGAGCGCGAGGACGGCGTCGGTGCAGAGCGGGTCGACGTCGCCTAACGCGGTCGCGAGACGATGCATCTCAAACAGGTTGCCACTGGCCCGCGCCTCCCGGAGTGCCGCTCGGAGCGCATCGCGCGCCTCCGCCCTCAGTCGGACGCGCGCGCCATCCACCCAGTGGGAGAATTCCGTTCCGCCGCACTCGTCGAGCCCTTGCAGCGGGTCTGCAACGCGCACCGGCGCTACTTGCCCATGGCGCAGGGCGGACAGGTCCGACGGGAGCTCCGCGAGCAGCCGCACGTCCTGCTCGCGGCCGCTCACGGCCCCGGTGCCCAGGCAAGATCGAATGGCGAGCAGAGCTTGCGACAACGAATGCCGTCCTTTCTCGGGTGCGACTTCGGGCCACAGCAAGTCGACGAGCCGATCCCGCGGGATCGAGCGCGTGCGTCCCTCGAAATGGAGGTAGAGCAGGACGGCAAGATGTTTCTTGGTACGGAATCGGATGGGAGAGTCGCCACTATCCACGAGTTGAGGGGATCCGAAAAGAGTGAGCTGAAACAACGCTAAGCCTCTCCCGAACAACGTGTTGAGATCTACGTGAGGTTGGGGGGACAGGTTGCCTTTGTCACAAAGGTACTCCGCGTGGTGCGACGTCGTTAGAGGCCAAGACAAAGGGGGGGGTGATCCCGATGACACTGTTCGAATGGCTCGTTGAAGCATTGTCGAATTACGCGATCGCGTGGTGACGAGACCCCGGTGCTCCCGAGGCTCGCGCCGAGCCTCGGGAGACCGGAGTTCTTGACAGTCCGAGTCCTCTCCGTAGCTTCGCCTCTCCATTCCACAAAAGCCCGGATTCTCTATGAAAACACGCGCCGTTCTGGTATTGATGATCTCTTTCCTCGTCGCTCCGCCCCTCTTCGCACAACAAAAAACGATCACTGGTAGGGTCACGAGCGAGCAAGGCGCTTCGCTGTCCGGTGTGACCGTCTCTGTGAAGGGCACCGGCAATACGACGTCGACCAATACGCAGGGCGATTACTCCATCGCCGCCGCCGCCGGCCAGACGCTGCAGTTCCGGCTCATCGGCACCGGGCTGGTCGAGCGCGCGGTTGGCAGCGAGGACGTGATCAACGTTCAGCTCCGGCGCGTCGCGCTGGACCTCGACGCCGTGGTGGTCACCGCCCTTGGCGAGACCGCGTCGCAGCGCTCGCTGGGCACGGCGCAGCAGAGCGTCCGCGGTACGGAAATCGCGCAGACACAGCGCGAGAATTTCTTCAACGCGTTGTCGGGGCGCGTCGCCGGGGTCGACGTCACCAGTACGTCTGGCGTGCCCGGCGCGTCCTCATCCCTCGTCATCCGCGGCGTCAGCTCGATCAGCAGCAGCAACCAGCCGCTGATCATCGTCGACGGCCTGCCGATCGACAACCGTACCGTCAATACTGGCGTGCTCGCGTCCGATAAGAGCTCGGTGACGGCGTTCAGCAACCGCGGCGTTGATTTCACCAACCGCGCCGCCGACCTGAATTCGCAGGACATCGAGACGCTCACCGTGCTGAAGGGCCCGGAGGCCGCCGCGCTGTACGGCATCGATGCCGCCAACGGCGCGATCGTGATCAAGACGAAGCGCGGCCGGGCGGGCGGCGGCATGCAGTACAGCAGCACGGTGCGTGTCGAAGCCACGCGCGCCAACTACCAGCTGCAACGGGTGTACGGACCCTCGAGCCTCATCGACGGCTCCCAGGCATCGCTGCAATACTTCGGCGCCCCGTATCCGGCAGGAACGCAGTTCTACGACAACATCGATGGTTTCTTGAGAAAAGGGCTGAGCCAGAATCACAACTTGTCGTTCAGTGGGGCGACGGCCGACAATACGATCAACTACCGGCTGAGTACCACGCTCGACAAGCAAGAAGGCGTCGTACACAACTCGGACCTCAATAAAATCAACGTCACGGGGTCCTCGCAGGCCCGAATCAACTCGTGGTTGAACACCGACCTGTCGATGATCTATAGCTACGCGAACAACGACCAGGTCTACAAGGGCGACATCGGCCCGCTCATGGGCTTGATGCTGTGGCCGCAAAGCGACGATGCGAGGAACTATCTGACGCCTGCTGGAACGCGGCGCCTCGTGACGGCGATCGGGGCCGGGACTGAGCTCGACAACCCCTACTTCAACGTTGCCAAGAACAAGATCAACGCGAAAACCAACCGCTTGATCGCCAACGTCGGGGTTGTCGTGACCCCATTCTCCTGGGGCAACATCAAGACGAACCTGGGCACGGACAACTACACCACGCAGAATCTGTTGCTGCGACATCCGGAGAGTGTCACCGGCTATTCGCAACGAGGGATACTCGATCTGGCGGACGTCATCTCCCGCAACCTGAGTGCCCTCACGCTCCTCAACGTCAATAACCACGCGCTCACCAACAGCTTCTCGCTCAGCGGCTTCGTCGGCCACCAGGTGAGTGACTTCAAATCGACATCGGATGCCCAGACCGGCATCAATTTCCTGGATCCGAACTTCGTGTCGATGAACAACACGGGCACGCGCTCGACGCTGACCACGATCGAGCAGCGCCGGCTGGTGAGTCTGTTCGGCCAGGCGGTCCTCGATTACAAGGACTACTGGTACGTCACCCTCACCGGCCGCAATGACTGGACGTCCACGATCCCGCGCGGGCGGAATTCGTTTTTCTATCCGTCCGTATCGACCAGCTTCATCTTCTCCGACGCGTTTCCCGGTCTCCGGCGCTTCGTGACCGGAAAGGTGCGGCTCGGGTTTGCAGCGGTCGGCAAGGACGCGCGGCCGTATGCGTACCGGCCGTCGCTGCAGTACAAGACGACGTCCTACGGCGGATACGGGTACGACTTCTGGGGTCCGAATCTCGCGCTGAAACCCGAGTTCAAGCGGTCCGTCGAAGGCGGCGTGGAGCTCTCGTTCCTGAACGGCCGCCTGGGACTGGACGCCACGGTGTATCGCGCGACGACGAAGGACCAGATCGTCGAAAACCTCCGCGGCAGCTACGGCACTGGCTTCATTCTCTTCAACCTGAACGGCGCCGCGACGCGCAGCCGCGGTCTGGAGCTGACCGCCCGCGGCACGCCGATTTCGCGGCCGTCGTTCGGCTGGGACATGACTCTGAACTTTGCCGCCTCGGGCAGCATCGTGACCAAGCTGCCCAACGGCATCCCGGAATCCTACGTCTCCGACACCTGGCTGTACGGCAACGTGCGCAACGGGACGCAGGTCGGCCTGTCCACCATGTCTCTTACCGGGTTCTACTACCTGCGGAACAATCAGGGGAAGTTGCTGATCGATCCGGCGACGGGTCTGCCGGTCCGCTCGAGCGCGGTGTCGGCGAACTTCATCGACGCCGGCTACGATCGCCAGCCCGATTTCACGCTGGGTGTCGGCAATACGTTCCGGTACAAACGCTTCTCGCTGGATTTCCTGCTCGATATTCGCAAGGGCGGCGACATCTTCAACGCCACCGAGCACTATCTCACGGCCCGCGGTCTCAGCATGGAGACCCTCGACCGCGACCAGCCGCGGATCATCGAGGGCGTCCTGCGCGACGGGCGGGAAAACAGCGCGAATCCGACGCCGAATAACATCGTGATCGTGCCGAGCGTCCAGACGGCCTACTACACGAACATGAGCGAAGAGCTGTTCATCGAGAAGAACATCAATTGGCTGCGGCTCCGCGACATCACCGTGCGGTACGAGCTACCGGGCAAGCTCCTCCGCGCGCGCTCCGCCAGCGTGTATCTCACCGGAACGGACCTGTTCATCATCACCAACTACACCGGCCTGGATCCGATCATCAACGGGAACACGGCCGCGGTGGGCGGCTCCGGAGCGGTGGGGATCGACTTCGGGAACTTCCCGATGCCGCGCGGCGTCAACTTCGGCCTCAGCGTGGGATTCTGACCATGAAACACATACACGCTGCGTTCTTGATCGGCGCCCTGGCCGGCACGGCCGGCTGCAACGACTTCCTCGACGTCAACACGAATCCGAATGGCCCGCAATCGGTCTCGGCGAACCTCTACCTGCCGCCGATGCTGCACTGGCTGGTGACGTCGCCGCAATTCGATGGTCGCTTCGTGGGCCATTACGCGCAGGAGTGGTACTCGACGTCGACGGCCTTCAGCCCCGGGCAAAGCTGGGGAAAAATGGGCTACGACGCCGGCAGTGATAACGGCGCGCAGCAATGGCGGGACGTCTACTGGTCGCTCGGCCAGAACCTGATCGACATGAACACCAAAGCCGAGGCCGAGCAGCGCTGGGATCTGCTGGGCGTGGGGCTGATCCTGAAGGCATGGGGCTGGCAGGTGCTCACCGACCTGCACGGCGACATCATCGTCAAAGAGGCGATCGATCAGTCGCGGACCAAATTCGACTACGATCCCCAGGATTACGCGTATCAAGAGGTCCAACGGCTCCTCGACAGTGCGATCGTGCTGCTCAAACATACCGATGGCGCCGTCGATCAGACTTATCTCGCCGCCGGCGATCACATTTACAACGGCGACCGGACGAAGTGGTTGAAGCTGGCGTACGGCATGCTCGCGCTGACCCTCAACCACTACTCGAACAAGACGACCTACGACCCCGCCCGCGTCATCCGGTTGGTGGATTCTTCATTCGCGAGCAGTGCGGACGACGCGCTGCTGGCATATCCGTGCACGTCCACCGACTTCGCAGACTGCAATTTCTGGGGGCGCTCGCGCAACAACGTCTCGCTGTATCGCCAGACGCAGTTCATCGTGAATCTGATGAACGGCACTCAGTTCGGCGGCACGGTGGACCCGCGGCTGAGCCGGATGTTGGCGCTCGACTCGGCGAACACCACCTACCGCGGCGTCGATGTCAACGCAAGCTCCGGAGCACCGTTTGGCGCGCTCACGCAAGCGCAGCGGCCGAGAAACTTCTTCGGGTACACGGCGGACGGCGGGCTGGGCTTGCCATCCCGGTACATCTTCGCCGACCGCTCGAAGCTCCCGGCTATGACGTACTTCGAGCTGCAATTCATCAAGGCGGAGGCGGCGCTGCGCGCGGGCGATCAGGCAACGGCGCGGACGGCCTACACTAATGGCATCACGTCACACTTCCAGTTCGTGAACGATCGCAGTGCCGAAGCCGGAAACCCCAACGCGATTACGACGGCGTCACGAGACTCCTTCCTGGCGTCCCCGAACATCGTTCCGGCGACGCTGACCCTTTCACACGTGATGTCGCAAAAGTACATCGCGCTCTGGGGCTGGGGGCACAACGAAATCTGGATGGATATGCGTCGTTACCATTATGCCGACACAGTATTCCGCGGATTTACGCCGCCCACCACCCTCTTCGGTGACAACGCGGGAAAGCTCGTACAGCGAATCCGGCCGCGGTTTAACTCGGAATACGTGTGGAACCGGGATGCACTCGGCGCGATCGGCGGGCTGAACAGCGATTACCACACTACAGATTTGTGGATCACCCAACCATGACCAGGTACATGAATCGATTTCGGATTGCGCTGCTGGTGGTGACGGCCGCGCTTGCCGCGTGCGAGAAGAACACCGTCCAGACGCTGCCCTTCGAGCCGCCGCAGAACACGCGGATCAAGTTCTTCAATTTCGGCGTGAACGCCCCGCAGGTGAACTTCTACGCCGACGCGATCAAGATGACCGCGGTCCAATCCGGCACGGGCGTCGAGGCGAACACCGGCGTGGCGTACGGCGGCGCCGGCAATGGCGGTGTGTATTTGAGCATCGCGGCGGGGTCGCATGCGCTCACGGGCCGGATCGCCGCGGCAACGGATAAGGATCTGCCGATCGCCACGGTCACCGCGAGCCTCGCTGACGGCAAGTTCTATTCGTTCTACCAGAGCGGGTTTTACAACGCGACGGCGAAGACCATTGACGCGTTTGTCATTGAAGATCCCGTCACGGCGCCGGCCGATTACAGCGTGGCATCGGTGCGGTTTGTAAACGCGATCGCCAATGCCGCGTACCCGCTGAACTTGTATGCAAGGGCCACCATCGGGGACACCGTGACGCTCATACCCATTAGTGCTCCTCAGGCATACAAAGGCGCAGGACCATTCACGACGCTGCCGATGGGTGTGTACAATTTGTCCGCGCGCTACACCGATTCGACCACGGACAAGTTCAGCCGAGCCAGCGTCTCGTTCTTCAGGGGACGGTTCTACACGATCAGCGCCTTCGGCGACATCACGGTCACGTCGACCACCGCCGCCACACGCCCGCAGCTGGATAACACGGTGAACCAGCGCTAGTCCTGCCGGCGTATCGACCAGACCTGCGCGTTCTTCGGGTCGATCCGCGTGTCGAAGCGAAGTCCGGCGCCGTCCGCGTTGGCCGAGCGGGCGGCGCCGCCGTTTACTAGGTCGGTGAGCGTGTAGACGCCGGCCGGGACCCGCACCGTCACCGCGACGTCCTGCCCCGCAGAGTCATGATTGATCAGGAACAGCAGGTAGGTTTGCGCGCTCTCATGGAGCCTGGCGATGAGCGGCAGTCCCATCGTGCCGTCGTGCGACGTGCCGACGGGCTTCGCGACCCCCGCCCACTCAGCCAACCTGCGAATGAACTCGGTGTTGTCCCGCTGCTGCTCGGGCTGATTCCCCCAGCCGATGTACGAGCCGATGAACAGCGTCGTGCCGTTGCCGTAGCGCGATTCGACCAGGGCCGGCTCGCCATCCGTCGTCGCGAGCACGCGCGCGTCTTTCGACAGCACGTCCACTGTGCTTGCATACAGCGCGCCGCGCAGGGTGTGGAGACCCGCGGTCAGTGGACCGCTGTCGGCGATCACCAGCCGCGGCTCGCGCCGCATCCAGACGTGCTTCTCACGCACGCCGAACACTTCGTGGAGCCCCATGCCGGGAATCACCTCGGCCGCAAAGCCTCGCTCGTCGTTCCAGGCCAGGCGTGCCTCCGCGACCGCGTGACCGCCCTCCTCCACAAAACGCCGCAGGCCGGTCGCGCCAGCCTGGGTCAGCATGATCGGATACGGCCCACGATGATCAGTGCGTACTGCGAGACATCACCGCGTTCGAGCTCGGTGCGGTGAATGAAGTCCACCGGAATGTTGTGCTCGGCAAACACGCGGTAGTAGCCGATCAGGGAGTTGCGGTGCGCCTCGGGGTAATCCTGGCGCCGCTCGGCGCCGCCGACGAGCTGCGCGAGCGGGTTGTACACGATGGCGACGCGCGCCGGCACGGGATGCGCGTCGAGGAACAGTCGCTGGTTCGCGTCGACAATCCGGGCGATCCGCCCGGTCGATATGGCGCGGTCGGTGACCGTGCCGTCGAGATTGATCAGACCGTACCCGCCCGATTCATAGCCGGAGGACATCGGGTAGTACGCATAGACATTTATCGCGCGCGCGCCCGCGGCGATCGCCGACCACGCCCAGAGACGCTGGTCTGCCGCGGTCACGGGATCGCCGTGCAGCAGCGCGATATTTCCCTCGCCGCCCTGCATCTCCCCGATATACCAGCCCTGGTTCGCGCGGTTGGCGCTGCGCTGGAAGTCGAGCATCGCGAGCAGCTGCCAGGCGGGCCAATGCGTCTCGGGCCGGTTGTGCTTCGGGTAGATCGACACGCCGTAAAAGTCGACCCGCTCCGCCATGCGAAAGTCGTCGCTCGCGCCCTCGCCGGCGTGGGGCGAGGTGAACAGCGAGGAGATCGCGGCGTGTGAAGTGACGACGTGATTCGATCCACCGGCGCGCACCGCGGCGTAGCGCGCCGCTAGATCGCCCGCGAGACGATCGGAGATGAATGCCTTCCAATCGAGATAGTCCGTGTAGCTCAGGATCGTACTGAAGCGCGGCGGTTCGACATCGGCCCAGGCCGCGAATTGGCGGTGCCAGGCGCGGTTGAGCGCGGCGAGCGTGCCATACTTGCTCCGAAGCCACGCGCGAAACGCCGCTTGCGTCGCCCGGCAGTAGCAGAACTGCGCGTTCGGGACGTAATCGATCTCGGCCCAATTGATGATGTGCGGCTCACTCCAGAGATCCCAGCCGTAGAAACTCGGATAGCGCGACGCGACACGCGCGACGGCGGCGTAGAGGGCGTCGACGAGCCTGCGGATTTCGGGGTTGTCGGTGCAGAATCCGGGCGCAACCTGGGACGGAATCGCCACGCCGCTCTGCGTCACGAAGCGCGCGTACGGATAGGCCTTGCCGACCCAGTCAGGCGCCGCGTCGGCGTACATCTGCACCATGACGCGGAGTCCCACCTCCTGAGCCAACTCGAGGAGCAACCGCAGATTCTCGAGGTGATACTCGCCGCGTCGGGGCTCCGCTTCCGCCCACTCGACCCAGGTGCGCACGGTGTTGAACCCGAGCTGCTTGATCTGCTGCAGATCGCGGCGCCACTCCACGCGCGAGGAAGCAGTGAGCGGCGACAGCATCGGCGCGCGCGCCTTGCCGCCCGAGTACCAGACCGCGAAAGGAAAGAAGTCAGGCTGCCGGGCAGATCGTTGCTGCACCGGCGTGGCGAGGAGTGTTGCGCTCGCTACGCCGGCGCAGACCAGCGCGCGCGCGCTCAACGCGTGCGCGCTACTTCGTAGAGGTACTCGACGTAGGAGCGCACCGCGCCGTCGATTCCCCGCACCTTCGGATTGGTCGATTCGATGACGTAATACTCATCGGGCGCGTGCGCCCCGCTGCCGTGTCCGAGGCCGAAGTGCCCAGCCGCCAGCTTCAGCGGCTCGCCGGTGAACACGTAGCCCGGCCAGGAACCGGCGTTGCGCGGCAGCAGAATGGGCTCGATCCGCGAGCGACGGTACACCGCCTCCTGCGCCCGGATTACCAGCGCGTCGCGGGGCGTGCTCGTGGGATCGTAGCCGCCCGTCATATTGACTTCGATGTCACCGTAGCCGCGCTTGGCGAGATGCGCCTTGAGCGCGGCGAGCGACTCCGCCGCCGTCATGTCCGGCACGAGCCGCAGGTCGAGCTTCGCCACGGCACGATGCGGCAGAATCGTCTTGCCGCCGGGGCCGGTGTAACCGCCGACCAGTCCCTCGATGTTGACGGTGGGACGGGACATGAGCAGCTCGAGCGCCTCCGTGAAGCTCACGTCGTGCACCCAGTGCTCGACGCCGAGCAGCTTTTTCGCGGCGCTCTCGTCCATGCGCCCCGCGGCTGCGGCGATCATCGCTTTCTCGTCCGCCGACAGCGGCCGCGCCCTGTCGGCATAGTTGTCGATCGCGGGATCGTTGCCGTCCGGAGAGACCAGCGTCGCCAGCCCCTCCACCAGGTGCCAGGCCGGGCTGTCGACGCGGGCCTTGTTGCTCGAGTGAATGTCGGCACGGGGCCCTCGTCCCCAGCGCTCGCCGCTCGACACCAGCTCGCACTCGATCACCCCTTTGGCGCCGAGTGTGATGGTGACCTCGCCATCGAGCCCCTGGGCGGCCGCCGGCATGAAGATCCCGAGGACGTTCTTCAGCGCCGCGAGCACCTCGGGACGCCGGACGATCTGCGGGAAATGCGGGGAGCCGATTTCTTCTTCGCCTTCGGCGACGAGCACGAGATTGACCGGGAGCTTCTTGTTCGCG
>Ga0209268_1000801_pt1 | contig 15766 bp, 13 predicted proteins | sample GraSoiAngelo_143_FD_185900 | JGI IMG/M metagenome (GOLD analysis project Ga0209268, IMG submission 185900) | Grasslands soil microbial communities from the Angelo Coastal Reserve, California, USA - 14_1009_02_30cm (SPAdes) (version 2) | ecosystem: Environmental > Terrestrial > Soil > Grasslands ... | reverse complement strand
GCTACGGGCTCACCTCGCAGACGCGCCGCGCGGCGTTCTCCGCCGCCGTGAACATCGTCGAAGGATCTGCACGCCGCAGCACCAAAGAGTTCCGTCGATTCCTCGACATCTCCCTCTCGTCGCTGAGCGAGGTCGGATACGCGCTCCGATTCGCCTACGAGGCAGGCATACTGACCGAGGAGGACTGGCCTGGCCTGAGCGACCTCCAAAGCCGCGCTCGGTTTCTCACCTGGCAACTCTACGGAGCCCTTGGCCGGTGACAACCTCCCCTAACCTCCCCCAACCTCCCCCAACCTCCCCAACGCCCTAGATTCCGAGGCATGTCCGACCAGCTCCCCCGCCTCGGCGGTCTCTCGGAGCCCGAGAAGTACGAGCGCTTGGTGGACCGGGTCCCCGGCGTGTGGTGGAGCGACGCGGGGCCGTTCGCCGGGCTGCACGAGCTGAACGCGGTGCGGGTCGAATACTTCCGCCGCGTGTTCGGCGGGTTCGGGGCCAAGCGCGTCCTTGACGTGGGGTGCGGCGGTGGCATCCTCGCCGAGACGCTCGCCGCCGAGGGGGCAACGGTGGCCGGCATCGACCCGTCGGAGAAGTCGCTTGCGGCGGCGCGGGAGCACGCCCGGCGCTCGGGACTGACCATCGACTACCGCCGCGGCACCGCCGAAGACTTGGACGGTGCCGGCCTGGAAGGGGATTTCGACCTCGTGTTCGCGGTGGACGTGCTGGAGCACGTCGACGACCTGGAGCGCACCATCGCCGGCATTGCCTGTGTGCTCGCGCCCGGCGGCGGGCTCGGTTTTCTGACGCACAACCGCACGATCGCCGGCTTCCTGCAGGTCGTGTGGGACGAGGAGTACGTGCAGCACACCATGCCCGAGGGGTTCCACGACTTCGCACGCTTCATCACGCCGGCGGAACTGAGCGACGCGCTCGCTCGCCACGATATGGTGGTACAGGAGATGAAGGGCGTCGAGCGGGCGGGCGACGGTACCGGCCGGCGAGTGCTCTCCGACGATCTGAGCGTTACCTACCTCGGCTGGGCCCTCCGGACACGCTGACCGTGTCGCGCTCCTGGGTCGAAGCGATCCTCGCGGCGGGGGTGGTGCCGGCCTCCTACGTCCCCGAGGCGAGCGTCGGTCGCACCGATCTCGAGGAGTTCACCGGCGCCGACCCGGTGGAGGACCCGGAGCTCCGGGTGCACTCACTGGCCGGGGCGCGCCCGCTCGCGCCCGCCGCCGTCGGTTTTCTCGACGGCATCGAGCAGTGGCGGGTGGTGGGGTACGCCGGCGTCACGCCGATCGTGCGGGCGCACGTCGCCGCTGCGATCCGCCTCCGGGGGGCCGACCGCCGCCCCCGCACGATCGCTGAAGCCGCGGAGGAGCTCGCCATCACCCGGCTCGACCACCTGCCCGCAGCCGTGCGGGCGGCGCTCGCGGAAACGGGGGTCAGTGTCGTCGAGATCTCCGCAGAGGACGCCGGCCAGCCTGCCCGCGCCCTGCCGGCGGCGCGGATCGAAGTGCAGCGGGCGCGTGCCACGCTCGAGCGACGCCTCGCGGAGCGGCAGCTCTCGAGGCTCGGCGCCGACGAATGGCTGGTCGTGGACGGGGTGCTCTCCGATTCGCCCACGCTGTCCGCGCACCCCCGCGCGGTGGGCGTCGTCAAAAGTCACGGCGCCGAGTACTTCGAGGGCCCGGAGCTCGAGCGCGCGTTGACCCTGCCCGCGGTCCACCGCACCAGCGTGTTCCGGCCGAAAAGCCGCGGCGCGCGCCGCGCAATCCACTCCTGGTATCTCCGGCTGTGGCCTTGGGAGGGGAACGACCTCTTGTACGGACTGCTGCGGGTGGAAGCGCGCGCGCATCCGGAAACCGTCGCCCGAGCATCCGCGATCTCGGCTTGGCTCACCACCGAACGCGCGCCGCTCGCGACGCCCGACCGGCGCTGGGATCGGTTACTTTACCCTATCCATGACGTGGAGACCTACTTGAGAGCGCGCGCTCCGCGCGACCTCATCCCGCATCTCGCCTCCCGCCTTCCGAGGACCGGGTCGTGATCGATCGACGCGATCCTCCCCCCGTCGGTCGCGTCGTCGCCACCGAACAGAAGCCCGCGACGCCGCACCAATTCCACTTCTGGACTGCGAACGAGACGAGCATCGGGATCGGAGCGATCGTCAAGGTCGAGGGAGCCGGACGCGGGGAGCAGGGAGCCGGTCGGGTCGTGTACGGCGTGGTGACCGACGGGTTCGCGTACTCCGACCTGGCGACTCCGCTGCACGACGTGGTGGGCGCCGAGGGCGACCCGGCGAAGGCCGCCGACAGTCCGACCGTGCGGCAGGAGATCCGCTTGTGGACGGCGGCCGTGCTGCGTCAGAGGCCCGAGGAGCCGCTGCAACCGGTCCCGCTCGGGCAGGTGCACGTCGCGAGCGACGTCGACGTCGCGCAGGCGCTGCGCATGGACACCTATCTCGGCGGAGCACAGCCCACCGCGATTCCTGTGGGCCTCTACACGTCGGGTGGGCTCGAGGCACCGGTCTATCTGGACGCCGATTTCCTGCTCGGACCGGAAGCCGCGCACCTGAACATCTCCGGGGTGTCCGGGCTCGCCACCAAGACGAGCGCGGTCGAGTTCCTGCTCGGCTCCATCTTCCAGCATTTTCCGCCGCACAAGGGGCGGGTCGCGGCGGTGTGCTTCAACGTGAAGGGTCCCGACCTGTGCTTCCTCGATCAGCCCGGCGCGCTCGAGGACGAAGACCGTCGTCGCTACGAGCGGCTCGGCGTCCGGGCGCAGCCGTTCGAGGGGGTGCGCTATTACGCTCCCTTCAAGGCCGACGGCGTGAACCTGAACACGCTGCGCACGCACCCGGACCTGGTGGGCGACGTGGAGCCGCTCGTCTGGGGTCTGCGCGAGGTACTCGACTACGCCGAGGTCCTGCTCAACCGCGACGACATCGATGCGAAGGCCGACGCCTTCATCGATTTCCTCTCCGATCGCGTTGTGGACAAGGAGTTCGACGACGGGTTCGGCGGGACGCATCGCGTGGTCACCTTCGCCGACCTGGAGCGGCTGTTCCGGTCGATTTTCGACGGGCTGGAGCTCGGGGGGGGCCGTGGCGACACCTGGCGCACGCATCACATCGCGACGATCCGCAAAGTGCGCAATCGCCTATCGAACATCTCCACCCGCTGCAAGGGCCTCGTGACCGACGACGGCCCGTCGAACGATCTGCCGTGGGGCCGGTTCGAGGACCGCGCCGTGTACGTGGTCGACGTGGCCAACGTCGATCCGCTCGGCCAGGACCTCGTCTTCGCGCGCGTCGTGTCGAAGCTGCGCGAGCACCTGGAGCGCCGCGACCTGGGCGTCGACGCCGTCGTGGTGTTCGTCGACGAGTTGAACAAGTACGCGCCCGGTGACGGCCCCGAGACGTACGTGAAGAAAATGCTGCTCGATATCTCCGAGCGCGGGCGTTACCTTGGCCTGGTGTTGTTCGGCGCCGAGCAATTCCGCTCCCAGGTGCACCGGCGCGTGGTGGGGAACGCGGGCACCATCGTGTTCGGTCGCATGGACTCGGACGAGCTCGCGACGCCCGGCTACCAGGTGCTCTCGCCGGCCACCAAGATCAAGCTGGCCACGCTCCCGATTGGGGAGCTGATGCTGCGGCACCCGCACTTCACGCAGCCCATCTTCGTGCGCTTCCCACGGCCGGCGGTGCTGCGCGGCCGGGATGGCGTGGAGCGGTTCCCGCCCGCGGCCGATCTGCCGTTCGAGGACGCGGTGGTGCGGCAGCTCGTGAAGCTCGACCGGCGGGTGCGGCCGAACCTGGTCAAGGACGTGATCGCCGATCGGCGCGAGGAGGACGTGCGCCGCGCCCTCGCGCACACGCGGCAGACGCGCCCCCAGGACGCGTTCGCGCATTTCAAGAAACAGCTGGGCGGCCGCGTCACCGCCGCGCCGGCCGCGGCGCGCGAGCGCGTGCCGCCGCTCAACCCGATCTCCGACGAACCTTACTGAAACGACAGGAGCCTCGAATGCCCGGTGCCCGTTCACTCGCCCTCGCCGCGGTGGCCCTGGTCACGGTCGGCGCGTGCCGCGGTGGCGCGAGTGGACCCAAGGTCACGTTGCGCTACCACCCGCCGGCGGGGGCGGCCTACCACTACGCCCTCGATCAGCAGAATGCGATGCGGATCGAAGGCGGACCGATGAGCGCCATGCCCGAGCAGACCTTCAGGATGCGCATGTACTACACGCAGCTGGTGAAGGGCCCCGCACAGGGCGGGGTGGCCGTGACGGTGACGTTCGACTCCACGTCGATCGAGGCCCCGGGGATGGGTCCGGGCGCCATGGGGCCGGCGCTCGACCGGATGCGCGGGATGAAGAGCGATGTCGTATACGACGAGCGCATGCAGGTGCTCAGCGCGGCCTTTACGGGGCTCGCCGGCGCCCCGTCTCCGGTAACCGAGCAGCTGGGGTCCAGCATGAAGGGCATGGCGTTCCCGCTGCCGGAGGGGCCCGTGGGTGTCGGTGACTCCTGGGTGGCGGAGCATGAGCTGCCGCTCGGCCAGCAGGCGCTGAGCACGAGCGGTCCGCTGAAATCACGCACCAGGATCACCGTCAAAGAGATCCAGGTAGCCGGCGTCGATACGTCCGTGCTGCTCGGTATCGAGACCTCCTTCCCGGACGAACCGATCACATTGACGCAGCAGGGCCCGGGTGGGGCCCCGAAAACCGGCACGCTCCGGCTCTCCGGCAATCTCTCAGGCGAGCAGTTGTACTCACTCAAGCGGAGTGCCCAGGTGCGGGCCATGATGGGCGGGACGATAAAAATGAAGAGTGGAGCTGCGGGTCAACCCGAGATGACCATGGCCATGACGCAGCAGACGTCGCTGCAACTCACCGAGGCCAAGTGACGCGGTGAAGCTCGCGCACCTCGCCGACCTGCACCTCGGCTTCCGTCAGTACGACCGGCAGACGCCGCGGGGCGGGAATCAGCGCGAGGCCGACGTCGCCGACGCGTTCCGCCGCGCGGTGGACGACCTCTTGGTCCAGCGGCCGGACCTGATCCTCTTCGCCGGGGATGTTTTCCACTCCGTTCGACCGACCAATTCGGCAATCCTGTTTCTGTTCCAGCAGCTGCACCGAATCCGCACGGGACTTCCCGACTCTCCTATTGTGATGATCGCGGGCAACCACGACACGCCACGGTCCACGGAGACTGGGACGATCCTCCGGTTGTACGAAGCGCTTGGCGTCCACGTCGTGATCGACGAGGCTCGATACCTCACCTTCTCCAAACTCGACTGCTCCGTCCTTGCGGTCCCGCACCAAGCGCTCGCCCAACCGGAACGCCCGGCACTCCGACCCCAGCGGGGCACCACGCTGAACGTGCTGCTCCTCCACGGGCAGCTGCCCGGCGTCGGCGAGCAGCGAGGCACGATGGAGTATGGTGGGGCAGTGGTTCAGCTCCAGGACCTCGCGCCGGCTCAGTGGGACTACGTGGCCCTGGGCCATTACCACGTCGCTCGTCAAGTCGAGGCGAACGCGTGGTACGCTGGGAACATCGAGTACGTCGCCCCCAATCCCTGGGGTCAGATGGACGACGAGAAGGACCTTGGCGTGGAGGGGAAGGGCTACCTCCTTGTGCACTTGCCGAGCGCCAGGGTGGAGTTCCGCTCGATCACGCTTGCGCGCCGTCACGTCGAGCTCCCGACCATCGAGGGCAAGGGACTCACGCCGAAGGAGCTGGACGAGCAGATCGCCGCCGCCGTCGCCGGCGCGAAGCCGGGGATCGACGATCAGATCGTGCGGCAGCTCGTGTTCGACGTGTCCCGGGCCACCGCCCGGGACCTGGATCATGGCGCCATCCGTGCCTACAAGGCCCGCGCGCTCCACTTCCAGCTCGATCTGCGCCGACCCGAGGTCCTCCGCGCGGAAGCGTCGGGGGCGCCAGGGCATCGGCAGACGCTGCCCGAGACGGTCCAGGAGTTCCTCGAGCACCGCCCGCTCGACGCCGACTTGGACCGCGCCGAGTTCGTGCGGCTCGGCGTCGAGTACGTGGCGCACGTCGGCCGCGAGGGTGACGAGGGCGGGGGGACCTGATGCAGCTGCTGCGGCTCCGCCTCGTGAACTTCCGCCAGCACGCCGATACCGAGCTCGAGTTCGGTCCCGGGATCACGGGGATCATCGGGCCGAACGGCTCCGGCAAGACGTCTATCCTCGAGGCGATCGCCTGGGCGCTGTACGGCGTGCAGGCGGTGCGTGGAGACAAGGACTCGATCCGCCGGCTCGGCGCGAAGGGTCGGGCGGGCGTCGAGGTGGACCTCGAGTTCCGACTCGGCGCCCACGAGTACCGCGTGAAGCGCGGGCTCTCCACCGCGGTGCTCCACCAGGACGGCCAGGTGATCGCGAATTCGCTCAAGGCGGTCACCGACAAGCTGGAGCGCACGCTGGGAATGAGCCACGACGAGTTCTTCAACACCTACTTCACGGGCCAAAAGGAGTTGGCCGTGATGGCGGCACTCGGCAAGACGGAGCGGGCGGCGTTCCTGTCGCGCGTGCTCGGGTACGAGCGCCTGCGCGAGGCGCAGGAGCGGGTGCGCGAAGTCCGCAACGGGGTGGCGGCGGAGGTGCGGGGTCTCGAGGCCGGCCTCCCCGACGGCGCGGCGCTCGCCGCGGCGCGGCAGGCCGCGGAACAGCGACTGAGCGGGGCCCGCAGGTCGGCCAAGAGCGCGGACGCGGCGCGGCGGGCCGCGGAGGACGCGCTGGGTCGGGAAGAGCCGCGCTGGAACGAGTGGATGGCACGCCGCGAGCGCACGCTGTCGCTCGACGGCGAGCGGCGTATGGCGGAGCAGGCGGTGGTGTCGTCGCGCCAGGAATTCCAACGGCTCGACAAGGAGCTCGCGGACGCGCTCGCTGCCCGGGAGCAGCTGCGCGCGCTCGACGCCGAGCTCGCGCCCGTGGCCCGGCTGAAGCAGGAGGTCGCGGCGCTCGAAGGGCTGCAGCGTGAGACGGCGACGCGGCGGACGGAGGAGGCGCAGCTCGCCGAGCTGGCCCGCAACATCCGCATGCTCGAGCGCCGCCTCACCGAGCTCGGTGACGTCCCGGAGTCCCTGACCCGGGCGGATGCCGCGGCGCGCGAACTGCACGAGCGGCTGGAGGCGGTCGAGCGGGTCGCGGAGGAGGAGCGCACGCTGTGGGTACGCGACCGGCAATACGCCGAGACCAAGCGCACCGAGCTGCTCAAACAGTACGAAGAAGTGAAAGAGCAGCGCGACCAGATCGTGAAGCTCGGCCCGCAGGGCACGTGTCCCACCTGCAAGCGGCCGCTCGGGCCGGAATACGCGGGCGTTCTCGCGCTGCTCGACGCTCAGCTCGAGGTGATCACCGGGGACGGGAAGTATTTCCGGCAGCGCCTCGAGCAGCTCGCCCAGCCGCCGACCAAGCTGTTGGATGCGGAGGCCGAGCGCGACCGCGTGCTCGAGGAGAGCCGCCGCGCCAGCGCCCGGGCGGGAGAGCTGCGGGCGCAGGTCGAGGAGCGCGATCGCGCGAGCGCGGAGCTGGTGGGCGCGCGCCGGCGGGCAGGCGACCTCGAGCGTCGGCTGACCGCGCGGCCCGCCGGCTACGACCCGGCACGGCACGACGCCGTGCGGGCCGAGCTCGCGAAGCTCGAGCCCGTCGCGCTCGAGGCCGCCGCGCTGGAGGAGCGCGCCCGACGCGCCGAGCGCCTCGTGCAGGATGCGGAACACGCCGAGCAGCAGCTGTCGGCGGGTGAGCGCCGGGTGCGGGAGCTCACCGACGCCGTCCGTGCCGAGGGCTTCTCCGACGCCGAATACCGGCAGGCGAAGGATCGCTACGATCGGGCGGTGGGTGCCCTACGCGAGTCGGAGCTCGCGGTTGTCGAGGCCCGCGGCGAGTTGAACCGCGCCGAGGATGACCTGGCGGAGACGAAGCGGCGGGTAGCCGAGCGGGCTCAGCGCGAGCGTGAGATTGCCGCGCTCAAGGCGCGCCAGCGCCTCCATAACGAGCTGGACCGCGCGTTCTCCGACCTGCGGGGCGAGCTGAACGCGCGCATGCGCCCCGAGATCGCCGAGCTCGCCTCCGGCTTCCTGGCCGACCTGACCGACGGCCGCTACGACGAGCTGGAGCTGACGGAGGACTACACCCTCACGATCCTCGAGGGCGGCGTACCGAAGCCCGTCATCTCGGGCGGCGAGGAGGACATCGCGAGCCTGGTCCTGCGGCTGGCCATTTCGCAGATGATCGCCGAGCGGGCCGGCCAGCCGCTGTCCCTGCTCGTGCTGGACGAAATCTTCGGCTCGCTCGACGAGGCCCGGCGCCTGCACGTCGTCGGCCTGCTGCGCCGGCTGGCGGACCGCTTCCCTCAGGTCATCCTCATCACGCACATTGAGCAGGTGCGAGAGGGTCTCGATCGGGTGATCCGCGTGGACTTCGACGCGGCGCGCGGCGCGAGCGTCGTCCGGGACGACACCGCTATCTTGGGAGCCGCCGATGCGGGCGTGGCTGCCTGAGCGTCAGGTCTACGGGCCGGAGCCCGCGGGCGAGCGGGACACGGAGGGGCTGAACCGCGTCTTCGCCGATGCGTTCACCGACCGGTACCGCCGCGACGGGCTCGTGGGAGTGCGCGTGCCGCACCTCAATCCTCAGGTGTGGCGCTACGCCCTGCTCGACGCCGGCCCGGGCGCGATGCTGTGGCGCGACGAAGCGGGACACGTGGTCGCCTTCAACATCGCCCACCGTTCGGGCGCCGAAGGGTGGATGGGGCCCCTCGCCGTGCGGCCCGACCGCCAGGGCGCGGGCGTGGGGAAGACCATCGTGCGGACGGCGCTCGACTGGCTGCTCGAGCAGGACGTGGCGACCCTGGGCCTCGAGACCATGCCCCGGACCGTGGAGAACATCGGGTTCTACGCGCGGCTCGGCTTCTTCCCCGGCCATCTCACCGTGACCCTGACCAACGACATCGTCACGCGCGGGCATCAGAGCCCGGTGCTGTTGTCGCAGCGCAAGAGCGCGGCGAGTGGCCTGGCGCTCGAGGCGGCCCGCGACCTCGTCGCGGCCCTCGCTCCGGGCTACGACTTCACTCGCGAGATCCTGCTGACCGCGGAGCTCGGCCTCGGCGACACGTCGCTCGTCGACGGCGACGACGGACTGGACGCGCTGGTCCTGTGGCACTCGGCGCCGCTCGCCGAGGGTCGGCCGAAGGACGAAGTGCGCGTGCTCAAGCTCGCGGCCCGGGACGCGCGCACCTTCGATGCCGCGATCGCGGCGACCGAAGCCGCCGCGGCCCGCGCCGGCATCCGGCGGGTGGCCGTGCGATGCCAGACCCGCTTCGACGACGCGTTCCGCCGGCTCGTGGCCCGCGGCTATCGCGTCCGCTGGACCGACCTCCGGATGACCTACGAGGGCTATCCCGAGCCCCATCCAGGCCGTGGAGTGCTGTTCTCGAATTGGGAGATCTAGAAACGCGGAACGCGGAAGTCGGAACGCGGAACTGAAAGGGCACGCTCGATCCCGAATGCCTGCCATCTCGCTCGACCGTCGCTCGATCAGTTCCGCGTTCCGCGTTCCACGTTCCGCGTTCGCATGACCCCCGGCCTCCTAATCTTCGCGGCGACGTACCTGCTCATCGCCGCGCAGCGGCTGCCGTTCCTGCGCCTGAATCGACCGGCCGCGAGCCTGCTCGGCGCGGTCGCGATGGTGGTGCTCGGCGTGCTGCCGTTGCGGGATGCCTACGCCGCGATCGACTTCGACGTGCTGGTGTTCCTGCTCGGGCTCATGCTCATCGTCGGCTATCTCGAGGTGGGGAAGTTCTTCGAGTGGGCGGCCGAGTGGATCCTGGCGCGCGCCCGGACGCCCGAGCGCTTGTTGCTGGGGGTCGTGGTGGGAGGTGGACTGCTCTCCGCGCTGTTCGTGAACGACACCATCTGCCTCGTGGTCACGCCGGTGCTGCTTGCCGCGCTCGGGCCGCTGCGCCTCAAGCCCAATCCGTACCTGATCGGGCTGGCGATGGGCGCTAACGTCGGATCGGTGGTGTCTGTCACCGGCAATCCGCAGAACATGCTGGTGGGGATATGGAGCGGCGCTTCATTCGGCGGGTTCCTCGTGCACATGCTGCCGGTGGGCGTCGGCGCTCTCGCGATCACCTATGCCTACCTCCGGTGGGCATATCGCGCCGAGCTGCGCGAGCCGTTTCGCGAACGGCTCGAAACCGTGCCGGTGACACTCGACCGTCCCCTGGTCCTGAAGGCGCTCGCGCTGTTCGGCGCCGCGGTGATCGCGTGGCTCGGGGGCGGCTCCCTGCCGCTCGTCGCGATCACCGCGGGTGCGGTGATGGTCGCAGTTGCTCAGCGGGACCCGGCCTATGCGATCGACCGCGTCGAATGGTCGCTGCTGCTGTTCTTCGCTTCGTTGTTCGTCGTCATGCGCGGTTTCGAACAGACCGGCGCAGTCGCCTGGCTCGACGATCACGCGCTGCGAGTGGTGCAGGGCAGCTCGCCCTGGAGCGCGGCGCTGGTCGTCAGTGGCGTGATGGCCACCCTGTCAAACCTGATCTCGAACGTCCCGGCCGTCATTCTGTGGCGCCATACCGTGCCGACCATCCCCAACCCGGATTTGATGTGGCGCGTCCTCGCCATGAGCTCCACCTTCGCGGGGAACCTGCTCCTCATCGGCTCGATGGCGAATCTCATCGTGGCCGAGCGCGCCCAGACCCGGGGCGTACACGTCGGGTTCGTCGAGTACGCGCGGATCGGCGTGCCGGTGACACTCTTGACCCTCGTGTGGGGGATCGCCGTGCTGGTTGTGATGGGCTAATACCGCAGAGGGTCGCCCCTACCGAGTCGTTTCCCGTGCCGCCTAGCGGAGGCAGCCGATACGCTGCTTGGCGACCACCATGTCGTCGAACCAGACGCTCCCCGAGGCCGGGTCGGTGACGTAGTTCTGCGGCCAGAAGGCATTCAGCTTCAGGTCTGTGGTCGTCCGGAATTGCAGGTCGGCCGGGCCGGCAGCGGTGGGCGAGTAATTGCACTGCGAGCCGTCGGCGCCCACGGGGCAGAAGTGATCCTGCACCCAGTACCCGGCCCCCGCGGTGTCGGGGAACCGCTGGATGAGGGAGTCGTTCTTCCATACTTCGAGCACCGCGCCGGCGTCTGAGGCCATGTCGGTGTTGAGTCGGGCGTGAACTTCGACGCACGCCCACGTGTTGTCGGAGGCAGTGAAGGCCGTCCGGCTGATGAGCGCGTTCCCCCAGTAGGACCCGCCGCAGCCCGAACAGGTGTGCATCTGCATCCAGTAGTTGTAGAAATCGAAGACCGGATTGGGACCGCCGTTGCCCCACACCGGCTCCACCGAGAAGGAGACCCGGTCGTTGCCGAGCGGTCGAATTCCCGCTTGCGGGTTCGGCCAGTCGCTAGGCGGGTTGTAGCCGCCGAACCACACGCCCGTGTGGTGCCAGGGCGCGCCCGCCTGGTACTTGGCGTACCAGCGCACGTACAGCTCGTCCTGACCGGTGTCGAGGCGCTTGTACAGGTCCGTGGCCTGTGTGGCGGCGTTCCGGCCGTCGGCCGTGAGCTGCATCGAAGCCGCCCCACAACTCCCTGACGGCTTGTCGGGGACCAGAGCCATGCCGCCTGCGTTTTTGTAGTCGTCGTAGCGCGACGTCACCGCGGACACCGAGCCCTCCTCGAAGCTCTCGGCCCAGACCACCGCCGGATCGCCGGCGATCCCTCGATCGCAGGGGTAGCGGTCCGCGAGCCGTTGTTCCCCTGAAGGCGGCGCCGGCGGTCGGTTCAGCTCCTTGCACCCCGACGACAGAAGCAGAGCTCCCCACATGAGTGTATGCAGGATCCCGCTTCTCGTAGTGTCTTGCATGGGAGCACGTGCCTTTCGGAACGGTGGCGCTCTCCGCAATCACTACGCGGTGTCCGCGTCCGATGCCGGTGACGCCGCTCACCCCGCTCCGGGGCATTTGTCTCCCGTCTGTGGAGCGCCGTCGCCCCTGCGCCACACCGTTGCGTCGCCGCACGCTGCCTGCGTGCCCCACCGCGCCCGGTTGCTGACTGCAATCCGCGCGGCGTGGGCGCGACGGATTCGGAACGGATTTTGCCCCCCCGTGGAGGTGGCTTTTCAACCGTCACTGAGGGGTAACCATGCATTCAGCCGCGCGCGTAGTCGCTCTCGCATTCGTGGCCGCACTCGCGGGTTGCGAGTCCATGTCGAATCCGGCGCAGCAGACGCCAGACCCGGGCAACCGTACGGCGGCTGTCGAGTCCGTGCCCGGGCAGTACATCGTCGTGTTGCAGGACAACGTCGCCGATCCGGCCACGGTGGCGAGGGATCTCGTCAACGCCGCCGGCGGGTCGCTGCTCCGCGTCTATACGAGCGCGATCAAGGGTTTCGCGGCGCAGCTGTCCGCGCCCGCAGCGGCGGCGCTCGAGGGCAACCCGCTGGTTGCGTCCGTCGAAGCCGATCAGGTCATGCGGGCCGACGTCACGCAATCCATGGATGCCAACGGCGATCCTTGGGGCCTCGACCGCATCGATCAAGGCGCGCTGCCGCTCTCCCGCACGTACACCTACACGGGGACGGGCGCGGGCGTGCACGCTTACATCATCGACACCGGGATCTGGACGTTGCAACCCGAGTTCGGTGGCCGGGCGAACAACGTGTTCGATGCGTATCACGCCACGGGCGAGGACTGCAACGGGCACGGCACCCATGTCGCGGGGACGATCGGCGCCGCGACGTTCGGCGTGGCGAAAGCCGTCTCGCTGCACGGGGTGCGGGTGCTGAGCTGCGCCGGCATCGGTCTCAACTCCGACGTGATCGCCGGCGTCGACTGGGTGAGCGCGAACCACGTCAATCCCGCCGTGGCGAACATGTCGCTCGGCGGCGGCAAATCGCCGGCGCTCGACCAGGCCGTCACCAATCTCTGGAATTCCGGCGTGTTCCTCGCGGTCGCGGCCGGGAACGACAACGTCGACGCCTGCACCGAGTCACCGTCGGGTGCACCCAGCGTCTTCACCGTCGCGGCCTCGGAGAAGACGGACGCCAAGGCGTCGTACTCCAACTGGGGCACGTGCGTCGAGCTGTACGCCCCGGGGTCGGCGATCAAGTCGACCTACCTCGCCACCACGATGACCCTGAGCGGCACGTCGATGGCGACGCCGCATGTCGTCGGTGTCAGCGCCCTCTATAAGGCGACCTTCGGCGACGCGTCGTCCGCCACGGTTGCGAACTGGATCATCACCAATTCGACGGCGGGCGTGATCACCGGAAACGTGAGCGGCACGCCGAATCGGCTGCTGTTCAAGGGGACGTTGTAGCGCGGAAGTCGCCACTACAACGGCAAGAATGGGGTCCCGTGTCTGTAACGCGGGGCCCCTCGTGCTTGCGCCCCGAGAGGGAATCACCAATCATGGAGCGCGCCCACAACCCGAACATTTCCCGCAGCAGGGAGGCGGCTTCAATGAACCGAGTTCTGCAGGTAGCGCTCGCGGTGACCCTCGGGTCGCTCGCCGGCGTCGCGGCGGCGGCTCAAGGCGCACGCTTCGGCGTGGGCGGCGGGCTTCTCAGTCCCATGGGCGATTACAAGAACCTCGACAAGACCGGATGGCACGGCCTGGTGCGGGTGGACCTGTCCATTCCCATGTCTCCCGTCGGCATCCGCGTCGACGGCCTGTACGGCCAGACCAGCCACCAGGCCCCATTCGACGGCGACGGCAACAGCAAGGGGATCGGCGGACTGGTGAGCCTGGTCTGGAACATCCCGGTGCCTGCTCCCATGGTGAAGCCGTATGTGCTGGCGGGCGGGGGCTTTTTCAACGTAAAGACCACGATTCCGTCGCTGTCCGTGGATACCTCGGAATCGAAGTTCGCGTACGGCTTGGGCGCCGGGGTCAGGATCGGCCTGGGTCCGGTAAACTTCTTCGGAGAGGGCCGGTACGTGAGCGTCCAGACCTCGGGCGGAGCCAAGAAGTTCCTTCCGCTCACGGTGGGTGTGCTGTTCGGGGGCGGGAAGAAGAAATAGAGTCGTCACGACAGGAACTTGGGCGCGCCCGCGATGATGCGACGAGCGAACAGGACCACCGACACAGCGTACAGCAACTGCACCGGCCCGCTGCCGAGGTGCAACGCGAACACGAGTATGCACCACAGCAGGAGTAGCGCGATCGCGGCCACGAGCGTGAGATTCATCGGTCCGTGCCCCCTCGATTTTACGTGACGGTTCTACGTGACGTCGTTCCTTGACGTCTCAAGTACACGATGTATTGTAGTTGCAGGGACGGGGAGAAGAATTATTGAGCCAACAGCTCGATCGTGGACCCAGATACTGTGACCGATGTCATGCCCCCGCGTGGGGAAGGCAGACGCCATGGTGAGGGACCAGTCATTCCTTTCGGGCTTCAATAATCCTCTCCGTTCCGGTCGTGCCGGTCGGCCGGGCCGCGTTACAGCGGTTCCGGCCGATCGCGTTTCCGCCGGATGATCTCCCAGAAGTACTTCGGCGCGAGCAACGCCTTCCGCCCGACCGCGAAATCGATCGCGAGAATCACCATCCAGACCGCGTACGCAATCGCCACGACCTCCCGCAGGCTCGGCTGCAGGAACTGCACGAGCCAGAGGACGAACAGCACGGTCGCGTCGCGCCAGTCGAACTCCATGTTCGCGAGCACCATCATCGCGAGCCCGGACTGCAGCAGGGTGAGCAGGATTTCCAGCCGCTGGGGTCCGTCGAAGTGGAAATCCAGCCACACGCCGTGATGGCGCAGGCTGGAGTACCCGTACACGATGGGGATCATGGCGGCGAGCACCGTCCACTGGTTGATGTTGCTCGACACCATGTTCATGAGCGCCATCGGCGCGCGGCTGACGCGCCGCGCCCAATAGAACGCCGACACCTTCTCCGGAAACTCGGAAAGGAACGGCGCCACCCATTGCACCAGCACGAACTGGCTCACGCCCAGGAGCCCGGCCACCGCGAGCATCGACTCGAGAAACGGGTGCGCCGTGACGTACAGCAGCGCGCCGCCGCCGCCGAACAGCGCGGCGATCGCGAGCGGGCGGCGCCAGCCCGGCTGACGGTACGCCCAGCGCGAGACCGCGGGAGCGTCCGCGACATGATCGGCGCCATGCGGCGCGTTGCGGAACAGGATGCCGAGGTAGACGACGTACAGGGCCAGGAGCACCACCGCGTCGACCCAGCTGAGGCTCCGCTTGAATAGGATTACGCAGAAATAGACGAGCGGCGGCACGAGTCCAATGATCTCGACCGCATGCTCGCGCTCCAGCCGGATGGCCGGGAGTAGGGGCGCAGCATGCTGCGCCCCTCCCGCCGCACGCTTGCGACCGGAAACCGCGAACACAAAGTAGATCATCGGCCACCCGAGCCCGAGCAGCAATCGGATCGCACCGGTGAGGTTCGCAATCGCCAGGTGGGCACGCTCGGGCTCCCGCCCGGCATCCCACGCGATCACGGCTTCCACGGCGAACTCGGGAAGCGTCTGCAACCAGGCGAGGATCGCGAGCGCGAGGCCCTGGGAGATGAGGAATTGTGCGGCTTCCGCACCCCAGGCGACGAGGAAGGCCGACGCGAGAATGCTGGGAAACGTCCACAGCGCGGACAGTGCGGAGCCTCCCGCCGTGGACAGGAAAGCGAGTACCTTTAGTTTCACGTGCGCCGAAGATAGTCCTGCCCCGGAGGCTCAACAAGCATGGGACGCGACAAGATGAAGTCCGCCAGCCTGCACAGCTTCCACGA
>Ga0209268_1000798_pt1 | contig 15788 bp, 11 predicted proteins | sample GraSoiAngelo_143_FD_185900 | JGI IMG/M metagenome (GOLD analysis project Ga0209268, IMG submission 185900) | Grasslands soil microbial communities from the Angelo Coastal Reserve, California, USA - 14_1009_02_30cm (SPAdes) (version 2) | ecosystem: Environmental > Terrestrial > Soil > Grasslands ... | reverse complement strand
CGCGACTGCATCGACTGTAGTATTGGCAGGTCTTCCGGATGGATCAAGAACAGAGTCTTGGTTGCTTTCCGGACCCCGTCGACGCCCAGCACGTGATCAAAGTGAGTATGCGTCGCAACAATGCGCGCTGTTTTGGCGTTGATATCTTTGATGAACCTCACAATTCTCTCTGGCTCGTCACCTGGATCGACGATCATCGCCTCTGCTCCGGATTGAAGGATGTAACAGTTCGTTTGCAAGCGGCCTACCACAATAGTATGGACCTTCATAGTCAAGACCATGGTCGTTGAGGGGAGCTCTGGCCAATATCAGTTAACCATTGTCTGCCCCCATCACCGATCAAGCACAGCTTTGAACGGGGTGGAGACCGGGTTCATTTGAGAACATCAGGCTTAGAACACTCTAGAAACCGTTTTGCGACTTCTCAAGGCGAATGTTTGCCCCAGCAGAATAAACCCTTAGAGTAGCTGGGGCTAGGGTTTTCAGCTCATAGGTATCCATGTCTATCTTCAAGAAGCCAAGAACTTATATTGATAGTAGGGTCCAAGCCCTGCACATGAAGAAAATACTCGCAATATCAACCTTAACAATTGCTGCTTTAATGCTAACCCCAATGAGCATAGGCCCCGTAACGAGCCTGCTCAACTTCAACTATGCACCGAACCTGAGTTATGTTCAGCTCGGACCCCTGACAACTCTCCCGCAGGGACTTCCTCTCTGCAGAAGCGCTTCCCTCGGTAGCATCGTATGCTATTCACCATCATTCATCAAGAAAGCATACGGGTACCCATCCACCGGAGTCCTCGATGGCACGGGACAGACGATCGTCATCGTTGACGCTTTCGGAAGCCCCACCGTTGAAAGTGACCTCGCACTGTTCGACTCGCTCTTCGGAATCCCAGCACCGCCATCCTTCACAATATTCTGCGGCAACTCTCCCAAACCCTTCGACACCAGTACATGTCCGCATGTCAACATTAACACGAATCCGATGCACGGAGTGTTCTCATGGACAATCGAGACAAGCCTCGATGTACAATACGCACATGCAATGGCTCCGGGAGCAAACATCGTCCTGGACGTGGCGGCCACTTCCTCAGGAAATGCTATCAATGATGCGGAGGCTGCTGCGATCGCGGCTTTTCCAGGCGCCATCTTTTCACAAAGCTTCGGTATACCTGAAATATTCCTAATGGCCAACAACGGCCAGATAATGCAGGCCCAGCAGAACTATGTGAACGGAGTTGCCGTGGGTGACACGTTCTTTGCTTCAGCCGGCGATACTGGAGCGGATTTCGGTTTTGGTACTGAAATGTCCAACTTTCCAGCATCGGATCTCCACAACACCGCAGTAACCGGCACCCAAGGACTCCCGTACAACGCTACCGGGACCCTCACGCCATGCCCAGCCTCTACACCCTTCTCGTGCACATCGGGCCTCTCGAGCTATCACGGACCCTGCGTTCTCGGCCGCACGACCCCACCAAACTGCGTTCCTGACGGCTATGGCGGCGAACAAGTCTGGAACGAGCCCAGCTTCGGAGCTGCTACGGGAGGAGCACCCAGCATAATCTTCGACGTCCCATCATACCAGACTGGCCTAGGCCTATCGGCCAGAGGCCCAGATGTGGACTACAACGGAGCCATCGATGGTGGAGTCCTAGTGGTCTACGGAGGCTTGGGAAGCCCAGTCCTGTTCATCGTCGGGGGAACCAGTGCCGGCTCACCGCAATGGGCTGGCATCATCGCCTTGGCGAACCAGGCTCGCGCTAGCCTGGGTAAGGGTCCAATCGGCGACCTGAACCCAGTCCTATACGGTATCTACCATAGCGCGCGCTACGCTACAGACTTCCATGACATCACCGTGGGAAACGACCAACTGGTTGGTTCATCTGTTGGCTTCTCGGCAGGAACGGGCTATGATGTCGCATCCGGCATCGGCTCACCTATCGTCGGCCAACTGATCGTCGACCTAGCGGCAGCATAGGCTAAAGTGAAGACATGGGAGGACAATCCTCCCAAACCCTCTTTTTGTTAGAACGCCCCAAAAATATCACGGTAAACTCTGCCTTCGGTCCATCCAGGTCGCGGCCTAATTCAACGCCGAGCTGGGAACGGCGGAATCGTTGTACAATTTCCGACCGCTGTTGCTGGTTTCATGCATCTGTACCTGTTGGCGAGAATGATTAATGTGATCACCGTCCCCAAGGCTGCCAGCACAGGGCCTAGATACAGAGTTAGCAAAGCAAATTTGTCCACTGACACTGTAACTCCGCCAACGCTCCCCGATGCCGGGGCGAAGACTTCAATCCGGCTATTGCCAGTTCCCGATGGGTTGCCTGTATCAGAGACGTAGACATTTCCGGAATTGTCAATCGCTAGACCCTCAGGATAGACTAATTGGCCGTTTCCCGAGCCCGCTGTTCCGAAGGATGTGAGAAACGTGCCGCTACCCGTGAACTCTTGGACCCGGTTATTGTAAGTATCCGCCACGTACACATTTCCAGCTGAATCCAAAGACAGATGCCCCGGAAAATTCAACTGTCCATTTCCTGAACCAAAACTTCCCCAAGTGGTCATGAAAGTACCAGAACTCGTGAACTTCTCGATACGATTGTTGGACGAGTCGCTGACATACACATTGTTCGCGGTGTCCACCGCAATCCCTATTGGACCGCTGAACTGGCCGTTACCCGCGCCGGATGACCCCCATTCTGCGATGTAATTTCCCGAACTGTCGAACTTCTCGACTCTATTATTGGGGTAATCCGTCACGTACACATTGTTTGAGCTGTCGGCCGCAACGCCGAACGGGCTATAGAATTGTCCATTGCCAGTCCCGAACGTACCCCACGTTCTGATGAAGGTGCCGTCTGGAGAGAATTTCTCTACTCGATTATTCGATGAGTCGGCCACATAGACGTTCCCAGCATGGTCGAGCGCGATTCCGACTGGAGCGTTGAATTGGCCGTTTCCGGTTCCAGTCGTTCCCCAAGCCAGCACAAAAACTCCGGCTAGTGAGAACATCTGAACCCGATTGTTTCCCTCATCCGCGACATAGACGTGGGCTAGACCGTCAAACGCGTCATCATAGGGATTAGAAAACATGCCCGGTCTTGGGTATGTGAGACTCGAGAGGTAGCCTCCTGTCCCAGCTGATAGTTTCTGAATCCTAAAGTTGTTTGAGTCCCCGACATAGACGTTCATCCCGCTGTCGACGGCCACGCCAACTGGGCTGTTGAACTGTCCCGGGAAACCGCCAGGTGAGCCCGAAATCCAGACAGCCATTTCGTTGCACGCGCTAAACTTCACAACGTCGTTCTCAAGATTGTCGGTAACATATACGTTGGACGCGTCGTCCGTTGCAACCATCGCAGGCTGCAACAGGGAGCTGCTCCCCCATGCGCAGACGAAACCGCCCGTTTTCGTGAATTCTGTAATATTACCTGACTGAATTGAGGCGTCACTCACGTACACGTAGGAAGGCCCTACTGCCACTCCAAAGGGACTTTGAAACTTTCCAACTAGGTTCGAGCCTAGACCACCAAACGAACTTACGTAGGTTCCGTCGCTTCTGAAGATCTCTACCCGCTGGTTTCCCTGGTCTGCGACATACACGAAGCCGGTAGCATTGACGCTCAGACCTATAGGGGTCCTGAGGACGTTTGTCGTATTCCAAGTGTTCCAGGACGTAATGAAAACGCCTGCGTTCGTAAACTTCTCAATGTTGTTGTTGACTGAGTCTGTAACGTACACGTTTCCCGAAGCGTCAAGAGCAACCCCTTCTGGATTGCGGAACTGTCCAGGTCCTGTGCCGTAGGATCCCCATGAGTTGACGAATGATCCATCTCTTGTCAGCTTGACTATGGCATAGTTCTTGGCGTCAGCGATGTACACGTTGCCCGAGGGGTCCACCGTAACCCCGTTGGGCATTATCGGACCGCCGTACGAGCCCCACTGTGAAGAGTAACTGAAAGAAGAATCTCCTACAACGGTAGGGATAGGCCCTGCTAGAGTGGCCTTAATCCCAGCTTCATGACCGCCGATCGCATTCGCAATCGAGAAAAAAAGTACGAGGAAGATGGTTCCGCAAAGGCAGTACCTTGACCTTCTCGCTATGCCTCTCTGAGAGATGCGCGAATTCGTCTTTGGTTTGGAGCTACCACGTCCTTTTCGTGCGAGATTGTTGAGACGATGGAGCTGTGCGCTTGCGGAGGCTTGGCTTTGAAAATAGAATATTAGAGGATAGAGCAACGATGCGGCCGCCCATCTTTCAAGCTACTATTCCCGTAGAAAACGCTTTCCTGAAAGACACCCGATTCGGTTGAGAGGAACATCGGTGGCAAGCCCCCGCTGGCTCCTTGTCTCCAGAGAGTGGGATAAGTGGGGGAACGAGGACTCACGGAGTCAATATGAAAGTGGCCTTTCCGAGACAAGTCATCAATCCTTAAAGTGGAACTCCACATCGGCTCATCGTTCTCGATTGAAACCATTCCATCGGGTTGTCTTCGGCGACTGCAGGACTATGAAGGAAATCCCTGATGGCACGATCCACCTGATGGTCACGAGCCCACCATACTACAATGCACCTTTCGACTATCCCGACCTCTTCGAGAACTACGCAGAGTTCCTCCAACTTGTTCGAGATCTGTCCAAAGATCTGTATCGTGTGATGGCCCCTGGGCGGATAGCATGCTTCGTCACGGACGATATGCTAGTGAAGGGTCAGAAGTATCCCATTGTTGCTGATGTTACGAGGCTGATGCTCGATGAAGGTTTTCGATACAGAGACAGGATCGTATGGGTCAAACCGAAAGGATACGTACGAATAAGCCGTCGTAGCGGGGTCGTAATTCAGCACCCCTATCCGATGTACTATTATCCGGACAATATCCAAGAAAGCATTCTCGTCTTCCAGAAGGGGAAGTTCGACTACTCATACTTACGAGGACTCCCTGCAAAGGATCTCGAGAAGTCGAGAATTCCGATAGACGCCTACAATGGTGAGGAGTGGGCTCTGACTGTGTGGAACATTACAAACGTTCTGCCTATGGGCCAGCGTTTGGAGAAGGGCATAGCAGCATTCCCAGAAGAGATTCCGAAACGGCTAATCAGACTCTTCAGCTTTCACGGCGAAACAGTTCTGGACCCGTTCCTGGGATCGGGAACCACCATGAAGGTTGCCGAGGAACTTGGGCGTAGCTGCTGGGGTTTCGAGATAGATCGCGGATTGGAAAAGATCATCAAGCTGAAACTCGCTAGTAGCCGCCAGTCGCGCTCGAAGATTGAGTTTCTCTTCCGGAGCGACACGAATAAGTTTCGTAGATTGGCGCGGGGAAGAATGAAGAGCCCGTCTCGGACTATCGCAAGATAGCTGGCTCAGCGCGTATGATAGGGGTTCAATTGTTCCAGTATGGTCTTGTCGTTATGAACTGCAGCTTGGCCTCTAAGAGGTCCTTGTAGAATTCATCATCGCTCTCATGCATCTTTGACAGGACCCTGCTGGCCGTCTGCGGCCCAATCCCATAGACAGACTGAGCAATAACCGCTCTCCTCCCATAGGCGATAACGAGGTCGGCAGAGCGTCGCGCCCTTGTCAACGCCTTCTGCTCGTTCTCGTCCAGTGTCGCCTTGTTTCGTTTTTTGTGGAGAACGCTTGTCACATAGCCACTAGACCAGAAAACAGGAGCTAGGAGTTTGGAATCACACTTGGGACAGGAAGGATGGTCGGGTAGACCAGCGATGGTAATGTCAGTGGCGAGGTTCGCGCATTCGAAGCAGAGCAGGTCGATAGCTCGTCCTTCAATTGAGATGCGAAGCCGCGCCATATTGTCGGCCGCAACATTCTCCGGAGCGATCAGCTCCGGAATGTCAACATGTCGATAGAGAATGTGGTAGGCCAGTGGTGTCGGCTTGTCCTTTGACCGGAAGAATTTGACTTCCATGTTTTGTTCTTTGATCTGCTTGAAGATCTTCTTGACTCCTTCAAAGTCTGCCCGTTCGACTTGAGCCTCACGAATCGTCTCGTCGTAGATTGGGGTTAGCCGGAACCGGATCTGTAGCTCTTTCATTGCGCCACCATACATGAGTCGTCCACGGCTCAACGCTCCGAACCTCTCAGCGATCTGCTTCATCTGCAACTCCCAGGGAAAGTGCCGGTGCAAGACACCATGACATGCGCCTCCAAGTACCGGCTCGTCAACTCCGAAGACCTGTTTCAGGAATAGATCCTCAAGATCCAGGTCTGCTGTGTCCGCTGTCATCTCGTAGAGTATCCGGTAGGAGTCCCACCACCACATTCGCACAAGACCCTGGCGTCGGAAAAGTTCTTCGATCACCTCACCAAGGGTGAAGTTGAGGACGTCTCCGAAGTGAGTGTGAATTATAATGTAACGATCGAATCCTTCGATCAGAACCCGATCGTTGGTTGGGACGGGTGCGCCGGTGGCTCTGTGAGTCTCTATCTCCTCGACGACTCTGCGTACCCCGTACGGGTCCGCGGGCCATATTCGCGAGAACTTCTCGACAACAGGAGCCCGGGTCTTATGTTCGTCCAACAACCTATCGATCTGTTTCCGGTATTCTCCGACTCGAACGGCGAGAGCGCCTGGCACAGGGAGTATCTGCCCGTCCCATCCCGGAATGGCTGCGGTGGGATCGTTGACCGGTAGGACGTACACCTTGCCATCGTCGGTGATCTGTTTCATCTGCCAGACCCGTCCCTTGACGATGAAGTTGAGGCCGACATGGGCCATTGTAAGCATGAACTCTTCCCCGAGAATTCCAACCGACTGCTGGTTGGTTAGATCAATCACGGGATAGCGGCGCTCGTCCGGGATCATGCTGAGGTTCTCGTAGTAGTAGAGCCTCGTCCGGGAGGTCCGGTAGAGATCCTGATCGTCTCGTTTGAGGTAGCCCATCTTCCGCATGAACTCGACAACCTTCTCCAGCTCAGCATCCTCAAGCTGAGAGTATGGAAACGCTCTCGACAGGACTCGCTTGATGTGGGCGAAGGGGACGCTGCCTTCCGAGTCCATCAACAAGCCGGCAATCTGATGTGCCAAGACATCGAGCGCCCCGTAGTGAATGATTGTTGGTTCAAGCCGGCCTTCCTTGGCCAGTTCGATGACACCTATCGACTCCAAGAGGTCCTCTGTTGAAACGGATACTAGAACTCCCTGTGAGGTCCTGGTCAGACTGTGTCCGGACCTTCCCACGCGTTGTACGAGGCTGTTGACCTGGCGAGGAGACATGTACTGGACGACGAGGTCGACGGAGCCGATGTCGATTCCCAGCTCTAGGGTGCTAGTGCAGACTAGTCCCTTGATCTGGCGGGCCTTGAAGGCTTCCTCTGCCCGGACCCGCTCTTCCTTGGGAAGCGAACCATGGTGGACCATTATTTTCTGGTCCATCATGTTGAACTTCGAGCCCAGCATCTCCGCGTTGACCCGGCTGTTAACAAAGATCAGAGTAGAATCATGCGCCTCGACAAGGTCGGATACCAAGGCCAGTCGTGCGGCAGCCTCGGGAGCCGTGTAGAGGCGTCGAGCGAGTTCCTGATCCTCTTCGCCAGGTGGAGGATACTCGATCTTGTACCGCGTGTCCTTGCTCAGCGGAATCTGAACAATCCTAACAGGCTCAGAGCCGCCGAGAAATCGAGCAATCTCTTCGGGATTCCCAACGGTCGCCGAGAGTCCCACTCTCTGGAACCCTTCCGGACCCACTTCTCTCAGCCGTTCTAGCCCAACTGTCAGCTGGACGCCGCGACGATCTCCCGCCAGTTCGTGAACCTCATCGACCACTACTGCCTTGACATGTCGAAGGTGCTGTCTCATCCTCCTTCCAGGAAGGACTGCCTGCAGTGTTTCGGGAGTAGTTATCAGAAGATCCGGGGGTTTCCCGGCCATTCTACGGCGATCGGCCGCCGGAGTGTCACCATGTCTGACCTCGACCGTGAAGCCAAGTTTGGCTGACCAGATCTGCAGGCGTTTGAGGAGATCCCGGTTTAGTGCTCTGAGCGGAGTGATGTAGAGCAGTGAGATTCCTTGTCGATTCTCGTCCTGGACCATCTTGTCTATCAGGGGCAGGAGAGCAGCCTCTGTCTTGCCGGATCCGGTAGGTGCTATGACCAAGACATTCTCGCCTTGAACGATGAAGGGAATCGCCTCTGCCTGAGGAGGGGTGGGGGCGGAGATCCCAGTCTCTTGCAAGAGACCATTCAAGGGCGGTGAGAGCAGACTGAACGCTTCTGGCATCGCTCATTCACGACGGTCAGGATGCAATAGCTGGGCTCTGTTAACTCTTCGTCGGTTCTACTTTCACCGGCCTCAGACTATTATTGTCGGATTGAATATGATAGTGTGTGGTTGTGCATATGAGGGCCCGTGTAAAAAGCCAGTGACGGTCTACTGTCCTATAAAAAAAAAGAGGCTTACGGGTGTGAAATAGGCTTACAAAACAGATGATAGGCGATAGTGCCTATTCTGGGGCGGTTGAGGTTCGACCGTTCCAGGCCAAGAATAGAATACTCGCATTCTTGAGGCGCAAGGGCTTCCAGTTGAAGCAGTGAAACGGAACCGGACGACGACGGTAATCCCTAGAGCTGATGAGAGCAAGCTAATTTATCCAACGATAAGTTAACAGAACCCAATAGCTGCTAGTTCTAAGAGATAAATTTCGTAGGTGTCGAAAAGTGTGTAAAACCAACAGTTGTGGGAAAACGATTAGCAATCATGAACACGTAAAGTGAAGGGGGAGCTACAGCTGCCACAAGAAGGCTGCCGGCAGCTAGGTTCAATGTGAAGAAAACAAAGGGGCTTTGGAAGCCGTCTTGGTGCTCCAGAAATCCTAAAAAACTTCCACCAGTGATCCACACCGCCCGTGATGATCTAACCAGATTGACCATTATTAGTTTAGCCGTATATTTCTTGATTGTCAAACACGCTGAAAGGACGATCTGGATTCCCAGTAATAGAGGCCATTGAACTCGTCTCTAAGGCAGCGGAGGCCCAAAGAGTAGCGAAACGATCGTCTATGGCGGGACGACTTGTTCTCCAAAGCTGAAGGCTATGGCTGTCATGTCGAAGATATTCACTTGACCGTCAGGATCCCCACTCGGTCCCGTTATGTCGGCCGTAGTGTTGCCCGGGCAATTTGGACACGAGTTGAAGGTCGTACATGACGAGGTGCTTCCGAAGCATGCCGCCACAGCTGATAGGTCTACGATGTTAATCATTCCCGCGTCGTGGTTTATGTCGGCAGTCCTAGTCACAATACAGAACCCGATTACGCACCTGGCGCTGAGCCAATAGGGTCCTACAGCCATTACATCTATGTATTCTGAAGATGTCAGATTCGCGGCTTTAGTCTCTTGCCACAACAATTGTCCACTTGGAAGGGTCAGAACCGTGCTTGTTATGTTGCCAACCAGGTTCCCATGGCTGTCTGCCTGAAAGATCCCGGAGTATTGGACCAGATACTTACTACTATCAAAGTACTGGCTGCCGGAGAAACTGTAGGATGCCACCTCCATACTCATAGTCGCCCAATGAACCAGAGACCCAGATGTCGCGGTGATATTCACCACGTAGAACCCAGGGCTCGTGGCTTGGAAGCTGCAAGCTATTTGTCCAGGAGGCGAACTCGCAGAGGGAACATTTGCGGATAGGCTGTAGCTCGGGCAGGATCCAGATAGCGCTGACGAGGAAGAGGATACACCAAAGGTGAGTGTTCCACTATACCCGTCGACACTGTTCACATACAGCACCTGGCTCAAAGGCTGCGCAGAGCGAAAGTACCAGACCACGGGATTCGGGTAGGGAACAAACGTAAAGTTGGGAACACACTGGTTGGCGCTAGAAGTCGCTTGTCGTTCACTCGTCACCCAGTATGACTTCCAGGAGTTAGCATTGAGAAATGCCGAAGATTGAACATTCACAAAGGTTGGCTCGGTGTTGACACACTGATTGAGAAACCACTGGCCGATCGACCCTCCGTTGCCTATGGGCTGAGTGCCGCAACATCTGGTGATGAAGTACGCGCTTTCCGCTATTGCAGGCTCCCGGGCGGGAAGCTCACAAACATAGTTGAGGGTAGTAGAGCCGCTGCAAGTAGGCACGCCCTGATTCGGAATAGAGCTAGGACTCTCAACTATGTAATATGCCCAGTTTGGTGATATTGAAAGGACGTTACCAAAGTTGCTGTTAGTGTCGTATTCGAACACACATTTCGTTAGACCTTGACTATTCATGTCGTAGAATGTGTAGGTGAAAGCCGTAGAACTCCCATACTTGCTTTGAACCTGATAAGCGGCAACTCGAACTCCCATGAGATCACCATCTCTAATGCCACCGGGACATGGAGACTCAATGTCATTCACACTGTAATCCCCTCCGGCAAGTGACGGATCGAGTTCCTCGATGAACATTTTGTTGCTCCTGAAACCCCAGTTGTTAGTTCCCTTGTCGACACCTGCCTGGAACAGATGATGGTCGGAGCCACCTGATGCTGTGCCGATTCCAACCCATTCTGACATCCAGCAACAATCCCCAAACGAGGTTTGTGCCGCCCCTGAAGTGGGAGTGTAGACTGTTGGGACTGTAAATGTCATGTAGGCCCCTAGAATTTTGTTTCCATTGTTTGGGTCGCAATACGTACATTGCGATTCGTAGCCGGACCAGATGCCATTTGGGCCGGAGCTGTTGAGGCCCGCACGCAGAGTATGAAAGATGTTCATGATAGTCCCATCCGGGTTGACCACCACTTCCAAGCCTTCGCTTGAAGAAGAAGAGTAGAATAAAACTAGTCTGCAGATCGCTCCATCCGACGAGGTTCCATAACTAGAATAGTTGAAAAGGGCGCTAAAGGCGAACTGCTGAAATTGGCTAGACGAAAGCGCAGTAGCTTGCGCCTTAGCCAGGGAGATGCATCCCGTAGCCATTACGCCTCTTGACGATGGAAAATTGCTACCCGAAGGGTCCTGGTAGAAGTGACTCGGCTGATTATTCACGATAACGTTCCCCTGAGAGTCTCTTGCCGCCCCCGTCATACCTCTGCTGTCCTTAATACGGAGGGTGACGTTGAACGGGCCTGCACTGGTATAGTTGTGGGTTACTATTGGCCCAGTCAATCCCAAGTCTTGACTAGTATCGCCGAAATCCCAGAAATAGCCTGAAGGACTCGGAATCTTGTCATCCGTATCAGAGCTCGCCTTTGAGTTGAAAGTCAACGCGTAAGGCCCTACCCTATGGGCAGGGGAAGTCGTGAAGCTAGCATGGGGCGGGTCGTTCATCATTGTCTCCACAGCACCTCCACCTGCGACGACCCCTACAATCCCGGTGCCGCTGCTGTCGACAAAAACCACATTGGTTATTGTGAGAGGCTGTGGGGCACTGATTTTGTCGATAATCTCAAAGCCGACATTAGCTAGCAATGTCTGCGCTGAAAGACCCACAGGAGGATTGGGGTTCAGCATCGAGAAGAATATGGTTATGAGTCCATTTGTACTGTTTGTAGTCGACGATCCGAAACCTCTGTTAGCGCCTATCATGCCGGCCCAGTTCGATGACCCGGTTGATATCTGACTTCCAAACAGGACAGTGCTGATCGCTCCATCCGGGTAGAGTCCCAACGAGTTGCCGGACGTTGCAAGAGCGTTAGGGTCGCCTTGGGGTACAAACATACTGGCGTTGTAGCTAATGCTGAACTGCCAACCGTACAAGTTGGTTATAGGATTCGCGCTGGTCGCGTTTACGACGGCCCCAACTCTAAAGCTCTGAACATCAGTTGCCGAAGGCTGCACAACTACATCCGTCTGGCTGGTACTGGCTGCATCCAGGCTCACAGACCACCCTACCGTCGAAGCATGAACTAACAATACGGAAGAAGGTAATGCTGAAGTGACGGCCAAGACAATTATAATAAGAATCGACAAACTTTTTACGGCGAGACTAACGCGCTGAATCAAATTCGCAAAGGAAACGTGTGATGTATATTAAACAGTTGTGGAAGAACGGCCTAGAAATCATGTTGAGGCAGATTCACAGAATTAGTACATGTGGGGAGAGGAGGACCTCCAGGCGTCTGTTCACGGCCGTACATTAACGGCGAGAAGCGCTGGTTGAATGATGCCATGAACGAATCAGACGAAGCATCAAAAGTTGTTCCTGAAAGAGTTGCGTTAGGAAGCGAGGATTCAAAGCTGAAGCGAAAGTATCCGGTTGTGTGAGCTGGAATCTGCATCGATTCTATGCCCAACCAGACAGCCGCCGGGTTCTCATAGATGTAGGTCACGTTCAACACGGTGTGTATGGGAAGATGGGATGGATTCAACATGCCTATTGTGAGGGCTCCGTTGCTGTTCCAGTCTATACATGCGACCTGTAGACTCTGAACTGCCTCAGTGTCGAACCCCCAGAGAAAGCCGATGGTGCCGCCAACTAGAATAACCAAGAGCAGAATAATCGTCACCCTCTTCGTCAGAAACCTGGTTTTCCGTCCTAACGCCGAAGCCTTCATCTCTCCCCGTCCAACGGCATGACGGACCATGAACAGGATGCCCGCCAGCGTAGGAACCGCTAGAAGTTCCACCATCACAGGAAGCTGTGTCGAAGAGATGGTGGTGAAGAAGACCCCGGCTGAGAGTCCTGAGAGGGACGTCGAGATGATGTACCTTCGACTATTGAGAGAGTAGAGTAATGCAGCAATTACTGAGCCGATCCCAGCCAGCATCAGCGCGTTGATGACCGAGTAGTAGGAGGCTGGCCAAGGTCCACAGCAGGCACTTGGCCAAGGTCCACAGCTACCGAGCACAGCCCAGCAACGAAAGAAGGGCGGAAGGATTGGGAGTTGAGAAATCAACAAGAATAGGGGTAGCATCAGCATTACGAATCCCCCGATAGAGGATGATGCAAGGGCGGCTCGTTGCCAGGCGGTAGCCTGAGAGAACCGAGTCAAGGTGGCGAGCAGGCTGAGGAGCGTGGCCAGGCTTAGAAGACCAAGAATGGCGTAGGGTGATGAGGGAGCTACAGTTGCGACGAGAAGACTGCCAGCAACCAGGTTCAGTAAAAAGAATCCATGAGGACCTGATAAGCGTCTGATTATTCTAGAAATCCAGAACCCTCCAACCAAGTGCAATGCCGTTGCTATGATCGGAGGAGATCTACCCCTATTAGTTTAGCCATCGACTTCTCTGCCGGGTGAAAAATGCCTCTGAGAGGGGGAGAATTATTTCCTCTCTGTGATCTTCTTCACGAAGTCCCGGTAGGCTTCGGGCCTCATCAGTGAGGGAAGATCCTTTTTCAGATCGTCCGGCCGGATTATCGTGATCCATCCTTTCTCGTAGGGGCTCTTGTTGACAAGTTCGGGAGCGTCAGAGAGCTCGTTGTTGACCTCTAGGACAACGCCGGCGATGGGGCTGTATACGTCAGCCACGGCCTTAACAGACTCTACAGTCCCGAGACTCTGCATCTGCGTCATTCTGGCACCGACCTTAGGAAGATCGACATAGACTATCTCATGGAGAGAATCCTGAGCATAGTCGGTGACGCCTATTCGACACTTGTCACCCTCTATGCGGACCCATTCATGCTCCTTCGTATAGAAGAGCTCGTTCGGGGCCTGGTATTCGCCTTTCATGGTGTGGACTCTCGGTTTCTGGAGAAAGCAGTGGTCCCGTATAATAGTCTGGTTTCGTCTTGACCCGTCGGGTCTATCTCCTTCCTTCCCGTATCTTCTTCAACAGTCCTGGGATCTGCGCCCATCTCTCTGCCCTGAGAACCTTTGGCATCCGTGGCACGTTCCTATTCCACGGCCGGTCGTAGAGAATGGCCCACCTCGTCGGGTTGTGGGAGATGAGTGACATCAGGTCAGGCGCATCATCGATAAAGACATCATAGTCGAGGGAGGCTTTGTCTCGCCAGCCTGTGACCCTGACGAAGTGGCGATATCGAAGCTTCTGACTTTCGACCCATCTCTTCGCTGCCTCCTCAGTGGTCTTACTTCGGCCAGTCACCACGTCTACGTCTCCAAATTTCACGATCCGCGCCACCTTGCGTGCGATTCCAGGCTCAGTCGCGGGAATCTGTTCCCAATCCAGCCAAGACTCGTCGAGAATCCGGTAGAAGTCGTCTTTGGAGATCGAGAATTTCCTCCAAGACGCCCAGCTGTCCAAGTCCTCCATCTTCATCCGTGTCCCGAACTCTTTGTTGGCTCGGTCGCACCAGATGAGCATAGACTCTGCCAGGACCCCGTCTAGGTCAACAGCAATCTTCAATCTGGCACGCGACGCGTTGGACAAGCCATCTGGAGCTCTGCTCGAAAGGTGAGGCTTTAACCTTGAGAGTTGCAAGAGTCGAGCGGCAATGTCAGGAGAGACGAGTCTGCTTCACGGAATCAAAACACTAAGATCAGTTCGTAAGTTCAGACAGGACCCCGTGGCAGATGACGTCATTCGTTCGATTCTCAAGGCGGCGACGAGGGCCGCTTCTGGATCCAATACAGAACCGATGTTGAGAGCATGGCTGGAGAGGCTGGGCAGCGGACCCAGAATGACCGGCCGCATGAAGGAAGTGTACGATGATGCGACAGAGATGCTGCGGAATACTGAGAAGGTGCCCGCGATAATCTACTGCTGCATAGACCTCAACCGGGCGAGCAAGAGCGAAGAGGTCCGCTATGCCAGTATCCTCCCGGCTGTCCAGAACCTGATGCTCGCGGCTCATGCGATGGGACTGGGAACATGCCTAACGGTCCACGGGTCCACTCCGACCCGGGGCGAACCTGAGGTAAAGGGGATACTCGGGATCCCTGACCATGTCAAGATAGCCTGTCTGGTCTATCTTGGGTATCCAGCCGTCAAGCTTGGACCTCCAAAACGGAAGCCTCTGGAACAGTTTACGCACTATGACGGATGGTAGTTCGAGAACAATCAGAAAGAATCGAGACGGTCCGCTCGAAGAAAAGCACTAAAGACGCGCGCGTAGCCGACCCGTTCGGTGCCATAGGAATCATGGAATCTTGACTGACCCGACGGTTGTCATAATCGGTTCGTTCCTTCTCGCCTTCAAAGCGATACTCGTCGAAGGTAGCGAGGTCGCTATCCTCTCACTTGCCACTATCAAACAGCTCGGCAGGAACAATATTCTTTTCGGAGTCGTTATGGGGGGACTTGGTTCGATCGTCACTTTCCTCGCGGTCCGACAAGTCTTCCTCCTTCTTCCCGTCATCGTCATCGATTTCGCCACCTCCATAGTCCTGTTCTATTTCTCGAGTCGTTTCCTCCGCGGCTTTGTCAAGTATGCGATCCGGCACAAGTCGTTCAGAGAAAAAATGGAGCGGATGGAGCGAGAGGTCGTCGAGAAGGATCTGAAACGTGAAGGTGCAGACCCGAGGCTCCCGGTGGTCCCGTTCTCAGTCCCCAATTCGCTACCAGTTCTCTCGATCACCCTTACCGAAGGGTTCGAGGCGAGCCTCGTACTCGCGGCCGCGGGAGCATACAATTTCCAATGGACACTGATCGGAGCCGGGGTCAGCCTGCTCGTGCTCATTATTGTGTCCGCTGTATCCTATGATTATCTGATGCGGGTCCCGCGATGGCTACTCGACATCATAGCTGGGTTCGTGCTTCTTTCGTTCGGTCTGATCTTCTTCGCAAGTGGGCTGCTGTCTTTGATCACGGGCTCCACTTAGGCGAGCCGACGACCTGTTCTTCTGTAATATTCGGAATCGGTTCGCGATGCTCTCGATACTATCGCTTCCTTCCGTAGACGGCGCAGACGATTCCAGCGGTC
>Ga0209268_1000787_pt1 | contig 15875 bp, 10 predicted proteins | sample GraSoiAngelo_143_FD_185900 | JGI IMG/M metagenome (GOLD analysis project Ga0209268, IMG submission 185900) | Grasslands soil microbial communities from the Angelo Coastal Reserve, California, USA - 14_1009_02_30cm (SPAdes) (version 2) | ecosystem: Environmental > Terrestrial > Soil > Grasslands ... | reverse complement strand
ACGAATACGCGGCGGCGCCATTCGGCAGCGCCGTCGCGGCGATGGATTCGCGGCACGCCGGAACGTAAGTTTGCGTGACGTAGTCATGCAGTTTCTGAATTGCAGGAACGATCGCGCTGGAGTAAAGCTGTTTCGTGCGCTCCGTCAATCGAGCTTTTTCGCTTTCGGGAAACCCCGCGGGAAATTTACTGAACGGCTCCAGCAGAGGGCTCGCCAGCGCATCCGCAGGAATCAGGCCGGCAATCTGCTTGGGCACATCGCGCAACATGAGTTTCGGCGGCGAGTACCCCCGCTTCAATCCTTCGCGCAGCAGTTCGATGTTCTGCTCGACGTTTTTCGGCAGCGCTTCGAGCCGCGCCAGAATATCTTCGTAGTCCGCAAACGTCTGATGCGGCATCGTCGCCAATGTCGCCGGCATTCCCTGCTGGATTCCCCCCATCTGCGTCATCGGCATCCACAGGTTATGCGGGATCACACCGTGGAACGGCATGGGGTCGTCGCCATACTGCAATCCCTCTTCCGCGGTTTCCAGCCGCTCCCGGTAAAGGTCGTAGTTGAGTTGCTCGCCGGCGGGAAGCGCATCACGCGAAATGGACTTCAGCTTAGCGAAGCTCTCGTGCAGGTAGCGGATTCTCGTTTCGATACCCTCTCGTGAATCGTCGCTCCACCGGCGGTTCTGCCCGGGAAATCCGGCGGAGGTCGCCATTTCGGGATATTCCTCCATCCATTGTTTCCAATCTTCGTCGAGATACTCGCGGAATTTTCGCGCTGCTTCTGTTGGGCCGGAACTTGTCTGCGCAAATGCCAACAGAGGCATCACAAAAGGCGCGCTGCCGGCGGAAAATGCCAGCATCAGCAAAGTCCGAATCATGGTTTCCCTCCGGCGGCTCCCGCCAATTCTTTTTCGCGTTCCTGGGCGAGCATGACGATCAATCGCGCGGTTTCTTCGATGCCCATTGCAGTGTTGTCCACAAGCACGGCATCGGCGGCGCGCACGAGCGGGGAAACTTTGCGCTCGCGATCGCGCCTGTCGCGCTCAATCACTTCGTCGAAAACTTCCGGGAGCGTAATCCGGTCGCCTTTTTCCTGGTGCTCTTTCCAGCGGCGCTCCGAGCGCATTTCCGGCGAAGCGTCGAGAAAAATCTTCAACTCGGCCTTGGGAAACACCACGGTGCCGATGTCGCGGCCTTCCATCACGATCCCGCCGCTGGCGCCGGCGCGTTGCTGCTCGGCGACAAGCACTTGGCGAACTTTTGCAATCGTTGCGAGGCGCGACGCCGCCTGCGCGACCTCACTCGTCCGAATCTCGCGAGTGACATCAGCACCATCCAGGAAGACACAGTTCTTTGCGCCCGCTGCTTCGTGCTCCGCGGTAGGAGCACGAAGCTCGATGTGTGTTTGGTTCGCGAGGGCCGCGAGCCGTGCTTCATCGTCCAAGGGGATGCCCTGTCGCAGAGCCTTCAGTCCAAGCGCGCGGTACATCGCGCCGCTGTCCAAATACAAATACGCCAGCATCGCTGCAACGCAGCGCGCCACACTGCTTTTGCCGGACCCGGCAGGACCGTCGATGGCGATCGTGAGTTTGGACATTTTTAGCAGCACAGCGACTCTTGGCTGTGCGATTCTACTTTGAGTCACGCGCAAATCGTGCACAGGCTTGACTGCCTGTGCCACTCAGAATCCCATGATGTTGTAACCGCAATCGACGAAGATGGTCTCGCCAGTGATCCCAGAACCGGCCTCGGAGAGCAAGAACGTCGCGGTTCCACCGATTTCCCCGGGATCCACGTTGCGTTTCAGCGGCGCGCGCTCGGCATGCGCCTTCAACATGTCGCCAAGATTGGAGATGCCCCGCGCCGCGAGCGTCTTGATAGGCCCGGCGGAAATGGCGTTGACGCGAATGCCGCGCGGCCCCAGATCGTTCGCCAAATAGCGGACCGTGGCTTCGAGCGCCGCTTTGGCCACGCCCATCACGTTGTATTTCGGCACGACTTTTTCTGCGCCGTAGTACGTCAGCGTAACGATTCCACCGCCTGCCGTCATCAGCGGGGCCGCGGCACGAGACACCGCGATCAGCGAGTACACGCTGATGTCATGCGCGATGCGAAAGCCCTCGCGAGTAGTGTTTACGAATTCGCCCTTCAATTCTTCCGCAGGCGCGAACGCCACGCTGTGCACGATGCCGTTCAACACGCCGTATCGACTTTTTAGTTCCTCGAAGAGCTTTGCGATTCGCTCGTCCGAGGAGACATCGCACATAAAGCCGGAAGCGCCCGGCAAATCCGCAATCAGGTCCTTGGCTTCCTGCTCAAGCCGTTCGTTCTGGTAGGTGATCGCCAGCCGCCAGCCGGCTTGGTGCAATTTCTGCGCGATGGCCCAGGCGATGCTGCGCTTGTTCGCCAGGCCAAAGATCACTGCAGTCTTTTGCGATTCGCTCATTCAGTGAGTCTCCCGATGGCCGGGCTGAAGCCCAGCGCCTACAAAAGTCAGATTCTGTGAAACGCTTTTTCAATTTCTTTGATCGAATACCGCAACACGACCGGCCGTCCGTGCGGACAGCTCATCGGACAATCCGTTTTCGCCAGGGCGTCGAGCAGCCATTCCATTTTCGATTGCTCCAGCGGCATGTTTATTTTGATAGCCGCATGGCACGCCGTGGACGCCGCGATTTTCGCCTGCAGCGTTTCAATCGAAATTGCGGCATTCTCGCGCTCGATGCCGTCGAGAATTTCCCGCAGCAATTTTTCCGCGTCGGGAGCGATCACCCCCGCGGGCACGGCTTGGATGGCCACGCTCTTTGGCCCCATGAGTTCGACTTCGAAACCGTTGGAGCCGAGTTCTTCTTCGATTTTTTCCAAGGTAACGATCTGCCGCGGCGACAGTTCGATGACCAGCGGCATCAGCATGCGCTGTGCTTCGATTTTTTCGGCGCGGCGCGCTTCGAGGTGCTGTTCGAAGAGCACCCGTTCGTGCGCCACGTGCTGATCGACGAGCCAGAGGCCTTCGCCATTCACGGCGACGATGAAGCTCGCGCTCACTTGGCCCAGCGGCTTGAGGTCCGCAATTTGTTCCGGGCGCGGCAGGCTTGCAGGGGCATCGGCGCCGGGCGCGGCGAGATTCGCGGCCCAATTTCCGGCGCTAGAAATTTGCGCCGGCGCGACAGCCTGGCCAAGTGAAGTTCCCGAAGTAAATGGAATCCGCTGCTCGACCGGCCTCATCGGCGCGCCGGTGAGATCGAAGCCCCCTCCTGAACCGAAGTCCGAGCCGACGCCGATTTCTTCCATCGGCGGAATGATCGCGCGCGGTACGCCCGATTCCACAGGAGCGGGCGCGATTCCGCCGGACAATGCTCCGTTCCCGCCGCCGGCCGTCTGGGGCGCGGCAGCAGCGGCGGCTGCAAAACTGGCGATCGGCCGCGCGCCCATCAGCGCCTGGCGAATCGCATCGCGCGTGAAGTCATGCACGAATTGCGAGCGCCGGAAGCGCACTTCGATTTTTGCGGGATGCACGTTGACGTCAACTTCTTCGTAGGGCATCTCCAGGAAAAGCAGCGTGGCGGGAAAAACGGCCGGCGGCAGAATGTTGCGGTAGGCTTCGTGAATCGCGTGCAAAATCAGCCGGTCGCGCACCAGGCGGCGATTCACGAAAATGTAGATGCCGTTGCGATTCACTCGCTGGATGTCGGGCCGCGAGGTGAATCCGCTGACGGTTAGCGACGCTTTCTCTTCTCCCGGCTCGAGTTCCGGCTCGGTGATCGCGGCGCGGAAGGGCGCGGAAACCGCGGGAATTTCGACCAACTCTTCCAGTGATTGCCGGCCGAAGAGCTGATACACGCGGTCGGCTAGTTTTTCCGCCGGAGGGCAATTGATGATTTCCTGCGTCGGCGTGGTGAGAATGAATTGTTTGGCTGGATTCGCCAAGGCGTAGTGCGTGACCAGCGAAGCGATGTGGCCCAGCTCCGTTGTATCGGACTTGAGAAATTTTCGGCGCGCTGGAACGCAATAAAAAATGTCGGCGACGCTGACCGTCGTTCCCGCAGGCAATCCTGCGGGCTTGACTCCCATGAGTTTCCCGCCCGCAAATTCGATGCGCGTGCCCTCGGCTTCCGCTTCGTCGCGCGTCTCCAGCAGCAATCGCGACACTGCAGCGATGGTCGGCAAGGCTTCCCCGCGAAACCCCAGCGTGCCAATCGAGAGCAGATCGTCGGCGGATCTGAGCTTACTCGTGGCGTGGCGCTCAAAGGCCAGCAGCGCGTCGTCATGCGACATGCCGTGGCCGTCGTCAATCACGCGGATCATGCGCTTGCCGCCAACTTCCACTTCGACGCGAATGGTCTTCGCGTCAGCATCGATGGCGTTCTCCAATAGCTCTTTCACAACCGACGCTGGCCGCTCGACAACTTCGCCCGCGGCGATTTTATTCGCCACCGCCTCCGGCAATATGCGTATGCGGCTCATTTGGTTCCTTGATTCCCACGAGCATTATAGCGATGAATCGACCGAATCACTTGCGCCAGATGGATTGGGGACCAGGCAAGGGCCGGTATGAGTCCGAAGGTCGATACGATAATCACAACCGGCCAACTATGTTCGTCTCGTGGCCCAATGAAGAGTGATGCGACCGCTGCAACCACAAATCCCCCCCAGATCCCAACAGCAAGAGGCGGGAGAAAGAATCTTAGCTTCCTAAACAGAGCAAGCTCCGGCCATTCACTGGAGCCGTCGTCGAAAATCTGTCCGCAGTTCTTGCAAACGCGCTCCCCAGTACCGAGCCAGACATTTCTAAGCCAGAAATCTCTCCGAAAAACCTGACTGCAGTGAGGACACTTGTAGGCCGTCCATCGTAGAAAGGTTAAGAGTCGTAGATAGCCAGGTAGAAATCCAAGAAGAGCAAACGGATTTTGATCCTCATGAGTTGCCTTCGGATATCTTGTGTGATGGTCGACGCCTTTGCGGCTCATATCACTCGGCGGCTTTTTTCTTCTGCTTGATGGCAAGGCCAAGGTCGTCGAGTTGGGCGGCATCCACTTCGCTGGGCGAATCGGCCATCAGATCTTGGGCGGCGGTGGTTTTGGCGAAGGCGATGACTTCGCGGATGGATTTTTCGCCGGCGAGGAGCATCACAACGCGGTCGATGCCGAGCGCGATGCCGCCGTGCGGCGGTGTGCCGTAGGTCAAGGCGTCGAGGAAAAAACCGAAGCGACGGCGCAATTGTTCTTCGGTTAAGCCGAGCGCTTTGAAGAGGCGCTCTTGAATGTCCTGGCGGTGGATTCGGATGCTGCCGGAGCCAAGCTCGTAGCCGTTCAAAACGAGATCGTAGCCTTTGGAGCGCACTTCCCACGGCGCGGATTCGAGTTTTTCCAGGTCCTCGTCCACGATGCCGGTGAAGGGGTGCTGCGCGCTGACCCAGGTTTTGTCCGTTTCGCTCCACTCGAAAAGCGGGAAGCCGGTGAGCCAGAGAAATTTCCACTGGGATTTATCGATCGCGCTAAGCGCTTCACCAAGTTGCAAACGCAATTGGCCCGCAATGAGTGCGGCGGCTTCGGTGCCTTTAATTTGTTCCTTCGCGGAAACGGCAACGACGAGATCGCCGGGTTTCGCGCCGCAAACTTCGGCCAGCTTCTTCACATTTTCTACGCCGATCAATTTTTCGACAGTCGATGTGAGTCCCTCGGGGACAACCTTCACAAAATAAGCGCCGCGCGCTCTGAGCGCTTTTGCTCTTTCCGTAAGTTCGTCCAGTTGCTTGCGCGAATAATTCGCTCCACCGGGAGCGGCAAACGCAAAAACATGGCCTTCGATTTGGAGTTTTTGCCTGGCCTCTTCCGGAAAGCAGTGCGTCGCTTCGTGAAGTTCCATGCCAAAACGCAGGTCCGGCTTGTCGCTGCCGTATTTTCGAATCACGTCTTTGTACTGCATGTGCGGAAACGATGCTTCCACTTTGATTCCTGCCACGGCGCACGCGCGCACCATCACTTGCTCGATCACGTGAAAAATATCTTCCTGGCGCGGAAAAGACATTTCGAGATCGAGCTGCGTGAATTCCAGCTGGCGGTCGGCGCGCAAATCTTCGTCGCGGAAGCACTTCACAATCTGAAAATATTTGTCTAGCCCGGCGATCATCAGAATCTGCTTGAAGATTTGCGGCGATTGCGGCAGCGCGTAAAACTGCCCGTGATGGATGCGGCTGGGAACGAGAAAATCGCGCGCGCCTTCCGGCGTCGAACGCGTGAGCATGGGCGTTTCCACTTCGACGAAGCCCATCTCGTCCATGACTTTGCGGATTTCAAGAATAATTTTGTGGCGCAAAGCGAGATTGCGGTGCGGCTTCGGGCGGCGCAAGTCGAGATAGCGGAAGCGCAGGCGCGTTTCTTCCGCGGCGTTAATTTCGTCTTCGATGGGGAACGGCGGCGTCTTGGCGTTGTTGAGAATGTGCAGCTTCGACGCGGCCAGTTCGACTTCCCCGCTGGCCAATTCTGGATTGGCTTTTTGGCGCTTGAGAACTTTGCCTTCCACGGCGACGACGAATTCGCTGCGCGCCTGTTCGGCTTTGGCGTGCGCCGCGGGCTGCGTCTCTTTGTTGAAGACGACTTGCACGATGCCGGTGCGGTCGCGCACGTCGAGAAACAGAAGGTTGCCGAGGTCGCGGCGGCGCGCCACCCAGCCCATGATGATGGCATCACGGCCGTCGTCCTTGGCGCGCAGTTCGCCGCAGTAGTGTGTGCGCTTCAGGTTGCCAAGAAAATCCAGCACGTCTCTTCACCCTGTAGCTCAGGCCTTCAGGCCTGAGGAAGTTTACTTTCGCTATGCTGCAAAATCTCCAGTGAAAAGGCCTCACCCCTGAAGGGGTGAGCTACAGATGCTTCTTCAGATGCTCGAGCAAATCAGGTTCAGTGAACTTTGTTTGCGAGCCGTCGGCCAGCGTCTTCAGCGTCCACAAACCTTCGGACACTTCGTTGTCGCCGAGGATCAGCGCGTACTTCGCGCCGAGTTTGTCCGCCTGGCCGAGCGCTTTGCCGAATTTTTGCTCCACTGGCGGCAGCTCCACGCTGAATCCCGCCTTGCGCAAATCTTTCGCGGCGCGGATGGCGGTCGCATGCGCGCGCTCGCCCATCCACGCGATGTATACGTCACGGCCTTGCTGAACAGGCGCTTTCCCGCTTTCCTGCAGCGACAAGATCAAGCGGTCTTCGCCGATGGCAAAGCCGATACCCTTGGTTGGCGGGCCGCCCAGCAATTCTACAAGCCCATCGTAGCGCCCGCCGCCGCACACAGCATTTTGCGAGCCGAGGCCCTGCGCCGTGATTTCAAACGTCGTGCGCATGTAATAGTCGAGGCCGCGCACCAGCCGCCAATTCTCGCGGTAGATCACGCCGCGCATTTCGAGCTGATGCTTTACGGCCGCGTAGTGCGCGGCGCATTCTTCACAGAGATGATCGGCGATGCGCGGCAGCTTGGCGATAATGGCCTGCTCGCTTTCGAGTTTGGAATCGAGGACACGCAGCGGGTTCGTTTCAATGCGCCGCTGGCTGTCCGGGCCGAGCTTGTCCTTCACTTTCAGAAGCGCGGCGCGCAACAATTCGACATATTTGGGACGGCATTCGCGGCAACCGATCGAATTGATATCGAGCTGAACGCCCTGCAATTCCAGCCGGTCGAAAAACGTCATGACCATTTCGATCACTTCGGCGTCGATGGCCGGAGCATCGCTGCCGCCGAGCACCTCCGCGCCAATCTGATAAAACTGGCGGTAGCGGCCTTTTTGCGGGCGCTCCCGCCGGAACATCGGCCCCATGTAATACAGCTTCTGGAGGCCGAGCCAGTAGCATCTGCCCTCGTCCTTCATTTGGCGGTGGAGGAGCCTGCTCTTTTGCTCGCGCAGTGAACTGTTTGATTTTCCCCCAAAGTTCAGGGTTGTCATCGAGGCGGTCAACGAAGGTATACATCTCTTTGGACACAATATCGGTTTCGCCGCCGACGGCGCGGGCGAACAGATCTGTGGACTCAAAGATGGGCAGACGAATTTCGCCGAAACCGAACGTGGCGAAGACTTCATGCGCAGTTTGTTCGACACGATTCCAGAGCGCGGTCTCCGGGGGCAGGAGGTCGCGCGTGCCGCGAATGGCTTGAAACTTGCGCGGCTTCTCTTCTTTTTTGGCTGCGCCTTCGCTCACTTGGCATACCCCGCGCGGGAAGATAGGGGTGAGTGGCGAGTGGCGAGTGGCGAGAAAGAAGAGAGTTTCCGCTTCAAAGCCACCAGCATCTTTTGTAGTAGTTCATCTATCTCCTTCAAAGCAGGATCTACGTCCGCCTGCTGAGCAAACCCCAATTCGACGCTCAGCAACAATTGGGTGTCCAGTTCTGCGAGCGAGCCTTCGGCAATTGAGAGAAATTGCAAGAACTCGTTCGTTCCTCTCCTTGCTTGTCCTTCGGCAATGTTAGACGGAACCGAAATCGCCGCCCTTCTCAACTGCGAGGTCAATCCGTATCTCTCTTCGGCGGGAAGGCGCATCGTGAGTTTGTACACCAATTTGCGAGATTCATCCCTTTCTGCCATACGAGCAGTTCTTTGTAGTGTTTCGGCTTGGGTTGCTCTTCGGCCATGTTGCGCTCGTCACTCGTCACTCGCCACTTCTTCTCTATAGATATTTTTATAGCTAACGTAGCGCTTAGCGTAGGCGTCGATGGAGGCCTGATCGATCCCCGTGAGCATGCGCTTCACTTTACCGGGCGAGCCCATGACCAGGCTGCCGGCGGGAATCGCAGTGCGCTCGGTAATCAGCGTGCCCGCCGCAACAATGCTGCCCGCGCCGATGGTTACGCCATTCAAAATGACCGCGCCCATGCCGATCAGGCAGCGCGACTCGATGATGCAGCCGTGCAGCGTGACGGAATGGCCGACGGTCACGTCATCGCCAAGAATCAGCGGATACTCGTCGCGCATCACGTGCAATACGCAGCCGTCTTGAATGTTGGTCCGCGCGCCAATGCGAATGTAGTGCACGTCGCCGCGAACCACCGAACACGGCCAGACGCTCGAATCCTCGCCAATCACCACGTCGCCGATGATAACAGCAGCAGGGTCAATATAAGCCGAAGCCGCGATTTGCGGGCGTTTGCCGCGATAGGGCCGGATGTCGGGTTGACGAGCCAGTTCGATCAAGCCTTTTCTGGCGGAGTTTGAGCCAGAATTCTGGTTAGCCATAACCACGGCCTCCCCTGGTTTTCTGTAAGTGTTGCATCTAAAGGATTTAGCTTTTCTGTAAGTTATTTAGAATCAACAATTAGAAAGCCTCCTGCAAGTGTTGATTCTAAAGGACCTACAAAGGATCCCGCTCGTTAGCTTTTCAAAACTGCGTCCCGAGAGCCGAGCCCCAGGAATGGGCCACTCGCTTGTTATTTGCCCTCCCCAATGACATAGCCATGGGGGTCGAGCCTGTAACCATTCTGGATATGCTTTTCATAGGCTAGCGCATGCGTTAAAGACTTCGACTCATTTACGAACAATCTAGTGGCCCCCTTTTTCAGGGATATGATCTCTGCTTTTGGCCCTTCTTTCACCAACGCTACGCGCTCTCCAACAAGTTCACCATCCTGGTCACGGATTGGGACCCGTTCTATAATGCGAACACCTCCCCGAATTCTCTTTTCCATTTCGTCCACGGCCTGCGAGGGAGAACCTTCGTCGTCCTCCTCAATGGTCACCTCTACGCAGTCAGAGGCGCGCACAGTCGTGAAGCCACCGAGACGTCCGTTCGGCAAGAGCAAAGTACCAGCTATTTGGACCTTAAATCGAACTTCGCGTGGGATGAAGTCCTTATCTCCCAGGACAATTGTATGGTAAGTGCGTTGGAACGATCCTGCGCATTCCCCAAGCGACAGCCATACCAGCCCGGCCACGACCAAGACTAGAGAAAGCAAAACGAGACAGACGGCTTTCGTGCTCTTACCCCCAAACAAAAAAAGCGGCAACACGGTTGCCGCAGCGCCCTGCCCTGCATAGTTTGTCCCGAGCGGCATTATATCATGGCCTGAACCGCGCTCAACGAAAAAGGGCTCTAGTCGATCTGGACCGAGGGGCCGCCGGTGGTGCCGGCCACTTCCGCGAGGCGATTAGCGACGGCGCGCGCGACAGTATACAAGCTCTTTGCGCCCGCGCCAGCTTCACCAAGGGACGCGACCGGCTTGCCGGTATCGCCCCCAACACGAATGCGCGGATCAATTTCAATTTCGCCGAGCACCGGCACGCCGTAGGCGATGGCGGTCTTCGCGCCTTCGCCGTGGCCAAAGATGTCGATGGCCTTACCGCAGTGCGGGCACGCAAACGTGCTCATGTTTTCGACCACGCCGAGCACTTCCACATTCACCTGGCGGAACATTTCAATCGCTTTGCGAACGTCGGCCAGCGCGACGGTCGATGGTGTAGTGACCACGACCGCGCCGGTGACGGCGACGGTCTGGATCAGCGTCAACTGCACGTCGCCGGTGCCGGGCGGAAGATCGATGATCAAGTAATCGAGCTCGCCCCACTCCACGCTGCGCAGAAATTGTGTGATCACGCTGTGCAGCATCGGCCCGCGCCAAATCATGGGCTTGTCACCGGGATTTAACAAGCCCATCGAAATCATCTTTAGCCCTTGCGACTGCACGGGAATGATGCGCTTTTCGGCGGTCGCCTGCGGCTCCTGCAAGGTGCCGAGCATGATCGGCACATTGGGGCCGTACACGTCGGCGTCGAGCAATCCGACTTTATTGCCAAGGTTTGCTAAAGCAAGCGCAAGGTTCACCGCGACGGTGGTCTTGCCGACGCCGCCTTTGCCGCTGGCGACGGCGACGAGATTCTTGACGCCGGGAATCGGCTGGCGTTCCGGCATTTGCTGGCGTGCTGGAGGCATTATTTCTCCCTAAGAACGGGCTATTTCATTCCATTGTAGCTCAGGCCTTCAGGCCTGAGGGTGTTTCCCCGATGGAAGCGCACGGGAATGGAACGGAAGAGCCTCACTCCTGAAGGGGTGAGCTACAGTGGCTTCGCCAAAGAAGACAGACAAGAATGTCTGTCCTACTTATGCGCCGTGGCACTTCTTGTATTTCTTCCCGGAGCCGCAGGGACAAGGATCGTTGCGCCCCACTTTCGCGCCAACTCTTACCGGCTTCGGCGCTTCGGCTTGCGCGGGGCCGGTCTGATATTGCAAATCCTTTTGCTGACGCTGCTGGCGGCGTTCGATCTCGCGCGCCACAGCCGGCAACTGCTGCGGTTCACTTGCACGCGCTGCTGCGCTTGCGGCCGCAGCGGCCGCGCTCTGCGGGGGGGGCCGAGGAGGCTCGGGCCGTCTGGCCTCGGGCGGCTGCTCGCCCTGCTGCATCTGAATGTGAAAGAGATAGCGGATCGTTTCGTTGTCGATGCGCGCCATCATGTCTTCGAAAAGGACGAACGCTTCCTTCTTGAACTCGACGATGGGATCTTTTTGCGCGTAGCCGCGGAGGCCGATGCCCTCTTTCAAGTGGTCTAGCGAGAGCAGGTGGTCTTTCCACTGCGAATCCACTACGTCGAGAATGATGCGGCGTTCGAGCCAGCGCATCAGGTCCGCGCCAAACTGCTTTTCTTTTTCCTCGTAACGCTTCTTGACAGCCTCGACCGCGGTGTCCGCAAGCAGGTCGTGCGCCAGCGTGCCCGGATCGGCGCCCGCGGCTTTCATGTCGATGCCGAACTGCGCGTTGCTCTCCGCGAGAAATTGTGTGGTGTTCCACTGGCCGGGATGCTGCTCGCGCGGGCAGAACGTTTCGACCAATTCGCGCACGACGTCTTCCGCGATGCCCAGAACGTAGTCACGCTGGTCCTTGCCTTCCAGCGCGGAGCGGCGAATGGCGTAAATCGTCTCGCGCTGCTTGTTCATCACGTCGTCGTATTCGAGAAGATGCTTGCGGGCATCAAAATTTTGCGCCTCGACGGTTTTCTGCGCGTTCTCGATGCGGCCCGACAGCATCTTCGATTCGATGGGCACGCCTTCGGTCATGCCCATCCGGAACATCAGCGCCCGAATGCGTTCGCCGCCAAAGATGCGCATCAGGTCGTCTTCGAGCGAAAGGAAAAACCGCGAAGAGCCCGGGTCGCCCTGGCGTCCCGCGCGGCCGCGCAACTGGTTATCGATGCGCCGCGCCTCGTGGCGTTCCGTGCCCAGGATGTGCAGTCCGCCGAGCTCGACGACTTCGTCGTGTTCAGCTTTGCACTGTTCGGCAAACTGGTCGTACACCGGTTTCCACTGATCGGCGGGCACCTGAAAGATTTTTCCTTCGTGCTGGAAGAGCACCATAGGAATAGCGGGCTGATCGCCATTGCCGCTGGTGGGATCCGCGCCTATCACCGCCGGAGCCGCCGCATAGGGCATAGCCAGCTTGTTTTTCAGAAAATGGTCGCGCGTCATTTGCTCGGGATTACCGCCAAGCAAAATATCCGTTCCGCGGCCGGCCATGTTGGTCGCCACGGTTACTGCGCCTTTACGCCCTGCTTGCGCGACAACTCGCGATTCGCGCTCGTGCTGCTTGGCATTCAGCACCTGATGCGGGATGCCGGACTTCTTCAGTAATTCCGCGATGGCCTCGGACTTTTCGATGGAGATCGTGCCCACGAGCACCGGCTGGCCGCGTTCGTGATAATGGCGGATGCCGTTCACAAGCGAGTTGTCTTCCTGGAGGATGCCGTTGACGACCGCTTCAAACTTTTCTTTTTCCGTGCGATAAACGACGTCGGGAGCTTCAATGCGGATCAGCTTGCGGTTCGTCGGAATCACGGTGACGTCCAGGTTGTAAATCTTGCCGAACTCCGCGGCTTCCGTTTCCGCCGTACCGGTCATGCCGGAAAGTTTTTTGTACATGCGGAAATAATTCTGAAAGGTAATCGTGGCGAGCGTCTGGTTTTCGCGCTCGATCTTCACGCCTTCCTTGGCTTCCACGGCCTGGTGCAAACCGTCGGACCAGCGCCGGCCGGGCATCTGGCGGCCCGTGAATTCATCGACGATGATGACTTCGCCGTCTTTCACCACGTAATCCACGTCATTCTTGTAGAGCGTGTGGGCGCGCAGCGCCTGGTAGACGTGGTGCATGATGTCGATGTTCGCCGGGTCGGACATGTTGGTCAGCGAGAGAAGCCGTTCGCATTTGGCGAATCCTTCTTCCGTGAGGGTCGCGGTGCGGTGCTTTTCGTCGAGCGTGTAGTCGATATCCTGAATAAGTTTGGGAATAATCTTGTCGATTTTGGCGTATTTGTCGGTGGATTCTTCCGAGGGACCGGAAATAATCAGCGGTGTGCGCGCTTCGTCGATAAGGATGGAGTCAACTTCGTCGACGATGGCGAACTGGTGGCCGCGTTGCACGCATTGCGCCAGGTCGTACTTCATATTGTCGCGGAGGTAGTCGAAGCCGAATTCGTTGTTGGTGCCGTAAGTAATGTCCGCGCCGTACGCCGCGCGGCGCTGGTCGTCGTCGAGATCGTGGACAATCACGCCGACGCTCAATCCCAGCGCGCGGTAGAGCGGGCTCATCCATTCCGCGTCGCGGCGCGCCAAGTAATCGTTGACCGTAACGATATGCACGCCGCGTCCCGCCAGCGCATTCAGCACGGCGGGAAGCGTCGCGACGAGCGTTTTGCCTTCGCCCGTCTTCATTTCGCCGATTTTGCCTTCGTGCAAAACGATGCCGCCGATGAGCTGCACGTCGAAATGCCGCATGTTCACGAAGCGGCGGCCTGCTTCGCGGACCAACGCGAATGCCGGCACAATCGCGGGCTCCAGCGCTTTCTGCAATTCCTCTTTGTAGCTTGGCTCGGCGGGGTCGGCGTCCTTCAACTGCTCCTGAACCTGGACGCGGAGCTCCGCAAAACGCGTCTTGAGTTCTTCATTGCTGAGCGGCCGCACTTCCGCTTCGCGGGCGTTGATGGCCGCGATGGCCGGCTGCAATTTCTTGATGTCGCGCTCGTGCTTCGTGCCGATGAACCTGGCTACGACGCGGTCTAGTATTTGCGCTGCTTCCATGTATGAGTTCGCCGTCTCCTGACGGTTCTGCGCGTGCCCGCTTGCACTGGGCAGTCCATTGCGCCAGTACAAACATCTTATTCTAACTGGTGGGACGCTCCAGCGCCAAAAAACGGGAAGTAGAGTAGTGGGTTACTTTGAATCGTCGCCGTTGGCCGGCTCACTTGAAAGATCCCGCACGGAGATGTTGATACCGCTGTATTTGACGACCTGGAAATAGAGATTTGGGTGTCTATCGTATGTGACGTCGAGATGCGATGGAGTTACCCATTTCATCGTGAGATCTATTGTTCCCCCAGCATTCGCGTTATCCAGGACATAGGGCCGGGGAGCTGGACCAAGACAAGAGAACCCCAAGACTTCGGTCGGGGGCTCTGAAACATTGTTCTGCTTCAGGTACACGATGGTATCGACACGGGCCGATCCGAACCCGCCGTTCTGTATTGTCCGAGCGCTGGCAATCCACAGCCCATCGGAGATCGGACTTCTGACATCCAAATCGTCGGGGCATCTTGACTGCCAGATGAAAAGGCACAAATTCCGATGATTGTGAGCGAAATCGCTTTGAAGCAAGTTTTCCAGTTCACCTGACCGCCGTTCTTCCTAATTCAAGCAGCCAAATTAGAGTGCAAATCCGCGAGTTTTGCGCAGTCCAAAGCGAAGCTGTTAGCGCGCTGCCAGGGTTTCCACGGGGACGGCCGTGGGATCGGTTTCGGCCGCGCTGGGATTGCGGGAGAGATTGTCGGCAAGCAACCGCCGGTACTTGCCGCGTTCTTCGAGGTTCATGTCCACGATTTCGAAGGCCATGTCCTGAGAGCGGTAGTCGCGCATCAATGCGGTAGCCTGCAGGTTCCTCATGCCGACGGAGAGCCTTAGCTGCACCTGCGTACCCGGCGCGAGGTGGCGACTTATGGTGGCCACACCGCCGCTCAAGCTAGCGGTCTTGATTTCCAGCGAAAAATTTTCCTTCAGGTTAGTGCTGACGGCGCGGACAGGCCTCCGCAAACGAACGCGCGTGTGCCGCCGCTGCCGTACAAATTTCGACGTGACCGGAACGTCGAGTGGAGCAAGTGCGTACTCCTCCCTTTCGATTCCGCTCTTCGGCAAAAAGTCGCCTACCCACTCCGGGTCCAATTTCTCCAGCGCTTGCAGAGCGGCAATCCGCAGCTCTTGGGGATGAAGCCATCCGAAAACTTTCTTGGACTCCGCGATGCGTTTCAACGTGCTGACCGATTCCGGCGCGTTGATTCTTCCCAGAGCTTCGACGGCTTTGACGCGCAGATACGGCCCGCCACCCGTTGGCAAATCGCCGTCTGCAATCGTCAGCAGTTTGCCGAGAGCCTCGCGATCCGCGGTAACGCCGATCTCGTCGATCACCAGCGGCGCTACCAGCGGATCTACGTGATCGAGCAGCTCGAGCAGAATGTGGCAGCGCCTGGCCGCTCCACTGGCGGAAATCTGCCGCACCATGCGGTCCTGCGATGTCCGCGGAAAATCTTTCATCCGCCCCGGCAAAAATACCATGACCGATTCCGGATCGAGCCGGCTCAACAGCCCGCCCATCTCCACGGCTTCAGCGATTGGTCCGCCTCGTACGGTGCTCCGGAGGTACTGCACGCCCTCTTCGCCCAGGTCGGCAGCCAAATTCGCCACATGCTCGGAATCGTCCCGCAGGCTGCAACGATTAAAGCGCGCGGCGAGGTGCTCCATGGTCGTTTGCGGCAGCATCTTTAGAACGTTGGTCAGTCCTGCGGCTACCTGGCGCGCCTTCAGGGCTTCTTCGACAAACTCCGGCACGCGCTCTTCAATTCCCATTTTTCCACGCAAGCTGCGCGCGATTCCCGCACGC
>Ga0209268_1000777_pt1 | contig 15976 bp, 19 predicted proteins | sample GraSoiAngelo_143_FD_185900 | JGI IMG/M metagenome (GOLD analysis project Ga0209268, IMG submission 185900) | Grasslands soil microbial communities from the Angelo Coastal Reserve, California, USA - 14_1009_02_30cm (SPAdes) (version 2) | ecosystem: Environmental > Terrestrial > Soil > Grasslands ... | reverse complement strand
GGTGCAGGTCAGTCCGCTTGGGCATCGAGCACATCCCGTAACGTGTCGTCGAGCGAGTAGCGCGGAGCCCATCCGGTCGCCGCCCGCAGCTTTGCCGCATCGCCCACCAGGTGCAAGATGTCTCCGCTCCGCACCAGGTCCGGGTCCGCCTCGGGAATCGGTCGGGCGCCGATCAGGTCGGCCAACCGAAAGAATACCTCCTCGAGCGAGACGGCCTGCCCCGAGGCGACGTTGTAGGTCTCGCCGGGCTGGCCCTTGACCAGCAGCCGCACGTACGCGTCCACCACGTCTCGCACGTGGAGAAACTCCCGCACGGGTTCCAAGTTGCCGACCTTCACCACGGGGGCCTGCACCCGCTTCGCGAACCGCAGCCGCTCCGCGAAGGCCGGCACCACGAAGCGCGTGTCCTGGCCGGGCCCCGTGTGCGCGAAGGCGCGGGCCACGACCACGCCGAGACCCGTGCGATGCCACGCCTCGAGCCCGGCGAGCTCCGCGGCCGCTTTGCTCGCCGCGTACGGGGAGCACGGGGCGACCGGGTCGGTTTCGCGGCGCGACCGCGGCTCGCGGGCGGCGCCGTACACTTCCGCCGTCGAGACCACGAGCACCATCGGGTCGGCGCGGCCGGTCCGCTTCGCCTCCCCGAGCACGTGTACGACGCGGGCCGTGCCGGCGGCGTTCACGGTCCAGGCATAGCCCGGGTCGCGCGTCGCGTCGGTCCCCGACGAGATGGCGGCGAGGTGCACCACCGCATCATACGGCAGGTCCACCACCTTCCGCACCGAGTCGGCGTCCAGCAGCTCCAGGGGCAGCCACCGCACCGCCTCTCGCTCCGCGGGCGTGAGATCGGCGGACGGCGGCACGGGTGCCGGGGGCTGACCGGGGCGCACGGCGCCGTACACCTCGCGCCCGTCCGCGAGCAGGCGGCGCACGAGCCACCGGCCCACAAAGCCGTCGGCGCCGGTCACGAGTACCTTCACGACAACCGCTCCAGGTCCGCGTCCACCATCATGCGTACCAGATCGGCGAAGCTTGTCCTCGGCGTCCAACCGAGCTCGCGCGCGGCCTTGCTCGGATCGGCCTGCAGCGCTTCCACTTCCGCGGGCCGGACGAACCGGGGGTCCACCTTGACGTGCCGCTTCCAATCGAGCCCGGCGTGCGAGAAGGCCAGCTCGCACAGCTCGCGCACCGAGTGGGTCTTGCCGGTGCCCACGACGTAGTCGCCGGGCTTGGGCTGCTGCAGCATGCGCCACATCGCGTCCACGTAATCGCCCGCGAAGCCCCAGTCGCGCCGGGCGTCGAGGTTGCCGAGCGCGAGCTCCCGTGCCCGGCCCTTCACGATGCGCGCCACGCCGTCCGACACCTTGCGCGTGACGAACTCGAGCCCGCGCCGCGGCGACTCGTGATTGAACAGAATGCCGCTGACGGCGAAGAGCCCGTACGACTCCCGATAGTTGACGGTGATCCAATGACCGTAGACCTTGGCGACGCCGTACGGTGAGCGCGGGTAGAACGGCGTCGTCTCGCGCTGCGGCGTCTCGGACACTTTGCCGAACATCTCGGACGAGCTCGCCTGATAGACGCGCGCCGTGGGGTGCGCGAGCCGCACCGCCTCGAGCAGGCGCGTGACGCCGAGTGCCGTGAACTCGCCGGTCAGCACGGGCTGCGTCCACGAGGTGGGGACGAAGCTCTGGGCCGCCAGATTGTAGATCTCGTCCGGCTTCGCGTCGCGGACCACGGCCGTGAGCGAGTGCTGGTCCAACAGGTCCGCCGGCACGATGTGGACGCGGTCGAGCAGGTGTCCGATCCGCTCGTAGGAATCGTGCGACGTGCGGCGGACCACGCCGACGACCGCGTAGCCTTTCGCCAGCAACAGCTCGGCGAGATACGAGCCGTCCTGTCCCGTGATGCCGGTGATCAACGCGGTGCGTCGGGGTTGCCCCACTTCCTTGGCTGGTTTAGCTTTAGGCCGCTTTTCCCCGCCCCGACGGGCGGCGTGATGCTTGGTGGCGCTCATCTCTTCAGTCGGGCAGGCCCATGGCGCGAGTGTGTGAGATCTGTGGCAAAGGCCCCATCGTGGGGCACAACGTCAGCCACGCGAACAATAAGACGAATCGGCGCTGGTATCCCAACCTTCAGCGCGTGCGCGCCGTGGTGAACGGCACCACGCGGCGCCTCCGGGTCTGCACACGCTGTCTCAAGTCGAACCGCGTCACGAAGGCGGCGTAACGAAAAAGGGGACCCAGGGTCCCCCGTGCCGCTCGGGCCGCCGCGCCCTCCCGCTCCCTCACGCACCCAGCAGTTCGATCCGAGCCACCTCGGCGCCGTCGCCCGAGCGATGGCCCAGCTTGATGATCCTGGTGTAACCGCCGGGGCGTGACGCGAACCGTGGCCCCACATCCTTGAAGAGCTTGTGCGTCACGGTGCGGTCCTTCAGCCGTCGCTCCACCAGGCGACGGGCATGGAGGTCCCCGCGGCGCGCCAGCGTGATGAGCCGCTCGGCGTAGGGTCGCAACTCCTTCGCCTTGGCCTCGGTGGTCACGATCTTGTCGTGACGGAAGAGGCTCGTGGCCAGGTTGGCCAGCAGCGCCTTCTTGTGGCTCGCCGTGCGCGATAGCTGGCGTCCCTTGGCGCGGTGACGCATTACTCCGGCTCCCCCTCGCTCGCCTGTGCCTGCGGCGCGGCACCGGGGTCGACCACCTTCAGCTCGTCGGCGGTCTCTTCGAACTTCATCCCGAAGTTGAGCCCCTCCCGGCGCAGCAGCTCGGCGATCTCGCCGAGCGCCTTCTCTCCAACGTTCTTCACTTTCAGGAGGTCTTCCTCGCGGTACTGCACCAAGTCGCCCAGCGTCCGAATGTTGGAGTTCTTGAGCGAATTGACCGAGCGCACCGAGAGCCCCACGTCGTCGATCGAGCGCGCGAGCACCTCACGCAGCCGGCTCGGCGCCGCGCCGCCGTTCCCCGCGGGCTGGGCGGCGACCATCGGCACCTTGCCGAAGTCCACGAAGAACCGGAAGTGCTCCTGCGCCAGCGCCGCGGCGTACGCGACGGCGTCCTCGGGAGAAATGGTCCCGTTGGTCTCCACCGTGAGCGTGAGCCGGTCGTAGTCGGTGCGCTGCCCCACGCGGGTCTCCGCCACGGTGAAGTTGGCGCGCCGGACGGGATTGTAGATCGAGTCCACCCGCACGACGTCCACCGGCATGGTGCGGTCGATCGGGTGCTGCTCGGCCTCGACGTAGCCGCGTCCCTTGTTCACGTACAGCTCGCCCCCGACGTCGCGGTCGTCCTGGACCGTGAACAGGAGCTGATCGGGGTTCACGATGCTCACGGCACTGTGCGCCTCGATGTCGCGCGCGTACACCGGCCCGGCCTTGTCGTGCTTGATGTGCAGGACCGCTTCGTCCACGTCCGGCGCGAGCACCAGCGTCAGCTGCTTCAGCCGCTGAATGATCTCGTGCACATCCTCGACCACCCCGGGGATGGTCTGGTGCTCGTGGACGACGCCGTCCAGGCGGAACGCCCAGACGGCCGCGCCCCGCAGCGACGAGAGCAACATCCGCCGCAACGAGTTGCCGAGAGTGTAGCCATAGCCCCGCTCCAGCGGCTGGAGTCGGAACTCGGCGGCATTCGGGTTGTCTTCCCGCTTGGTCATTTCGACCAGGTGGGGGCGGACCAGCCCGCTCAAATCGAGAGTCGTCATCACTTGGAATAGAGCTCGACGATTAACTGTTCTTGCGCGGCGATCGGGATGGCGTCGCGGGTGGGCCGCTGCGTCATCCGGCCGAGCGCCTTGTCGGTATCGACCTGGATCCAGGACACGGGTTGCTGCCGGCCGAACTGCTCGAGGGCGTGCTTCACGAGCACGAGCTCGCGGCTCGCGTCGGCGATTTTCACCTCGTCGCCCGGCCCCACGCGGTACGACGGGACGTCCAGCGTACGGCCGTTCACCTGGACGTGGCGGTGCCGGACCAACTGGCGCGCCTGCCGGCGCGACACGGCGAAGCCCATCCGGTACACGAGATTGTCGAGGCGACTCTCCAACGCCACCAGCAGCGCCTCACCGGTGACCCCGGGCTCCTTGAGGACGTGATCGAAGATGTTGCGGAACTGCCGCTCCGAAAGCCCGTAGATCCGCTTGACCTTCTGCTTCTCGCGCAGCTGGCGTTGATAGTCGGACGCCTTGCGCCGGCGTCCGGACGACTGACCATGCTGGCCCGGCGCGTAGGCGCGCCGCTCCACCGCGCACTTCTCGGTGAGACAGCGCGTCCCTTTGAGGAACAGCTTTGTCCCCTCGCGACGGCACAGCTTGCACGCGGGCCCGGTGTAGCGTGCCATGACTCAGACCCGCCGCTTCTTGGGCGGCCGACACCCGTTGTGGGGAATCGGCGTCACGTCGCGGATCGAGCGGATCTGCAGGCCCGCGGTCGCGAGGGCCTGGATCGCCGACTCGCGGCCCGACCCGGGGCCCTGCACGCGCACGTGTACGCGCCGCACGCCCAGGTTCAGCGCTTCGCGGGCCGCCTGCTCCGCCGCGACAGTGGCGGCGAACGGCGTGGACTTCTTGGAGCCCTGAAACCCGGCCTTGCCCGAGGACCCCCAGGTGAGGGCATTCCCCTGCATGTCGGTGATGGTGATGAGCGTGTTGTTGAACGTCGCCGTGATGTGGGCGATCCCTTCGGCCTCGACCACCTTCTTGGCGCGCTTCGCGCCCGCCGCCTTTGCCTGTGCCATTTACTTTTTCAGGAGGGGCTTCTTCTTGCCCGCAATCGCGCGCCGCGGCCCCTTCTTGGTACGCGCGTTGGTGTGCGTGCGCTGCCCGCGCACCGGCAGCCCCTTGCGATGCCGCGCGCCGCGGTACGTCCCGATGTCCATCAGCCGCTTGATGTTCATCGCGACCTCCGTGCGCAGCGCCCCCTCGACCTTGTAGTCTCGCTCGATCACCTGCCGCAGCCGCGCGACCTCCGCGTCGCGCAGATCACGGACGCGTGCATCCGCATTGATCCCGGTCTCCGCGAGAATCACCTGCGCGTTTCTCGGGCCGATGCCGAAGATGTACGGGAGAGCGTACAGGATTTTCTTGTCACGTGGCAGGTCGACGCCTGCAATCCGTGCCATGTCGTCCTATCCCTGCCGCTGCTTGTGTTTGGGACTGCGCTTGCAGATGACGCGGATAACCCCCCGCCGCTTGATCACCTTACAATGCTCGCAGATCGGTTTGACGCTGGTCCGAACCTTCAAACGCACGCTCCAGAGAAAAAATCCAATTAAGTCTCGAACTATAGACGGGCTCGTAACTTCACGCAAGGGGCGGGATTAGGGCGCACTCCGCAACTCGGCCAACAGCCACTCGGGGCCGGGCTTTTGAAAGCCCAGGAAGATCGTCTCGCGTCGTTCGTCGCTCGTGCCCGCGACGACGTAGCGCCGGTCCAGCTCCGCGTAGCCGCGTCCCGGCTCGACCTCCCGGACGGCGCTGACCCGCAAGCCCCGCTCGACACCGGCGCGCAGGTGGCGGCGCAACAGCTCCATGGCCTGCGCCCGGTCGACCGCCGCCGAGGGGTCCGCTCCGGGAATCTGGAGAACCACACTAGAGCTTTGCCCCACAACCGCTTGCACGTTGTGCGCGAGCCAGGCCTGACGCACGCGCTCGGCCGCCTCGCCGAGCGAGCCCTGCGCCAGCCCCCTGCCCGCGAACACCGAGCTCATCACCAGCGCGACCGCTATGCGCTGCCGCATCGGAGGCTCTCCACCAATCGCTGGTACACCCCACGAGGGTCCGCGGCCCGGGTGATCGGACGACCGACCACGAGGTGCGTCGCCCCGCCGCGCACGGCGTCGGCAGCGGCGATCGTGCGGGCCTGATCGTCGGCCGCGTCGCCGGGCGCTCGAACCCCCGGCACCACGATCCAGGGCTCCGGCCCGAGCGCTGCCCGCAACAGGGCCAGCTCGTGGCCCGACGCGACCACCCCCCGGAGCCCCGCGGCCACCGCCAACCGGCCCAGTCGCTCGGCCTCGAACCCCAGGTCGGGCACGCCCCGCCCCACCACCCGCTCGAAGTCGCCCGCCGAATGTGAGGTGAGGACCGTGACGCCGACGAGCGCGACCGCGCCCGCGGCCTGCGCGGCGGCGGCCAGCACCGCTGGTCCGCCCATGGTGTGGACGGTGGCCATCGCGACCCCTTGAGCCCGCGCTGCCTCGACCGCCCCCGCCACCACGCTGGGAATGTCGTGCCACTTGAGATCGAGGAACACGCGCACGCCGCGCGCGGTGAACTCGCGCACCAGCGCCGGCCCTTCGCGCACGTGCAGGATGGGGCCGATCTTGACCCAACGCAGATCGGGAAGCCGCGCCGCGAGGTCCAGCGCCTCGCGACCGCTCGGCAGGTCGAACGCCACGATGAGCTCAGCCACGCTCGAGCTCCCGGGCCACGCGCTCCGGAACACGGGGATCGGCGAGCGCCGCCGTGCCGATCGCGACGAGCGACGCACCCGCCGCGAGATACTGACGCGCGTCGTGCGCGGTGCGGATCCCGCCGACGCCGATCACCGGTATGGAGACCGCCCCGCGGACCTTGCGTGTCGCCAGCACACCGACCGCGAGCAGCGCCGGGCCGCTCACGCCCCCGCCGCTCGTCCCGTTCCCGAGTCGCCCGTCGAGCGTGCCGGGAATCGTGTTCACCAGAGTGACGGCGTCCGCCCCCTCCTGCTCCGCCACCTGCGCCATCCCCGCGATGTCGGGGAGCACCGGCGAAAGCTTCACCGTCATGGGGCGGGTGGAGACTGCGCGGCAGCGGCGCACCAGCTGGCGCAGGCTCTCCGGCGTCGCGCCGAACTCGAGCCCGCCGGCGCTGGTGTTGGGGCAGGACGCATTGATCTCGAATGCGGTGATCACCGGGAGATCGGTGAGTCCCGCGATTACCCGCGCATAGTCGTCGATGCTCGCGCCGGCGACGTTCACCAGCACTCGAGCGCGCCGCACCCGCGCCGCGAGCCAGGAAAGCTCGCGCTCCCGCACGGCACCGAGACCCGGGTTCGCGAGTCCCACGGCGTTCAGCATGCCGCCTGGGAACTCGGCGACTCGAGGCGCCGGGTGCCCCCGCCGCGGCTCCGGCGTGACCGCCTTGGTGACGATCCCACCCAGGGCTTCGAGATCGATCACACCGGACACCTCGTGCCCGAACCCGGCGGTGCCGGAAGCGAGGAGGACGGGGTTTTGGAAGGAGGTGCCGAACAACCGGATGGGGGCGGGGGGAGACGTCACCGGCCCCTCGCCGGCGCGGCGATCGCGAGCTTGCGCTCGAACTCGAGCAGGTAGGCGACGATGCCGTCGGCAATCGCGCTCGCGATCTTGTGCTGGCCCAGACTCGAGGCGAGAAACGCGCCGTCGGTGCGATTCGTGGCGAACCCGGTCTCGACGAGAATGGCGGGTCGCCGCGCGGTGGTGAGGACTGTGAAGCCCGCCTGCTGCACGCCGCGATCGCCGCCGGGATGGACCCGGGCCGCGGAGTCCTGGACCAGCCGGGCGAGCAGCGCCGACTCGCGCAGGTATTCGTTCAGCTGCAGGTCGCGCAGGATGAACCCCAGGGGCCCCGTCGCGGCGCCCGATGTGCCGCTCTCGAAGCGGATCGCCTCATTTTCCATTTGCGCCACGCGCTGCTGGTCTTCCGTCTTCGCATCCGAGAGAAAGTAGGTCTCCACTCCGCTCACCCGGTCGGCGCGCCCCCCATCGGGCATCGCGTTCACATGGATGCTCACGAACAAATCGCACGCCGCCTTGCAGAGCGCCCCGCGATCCGCCAGATCGATGAGGGTGTCGGTCGATCGCGTCAGCGAGACGGCGATGGCTCGACGCACCAGCTCCGCCCGTAACAGCCGTCCGATGGCCAGCGTGATGTCCTTCTCCACGAGGTGACCCGGGAAATAGCGACCGGGGTTCCCGGGATCGACACCGCCGTGGCCGGGATCGATGACGATGGCGTGGCGGTGGCGCAGCCCCGTGATCGGGTTCGGGGCGGAGCTGGGAGCGGCGGTGGAAGCAGGGGGGGAAGCGGCAATCGGTAGCTCGACCAGACGGCCCGTGCCCCCTCCGGACCCCGGGTCCCAGCGGTAGCGGCCCCCCAGCGCCCGCGGCACGCAGTCGGCGAGCCATTGGAGGGGCAGGAACACGCTGTCGCGCGCCACGTACGGCTCGCCCACGAGGCCGTACACGACGCCGCCGGCGCGCACGAATGCCGCACCCAGCTGGAACACAAACACGGCGCCGGAGAGACCCACCGTCACCCGGGAGCCATCCAGGACCGCCGTGAGGCCGAGCGGCGGTCCGAGTCGAAGGGCCGCGACGGCTGCCGTCCCGCGCTCCGTCGTCACCGGCACGCTCGTCTCACCGCGGGGCGTCGCGATCACCACGACCTGCGGCGGCAGGGGAGGCGCGACGGTCGCGAGCAGGGCCCACACCAGCACGCTCATGTCCGTTTCCCCTTTACGCCGCGCGCGAGCTCCCGCTCCGCCACACGCCGCCTCAGCTCTTCGCGCTTATCGTGCTGCTTCTTCGCCTTGGCGAGCGCGATCGCCACCTTGGCAAGGCCGTCCTTGAAGTAGAGCTCGAGCGGCACGATGGTGAGTCCTTTACGGCTCGTGCCGCCGACGAGCTTCCGGATTTCCTGCCCGTGGAGCAGCAGCTTGCGGGAGCGTGCGGGCGGCGGGTTGTTGTAGCTGCCCGGCAGATAGGCGGAGATCGAGAGTCCCTCGAGCCACACTTCGCCGTTGCGCACGTGCGCGTACGCTTCGCCCAGACTCGCTCTCCCCGCGCGCAGCGACTTGACTTCCGTTCCCGTGAGCACGAGGCCGGCCTCCCACGTCTCCAGGAGATGGTAGTCATGTCGCGCCCGCGGGTTGCGGGCTATGGAGACTTTGTCCACCGGGCCAGCGCAAGATAGAAATCGGGGTGGAAGCGGTCAAGCCAAGAGTTGACTTGAGGTTATACCGCCGTCTATATTCGCCGTTCCGCGAACGGGCCGAAGTGGTGGAACTGGTAGACGCGCTGGCTTCAGGAGCCAGTGGGCGCAAGCCCGTGGGGGTTCGAGTCCCCCCTTCGGCATGCGCAGGGAGGTTGTGAAGGTCGGTGGAGGTTGGTGGAGGTTTTGGAGGTTACCTCCACCATCTTCCACCATCCTCCACAACCCTGGACCAACCTGCAGTCGGCTCAGTATCTCGGCAGACTCGGGTCCACGTTCACCGCCCACGCGTCGATCCCGCCCCGGAGACTCCGCACTTTCGAAAAGCCTGCGGCCTTGAGGATCTCGAGCGCCTTGAGTGAGCGCGCTCCGTGGTGGCAGTGCGTCACGATCTCGCGGTGCCCGTCCAGCTCTCCCAGCCGATCCGGCAGCTCCCCCAGGGGTATCAGCACCGCGCCGTCGATGTGCGCGATCTCGTGCTCGTGCGGCTCCCGCACGTCGATCACCACCAGCTCCGGGTTCCGCTGCCATTCATCCCGGAGCTCCTCCGCGGTGATCTCTGCCCCGTCGTACGCCGGTTCGGCGCCGATGCCGCAGAACGCCTGGTAGTCGATCAGCTCGGTCACCGTGGGGTGCGCCCCGCAGACCGGGCAGTCGGGGTCCTTTTCCAGCTTGAGCTCGCGGAACTGCAACTTGAGCGCGTCGAACAGGACCAGGCGTCCGATGAGGGGCTGACCCGCGCCGAGGATGAGCTTGATCGTCTCCATCGCCTGGATCGAGCCGATGATCCCGGGGAGGACGCCGAGCACACCACCTTCAGCGCACGACGGGACGAGTCCCGGAGGCGGCGGCTCGGAGTAGAGGCAGCGGTAGCACGGCCCCTGGCGGGCGTAGAACACCGACGCCTGGCCCTCGAACCGGAAGATCGAGCCGTAGACGTTGGGCTTGTCGAGCAGCACGCATGCGTCGTTGACGAGGTAGCGGGTCGGGAAGTTGTCCGTGCCGTCCGCCACGATGTCGAACTCGCGGATGATGTCCAGCGCGTTCTCCGACGTGAGCCGCGTCTCGAACGTCTCCACCCGAACATTGGGGTTCAGGTCGTGGATCCGCGCGGTCGCGGACTCAAGCTTCGACACACCGACCGTGGACGTGCCGTGGAGGATCTGACGCTGCAGGTTGGTCTTGTCGACCACGTCGAAGTCCACGAGCCCGAGCGTCCCCACCCCCGCGGCCGCGAGGTAGAGCGCGGCGGGCGACCCGAGCCCGCCCGCGCCGACGAGCAGCACGCGTGCCGCCTTGAGTTTCTGCTGTCCCTCGACGCCCACATCGGGAAGGATGAGGTGGCGCGAGTAGCGCAGGATCTCTTCGTGCGACAGCTTGGGCAGCACGTCCGCCACCGCCGTTCCCCCGGCAATGCTCGGGATAATGGAGACCGTATCGCCCGACTGTACCGGCGTCTCGCGCTGGGCGAGCTGCCGGATGTCCCGGTCGTTCACGTAGACGTTCACAAAGCTGCGCAGCCGGCCGTCGGTAGCAAAGAGATGCGGCTTCAGGGCGGCGTGCTCGCCCGTGAGCCGGTCGAGCAGCTCCCCCACACTGCCCCCCTCCAGCTCGAGTGTGTCACGCCCGCCCACGAACGGGCGGAGCGGCGTTGGGATCAGAACCGTCACTGCCATACGACCTTCCGTTCCTCGCTGGTGATAGGCTCCTCATCGAAGGTCCCGCGGTCATGGGCCAGGACCCAGCTCTTGAGCTCGCCGGCCCGGCCGTGCCCCACGCCGACGATGACGTACGACAGCCAGGGCCAGGCGTGCTCGCGGTCGAATGCGGACGGTGCGGGCGGGTGGTCGGGGTGCGAATGGTACACCCCGATGACGTCGAGTCCGTCGCGCTCCAGCTTCTCCTGAGCGCGCCGGAACGACTCGGGATCGATGAGATAGCGGTTGCGCGCCGAGTCGGTCCGTTGGTTCATGAGCGGCACGAGCTGAACGGCGACCTTGCGATCACCCTCGAGCGCGCCGCCGATCAGGCCGCAGGCTTCGGCCGGGTAGTCCGCCTCGCCGTGCCGGCGGATCGCCGCCACATGCCGCGGGTCGAGTACGAGCGTCATCGACGCTCCCCCGCGAGCCGCCCTTGCTCGCTCAAGTACCGGTCCCCCGAATCCGGGGCGATGACGACCACCACGGCGTCGGACCGGTGGACGGCCGGACCGGCGGACAGCAGCCGCTCCGCCGCCACGATCGCGGCTCCGGATGACCACCCCACGAACAATCCCGCCTGCTTCGCCAATCGTCGCACCGCGTCCTCCGCATCCTCCGTGGTCACGAATTCCGTCCGCGTCGGAAGCGCCGGATCGTAGATGCCCGGCACGATCGCGGTCGCGAGGTGCTTCAACCCCTCCAACCCGTGGAACGGTCCGTCGGGTTGCACCGCGACGAGCTCGACGCCAGCACTCAATTCCTTCAAACGCCGCCCGGTTCCCATCAGCGTACCGGTCGTGCCGAGCCCCGCGACCAGGTGCGTGATCCGGCCGGCCGTCTGCCGCCAGATCTCCTCCGCGGTGGTGACGTAGTGGGCCCGCGCGTTCGCCGGGTGGTTGTACTGATCGGCGTACCAGTATCGGTGAGGCCACGTCGCCGCGAGCTCGTGGGCCGCACGGATCGCGCCGTCCGAGCCGTCGAGCGGGTCGGTAAAGATCACTTCCGCGCCGTACGTCGCGAGCAGCGCCTTGCGCTCCGCGCTCGCGTTCGCCGGCACGCACACCGTGACCTCGATGCCCGCGGCGGCGCCCAGCATCGCGTAGGCGATCGCCGTATTGCCGCTCGAGGAATCGAGCAGCCGCTTTGCGGGGAGCTCACCGCGCGCGACGCCGTCCCGCAGGATGTAGAGCGCTGCCCGGTCCTTCACCGACCCGCCGGGGTTGAGCCACTCGGCCTTGAGAAAGACCGACGGTAGAGGACGGTCGAAGACGGTAGAAGACGGTAGAGGGATGAGCGGCGTGTTGCCGACCAGCCCCCACAGCGCGGGCTCGACGCTCCCCGCCTCTACCGTCCTCTGCCGTCCTCTACCGCCCTCTACCGTCGTCTTCATTCCGCTCCCTTCGCGATCGGCGCCCCGACCAGGTTGCCCCATTCCGTCCACGAGCCGTCGTAGTTGCGCACCTTTTTCACGCCCAGCAGATACTTGAGCGCGAACCAGGTGTGGCTCGACCGTTCGCCGATGCGGCAGTAGGCGATGACCTCGTCCTTGCCGTCGATCACCTTGGCGCCCTTGTAGAGCTGCTGCAGCTCCTCGAACGGCTTGAATGTGCCGTCGGTCGCGACCGCCTTGCTCCACGGAACGTTCTTGGCGCCGGGGATATGCCCCGCACGCTGCGCGGTCTCGGTCATCCCCGGCGGTGCAATGATCTCGCCGACGAATTCGGGGGTGGACCGCACGTCCACCAAAGCGGTCTTCTTGGCCTTGAGCGCCTTCTCGACCTCCGGACGCCTGGCGCGGATCGCGGCGTTCGCTTTCTTAGGCACCGGATACGTCGTGGCCCGCACGCTCGAGCGCTCGGTCACCAGGTGACGCCCTTCCGCCACCCATTTCGCGCGGCCGCCGTTCATCAGCTTCGCATTGGTGTGCCCATACAGCTGGAGCAACCAGAAAGCGAACGCGGCAAACCAGTTGTTGTTGTCGCCATACAGGACGACCGTGGTCTTCGGCGTGACACCAGCGTCCGACAGGAGCTTCGCGAACGCCTTCTTGTCCGGGATGTCGCGCTGCACCGGATCGTTCAACTGCGACTGCCAGTTCCAGCCGACCGCGCCCGCGATGTGCCCGGAGTCGTAGGCCGTCGTGTCCACGTCGACTTCGATCAGGCGGATGCTTGGGTCAGTAAGGTGCCCCGCCACCCACTCGGTGGAAACGAGCACCTCGGGATGCGCGTACGCCACGCGTGCCTCCAATCAGGTTAAACCCGACAGCGCAAGTCGGGTTTCAGTCCAAAAAAAACAGTTGGGATGGCGGGTCTAGTTCCCGGCCAGCGCCCCGGCGATGTGATACAGCTCAGGCTCATCGTGCGTGAGGTCCGCGAGCGAGATGCCGGCCAACAGATCGTTGATCCGTTGCTCCAGCATTCGCCAGACGGGCCGGATGCTGCACGCAGCCTCCGGACTACATCGCTGAGGGTCGACGGGATGGAGATCGCAGTTCACTTCGAAGGTGACGTGCTCCGAGGCTTCGATCACGTCTTTGACGGTGATGACCTGGGGCTCACGGGCAAGGTGGTAACCGCCCTTGGCGCCACGGACCGAATCCACCAGACCGGCACGCCGTAGGCGCAAGAGAATCTGCTCCACGTAATCGTGGGGCAGCCGCTCCTGCTCGGCGAGCTCGCGCGCCGCGACCGGCCCCTGCCCCGCCCGCTTCGCGAGGTTCACGGAGACGATCAACCCGTATTCGGCCCAGGTGGTGACGCGCATAGAAACAATATACGGCGGTAGCCCCGCACAACCCAACCCCGCCCCGCCCAACCCTGCCCCCAGGCGGTAGAGGACGGTAGAGGACGGTAGAGGTCGTAAGCGCCTCGTCTACCGTCCTCTACCGCCTACTACCGTCTTCTACCGCCGCCCGATTCTCGGGCTCACCGAGACCCCCACCTGCACGCCGAACACGTTTTCCCCGGAGTTGCGCTGCAGCCACAGCAGGCGCGAGTTCAGGTTCCACATGAGCCGGCCGCCGTACAGATCGACCCCTAGTCCGCCATGCGCCCCCTGGGCGATGCCCCGGTCTGGGCCTTGGGAATAGACACCTGCGAGGAGGAGGCCGAACTGCCCGTACACCCGCCCCCATACCGGACGCACAGAGGCCTCATAGCCCGGGGCGAAGAGTACGGCGCTCTCGTTGCAGCCCGTCGCGGGACAGGCACCGGTGATCCGCAGGGGGGCCAAGTCGATCTGGACGGCGACGGTGCCCGCCTTCTTGGTGTCGCGCCGGAATCGCGCCCCGACGAACGGAGCGCGCCCGTGCAGCGAGCCGGAGATTGGAATCAGAAAGCTCGCCGCCGGACCGACGGTACCGTCGAGGAATTCCCCCTTGCGCACACCGCCGAACGCAACGGACGCGCTCGCCACGGCCTCGAGGGCCTGGATCTGACTCCCCGGGACCTCGAGGAAGCGCCCCGCGAGGGTGGCGACGACCGCGCGTCCGGCATTCACGCGCATGCCGAGTCCGAAGGCGAGCGCGAGCTGGCTGGTCGCCGATGTGTTGGCGTTGCAGGAGATGAAGAGGAGGCAGAGCGAGTCGACCTCTGTGACCCGCGCCAGGCCGAGGGCCGTCAGCGCGAAGGGTGTGACGACACCTCGGGTACCGACCGGATAGTAGTAGGAGTCGAGCGCATACAGGCTCAGGCGCCGGAGGCCTTTATCGGTCGATAGATCGTTGTAGCGGGCGATCGTGAGACCCGTCTCACCCTCGTCGCTGGTAATCAGAGCGACGGACCCGCCGAACGACGAGAAACTGTGGCTCGCTCCGGAACGATCCTCCAAGGTGATCGACGAGTAGGTCGGACCAATGCGCGCCCGTCGTTGTGCGTGTGCCGAGGAAGCGCCCAACACCGCTAGCGCCGCGGCAACCAGACATGTCGTACGCATGCGCAACGGATAACGACGGCGGGGGGTCGGATTCGGTGACTCGAATCACGACCCCCTGTGTGACGGCGCTTACTTGACGAGCAATCCGATGATGAGGCCCGCGATGTTGAGGCGGACGAGCCACGACCAGAATGTCGCTTTGAGCAACGGTCGAACTTTGTCATACCACACGCCGCTGCCGACGGTGGACAACGCGATGGTGCACAACCAGAGGAGCGTCGCGAACTCCATTCCCGCCAGCGGGCCGCCCCCCTGCACCCACAGCCCGCCTTTGAGCCGTTGGTAGGAGCACGCGAGCAGCAACCCGAAGACGAGCGCCAACGCTGCCGCCTTGATCATCGCAGGGCCCATGAAGGTCTTCCTCTGTTCCGGCGACATCGGTGTCGAGAACGCGTCCATCCCCTTTGTGAAGACCTTCCCCCACATCACGAAGTCTGCGAAGAAGGCGCCGACGCCTGCGATCAGCCCCGCGACGATCCAGTTCATTGGTGCTCCTCCGGCGAAAGAGTGTGCACTCCAGACGGCCGTCCTCGGCTACTTGCGCTCCCCGGGCACCCCCAACTCCGTCATAGCCAGCAGATCGAGCACTGCTTCGAGGTCCTTCCCCTTCAGGACGCCCTTCTCCATCACGAGCTGCCGCACCGTCACGTTCTTCGCCACCGCTTCCTTGGCGAGCCTCGCCGCCTCGGCGTATCCAATCCTGGGCGCGAGGGCGGTGACGAGGGCAGGGCTACGCTCGAGCCAGTGCTCGCACTGGGCGCGGTCGGCTTCGATGCCCTCGATGCACCGCTCCGCCAACACGCGGGCCGCGTTCGTCAGAATGCGCATGGTGAACAGGAGGTTGTGCGCAATCACGGGCATCATGACATTGAGCTCGAGCTGTCCCGCCTCCGCCGCCGTTGCGATCGTGACGTCGTTCCCGAGCACCTGGTAGCACACCATGTTCACCATCTCGGCGATCGACGGGTTCACTTTCCCCGGCATGATGCTCGAGCCCGGCTGCACCGGGGGCAGGACGATTTCCGCGAGTCCGGTGCGCGGGCCCGAGGCAAGCAGGCGGAGATCGCTCGCGATCTTGCCGAGGTCCATGGCGTACGTGCGCAGTGCCCCCGAAAACGCCGCCGCGTCCCCCATGGACTGCATCAGCTGAACGCGGTCCTTCCCCTCCCGCAGCTCGATGCCGCTGATCGCGCGGAGGTGCTTCACCATCAGGGCCGGGTACGCGGGCTCGGCGTTCAGGCCCGTCCCGACGGCGGTGCCTCCGATGCCGAGGTCGCGTAGCGCGTCGGCCGCGTGGGCCACGCGGTCCGCCCCGCGCTCGATCGTGTGGCCGTAGGCGGCGAACTCCTGACCGAGCCGAATCGGCGTTGCGTCCTGCAGGTGCGTCCGCCCCG
>Ga0209268_1000775_pt1 | contig 15989 bp, 15 predicted proteins | sample GraSoiAngelo_143_FD_185900 | JGI IMG/M metagenome (GOLD analysis project Ga0209268, IMG submission 185900) | Grasslands soil microbial communities from the Angelo Coastal Reserve, California, USA - 14_1009_02_30cm (SPAdes) (version 2) | ecosystem: Environmental > Terrestrial > Soil > Grasslands ... | reverse complement strand
TTTCGCAGCCTCACGCACGCCAGGTACCAGTTCCACGATACCGAGCTGAGCGACATCGTGCAGTACGCCTGCCATGCGCTCGCCATCGACGAGCACCGCGCGCCGTTCGCGCCGACGCTGTGGACTCACAAGGCGAAAACCGGCCAGCAGGTCGAGCAGGTCTGGTTCTGCGGCGCGCACGGCGACATCGGCGGCGGCCACGCGGAGACCGGGCTCTCGGACATCGCCCTCGACTGGATGCTCGGGAAAGCGCGCAGCGCGGGGCTCGCGTTCGACGGCCAGGCCCTGGCGGCCTTCCCGCTGCACGGCAATCCGCTCGGCAAGCTGCACGACTCGAAGACCGGGCTTTACCGGCTGGCGGTCGGCATCGACCGGGCGATCGGCGGCGATCCCACGCAGGCGCTGCATCCCTCGGTTCGGCAGCGCTGGGAAGGCGATGCCTCGTATCGCCCCGCTTCGTTGCGCAACTACTTCAAGCGCTGATGATCAGATCGCGTGGCGTGCTGCGGTTCATCGCGCGCAGGCGCGACACGTAGCGCGTGAACGGCAGGCCGAGGCGCGACTCGAGCCGCTCGGCGCGCCGGCGCAGCGCGGACCATTCGAGGCGCGGCGGCGCCCCCTTCAGCGCGAACACCAGCAGGTTCGGGTCATAGAGCGCCGGCATCGCGAGCACCGCGCCGCCGAAAGCGCGCTCCAGGCGCTGCAGCGCCTGGTCGAATTGCGGGTCGTCGTCCATGAAGTTGACCACCATCACGCCCGGCTCCGCGAGAGCGAGGAAAGCGCCGTCGTAGAACTCGGCGCTGGCGAGCTGCGCGACGTGCTGCTCGTCCTGGAAGGCATCGATGATCAGCGCGTCGCAGCATTCCGGCGCGAGCGCCGCGGCGCCGTCGCCGATCTCGACCGCCAGGCGGGCGTCGTTCGCGGGCAGCGCGAAGTGCGCGCGCGCGGCCGCGACGATGCGCGCGTCGAGCTCGACCACGCGCAGCCGCGTGGCGCGCAGCCGGCGGTGAAAGAACTTGGCGAGCGACCCGCCGCCCAGGCCGATCATGAGCGCCTGCCTCGGCTGCGGGTGAAACAGGAGAAATGCCATCATGCAGCGCGTGTAGTCGAGCGCGAGGGCTTCGGGCTCGGCGATGCGCATCGCGCTCTGGATCGCCTCGCCGCCGACGTGCAGCGTGCGCACGCCGCGCGCGTCGCTGACCGCGATGGCCGGTCCGTGGCTGGTGAGAAAAATGCCCTACCTCCTGCTTTGGCGCCTCGATAAGCTGCAGTATGGCGCTTTACATGGTCAAGTACGACCTGAAAAGGCCGCTGCAGGACTATCCCAGGCTCTATGCATCGATCAAGGCGTGCGGGATGGCCTGGCACGCGATGAACAACATGTGGTTCGTCATCTCCTCGGAAATGAGCGCCTACAAAATTGCCGACCGCGTCCGGCTGTCGGTCGACGCGGACGACAAGGTCTTCGTCAGCCGCCTTTCCTCCGATTCGGCGTGGTGCGGGCTGGAAGAAAAGGGCAGCGACTGGCTCAAGAAGCACATGTAGAGACATCTCAAAGCGAGGCCCCCCTGGCCGTAATGGGCCAAAGCGCCTCCACGACGCCCTGCCTCACGCAGACGTACCAGTCGTAGAGATTCACCGTGGGGTCGCAGTGGCCGGGCACCAGCAGGAGCTTCTCGCCGAGCGCGGGGGCAGCAACTCCCGGCGCGATGTCCACGCGTCCGTGCTCGTCCGACGCGGCTGCGTACACGAGCCCGGGCTTCTCCCAGACGCCCGGCATGCCCGAGTCGACGCTCGACGCCTTGAGGCCGGCGTCGACGATGGCGCGATCCGGCGCCGGCCGGCTCATTACCGTGGCGAGCACGAACAGCGAGTGCTCGAAGCGCGGCAGCGGCGCGGCCCATTCGTTGCGCGCGTAATCCGCGTCCATGAAGACGTAGGAGCCGGGCTGGATCTCGTTCCACGCGCCCGTTTCCACCTCGAACATGAAGCTGCCGCTGCCGGCGCCGGTGACGATGGGACAGGGAATTTTTGCTTTCTCAAGCAAGGCTTTTGTAAGCACCACCTGATCGCAGGCGGCCTGGATCGCCGCACGGCGCTCAGCCATGGACCGCAGGTGCTGGGCGCGGCCGTGATAGGCCTGCAGTCCCGCGAAGCGCAGCGTGCGCGAGCGCGCGATCTCCCGCGCCAGCGCCAGCGCCGGCTCGCCCGGCGCGACGCCGCAGCGGCGCATGCCGATATCGAGCTCTACGTACACGTCGAGCTTGGCCCCCGAAGCCTCGAGCTGACGAAGATTGTCTCGATTGTCGACGCATACCCCGAGCCGTGCGCGCGTCGAGAGCGCCCCGAGGCGCCCGAGCTTCGGCACGCCGACGACTTCGTTGGAGACCAGCACGTCCTCGATGCCGCCCTCGACCATCGCCTCGGCCTCGGAAACTTTCTGGCAGCACACCCCGATCGCGCCGGCGGCGACCTGGCGCCTCGCGATTTCGGGGCACTTGTGGGTCTTGGCGTGGGCGCGCACGCGAACGTCATGGCCGCGCAGGGAATCTCCCAGCGTTTTGAGATTCTTCTCAAAACTCTCCAGATCAACGAGCAAGGCCGGGGTGTCGATTTCCTCCAGCCGCATGCCCACCGAAGCCGGCGCCCGCATGGCTAGGCCGCCGCCTTTCCCGGGCGCCCCTGCAGCGCGAACCAGGCGATGGCGGCCGCCATCAGCGCCACCAGCGGCAGCGCGAACAGGTTGACGCGCTCCCAGCCGACGGTCGTCACCGTCATGCCCGAAGCGAGCGAGGAAACAGCCATCATGGCGAAGATCGCCTGGTCGTTGGCTCCCTGGGCCTTCGCGCGCTCCTCCGGGCGATAGGTCTGAGTGAGCAGCGTCGTGCCGCTGATATAGAGGAAGTTCCAGCCCACCCCGAGCAGCACCAGCGCCCACCAGAACTGCGCCACCGAGACGCCCGACAACGCGGTGCCGATCGACGCGAAGTTGAGCAGCACGCCGGCCAGCATCACCGGCGCGAGGCCGAGGCGCCGGATCAGGGAACCGGTGACGAAGGAAGGCGCGAACATGCCGACGACGTGGGCAGAGATGACGAACGCCGCGTCGGCATAGGGGTGGCCGCAGACGCCCATGGCGATCGGCGTCGAGGTCATGAGGAAGTTCATCACGCCGTAGCTGGTCGCCCCGCACAGGACCGCGACGATGAACCTGGGCTGCACCGCGATCTGCAGCAGCGGCCGGCCGGAGGACGACTGCTCGCCTGCCGCGGGCGGCGGGATGCGGATGAACCGCAGCAGCGCCACGGTGGCGAGCGCGAAAGCGGTCAGCGACAGGTAGCTGCCCATGAACCTGACATCGAACAGGTCGATCGTCCAGCGGCTGACGCCCGGCCCGAGGATGCCGCCGACCAGCCCGCCGGCGAGCACGAGCGAGATCGCCGTCGGCCGGAAATCGGCGCTCGCGGCGTCGGCCGCGGCAAAGCGGTAATACTGGCCGTAGGCGTTGAAGACGCCCCATATCAGCGTGCCGAAGCACAGCAGCCAGAAGCTCTGCAGCCACATCGCCCCGCCGCAGGCGAGCGCCCCGGCGATGCCCCAGTACACGCCCTGCGTCAGGCCGCGCTGCCGGCCGACGCGCTTCATGTGCAGCGAAGCCGGCATGGTGGCGATCGCGCCGCCCAGGATCCAGCAGGTGACCGGCAGCGTGGCGAGCGCCTTGACCGGCGTGAGCGCCAGCCCGGCGAGGCCGTTGATCGCCACCAGCGTGGTGTTGTTGGTGAACAGCATCGCCTGGCAGGCGGCGAGCAGCCCGACGTTGCGGCCTGTACTGGTCATTTATACAGTGGTGGATTAGAATGCGACGGACCCTAGTCTAAATGAAACACGAGACGACCTACCTGCGAGGCGCCCGCTCGTTCGTCGCCGGCCGCTTCGAGACGCTCGCGCGCGAGCCTTTCGACGACGGCTGGACGCCCGAGGAGAGGGACGCCGCCGAGCTGCAGACCAGCGTGACCGAGGAGCGCGCGCGCTCGATCATCTCGCGCAACGACTCCCCCGACATCGGCTTTTCGCAGTCGATCAACCCTTATAGGGGCTGCGAACATGGTTGCATCTACTGCGTCCACGGAGATACGCCTGTCCTGATGGCGGACTGCAGCGTGCGGCGGATTGCGGACATCCATCCAGGCGACCTGATCTACGGCACCGCACGCGAAGGCTGGTATCGGCGCTACGTGAAGTCGCGCGTGCTCGCTCACTGGAGCGTGATCAAGCCAGCGTACCGAATAGCGCTCGAAGACGGCACGGAGCTCATTGCCGGCCCGGATCACCGATTTCTTACCGAGCGCGGCTGGAAGTTCGTGACCGGCACGGAACAAGGCCAGGCGCGCCGGCCGCATCTCACGACCGGCAACAAGATGATGGGGGTGGGCGCCTTTGCCCACGCGCCGGTAAAGAACGAGGATTACCGGCTCGGCTACCTTTGTGGCGTAATTCGGGGCGATGGTCATCTCGCCTCGCATCGGTTCAGGCGCGGCAACGGCGCTATCGGCACGCTGCATCAATTCCGGCTGGCACTTTGCGACGTGGAAGCACTTCTGCGAGTGCAGGATTACCTGCGCGAATGGCGGATCGATACGCAGCATTTCGTATTTCAGCAAGCCGCCGCAGGTAGACGATTGCTCCACGCGATCCGCACGCAAAGAAAGCCGAGCGTCGACGAGATCCACGCGCTCATCGCCTGGCCCATGGTGGCCTCGCGCGAGTGGTCAGCCGGTTTTCTCGCCGGAATTTACGACGCCGAAGGAAGCTACAGCGAAGGCTGCCTGAGAATCAGCAATACAGATCACGAGATCATCGCGTGGATCGATCGATGTCTGAAGTCTTTCGATTTCCGCTTCGTGGTGGAGCACGTGCCCCGTGAAACCTCTAAGCCGATCGATGTGGTGCGCCTCACCGGCGGCTTGCGCGAGCACCTGCGATTCTTCCACAGCGTTGATCCCGCCATCGTCCGCAAGCGCGACATTGCCGGCCAAGCGGTGAAGAGCGATGCCCGCCTGGGTGTTGTCAGCATCGAGCCGCTCGGCAAAGCGATGCGGCTCTACGACATCACCACGGAAACCGAGGACTTCATCGCGAACGGCGTAGTGAGTCACAATTGTTACGCCCGACCGAGCCATGCCTACCTCGAGCTCTCGCCCGGCCTGGACTTCGAAACGAAGCTGTTCGCCAAGACCAACGCGGCCGAGCTGCTGCGCGCCGAGCTCTCGAAGCCGGGCTACGCGCCGAGCCCGATCGCCATCGGCGCGAACACCGACTGCTACCAGCCGATCGAGCGAAAATTCAGGATCACCCGGCAGATCGTCGAGATCCTCGCCGAATGCGAGCATCCGTTCACGCTGGTGACCAAGTCCGCCCTGGTCGAGCGCGACCTGGACCTGCTCGCGCCGATGGCGAAGAAGAACCTGGTGAAGGTCTTTGTCTCCATCGCCAGCCTCGACCGCACGCTCGCGCGCAAGCTGGAGCCGCGCGCCGCCAGCCCGCAGCGGCGAATGGACGTTCTCAGGAACCTCGCCCAGGCAGGCGTGCCGTGCGGCGTAATGGTCGCCGCTTTGATACCTGGGTTGAACGACAAGACCCTGGAGGAAGTGTTGGAGGCGGCTTCGGCGGCCGGGGCCGCCGAAGCCGCTTATGTCATCATGCGGCTGCCCAACGAGCTGAAAGAGCTGTTCAAGGAATGGCTGGCGGCGCATTACCCCGAGCGCGCCGGCCACGTCATCAGCATCGTGCGCCAGATGCGCGGCGGCCGCGACAACGACCCGCGCTTCGGCAGCCGCATGACCGGCACCGGAGCGTTCGCCGAGCTGATCGAGAAGCGCTTCGATATCGCCTGCCGCCGCTTCGGCCTCAACGGCCACGGCGCCGGGCGCAAGCCGCCGAGCCTCGACTGCAGCCGCTTCCGCCCGCCCTGCGCTGCAGGCCAGATGTCGCTCTTTTGATGAGGGCCGCGCTGCTGGCGATCGGCTGGGGATGGGCGGCGGCGATCGTCTGGCTTTCCCTCACCCCGGCGCCGCCGAAGCTCGACTTCGAGCACGGCGACAAGCTGGGCCATTTTCTTGCCTACGGCGCGCTGATGTTCCTGTTTTGCATGATTTACCAAAAGCGCAACGCCCGACTTCTCCACGCTGCGGTATTCGTGCTGATGGGCGTTGGACTGGAGTTCATCCAGGGATGGCTCGTCTACCGCACCTACGACCCGCTCGACATGCTCGCCAACACGATCGGCGTCGCGCTGGGCTGGGTGGCCGCGATGCTCATTAGAATCCTCCGCCATGGCTGACTCCATCTCCGAGCAGCTTGCCGACGCGGTGCAGAACGCGCGCAACGTTCCCCGGGAGATGGCCGAAAAACTCCTGATCGACGTTGCCGGGCTATGCGTCGCGGCACGCAGGACCGACTACGCGCGCGCCTCGCTTGCGGGATGGGAGGCTTCCGGCGGTTGCACCGCAATCGGACACTCACGTACGCTCGATGCGGCGGGCGCCGCCTTCGTCAACGGCACCGCGGCGCACGGCGAGGACTTCGACGACACTTTCGAGGGCGGGCCGGTGCACGCCGGCGCGGTAATCGTGCCTGCCGTTCTCGCCATTGCAGAAAGAAACAAGATCGAAGGAAGAGATGCCCTGCGCGGCATCGCGGTGGGCGCCGAGGTGATGTGCCGCGCGAGCCTCGTCGCGCCGAAGCTCATCCACAAGGCGGGCTTTCACCCCACCGCAGTGCTCGGCGCGATGGGCGCAGCCGCGGCTGCGGCGACAGCATTACGATTTTCGAAACATCAATTCGTCAACGCGCTCGGCATCGCCGGGTCGATGGCCGCCGGCATCATCGAGTATCTTGCCGAGGGCGCATGGACCAAGCGCATGCATCCCGGCTGGGCCGCGCAATCGGGCATCCGCGCGGCCGATCTGGCGCGCGCCGGCTTCGTCGGACCGCGCGCCGTGTTCGAGGGCACGCACGGCCTGTTTCACGGCTTCGCGCGCACCGCCGACGGCGACTGGGACAAGCTCGTCGGCGGCTTCGGCGAGCGCTGGGTGGCGAATTCGCTCGCCTTCAAGCCCTACGCCTGCGGCACGATGACGCAGCCCTATGTCGACTGCGCGCGCAGGCTGGCGCAGAAAGGCGTGCGCGCCGAGGAGGTCGTCGAAATGGTTTGCGAGGCCGCCGAAGGCACGGTGCACCGGCTATGGGAGCCGCTCGCCGACAAGCAGCGCCCGCCCAACGCCTACTTCGCCAAGTTCAGCCAGCCCTATTGCATCGCCGCCGGATTCGTCCTCGGCCACGCCGGGCTCGAGGCCTTCACCGAGGAGCGCGTGCGCGACGGGCGGCTGCGCTCGCTGGCGGCGAAAGTGCGCTACGAGATCGACCCCGACAATCCGTATCCGGACGAATTCACCGGTCACGTGCGCGCGCGGCTGAAGGACGGGCGCACGCTGGAGGAGCGCCAGGGACACCTGCGCGGCGGCCGGAACGAGCCGCTGTCGCGCGCCGACATCGAGGAGAAGTTCAGGCTGAACTGCGCCTACGGCGGCTGGAGCGCGGCGCAGGCGGAACGTTTTCTCGCTTTTGCGCGGCAGGCTTTCGACTCGCGAACCGATCTGTCGCCGTTCCGCTCGTGAGCGGGTCCGGCTAGTCGTCGAGCGAAATCCCGCGCTCGCGCGCGAGCGCGCTCCAGCGCGCGATGTCGGCCCGGATAAAGCTTGCGAACTGCTCGGGCGTCATCGGCATCGGATCGATCGCCTCCCCCGAAAGGCGTTGCCGCAGCGCCGGCGAGGCGAGCGCCTTGTTGATCTCGGCGTTGAGCCGCTGCGTGATCTCCTGCGGCAGCTTCGCCGGCCCGACGATGCCGTACCACTGCACGCCGTCGAAGCCCTGGAACCCCGATTCCTCGAAGGTGGGCACGCCGGGAATCAGCGGGTGGCGCTCGAAGCCAGTGACGGCGAGCGGTCTTATTTTGCCCGCGCGGATGTGCGGCAGCGCCGCAGCGAGTCCCGGCATCAGCACCTGGATCTGTCCGCCCAGCATGTCGGTAAGCGCCGGGCCGATGCCGCGGTAGTGCGCGTACACGGCATCGAAGCCCGCGGCGGCCCTGAACTGCTCCAGGGCGAGGTGGTTGAGCAAGCCGATCCCACCCGTCGCGTAGTTCAGCTTGCCGGCGTTGTGCCTCGCATAGTCGACGAAGCTCCTCAGATCGGCGGCCGGCACCGAGGGATGCACGACCAGGACGTTGCGGGTGCCGCCGACCATGGCGATGGCGGTGAAGTCCTGGATGGCGTCGTACGGCAGTTTGCGCACGGCGGGGTTGGTGCCGTGCGTGCCGACGTAGCCCACCATCAGCGTGTAGCCGTCCGGGGCAGCGCGCGCGACCGCCTGCGAGGCGATGGCGCCGCCGCCACCCGCGGAATTTTCGACGATGATGGACTGGTTCATCGCGCGGCCGAGCTGGTCCGCGACCGTGCGGCCGACCAGATCCAGGCCGCCGCCCGGCTGCGCGGGAACGACGATCTTCACCGGCTTGAACGGATAGGGCTGCGCGCTGCCGGGCGCCGGCAGGAGCGCGACCAGGACGCAGAGCCAGTTCGCAAATCGATTCACAGGTCGGCCCTTCGCGGGAAAAATTCTATCAGCGCGTCGAGGGTCGCGTCTGGTGCCTCCGCCATCAGCGAATGCCCGGAAGCGTCCAGCGTCACCGCCTTCGCCCCATTGATTTTCTCGATCAGCGGCTGCGCCGCCCTAGGCGGCGTCATGACGTCGCGCCGGCCCAGAATGAATAGCGCCGGACACTGCACTTTCGCGGCGCTCTCGAGCCCGCCGGCGTAATCGTTGCAGGCCTTGAGATCGTTGTAGAGCACGCCCGGGGCGAGCCGGCGCAGGCGCGCCAGCGTGTCGCCGTACATCCACATGCCCGGGTTCGGATTGCCGCCCAGCGGCACCTGCGGCGCATGGCCCCAGATGGTCTCCATGTCGAACGCGGCGTGCTGATTGTTCCTCGCCGCTTCGAGAAAGGCCGCCGACACCGGCATGGGGTATGCGGTGGCGATCAGCGCGATGCGCTCGGCAGCGTGGCGTGCCGCGTACTCGAGCGCGATCAGAGAGCCCATCGAATGGCCGACCACGCCTGGTTTTTGAATTTTGACGTGCTTGAGAACCTCGAGAACCCAATCCGCCATTGCCTCGATGCTCGGAATCGGTGGTCCTGCGGAACGGCCGTGGCCGGGAAGGTCGAGCGCCAGCACGTTCCAGCCGTGATAGCCGAAGTAGCGGCTCTGCAGCCCGAACCAGGAATGGTCGAGGCCGGCGCCGTGCAGGAAGACGAGCGCCGGCTTCTCGGGGTCGAGCTCGCGGGCGGCGGTATAGGCGAAGACCGGCTTGCCTTCGACCTTGAAATTCACTTCACGGCGGCCTTGAGGGCGCGCTCGAGGTCGGCGATCAGGTCCTGCGGATCCTCCAGGCCGATCGACAGGCGCACGGTGCCGGCGGTGATGCCGGCGCGCTTCAGGTCCGCTTCGCTCATCCGGTAGTGGGTGGTGGTCGCGGGATGGATCACCAGCGACTTTGCGTCGCCGACGTTGGCGAGGTGCGAGAACACGCGCAGCGCTTCGATGAAAGTTCTCCCGGCCGGGCGGCCGCCCTTCAACTCGAACGAGAACACCGCCCCGGCGCCTTTCGGCAGGAGCTTCCTGCAAAGCTCGTAGTCGGGATGCGAGGGCAGCTCGGGATAGATCACCTTTTCGACCGCTGGATGTTTTTCAAGAAACGCGACGATCCTTCGCGTGCTTTCGACATGCCGCGGCATGCGCAGGTGCAGCGTCTCGATGCCCTGGAGGATCTGGAACGCCGTCATCGGCGCCATGCAGGCGCCGAAGTCGCGCAGCCCCTCGCGCCGCGCCCGCAGCAGGAACGCGCGCGTCCCAGATTCCTCCTCGAAGTCCATGTCGTGGAAGCCCTGGTACGGGGCGCTCAGCGTGGCGAACTTGCCGGAGGCTTCCCAGTCGAAGCGGCCCGCATCGACCAGAACCCCCGCGATGGCGACTCCGTGGCCGCCGAGGAACTTGGTCGCCGAGTGGTACAGCAGGTCGGCGCCGAGCGCGAAGGGCTGCATCAGGTAAGGCGTGGTGAAGGTCGAGTCCACCAGCAGCGGCAGCTTCGCCTCGTGCGCGATCGCGGCGAGCGCCGGGATGTCGAGCACGTCCAGGCCCGGATTGCCGAGGGTCTCACCGAACACGAGCCTGGTGTTCGGCTGCAGCGCCCGGCGGAAATTCTCAGGATCTCTTGGAGAGACGAATGTGGTCCCGATCCCGAAGCGCCTGAGCGTGTAGGCGAGCAGGTTGTGCGAGCCGCCGTAGAGCGCCGTCGAGGCGACGATGTGGCTGCCCGCATCCATCAGCGTTGCGATCGCGAGGTGCAGCGCCGCCTGGCCGGAGGCCGTCGCTACCGCGCCGACGCCGCCTTCGAGCGCGGCGACGCGCTCCTCCAGAACGGCTACGGTCGGATTCGAGATGCGCGAATAGACGTGGCCCGCCCGCTCCATGTTGAAGAGCGACGCGGCGTGCTCGGTGTCGCGGAAGACGTACGCGGCGGTCTGGTAGATCGGCACCGCACGGCTGCCGGTCGCCGGGTCGGGCGACTGGCCGGCGTGCAGCGCGAGGGTGTCGAATCCGGGGTACTTGGGTCCGGCCAAGACCTTAGTGCAGGTTTTTTCTGCTCGGGCGGGTGTAGCTCTCGAAGGCGCGCTCGGGCTTCTTCTGCTGCGAGGCCTTTTCCTTCCAGTCGCGGTCGAACAGATCGTTCACCAGCGCGGTGACCTCGCCGACCTTGTCCTTGTCGAACTGCCGCGCGAGCACCGCCGCCACGTCCTCGACCATGCAGCGGCGCTGCGCCTCGTGGATCGCCTGCGCGGTCGGCCCGACGAACAGCAGCCTCGAATCCTGCTCGCCGTTGTCGTGATACATCGTGACGTCGACCTCGACCGCCTCGTAGCAGTAGGGCCCGAGGTTCTCGAGCGCGACATCGAGCGCCGGATGGAAGCTGCGGCCGATCTCGCCGGTCCAGCACACGGTGAGGATCAGCTCCTTCTCGTCGAACTTGATGCCCGGCTCGTCCGGCTCGAGGCTCTTCACGTCGCCCAGGCCGTCGGCGTCGAGATACTCGAGCAAAGGCGCGAACGCCTGCTCGATCTGGCGCCGCGAGACGCCTTCGAGGATGGGAATGTCGGCGTGGACGTGGACTTCATGCCGCATGGCGAACACCTCGGAAGGGAACGGGCAATTCTACCCCTAAAATCAAGGATTCCATGCTCCCAAATTATTCAGGCGGCAGCCTCGTCAATCTGGTCGCCTCGATTGTCCAGGCCCGCGGCGGAGAGCCGCGTCATCCGGTCCTCGCCGCGCTGCCCGCTGCGGAACTTTCCGAGGCGGAAAACATCGTCCTCGTCATCATCGACGGCCTCGGCGACCGCTACCTCGCGCGGTGCGGCGCAGGTGGCGAGCTCGCCCGGCGCAGGCGCGCGTCGATCACGTCGGTGTTTCCGTCGACCACCGCATCGGCGATCACCACCTCGTACACCGGCCGCACTCCGCTCGAGCACGGGCTCACCGGCTGGTTCACCTACTTTGGCGCAGCCGGCTGCGTCGCTTCGCCGCCATCCATTTTCCAATCAATACCTGTGCGCTCGATCGTCGTCACGGCCAAGCAAATCGTCGAGTCGGACTACAACCTGCGGCATTGCGCCGGCGCCGAGCGGCGCGCCTATGAGACTCTGCAAGAGTTCGTCGTTCAAGTTGAATCTGCCGTCAAGTCCGGTCCGGAAAGAAAGTTCATCTATGCCTACTGGCCGCATTACGACGTGATCTCTCACCGACACGGAGCGGAAAGCCGCGAAGCTGCCGAACAGTTCGAGAAATTCGACCGTGCCTTCGGCAGCTTGATCAGCCGATTATCGGGAACGCAGTCGCGAATCGTCGCGACCGCCGATCACGGCTTCATCGACGTCGCCCCGGAAGAATCGCTCGAGCTGCCCGCCGAGCTTGCGGCGATGCTCAGGTTTCCTCTGTGCGGAGAGAGGCGCGTTGCCTACTGCTACGTGCATTCCCCGGCGCAGTTCATGGATCGGGCAAGACAGTGGCTGGGGGACCGCGCCGACGTGCGGCCGAGCCGCGAGCTGCTGCGCGAAGGCTGGTTCGGTCCCGGCACGCCGCATCCGCGCATCGACGAGCGCGTAGGCGACGTGGCGCTCGTCATGCGCGGCCGCTATGCCGTCAAGGACTGGACGCCGGGGGAGCCGCGGCACCTGCACATCGGCAACCACGGCGGCACGAGCGAAGACGAGATGATGATCCCATTGATAGTGGAGACGACATGAAAGCGACGGTCAACGGCATCAGCACCTACTACGAGATCCACGGCAGGGAAGGCGCACCCTGGCTCACCTTCAGCCACTCGCTCGCCTGCAGCGTGCGCATGTGGGACGGCCAGATCGCGGCGTTCAAGGACCGCTACCGCATCCTGGTCTACGACACGCGCGGCCACGGCGAGAGCATGGCCCCGGGCGGCGCCTACACCCTAGAGCTGCTGGCGGAGGATTTGTTCGAATTATTGAAAAAGCTTCAGATCGCGCGCACGCATTTCGTCGGCCTGTCCATGGGCGGCATGATCGGCCAGACCGTCGCGCTCAAGGAGCGCGCGCTGTTCGAGCGCCTGGTGCTCGCCGACACCGGCCACGCGCAGACGCCCGAAACCATCGCGCAATGGCAGGAGCGCATCCGCACCGCCGAGACGAAGGGCATGCAGCCGCTCGTGCAGCCGACCATCGAGCGCTGGTTCACCGCGCCTTTCCGTAATAGCGAACCTGCCCGCAAGATTGCAGCGATTATTGAAAAAACCCCTGTTGCTGGCTACGTCGGCTGCTGCCACGCGATCTCGAAGCTCAACACCACCGCGCGACTGAAGGAGATCAAGGGCCCGGTGCTGGCGATCACCGGCGAGCAGGACGCGGCGGCGCCCGGCACGCGCTACATCGGCGAGCACGTTCCCGGGGCGAAGCTGGTGGTCATTCCGCAGGCGGCGCACATCGCCAACATCGAGCAGCCCGAGGCCTTCAATCGCGCTCTTCGGGAGTTCCTTTCATCCCCTGCCAGCGCGCGAGCTTAGCGGAGTGGATGCCGAAGAGATCGAGCACGCGTGCGACCGTGTGCGCGACCAGGTCGTCGATCGATTCTGGCAGCGCATAGAAGGCGGGCACGGGCGGGAAGATGATCCCGCCCATCTCGGTGACCGTCGCCATGTTGCGCAGGTGCGCGAGGTTGAGCGGCGTCTCGCGCGGCAGCAGCACCAGGCGCCGGCGCTCCTTCAGCACCACGTCCGCGGCGCGCGAGACCAGGTCGTCGGCGTGCGCGTGCGCCACCGCGGCCAGCGTCTTCATCGAGCACGGCGCGATCACCATGCCTTCGGTGAGGAACGAGCCGCTGGCGATGGTCGCGGCGATGTCCTTCGGATGATAGGCCGCGTCGGCGAGGTGCTCGAGGTCCTTGCGCTTCATCTTGAGCTCGTGCCAGAGGTTGAGCGCGCCGGCCTCCGACAGCACCGCGTGGCTTTCCCAGCCGGTAGCGCCTTTCAGCGCCTCCAGCATGCGCACGCCGTACACGGCGCCGGTGGCGCCGGTGATGCCCACGATGAGGCGTTTTTTCATGGCCGCTAGCGTACATGCGAACACCATGCTTGTGGTGTTCTGCCCATTCGCTGCGGGTTACTACCTTTCGTACTTCTACCGCTACGTCAACGCGGTCATCGCCAAGGACCTGGTGCAGGACTTTGGGCTGGCGCCCGGCGATCTCGGTCTTCTCACGAGCGCGTACTTTCTCGCCTTTGCCGCTTTCCAGCTGCCGCTCGGCGTGCTGCTCGATCGCTTCGGCCCGCGGCGCTGCACCGCTGCGCTGATGTGCGTCGCCGCGGCGGGCGCGCTCACCTTCGGCCTGGCGCAGGACCTCGCGATGCTCTCTGCCGGACGCGCGCTGATCGGGCTGGGCGTCTCGGCCGGGCTGATGGGCTCGATCAAGGCGTTCACGCTGTGGTTTCCGCGCGAGCGGCTGACTGCGCTCTCGGGCTGGATGATCGCCGTCGGCAGCGTCGGCGCGCTCTCTGCCACCGCGCCGGTGCAGGCGCTGCTCGGATCCTTCGGATGGCGCACGCTGTTTGTCGTGCTCGCTCTCCTGAGCCTCGCCGCCGCGTTGCTCATCTTTTTCGTTGTTCCGGAGCGAGAGCTTCCCGGACGCGGCGAGAGTCGGAGCGAGCAAGTGGCCATGATCGGAAAGATCTTCGCGCGCCTGGATTTCTGGCGGCTTGCCGCGCCGCTCGTCCTCTCGCAGGCGAGCTTCCAGGCGCTGCAGGGCTTGTGGTTCGCGCCCTGGCTCGCCGATGTGCACGGCCTGACGCGCGCCGCGGCGGCGGATTACCTCTTTGCCTCAGCGTTCGCTTACCTCGTCGCTTCGGTGCTGCTCGGCGAGCTGACCGCGATGCTCGCCAAGCGCGGCGTATCGCAGCTTCGCTTCTACCAGGCGGGGATGCTGCTCTGCGCGGCAAGCTTCGCCCCGATCGCGCTCGGCGCGGCGAGCGGCACGCTTCTCTGGCTCGTGCTCTTCGCTGCGACGAGCATCGCCGCGATAACGGCTTACGCGCTCCTCACCCAGCTCGTGCCGGCGGCGCAAACCGGGCGCGTCACCACGTCGTCGAACCTGCTCCTTTTTGCGACGTCCTTCGCCTTCCAGTGGGGCGTCGGCGCCCTGCTGGGCCTGTGGCCAAGCTCCGCAGGGCGCTACCAGCCCGAGGCCTACCGCGCCGCGTTCGGGCTGCTGCTCGCCGCGCAAGCCGCCGCAGCCTTGTGGCTGCTGACTGCGAAGAGCGAAAAGCCTAGCCGAGCCCCATAATCTCTTCAATATCCCATGCTCGTCCGTCTATCAAACAGGGGAGATCAACCATGACGACCCGACGTGAGTTTATTTTTGCGGCGGCCGCGGGCGCCGCGATGCTTACACGCATCTCGAGCGCACTCGCCGCCACCTACGACTTGGTCATCAAGGGCGGTCGCGTCATCGATCCCGCAGCGAGGATCAACGCAATGCACGACGTTGCGATCGCCGGCGGGCGCATCGCCGCGATCGAAAGCAACATCGCGGCGGATGGTGCGCAAACACTCGACGCGCGAGGAAAGCTCGTCGTGCCGGGCCTGATCGACGTGCACACTCACGCCGCGCGCGCGAGAGAGATGGCGGCGATCTGCCTTGCCGACGGCGTGACGGGTTTTGTCGATGCCGGATCCGCAGGGGCGGACAAGATCGACGACGTCGTGGCGAATGCGAAGTCGGCGCCGAATCGCGGCCGTGTGCTCATCAACCTCGCGCGCACCGGCGTTACGCCCGACGGCGAGCTGAACGACATGCAGCGTGCAGACGTCGCTTTGGCGCGCGCGGCGATCGAGCGCCACCGCGACACGATTATCGGCGTGAAGGCGCGGTTGTCGTTCAACGTCGCCGGGCCGAACGATCTCGACGCCCTCAAGCGTGCCCAGGAAGTCGCAGGCGATCTGCCGGTGATGATACACATCGGCCAGACGGTCTCATCGATGCCGAAGATACTGGCGCTGCTCAAGCGCGGCGACATTGTCACCCACATGTACGCGCCGGAGCCGAACAGCATCCTCGACGGCAATGGCCGCCTATTTCCGGAGGTCGCGGAAGCGCGCCGCCGCGGAATCTGGTTCGACGTCGGCAACGGCCGCAACGGTCACCTCTGGTGGGATGTGGCGCAGCGTGCGCTGAAGCAGGGCTTCGTGCCGGACACGATCTCGACTGACTGGACGACGGAGGGGCGCGCGAGCGGCGTGATCGATTTTCCGAACTGCCTCTCGAAGTTCCTCATGCTCGGCATGCCGCTCGACC
>Ga0209268_1000767_pt1 | contig 16079 bp, 17 predicted proteins | sample GraSoiAngelo_143_FD_185900 | JGI IMG/M metagenome (GOLD analysis project Ga0209268, IMG submission 185900) | Grasslands soil microbial communities from the Angelo Coastal Reserve, California, USA - 14_1009_02_30cm (SPAdes) (version 2) | ecosystem: Environmental > Terrestrial > Soil > Grasslands ... | reverse complement strand
CGTGGGAATGCAGCCGTACGTGGCATACCTGGATGGGACGGCCGCCGGGACCGTGAGTGTGTGGCCGCGGGGCATCTTCGCATGGATCGACAACGTCGCGACCCACCCGGATTTCCGGATGCGAGGCGTCGGTCGCACGATGCTCTTCGAAGCCTGCAAACGCGCGATCGAGGCTCGGTGCGAATGGACCTTGTTGATCTCGGACCTCTTCGACACGCCGAAGGAGATGTACAAGACGCTCGGGTTCGAGGCCATCGGCGAGGTCCGCGGCTTCCTGCGCGAATGAGGCCAAGGGCCGAATCCTTCTTACGCGGTGGGCCCGATGGCCGCCCCCGTGGACCTGGGGATTCGCGGCAAGGTGGCCCTGGTCGCCGCGGCGAGCCAGGGGATGGGCCGTGCAACGGCGCTCGCCCTCGCCCGCGAAGGTTGCAAGGTCGCGATCTGCGCGCGCAACGAGGGACCTCTCCAGGCGACCGTGAAGGCAATCCGCAAGGAAACCGGTGCCGAGGTCCTCGGCATCACGGCCGACGTCGGACGGGCCGAGGACGTGGCGACCTTCGTGAACGGGGCCGTCCAGGGCTTTGGCGGCGTCGACCTGCTCGTCGCGAACGCGGGAGGGCCGCCCACGGGTCGCTTCGAGGCGCTGACCGAGGACCAATGGTCTCGAGCCTACGATCTCACCTTGCAAAGTTGCGTCCGGCTCGTGCGGTCCAGTCTCCCCTCCATGAAGGCCCGCGGAGGCGGAGCCATCGTGGCAATCACGTCCATCAGCGTGAAACAACCGATCGAGAATCTCCTCCTCTCGAACGCGATGCGCGCCGCGGTCGTCGGGCTCGTGAAGACCCTGGCCCGCGAACTCGGGCCGAGCCGCATTCGCGTGAACGCCGTGGCCCCGGGATGGATTGCGACGGATCGCCTCACGGAGTTGACCAAGATCCGCGCGGATCGGGAGGGGAAGACGCTCGCGGCGGCGATGGCCGAAGACGCGAAGGAGATCCCGTTGGGTCGGATCGGAGAGCCGCCCGAGGTCGCGGATCTCATTGCGTTCCTGTTGTCCGACCGGGCATCCTACCTGACCGGGAATGTGATCCAAATCGACGGCGGCCTGTATCGCGGAGTGCACTGACGGACTGCGCGCCGTTCAGGCGTCGCGCTTCGGCTGTTTCGCGGGCGTGTTCGCGCAGGACCAGCAGGAACGGCGGGACACGCTGTTCCAAGCCCGGCACTTGCGGCACTGCCACGTCTCGGAGGCCGCCGCGGTCGACGGATACAGGCTGCGACGGGAAATCGCCGCTCCGCAGGACCAGCAGATCGTCAGCTCGGCCTCGTTGGCGACCGCGCAATGCGGGCACTCCCAGCTCGGGCCCAGGAGTCGCGGCAGTTTCCGCGTGCGAAGACGCCAGTCGACCCACGCGAAGACGACGCCTCCAACGAGAAGGAGGAGGAGTGCGCCTGGCAGGAGATCTTCCACATTTGCTGACGTTCCCTCGCGGCGGTAATATAGACTCCCCGCCCCGTATCACACTCGATTCTTGGAGAGGCGCGGATTCACTGATTGAACGTCTCGACCTTCTCGAACGTTTGCTTGAGGTATTTGATCAAGACGTCGCGGTTCCGCCGCAAGTGGCTCTCGTACCACACGCGGACGAGGTCCGCAAAGAGTCGATGCAAATCGTCCACGTTCGTCTTGTCGAGGGGCTCGTCGTAGAGCGTGTGGATCGTCCAGATCCGCTTCCACCCGCTGTATTTGTAATAGTGTTCGCCCTCGCAATATTCGAACGTCACCCGGAGGTGGGCCTTGCCATCCGTCTCGACGTAATTGACTTTCAAGGCGTCCCCGACACGTCCCTGGTCCATCGATCGGTCGAGAAGCTGGATCGATTGGACGGCCGCGGTGTTGAAGCCGGGCCGCCAGTGCCAATCGCCGTCCGGGAAGGTGTCCGGGAACACGCCCCAGTTTGTGTACGAGGGCTCGAGGGCGAAGTGCACGTTGATCTTGTTGAAGCGCTTCCAGACCCTCCAGAAGTCCTCGATCAGGGTCTTGTTGAGCTCGAGCCGAGCGACGTTCTGCTCTCCGACGTTCTCGATGATTTCCCGAGTCTTCTTCTCGAGTTCCGCGTCCAGGGAGGAGAACCAGTCATCCCCCTTGGCCTTCTTCGCCGCCATGGCCAAGTCCCTTCTCTCCGGCCTCGAATGAAATCTCTCGCTATATAGGTATTTGTCAGCAACATCTGGAGGAGGCGACTCACTCGTCGCCTGCAATGGTGACCATGGCGTAAAAGGTCCGGAACGCCTCGGCGTAATCGGTTGTTTCGAACTCGAGCCGCAATCCGCCGACCCGGCGGACGGTGGGGATCATGGCAGCGCGGTCGGCTGCATAGGTGCCGCGGAACTCGACAACCATTTGGACGGGGGTCTTCGCGCGAAGGGCCGGGATCGTCTTCGCTTCCCGGACCGCTTTGGTCGCCTCGGCCCGAATCTGTTCCCGGGCCTTCTTCGGGTGCAGATTCCTCGCCGACGTGGCCCCCGTCGCGTCCTTCACCGCGACCGTGTGCACGTTCGGACTCAATGCCTTCGCTTCCGCGGTCACGGCCCAGTCGCCCGTTACAAGGACCACGGGGACTCCATGATGGCCTGCCAGGTACGCGTTGATCCCCGTCTCCCCCACTTCCGTCCCGTTCACTCGCACCCCGGCGATCGTTCCACTGTAGGTGTGATCCAGGATCGCTCGCGGTGTTCCCGCCCTCGCATGATATCCGATGAACAGCGCGGCGTCGTAGGATCCATCGAGATCTTGCATCATGGCGAACCCTCGTGGAGTTCCGCGAAGGAGCGTCGCCGCCTCGTGCAGCTCTTCCGGGATGAGGTTGTCGAAATTCCAATGGGAGTCCGCGATCAAGACTTCCGTGGCGCCGGCCTTCAGACATCCTTCGATCGCCGCGTTCCCCTCTTGGGTCATCAGGCGGCGACTCTGCTGGTACGCCTCGCCTCCCTTGGTTGGGTGCGTCTCGATCTCCCGGACGACACCGCAGATTCCCTCCATGTCGATGGAAATAAAGGCCTTCATTTCATGCGACCGCGGACCGCATAGTCCGAATCACCTTAACGTTTCGGAAGGCCGCTTCGTTCCTTCGTCGCGGAATACCGGGCACACGTTTAAGTGTCGACACATGCACGTGTATCACATCAACCGGGGCCTGCCCCCGAGGAGGAGTTAGACCCCACCATGGCATCGAAGAAGAGCAAGACCACGAAGAAAGCGAAGAAAGGCAAGCGCTGATCGACTCGCGCTCGCCGATCTCGGTCCTGAATTGATTCACCTTTTTCCTTTCTTTCTTTCGTCCTTTCTCCCGCTAACGCGTGCCGCGAGTCGCGCGTGGAGGACCTCGCTCACGAGCTTCCCGTCGGCCCGCCCGCGGACCCGCTCCATGACGCGACCCATAAGGGCCTTCTCGGCGGTCTCTCCTCGAGCCCGGATCATGTCTTCCGACTCGTCGAGAACCGCATCCACGATCGTCTCAAGCTCCTCGCGGTTCATTCCTTTCACCCCGAGGGAGGAGAGCGCCTCGGAGGCGCGAACCCCACGGCCGGCCATTTCCCGCAAGACCTCGGGGACGGCCTCCTTCGCGAACCGACCCGCCTTCAGGAGGGAGAACAATTCTCTGAGACGGTCGACGGGGATTCCGTCGACATCCAAGGATTCGCGTCTCAGTTCGCTGAACGTGTAGAGCAAGACGGTCGCGACGAGACGCGGCTCCCCAAACTCGCGGGCGATCAATTCGAACAACTCGTCCACTCCCTCCTGGACGAGTTGGTGAGTTTGTTGTTCATGAATCGCGTACTCGCGTGCGAGACGGGCCTCGGTGACGTCCGGCCGTTCGGGGAGATGCTCGCGAATGCGATCGAGACGTTCCCGCGTCACTCGGATTGGCGGCACGTCGGTCTCCGGATACATCCGGGCTTTCCCCGGAAGAGGCCGGCTGTACACCGTCGTGCCATCGGGTCGCGGTTCCCGTGTCTCTGGAGGAACGCCTTCGATCGCTGCGGCGGCCCGAGGGACCATCTCACCGATCGCCCCGCGGGCCTTCTCCTCTTCTTCCGCGACGAGCACGAACGCATCCTGCTCCCCGATTCGAAGAGCGGTGCGGGCCGCAGTCACCTCGGATGAGGTAATTCCGTAGGCTGGCAGTTCGTCGGAATGAAAGATTCCGGCCACCCCCGCGACCCGCGCATGGGCGGCGAGTTCAGGCCCCAGCTTGCCCTTCAGGAGACCGGCAAATCCAGGCAGGGACCATCCGAGGACCACTCCGCCTTTCTTCAAAGCGGTGGCAACGACTTTGGACTGCGTTCCTTTGAAAGCGGCGCTGAGATTGTGAACCTCCGCAGGGATGGATCGAATGCCTCGCCTCTTCAATTCCGCCGCGGCCTCGAGGAGCATCCGCTGCCTTTCCACTTCCTTTTCCACGAACGTAGAGATGAGTCGGAGTTCTTGCACGCCTTTGATCTCGATCCGCGATCCGCCTTTGATCGAGACGTTCAAGTCCTCGCGGATCGTTCCGATCCCGCGCATCACCTTCCTCGTGGCACGAAGGAGGGATCCGAAGGCGAGGGCGACCTCCCGCGCCTCTTCGGGGGTCTCGATGTCCGGGCTCGTCGCGATTTCGACGAGCGGAATCCCAAGCCGGTCCAGGCGATAGACCACCTCGCCCTCCGCCTCGCCCAGCTTCCGCGCCGCGTCCTCCTCCAGGAGGATGGTCGGTACGCCGATTCGCTTCCCGCCCGTCTCGAAATGTCCGTCCAGGGCGACGAGGGCGGATCGCTGGAAACCCGAGGTGTTCGAACCATCGATCACGATCTTCCGCATGAAGTCGACTTCGCTCGCGCACTTCGCTTCGAGTAGGAGCGCGATTTCGAGAGCGATGTCCAGGGCTTCCGGGTTTGGTGGATGGGGCGGTTCTTCGTCCGCCTCGACCAAACAGGAGTTCGGTGTCGCCTCATACACGAAGGTGAGGCGCCGCTTCGCCTCCTCGATCGCCGCGGCGTCGACCTCGCCGAGCTCGGACTGCGTCGGCCGGAGCCGTCGACGGAACCGATGACCATCGGGGGAATCGATGAGGACCGACGCGTCCTCGCAGAACAGTTTGTGCGTCGCGAGCTGTTGGTGGATCTCCAGCCCGACCTTCAGGCCGAGGCCCCGATAGTCCATGGATTCAGGAATCGAAGGCGCGGGATTAATCCTTCCCTGGCGCAGATGCGGCGACCCCGGCTTTTCGCAGGGTTTCTTCCAGCTCGGCGATTCGAGTTCCTGCTTGCTCGAGTTCCTGCTCCAACGAGGCGATCCGCGCGGCGGCCTCCTTGAGCTCCGTCCATAGGATGTGGTATCGTCGGCTCGCGCGGTATTCGCGGAGGGGTTCCGGGTCCGATGGTTCGGGTTCGCCATCCGTCGAAAGGAGGTTCTTCACATAGAAATCGCGGTCGAGCTCTTGCATGGCCCCCAGACGGAGGAGGAGGTGGTGCGGGTAGTCCGGCTTCAAGGTGGACGCGGCGCGCAACGCCATCAGGACGGCGTACTCGCCGCAGCAGTTGAAATCCCGGGTCGGAACGTGATTCTCCCCGTGGGTCTGTCGATGCATTTGGACGAACATGTCCCAGATGCCATTGTACTCGTCTACGGCGGACATGGGAAATCGGACTCGCAAACGCCTCCCATGGCGATGTACCTTTGGAATGGTCGCGCGGTTGCGAATGGGACCGATGGCTTCTTGTCCCCCTAGGCAAACGGCCCGGACGATGGGCCGCGTCTTCGATTTCGCGAAGCGACGGATCGCGGGCTATATCGTCTTCTGGATTCTGGTCCTCCTTGTCCTCGGCCTGTTCTATGGAAATGATCGGCCCGCCCAAGCCGGCGCGTTGTTCGTCCTCGGCTTCGCGTTCATCGGCTCCCTCCTCTACACGCGACGGCTGAAGAGGAAGCAGCGGGCGCGCCGCGAGGCTCGAGAGGCGGCCCAGCGGATGCAGCCGGCGCAAGCAATCCAGCCCCCTCAGAGGGGGCCATCGCCGCCTCCAACGCAGGCGACCAAGCAACTGCCCGGTCGCTAGCGGTCCTCTTCGCGGTACGGGGAGCGCAAGGTGCCCTCCTCGCGTTTCCGGCGATGCTCCTTCTCGTTCTTGAGCCACGCGAGCAAACGCGACGCCGCGCCGAACGGCCGGAACTCGAACACGACCTTGCCGTGCTCCTTGTCCTTCGTTTCCAGTAGCACGCGTTTGCGCTTGTGGACCACGTCGATCGTCTCCTCGAGCGGGATCTCGTGGTAGCGTTTCCCCTTCTTGCCCCCCGGGAGGTCGAGCCATTCCATGTCCAGGAGGAGGAGTCGCCGCCGGGTCTGCCACACCCATCCTTCCCGTTGTTCGACGAGCGTCTTCTTCGCGAGCGAGACAGGTTTGAAGATGGCGTACTTCAGGGAGCGATATCCGATAATCTGATCGCCGCCGGTGAGGACGGGCTCGTTCGCATCCGTGAGGACGACCCCTACTTCACCGACCTGATCGATCTTCATCCAACGTGCCGAACCCTGGGCGCGGGATAAGCTTAACGAGCGCATCGACCGCGGATCACTCGGCGAACTCGTCGAGGCCGATTTTGGGATTGATCTCCCCCGCCACGTTCGTCGCCATCGCGCGAGCGACTTCCGCATGCTCGCGGGTGTGGCCGAGGACCCACATCAGTTTCACGTAGGCCGTCTCCGGCGTCATGTCCTGGCCTTCGATGACCCCCGCCTTGAGGAGGTCTCTGCCGGTGTCGTACACGCGCATGCTCACACGCCCTTGGAGGGTCTGTGTCGTCATGACGACGGCGATGCCGTCTCGCGTGGCTCGGTGGAGGATCGGGATCAGGTCGTGGGCGACATGGCCCAGCCCGGTTCCCGCGATGACGATGCCGTGCTGGCCTTCGAGGATCGCCTCGAGTTGGGTCGGCGGCTGGCCCGGATAGAAGCTCACGAGGGCGACCTTCAGGTCGAGGGCGTCATCGACCTTCGTGGGACCACGAGCCCGCGGCAGGGCGCGGTCCGTCAGCTCGACCGTGCCGTCCGAATGGACCCGGCCGAGCGGCGTCGCGTTCAGGGATCGGAACGCATCCCGGCGGGAGGAGTGCATCTTGCGGACTTTCGTGCCGCGGTGAATCTGTCCGAAGGTGTCGCTCGTCTCTCCATGCATCACCGCGACGACCTCGCCGAGGTTCGCCACGGAGACACGGGCCGCGCTCAAGAGGTTCGACGCGGCATCCGAGGACGGCCGGTCGCTGGATCGCTGCGCCCCTACCACGACGACCGGGCCGGTCAGGTCGCGCAGCATGAAACTGAGGGCCGCGGTCGTGAAGTGAAGGGTGTCGGTGCCATGCGGGATGATGACGCCGGCCGCGCCGGTGCTGAGTTCCTTCGCCACCTCCAGGGCGAGGTGCTGCCAGTTCTCCGGTTTCAGGTTCTCGCTGAAGATGCTGTAGATCACCCGGGCCCGGACGTTGCACACGTCGAGGAGTTCGGGGACGCTGAAGACGAGTTCCTCCGCCGTTACCGCCGGATGAACGGCGCCGGTGCGGTAGTCGACGTACGAGGCGATTGTCCCTCCGGTGCCCAAGACGGCGACGGTGGGCTTGCCACCCGTCGCCGAAGGGAGATGTCGTTGGACCGCGCTCGATGTATGCTTCGCCGTGACCTCGACCGATTCGATGTCGCCCACCGCAATGCCGATGTTGTACCCGTTCGGCAGCTTGACGGTCAGGACATCTTCGCCGCTGAAGCTCGTGTGCGGCATGAGGATCCCCTCGTAACGCTCGCTTTTCGCGCGGACTGCGACGGCGTCGCCTTGATCCGCCTTCGCGCGGTCCAAGAGGGCCCGCACGCGCGGCGGGTATTCCATGGTACGTCCGAATCGGCCTGACCGATATGGTCTTTGTGCCGCGAAGTGGAAATGCCCTGCGTCGATTCGGTCCCGGAATGGCGCGGACGGCCCGCGAAATCCTGAACGAGTTGCGATGGCGGCGACCGGACCGCCTCGCGGACGCGGCTCTCTGGTATCGGGATCGCCGCCGTCCGGAGGGGCACCGCGTGATTCACGGCAACGAGATTCTCGATCTCGAGCGGCGCTACTTCACGACGGCGGGCGGACGTCTACCGTATTACAAGATCCAGCGGATCGAGCTCGGCGGAGAGACGCTATTTGATCGGGAGCGGATGTCCGCCTAATCGCGCTGTGCGCGCCGGGACCACGGGAGGTAGGGTTTCGCCGCCGCGAGGATTGCGCCTAGGATCCCGACGACGCCGCCAATCTGGCCCGCGGTACCGCCGTAGTACGCAAGGAGGACTCCGATGAGGCCGGCGACGATGGCCCCGTTCATCAGGTTTTTGCGAGTCATCGCAGCTGCAACCCAAAGCGATCCGCCGAGGACGACGTTGACAACCAAGATCGTCACAACATTGGTGACTTGGTTCGCCGGAATCCCTGGCGGGGTCGCCCAAGGAATCCCGTAGATTGCGGCGGACAAGAGGATGGCGAGGACGCCGCCGAGCATCAGGAGGAGCTCATGGGGCTGCTTCGCGCCGAGTTCGGCCACGGACCTTCCCGCCTGATACGTCTGGGTCATGCCGTGCGGCGACGGGCCGCCTCTGGCCATATCGCTTCCGCTCCCATTCACGCCTGTGAGAATCAGCTTCCTCATCACACGAGCGCTTCGGCATGGGTCGGACAAAAAGGGGTAGGAGTTCCTCTGGCGGAACGCGAGTGTGCGACCCGGATGGGCCGTTTCACTCGGGGTCGCGCCGGGACCACGGGAGGTAGGGCTTCGCCGCCGCGAGGATTGCGCCGAAGATTCCGACGACGCCGCCAATCTGGCCCGACTGACCGCCGTAGTAGATCAGGACGAGGCTGATCACCGCGGCCACGATGGCGCCGTTCATCAGGTTCTTCCGCGAAATCGCCGAGGAAGCCCACAGAGCCCCACCGAGGACCACGTTGATGACCAACGCGGTCGCCACGGTGCCATACTGGCTCGAGGCTATTCCTGGCGGGGTCGCCCACTGGATTCCGTACTTCGCGAGGGTCAGGAGAACGGCCAAGAGGCCGCCCAGCATCAGGAGCAGCTCGTGCGGCTGCTTCGAGCCGAGTTCGGATATGGCCCTTCCTGTCTCGTAGCTGTGGGACATTTCGCCCCCCCACCGGGGGTGCCCGCTGATAAGGGTTCTTGCCGGACCTCGCTCCCGTGAGAATCACCGGGCGGAAGCTCCGTGAGAATCATTCGGCGGAACACCCTCACCAGCCGATGAGCCCAGGTTCTTGGCATCGTCCTGCGGTGTCGAAGCCGAGACCATGGCGACGTTCCCGAGCGAAGTCCTCACGCGCACGAAGAACGGCGAGGTCGAAGTTCGATCGCTCATCGACCGGGGCCGATACGTCCGGTACAACTACCTGGATCCGGAGACGGGCGAATCGATGGAGGGAGGCAAGGTGAAACTCGTCCTCCTCTCCGATGCGGGCCGGACCGAGGAGTATTTCATCATCCCGACGAAGTCGAAACGGGATCTGCTCATCCCCGCTTCCGAGAAGGGTGCCCGAAGGATCTGGGACGGTACTCGAGCCGTGGACTTGTAGCCGCGCGGATCGGATTGCCCGCCGAAGTCCGGATCCAATTATCACATTGGATGTGTAGCGTGCCAAGCTTGATTACGCGTGGGCTTCTGTTGCGGCGGGACGACGATGGGACGGACCCTGAACCGTCAGAGATCCGCCTTCGTCCTTTGTTTCGCCATCGGCATGGTCGGGCTCACGATCTTTCCCCTCTCCTTGCAAGCCCTGACCCGTCCAAGCCAGGGCGCCATGCCCGGCTTCGTTCCAGGTCTCACGACCCCAGGGATGATCAACGACGCGACGAATGCCACGCCTCCGACCATGGGGTGGAACAGCTGGAACGCGTTCGCGTGCAGCGGCCTGGACGAATCTCTCGTCCGGCAGACCGCGGATGCGATGGTGAGCAGCGGCCTGCTCGCGGCTGGCTACAACACGCTCACCCTGGACGACTGCTGGTCCGCGGTGTCACGCGACAGCAACGGCAACCTCACGAACGACCCGGCGAAATTCCCGAGCGGAATGAAGGCGATCGGGGATTACATCCACTCCCAAGGCCTTCGATACGGGATCTACGCCTCGATCGGCACGTCGACGTGCACTGGACACACGGCCGGCAGCCTGGACCACGAGACGAGAGACGTCGCGACGTTCGCGTCGTGGGGTGTGGACTACATCAAGGCGGATCGCTGCAACGCGAGCGGCCTCGTCATGAAGGACCTCTTTGCCCGTTGGCGGGACGCGATCGTCGCCTCGGGCCGCCCGATCCTGCTGAGTGCGAGCGACAACAACCCCTCGGACGAGCCGTGGGCTTGGGGACCCATCACGGCCCACCAGTGGCGCATGTCCGATGACATTTCCGACGACTGGGCGACCATGATCCGCAACTTCGACCTGAATGCCGCGCATGCGGCCGCCACCGGGCCGGGCACGTCGAACGATCCGGACATGCTCGAGATCGGGAATGGCGGCATGACGGACACTGAGTACCGGACCCACATGGGCCTATGGGCGCTCATGTCCGCCCCGCTCATCGCGGGCAACGACGTGCGCTCAATTAGCCCCTCCATCCTGGCCATCCTCACGGATCCCGAGGTGATCGCGGTCGACCAAGACCCCCTCGCCTTCCAGGCCGTCAAAGCGGCCGACGACGGATCGGGGCATCAGATTTGGTACAAGCCACTCGACCTGCCCGGCGGTCGTGCCGTCGGCCTCTTGAACCGCGGCAACGCCGCGGCTTCGATTACCGTAGACTGGAATGTGGTCGGCCTGGCGCCGGGCAACGCGACCGTTCGCGACCTTTGGGCGCGGGCCGATCGAGGCACGTTCTCGAACCATTACAACGTCAGCGTTCCTGGGCACGGCCTGGCGCTCCTGCGAATCGTCGGAGCGGATCGGACCGTTGCGGACGGATTCGCGAGCGACCAACCGTGGACCTACATGGCGAACGAACTCGGGCCGGTCGAACGGGATATGAGCAATGGGGGGCAGGCGGCAGGCGACGGTCGGACGCTCACCTTGAGGGGGTTTAGTTATGCGAAGGGCTTGGGGGCTTACGCCCCGTCCGCGATCGAATTCCGTCCGGACGCGGGTTGCTCGAATTTCACCGCCGACATTGGCGTGGACGATGAGGTCGGAAACCGCGGCAGTGTGATCTTCCAGGTCTGGGGGGACGGACACAAGGTCTACGAGAGCGGCGTGATGACCGGGTCGGACGCGACCCGGAACGTTACGTTGAACATCACGGGCGTGCGAAGCCTGCGTCTCGAGCTGGTGGCCGTCGATGCGACGACCTACGACAGCGCCGATTGGGCGAATGCACAGGTCACGTGCGCACCGCGGCCAAATCAGCCGCCCCGGGCCAGCTTCACGGCGAGCGCATCCTGGGTGAGGCCGGGCGACTCGGTGACGTTCAATGGAAGCACTTCAAGCGATCCGGACGGCGCAATCCGATCCTACGTCTGGGACTTCGGGGATGGTTCCAGTGGCAACGGGAGCGTCGTCCAGCACCTATTCGGGCAACCGGGAACTTTCCGGGTCCTCCTGACCGTGGTCGACGACAAAGGCGCCACGGACTCGGCGACCTCGTACATCGTCGTGAGCGTGACCCATCCCCCGGTCGCAGCCTTCTCAGCGAGCCCAGACATAGCGTTCCCCGGTGTCCCGATTTGGTTCGACGGGTCCAACTCGACCGATCCCGATGGCGGCTCGATCGTCGCCTACGATTGGGACTTCGGCGACCAGATGACGTCGAGCGGAAGGGTCGTTACCCATACCTACGTCAGCAAAGGGAATTTCACGGTGACCCTGGTCGTGACGGACAGCTTCGGCACGACGAATCGGACGGAGGGCCAGGTCGAAATTCGGAATCGGGCGCCGGTCATCGTTTCGACGAGCCCGGCCGCCAGCGTCGTCCTTGGTGTGTCCGAACCGAGAGCTTTCGAGCTGGTCGTTTGGGATGCAGACGGAGACCCGCTGACGTTTTCATGGTATATCCAGGGGACCCGAATCGCCTCCACGTCACCCTCGTACGTATTCATCGGGAAGACGCCGGGGTCCTACGTGGTCCGAGCCGTCGCCTCCGATGGATCGACCTGGGTCGCATTCGAGTGGCATGTCGATGTCCGAGGGGCCATGGTGGCCCTGCCCCCATCCGCCGAGCTCCCGGGGACGTACGCTTCGATGGGCGTGGTCGCCCTCGCGCTCGTTGGGACGATCGCGGTTCACGCGCTCCACGCGCGGAAGCAACTCCGCGATGACCTCGCCGCCCGCATGAAACGCCTGTGGCCCCGACATCCGTGACGGACCGCAGACGCCGGATGACCGGATGTTGTCCTGCGAGTGGCGGATCGTCTCATTTCGGCAGAAGCTCGTACGTGATGCGATCCGTCTCCTTTCCTTTGGACCGCTTCTCGACGACGTGGACCCGGCCGATCTCCGACGTGTTCCTCAAATGCGTCCCGCCGCACGGGCAGTAGTCCTCGGTCCCGACCTGGATGACTCGCAGACGCCGGATGGAGGCCGGGATCAGATCCAGGAGGGAGCGGTCTCCGATCTTCGAGTCGACGACCACCCGGTCTTCCTGAAAGATGCGAACTTCGTGGGCGGCTTCAATCGCCCGATTGCTCTCGGCCTCGATCCGAGCGAGATCCTCCGGGGTGAAGCTGGCCGGTTGGAAGTCCACGCGCGCCCGATCCGTATACAACTGGTTCCCCACCGTCCGAGCCGCGTAGATTTTCCAGACGAGACCGGAGAGGAGGTGTTGGGACGTGTGATACCGCATGTGGGCGTACCGCCGGTCCCAGTCGATGATCCCGCGGACCGCTCCTTCGGGTGGAAGGCGGTCCACGTGGTGCCGAATCACGCCTTTCTCCTTCGTCACGCGAAGGACCTTCGCCTCGCCACCCGACCACGACAGGCTACCCGTGTCGTAAGGCTGGCCGCCTCCTTCGGCGTAGAAGGCGGTCCGATCGAGGACGACGAAATCGGGCCCCCGCTCGAGGACCGTCGCGTCAAATTCACGCAGGTAGCATGGATCCGGCTCCTGCCCTCGGCGATCCTCCATGTACAGGACCTGGGTCGGCATTGTCGAGGCGGACAGGGAGCGGAGAGATAAAGCGTTGGGCCAAGCGTCCCGGACGACGAAATCGGGCCCCCGTTCGAGGACCGTCGCGTCAAATTCACGCAGGTAGCATGGATCCGGCTCCTGCCCTCGGCGATCCTCCATGTACAGGACATGGGTCGGCATTGTTCAAGAGGACACAGAGCGGCGGCATAAAGGGTTGGGGTGGAGACGCCAAAGCCCTTTCCTGCAGCGGGCCGCTTTGTTCGCGGGGCGTTTGGGTGAAGTCGTCGCGCTGGTCCGCGAATCGGTTACCGCCGGACCGCCACCGCGACCAAGCGAGGGCTCGTCCTCGGGTTGTACGATCGGCCAATCCGCAGGTCGCCCGCCCAGCCGAGGATACCGAATCCACTGCGGCGGAGGAGTCCGCCGAGGTCCTTCTGCCGCCAGATTCGGAGGGGCGCCTCGGAGAAGCGGAGGTCCAGGCGCTGCCCTTGTTTCACGGCAGTGATGAATCGGGCGTGATGGATTCGTTGCCGCAGATCTTGATCATTCAACCCGAACACGATGACGCGCACTCCGTCCGGGAAGACCTCGTCCACGTCGGCCCGCGCATTCATAGGGTTTCGGATCCAGGCGTCGAAGTTCGTGAGGTCCAGGATCAGGATTCCCCCGGGACGGAGGTGTTTCCTGAACACCCGCATCGCCGTTCGGATCTCGGCGGGTTCGACGAGGTAGTTGAAGGCTGTTCCCAGGCAGAGGACCGCGTCGAAGGTCCGACCGAGGTTCAACGTCCGCATGTCCGCGCGTCCCACATCGGCTCGCCGACGGGAGGATCGGAGTGCCCGACGGGCTTGGTCGACCATCGCCGGAGAAAGGTCTCGGCCGACGATGTGATAGCCGCTTGCGAGGAGGGGTAAGTCCAAGCCAAACGTCCCGCAGGCTACGTCGAGGACTTCGATCCCGGGAGCGTGTCGGCGGAGGACGTCTTCCAGGAACGGCGCGGCGAAACGCACCCGTTCGGGACGCGAATATAAACGGTCGTATCGAGCCGCGAACGCGGCATACCATCCCGAGTGGGCTTCCGACGGATCATCGACCGAGAACTGTACGCGCAATGACGAGCCGCTGGATTTCCGAGGTGCCCTCATAGATCTCCGTGACCCGTTGGTCGCGGTACAACTTCTCGACGACGTAATCCTTGATGAATCCGTATCCCCCGTGGATCTGAACCGCGGAATCGACCGCGCGGTGGGCGGCCTCGGAGGCGAACAGCTTCGCGACGCTCGACTCATAGGTGTGTCGACGGCCGAGGTCCTCCAGTTGGGCGGCGCGGTACGTGAGGAGTCGAGCCGCCTCGATCTCCGTCGCCATGTCCGCCACCTTCCATTGGATCGCCTGGAAGTCTGCGATTTTCTGACCAAAGGCGTCCCGTTCCTTCGCATACTTGACCGATTCGTCGAGGGCCCGTTGGGCGATCCCGAGGGCCTGGGCGGCGATGCCGATCCGCCCTCCGTCCAACGTGGCCATCGCGATGTTGAACCCTTTGTGCAGGTCCCCCAAGAGATTCTCTTTGGGGATCCGCATGTCGTCGAAGCCGAGCAGGACTGTGTCGCTGGCCCGGATGCCCATCTTGTCCTCCTTCTTGAGGACGGAGAAGCCCTCCGCGTCGGTCGGGATGATGAACGCCGAGATCTCGTGTTTCTGCCGTCCCGTCCGGGCGTATCCGATGACGACCTTCGCGACGGAGGCGTTCGTGGCGAAGGACTTCGTCCCGTTCAGGACCCATTCGTTCCCTTTGATCTCGGCGGTGGTCCGCATCGCCGCCGCGTCGGATCCGCTCCCGGGCTCCGTGAGCGCGTACGCCCCGATCCAATCGCCGCGGGCGACCGGCACGAGATACCGCCGCTTCTGCTCTTCCGTCCCGTACCGCAGGAGGGGCTCGCAGACGAGCCCGTTGCACACGGCCGCGATCACCCCAGCGCTCGCATCGGCGCGGGAGAGCTCCTCGATCGTGATCGCATAGCAGATCGTGTCGAGGCCCGCCCCGCCGTATTTCTCGGGGACGTAGACACCAAACAGGCCGAGCTCCCCCATCTTCTTCGCCCACCCGTGCGGGAACTCTTGGCTCTCGTCGAACGCATGGGATTGCGGGATGATATCCTGCTCCGCGAAATCGCGGACCGACTTGCGCGTGATCTCCTGCGTCTCCGTGAGAGCGAAGTCCATGTGGGTCGTCAAAAGTCCTCCTGCCGGATAAAATCTCCGCGGGCCGAACCTTGATGACCCGCGAGGGACTCGCCGGGGACATGTCGCTGCGACTCGAGCCCCTGCAGACGACGGAGGCCCACGCCTATTGGCGGGTGTTCCTCTCGGGTCGCACGGACCTGCCGACGGGCGACCTGAAGGTCCACATGGACCGGTTTCTGGCCCTTCCGCCGGAGGAGCAGCGGTCTCATTTCTCCGTAAAGAGGGACGGCCGGCTGATCGGGACGGTCCGCCTAGGACCCGCGGAGATTTCGGGATTCTCAATGGAACCCGGTTCGGCGGCTGAAACGGCGACGGTCCTCCTGAAGGCCGTGGACCTGCTCCGCGCCGGCGGAGCGACCGCCATCGGAGCCCATTTCGAGGACCGGTACGAGCCCGCCTTCACGTCCCTCGGCTTTCGGCGCGTGTTCGCCCGGATGCGGATGGAAGCCCCCACCAAGAAGTCGCCCCCGCGCGAGGGTCTGAAGCTCCAACCTCCGGAGGAGGACGAGGTCCTTGGACTGACGAAGTTCCTGATCGATGTCTACGAGGGCCACGTCGAGCAACAATACGGAATGCACGTCGGGCCGGAGGAGGAATGGCGCGGGTATGTGGGCGGCCTCTTCAAAGGGGATTCCGGCCAGTTCATGCC
>Ga0209268_1000760_pt1 | contig 16196 bp, 10 predicted proteins | sample GraSoiAngelo_143_FD_185900 | JGI IMG/M metagenome (GOLD analysis project Ga0209268, IMG submission 185900) | Grasslands soil microbial communities from the Angelo Coastal Reserve, California, USA - 14_1009_02_30cm (SPAdes) (version 2) | ecosystem: Environmental > Terrestrial > Soil > Grasslands ... | reverse complement strand
CAAGCCGGAGGATCGCGAGGTCTATATCACTCTGGCGCAGATGTACAGCCGTCTGAAGCGCTGGCCAGACGCGCAAGAATCTCTCGACAAGGCCGAGCAGGTCTCCAGCAAGCCCGAGGACAAGCAATACGTTTACTTCCTCCGTGGTTCAATGTACGAGCGGCAGAAAAAGTACGATCAGGCGGAAGAAATGTTCCGCAAGGTTCTGAGCACCGATCCTGATAATGCCACCGCGCTGAACTACCTGGGCTATATGCTTGCCGATCGTGGAGTGAAGCTGGAAGAAGCTCTGAATTACATTAAGAAAGCGGTCAACCTCGATCCCGCGAATGGTGCCTACCTGGACTCACTGGGCTGGGCATATTTCAGACTGGGCAAATACGAGCTTGCGGAAGACAATTTGCTCAAAGCTTCGCAGCACATTACAACCGATCCCACGGTTCAGGATCACCTTGGGGACCTGTATCAAAAAACCGGGCGTCTGAAGCTGGCGGCCGTTCACTGGGAGCGCGCGCTTCAGGAGTGGAATAAAACCGTTTCCGCTGAGGTTGATTCAGCCGACGTGGCCAAAGTACAGAAGAAGCTAGAATCGGCCAAGGTCAAGCTGGCCAAGGAAGATCCGAACACCAAGTAACCGGTCGCCATTCTGTCACATTGAATCAGTCCATGCATCTCATAGAGGTATGGTGCGCCGTTTCAAACCATTCGTCTTCCTAGCCTGCCTGCTTCCATTGGCTCGCCTGGGTTGGAAAGCCTACATGGGCCTCCTGGGTGCCAACCCCATCGAAGTTATTACCCATTCGACTGGTGACTGGACGTTAATCTTTCTGCTGATCACCTTGGCCGTTACCCCACTACGCAAACTTACCGGCCAAACTTGGCTGATTCGCTATCGGCGCATGTTTGGCCTGTTTGCATTCTTCTACGTGACTCTGCATTTCCTTACCTACATTTGGCTCGACAAGTTTTTCAACGTGCACGACATGCTTGCGGACATCGCCAAGCGAAAGTTCATCACCGTCGGTTTCACTGGATTCGTTCTCCTGATTCCCTTGGCCCTGACTTCAACCAGCGGCTGGATTCGCCGGCTTGGCGGCAAGCGCTGGCAGGCGCTGCATCGCTTGATATACGCTGCCGCGATCTGCGGGGTTATCCACTATCTATGGCTGGTGAAAGCTGATATCCGCAAGCCGCTGCAGTACGGAACGGTTCTAGCGGTGTTGCTCGGCTATCGCGTGGTGAGCTGGGCGGTGCCGAGGTTGAAGGCGCAAAAGATGCCATCGCTGCCCGCAAGGGCCGTACCCGAAGGGTAGATAATCCTTTATTAAAACGATTCACTTATCTATCGCGACCTTGTACACTGGTTGCGACAATGCCCCGCTTTGACGTTACCCTGGCCGGTGAACTCCAGCTTGATCTGATCCTTTACGGTGTTCCCGAAGAACTTCCGCGTGAACGTGAACTGGTTGCGGACGGCATGATGCTGACTCTTGGGGGCTCATCAACGAACGCCGCCCACAACCTGGCCGCCCTGGGCAGTCGCGTCGGCTTTATCGCTCGTATTGGAGACGACCCGCTCGGACAAATTGCCATGCAGCGCCTCGCCAGTATCGGCGTAGACGTCTCCCGAGTGCAGCGTGTTTCGGGCGATACAAAGACCGGGATCACCGTCGTGCTCCAACGCGACAATTGGCGCAATATGGTGAGCTATCTCGGAACCATTTGCGAACTGACCTTCGAGGACCTCGACCTCGAATATCTTGCCGATTCCCGTCATTTCCATCTTTCGTCTTTCTACCTACAGGGAGGATTGCAGCCCCGCGTGCCTGAACTTTTTAGCAAACTCAAATCCGCAGGTCTGACCATTTCTCTCGATACCAACGACGATCCCGTTGACCGCTGGCAGGGCGGGATTCACGACGCTCTTCCCTTCGTGGATGTGTTCCTCCCCAACGAGCGCGAGGCACGCAAGATCGCGGGCGCAGATGATCTCGACTCAGCCATCCAAAAACTCGCATCAATCGTTCCCGTTGTCGTTGTGAAACTTGGAGCTGGCGGCGCGATCGCACAACGCGGACGTGAGACTTTCCGTAGTCCCGCCATCGATGTGACCGTAGTAGATGCTGTCGGTGCCGGTGACAGCTTCAATGCGGGATTCCTCTCGCAGTACGTTCGTGGTGCTGATCTGCCGGCCTGCCTCGCGGCTGGAAATCTGGCAGGAGCGTTTTCCGCAACCCGACCAGGTGGAACCGAAGCCTTTATCGATCGCCAGCACCGGGAGCAATTCTTCTGCCAGCCTGCATCTCAGGTGCTAAAGTAGCGCCCCGTCCCTCTGCGGATACCTACCAGAACTTCTCTCGCCCATCTGTGTTAAAAGTAGTAATCGTTCTTCTTGGCAGGTTGCGGGAAAACTCTCGTTCGTCTGATTGACATGAGTTTACTGGTGCCGCTAACGCCTTTACCTTTTGTCATTCCGAACCGCTTTAGCGGTGAGAGCCTGCCCTGAGCGAAGTCGAAGGGAATCTGTTTTCGTGAGTTTTTCGCAGCTTGTTAAGAGGTATCAGGGGGCTCCGGCTACACATTCATTATGAGACAACTATCTTTCGCATTCGGGCTTGTTATCCTCACGTTTTGCGTGGCCTGTGGGTCAGGAAGCAAGAGCCCGATCTTTGTTCCTAAAGGCAATTTTTCCAACGCCAGCCTCAGCGGGCAATATGTGTATCAAATATCTGGATTTGATTTTAGGATCAATGGTAACGGGCTGCCATATCGGGAAGCTGGCGTGTTTGTCGCCGATGGCAACGGCAACATTACGGGCGGAGCGGACGATTTTTCTGAGGGCAGCGCGGGCGTGTCGTCAACCTCGGCTTCTGGGGTCTACTCCATCAACAACGACGGCACGGGACAAGTTATTCTAAACGGCCTTACTCTTGACATCACGTTGGTAAGCTCGTCCAAGCTGTACCTGATTGAAGACGACTTCTCTCTTGACGCGGGGGGAACAGCGGACAAGCAGGACACATCCGCAACAGCTGCGCCTCCGAGCGGCACATTCGCCTTTCGCATGCACGTTGAGAATGCCTCCGTGCCGTCCGCAAGCGTGGGCGCGTTGACCATTACCACCGGCAGCGTAATCGGTAAAGAAGATCTACTCGCCCTCGGCGGAACGCTGAGCTCCCCGACGTTGAGCGGCGCCTTCAACGCTCCTGTGTCCTTCGGCCGCGGAACCGCAACCTTGAATGACGGTTCAACCAGTTTGCAGTTCTTCTACTACGTCGTAGGTTCAGGCAAGTTCTTACTTCTCTCGAAAGATGCCGGCGTAATAGGCACCGCTCAGGCGGAGGCGCAGTCGGGAACACCCTTCGCCACCACTTCGCTTTCCGGCAGTTATGCCTTCGGAAGCAAAGGGGACACGGCTATTTCCTTGGGCGGTGTGAATTCGGCAGGCCGCTTCAGCGCCAGCAATGGAACCATCAGTGCGGGCGTGCTCGACTCGGTGAAGGATGGCGCCACATCCAACATCAGTTTCAATGCGGGAACCTATACGGTTGACTCTACAACCGGTAGAGCCGACGTGACGTTGAATGCTTCCAGCAGTATTCACGAAATCTTCTACCTGGTCAGCTCCTCGCGCGCATTCTTTCTGATCGATGATTCCAGCAAAGTGGAAGACGGCACTCTTGACCTGCAGCAGTCCTCTTCATTCTCCAATGCAAGCTTAAATGGTCAATTTGCTTTCGTGATGGATGGATTCGACGCAACAACACTTAAGGACCGAGTCGGAACGCTGCAAGCAGATGGGAACGGCAGGCTGACCCTAAACGAGGTGGCGAACGCTGGAGGCGCAATCAGTGTTCCCGGGCCTCTCTCAGGAACATACTCAGTTTCGACTAACGGACGGACAACGGCATCTATCAGCAGTCTGTCGAGTAATCTGATTTTCTATTTGGTTTCGAGCAATGACGCTTATATCGTGCAAGCAGACTCGGGAACCGAAATCAGCGGAATAATAAGCAAGCAGCAGTAGCAAAGACAGTCCGACAAAAGCCTCGGGGGTCCCAGGTACTCGGTACTAGCTCACTTGCCAAACCGTGTCCAGCACTGTCCCATCTACCCATTTGACGACTGCAACCGGCCGGTTCCCTCGTTTCGGACGCGCTGGTTTGCCGCCGCAGATTTTTTCGACTTCGGTTTTTATGTCCTGAATCGGCCGGATCGGCAGGCTTGAGTCCTTCACGGCATCCAGCAAATCCTGCCGCCGTGGATTAATGGCGATCCCTCGCTCGGTAGCTACCACGTCAATCAATTCGCCCGGGCCAGTCAGCGTCGTTACCTCATCCACGATCACAGGAATGCGGTCGCGGAAGGATGGCAGAGCGAGAATCGTGCAACCCGCTTCCAGGCAGTTCTGCCACCCGCCGATTCCGTGCAACAGCCGCCCATCGGAGTGCGTGACCACGTTGGCGTTGAAATTTACGTCCACCTCGGTCGCACCCAGCACCACGGCGTCAAGCAGCGAGGCGAAATTTCCTTTGCCGTGATAGTTGTAAGACGTAAATGGCGAGGTCGCCACGTGGCGTGGATCAGCCGCGATGGATTTCACTCCATCGAGATCGAACGTCTGGCCATCGAGGATGTAATCTGTCAAGCCTTCCTGCAAAAGATCAACCAGGTATTTCGTCGATCCGCCGCGCACGAATCGCGCCTTCACGCCATCCTCTTTCATCATGCGCCGAAGATAATCCACAAATGCGAGCGCAATTCCGCCGGCGCCCGCTTGAAATGAAAATCCATTCCGCATGATTCCAGCCTCCCGCAGAAACCGCGCCACGAACTCTGCAATACGCAGGCGGTCGGGCGAGCGCGTAATCTGGGTTGTTCCGGAGACAATCTTTGCCGGATCGCCAATCGAATCCACTTCGACCACAAAATCCACGTTGTTGCCCTGAATCTGCCATGGAACGCAAGGGAACGGAACGAGATTGTCGGTCACAACGATCACGTGATCCGCGTACATTGAATCTGCCAGGGCGAAGCCGAGCGATCCGCAGGCCGACTTGCCGTGCGATCCATCTGCATTGCCGAACGGATCAGCCGTTGGCGCGGCGATCACCGCGATATCAATGTGCACTTCGCCATCTTGCACCGCCTGCCAGCGTCCGCCGTGTGACCGCAAAACACCCATGCCGCGCATCCTGCCCTGCGTGCAGTAATCGCCCAGTGGCCCATTCATTGAGCCTTCGATGTGATGGATTACGCCTCGTTCCATCAGCTCAATAGCGCTCTTCTGCGACGGAAACGACGCGCTGGGAAACCACATCAGATCTTTGACCCCAACTTTCGCCGCCGCTTCAAGTGCCATCAGGGCAACGCTATCGCCGTCGCGCAAATGGTGATGATTCGAAATCACCATACCGTCGTGCAACCCGCATTTACGCAGCGCAGTTTCGAGGTCAGGCACCCGTTTATCGCCGTCATCCGGATAGTCTCGGCTAGATCGAACCGGAGGGGCAGCCTTGCGTCCAATTGGTTGGTATTTGCCGATTCCCAAGTAAGGCGTCTTTGATTTGCCATTCACCACAGCAGGCACCATGCGCCCTGCCGCATTCTGCTCCAGTTCAATTTGCTCCTTCGTCGTAGGCATCAGCGGTGAAAATACGGAGGGTATTTCTCCTTCTCCAGCGACTCACAGAACTCTTCAGCTCTTCGTCGTAAACGCCAGCGTCAGCAAAGTCTTCTGCTCGACTTCATGCGCTTTTGCCGATCCTGTTGACGGACTGGCACTGGCCGAGCGCTTGACCGAGAGGACTGCTCGTTCTCCCGAAATGTGGCGCAGGCGCGGTAGCATATAAAATAATGCGCCCATATTAGCAGGCTCTTCCTGGACCCATACGATGTCTCGCGCTGAAGCATGCTGTTGGATCGCATCTGCTAACTCTTGCTCCGGAAACGGATAGAGCTGTTCTAGGAACAGGATGGCGGTCGAATTATCTTTTCTTCTCTGCCGTTCCATCCGCAGCTCGTGCCCAATTTTTCCGGTGCAGATCAGAATGCGCCGGGCATCGCTTACTTCTGTATCCGGCAACACCGGCAAAAAGCGTCGATGCGTAAAATCCTCGATTGGCGAGTTCGCATCCGGATGCCGCAACATGCTTTTTGGCGTGAAGACCACAAGCGGCTTGCGCCACTGCCTCAACGCCTGCCGCCGAAGCAAATGGAAATACTGCGCAGCATTTGATGGCTGGCAAATCTGGAAATTATCGCGCGCCGCCAGTTGCAGGAAGCGCTCGATGCGCGCACTCGAGTGCTCCGGCCCCTGGCCTTCATAGCCGTGAGGCAGCAAAAGCACGAGGCCCGAGAGCAAGTTCCACTTATCTTCGCCAGCACTAATGAACTGATCGATCACCGCCTGGGCCACGTTGGCGAAATCCCCGAACTGTGCTTCCCACAAGACCAGCGTCTCGGGGTAGTCGCGGCTGTAGCCATATTCAAACCCGAGCGCGCCAGCCTCTGACAGCGGCGAATTGTAGATCTCGCAGCGGGCTTGCCCCTCAGATATGTTCTCCAGAGGCACATGCTCGTGCTCATTTTCAATGTCGACCAGCACCGAATGACGCTGATTAAATGTTCCGCGACGAGTATCCTGCCCGCTCAAACGAACTGGAACGCCGGCCTTCACCAGACTGGCAAAGGCCAGGGCCTCAGCCATTCCGTAATCGACGGCACGCTTCCCGGTTCCCATCTCTCCACGCTGTTCCAGCAGCTTCTTCACTTTGGGATGGATATGGAATTCTTCCGGATACGCAATCAGACGTTCTGTTAGCGCTCGCAACTCTTCGCCTGTTAATCCGGTATCCACTTCATACTGCGGTTTATAGCGGCCGCCTTTGAATTCATCCCAATATTTCGGCAGCTCGCGAAGGACCGGCTTCTTCGTTAGCGATGCAGCTTTTTGCTGTGCGGCCTCATACTCCGCGCGCACCTGCGCGACTCGCTCCTCAACCTTCTCCGCTCCAATGTCCTCGGCATAGACCTCCCATAGTGGCGGATGCTCTTTGATCGCCTTGTACAACAGCGGCTGGGTAACCGTAGGATCATCCACCTCGCTGTGCCCATGCCGCCTGTAGCCAATCAGATCAATCACTACATCGCTGCCAAACGCATAACGATATTCCAGGGCCATACGGCCAACACGGATAACCGCATCCACATCCTCAGCGTTGACGTGAAAGATTGGAATTGATTGCCGGCGAGCAAGCTGTGCGGAAAAGCGTGACGAGTGCTCTTCGTTGTAGAGCGTAGTAAAGCCGAGCAGATTGTTAGCGATGATGTGTACCGTCCCTCCGACGCTGTAGCCCTTCAAATCCGCTAAATTCAGCGTCTCGGCGGTAATGCCTTGTCCAGCAAAAGCAGCATCGCCGTGCACCAACAGCGGCAAATATTTCTTTAAGCCATCCTCTCCCGCACGGTCCTGCTTGGCACGTGTGCGGCCTACCGTGACCGGATCAACGGCCTCCAGGTGACTGGGATTTGAAACCAGATGAATGTGAACCCTAGCTCCGCTACGGGTTTCGTATTCGCCCGTCGCGCCCATGTGATATTTAACATCGCCGCTGCCGAGCACGCTGCGCGGGTCGACATCTTCGAATCCCGCAAAGACCTCCTCCGGACCGCGTTGCGCAACCTGAACAATCACATTCAGCCGTCCGCGATGGCTCATGCCCATTACGAGCTCCACTGCCCCGCGCTCGCTCGCCGCCTCGATGATCTCGTCTACCAGCGGGATCAAGGCTGCGATTCCTTCCAATGAATACCTCTTGCTGCCGAGATACCGCTTCTGCAAGACCTGCTCAAATAATTCAGCACGGATTAATTGATCGAGCACATGCTCCTGATCGACTTCTGGCTGCGACCCTTCCACGCGCTCCTGTATCCACCGGCGCCGCTCCAGATCGGCGATGTGGGCAAACTCGACGCCAACGGTGCCGGCATAGATACGCCGGGCTTCACGCACAAATTCGCCGTCAACCTGCAGTTCTGGATGCGGCTCAGGCTGCAAGAATCCGAGCGGATCAAGATCGGCTTCCAGGTATCCCCAGCGCCGGAACGCATCGAAGACACGTTCGCGTTCAGCATTCGAAGAGCTGCTTAAATCGCGCACAGCTTCGGCCGCGGTTTTGGTCAAAGTGGCCATAAATTCAGTTACTAGCATAAAGGATGAGGCTGTTTGCCTGCTGGATTCGAGCCGCTTACTTTGCCGCGACCTTGGTCTTAAGCAGAGCGGTACCTTAGCACTGGCGTCTCGACATGTGTGACAGGCGACTCGCTCGGATCCCGGACCTCCGCTCCACGAACACTTCCCGATTTGCCTGATTCCCCATTTGATACCAACGCCTCTGCCCGTTGCACCAAGTTAGCTTTCACCCGCCGATGCTCTGTCGCTGCACCTCCGATGTAGCAGATAGGCCAGAGAGCAGACATGAATCGTGCCCAGGACCCAGACCTCAGCGCTGCCCAGATGCAGCTACTGTGGGTGGGAAACAACGAGAAAGAATTCGCTTACCTTCGCGATGTATTAACCCGCTCAGGCGAGGGAAGGCTGGGGCTGGACCGCGTTCGCTCTCCGGAGGAAGCTCTCCAGCGCCTCAACCAAACTACCTACGACCTCCTTCTCTGTGATTACAAACCCGGCGATGGTATGGCCTTGCGCCTCCTGCATGAAATTCGTAAGGAAGGCCCGCGCGCCCCGGTCATTTTCCTTAGCGATCATGTCGATCAGATTGCGATAGATGCAGCCATCAAAGCGGGCGCATCGGACTGCCTGCAAACTTCTAATCTGAATGAATCCTCTATTGCTCGCGCCATCCGTTATGCCATTGACGTCTATTGCAAGGAACGCCAACGGCAAAAAGCAGAAGATACGGTGCGCAAGCTCTGGCGCGCGGTAGAGCAATCCGCCGATCTGGTGATAATCACTGATCGCGGTGGTGTTATTGAATACGTAAATCCCGCGTTTGAAGCGCTGACCGGATATTCGCGCGAAGAGTCGGTTGGAAGAACGCCACGCATTCTCAAGTCCGATCAACAGACGGCCAACCTCTATCAAGAATTATGGGAAACCATTCTCGCCGGCAATGTGTTTCGCGGCGTGCTGGTCAACCGCAAAAAGAATGGGCAAATATTTTACGCAGAGAAGACCATCACGCCTTTGCGCGACACAGACGGTGCGATCACCCATTTCATTTCCAACGACCGCGACATAACCGAGCGCCGCCGCCTGGAATCACAGCTCCAGCAAGCACAAAAAATGGACGCCATAGGCCGGCTTGCTGGAGGCGTGGCTCACGATTTCAACAATCTCCTGATGGTCATTAGCGCGTACGCCGAGCTGATGCTGGATTCGTTGGGCAGCGAACATCCTCTTCGCCGTAATGTTCAGGAAATCATGACAGCATCGCGCCGGGCTGCGGATCTCACCCGGCAATTGCTCGCCTTTGGCCGCAAGCAGATGCAATCTCTGCAGCTTCTGGACTTGAATCGGGTGATTCGCGAAATAAATGAAATGCTGCCCCGGCTTATTGGCGAGGACATTCAGCTCATCTTCGCGCCCGGAAAGAACGTCGGGAAAGTTAAGGCGGATCCGGTGCAGATCGAGCAAATCGTCATGAACCTCGCGGCCAATGCGCGCGACGCCATGCCGAACGGCGGAAAGCTCACAATCGAGACCGCAGATGCCCACTTGGATGAATCCTATATTCAGCGTCACTCCATTGTCCCTCCGGGCGAGTACGTCCTACTGGCGGTAACGGACACCGGCGAAGGGATCGCCCCCGAACACGTCGCTCACATTTTTGAACCGTTTTATACGACCAAGGCGGAGGGGAAGGGCACTGGGCTGGGATTGGCCACCGTGTATGGAATCGTGAAGCAAAACGGGGGCTTCATTTGGGTCTATAGTGAGCCCGGCCTGGGCACTACTCTCAAGATCTACCTGCCGTGCGCGCAATACGAACCCGAGCAAAAGCGCCCTCTCAAGCTGGTTGAGGAGATGCTGCCTGGGACCGAAACTCTGCTCCTGGTGGAAGATGAATCGGCGGTCCGGCAATCCGAGCGTGAGTTTCTGACTTTAAATGGCTACAGCGTACTCGACGCGAGAGATGGAAGAGATGCAATCTCAATCGCGCGGGAATACGACGGAACCATCGATATGATGATCACCGACGTCATTATGCCGCACATGAGTGGCGCGAAGCTCGCGGAACAGCTACTGCTGGAGCGGCCGGGCATGAAAGTTCTATTTGTCTCCGGATACGCGGAGACGACGGTCTTGCGGCATGGCGCGATCGACGTGACCACGCGTTTCCTGCAAAAACCGTTCTCATTGAAAATGCTGGCGAAGAAAATCCGCGAAGTGCTGGATGCTCCCCTCCCGGCCGCGCTGGCTTCCTTGTCCACGCCGTAGTTCCTCAGCTATCTCGTATAATCGTTCTCCGGAACCCGCATGAGCCTGTCCGTTGCCTCGCAGCGTCTTCATTCCAATTTCGACTCACAGGCTTCAGCCTCACCCCCCGTAACTTTTCGGGCTACTTCTTTGATCATTATCTTTTTCCTTTGGGCGGCGATTTATGTGGCGGGCATGTTCACTCCGGCGCTGCTCGACGATGCCGATACCGTTCACGCAGAAGCTGCACGCGAAATGGTGCAGCGGCATGACTGGGTGACGCTCTATGTGAATGGGATTCGTTACCTTGAAAAAGCTCCGCTCATGTATTGGGGAGTTGCGACCAGTTACGTCTTGTTCGGCGTGCATGACTGGAGCACGCGTCTTCCGCTGATGCTCGGGATTCTTGCCTGGCTGCTGGCGGCTTACGCGCTCGGACGCTATGCCTACGGCGAACGCGGCGGATTGTATTCCGCCATCGTGCTGGCTACTGCCCTTGGCCCTTATCTTTTCACCCGGTTTCTTATTCCCGACACACTTGTCGGCTTGTGGTTGATCCTCGGCTTTTATTTTTTTCTTCGATCGCTCGAAGAAGATCCGCCTTCGCGGCTCACCTGCTGGGGCTTGGCGGCAACGTGTGGGCTGAATGTGCTCACCAAAGGATTAATTGGTTTCGTCTTCCCCGCCGCGGTAATTGGGCTTTACTTGATTCTCACCGGCAATCTTCGCCACTTGCTGCGGCTCCGTCTTGTTTCGAGCTCATTGATTTTCCTGGCGATCGCGGCGCCCTGGCACGTGTTGGCGGCGTTGCGCAATCCTGATCAAGGACCGATCCGCGGGTTTCTTTGGTTTTATTTCATCAATGAGCACGTCCTCCGCTATTTGAACAAGCGCGTGCCCCGCGACTATGACACTGTGCCGTTGCTTCTGTTCTGGGCGTTGCTTCTGGTTTGGCTTGTTCCCTGGATCGCATTTTTACTGCAGGCGCTACGGCAAGTTCCCACGCGCTGGAGACAGATACGGTCGCAACTCGACCGTGAAGGCCGTGCCAACCTACTTTTCATGCTCTGGGCGCTCGTGATTGTCGTGTTCTTCAGCTTTTCTACGCGGCAGGAGTATTACACCGTTCCTGCCATTCCTGCTATTGCTCTGCTGGTCGGAGGATGGCTCAAGCGCGAGATCCAGTCGCCCGCCAATAGCTACGATCGCCGCGCCGGAGTAATTTCTTCCACTGTTCTTTTCGCATTGGGCATACTCGTACTCTCAGTCGGAATGTTTTTCGTCGCGTACTCAAGACCACCCGCTCCCGGCATAGATATTTCTGAACTGCTCACCAAAAATCCCGAAGAGTACAAACTCTCCTTCGGCCATTTACTCGATCTTACGCCGCAGTCTCTCGGCGCCTTTCGCTTGCCGCTATTCGGATTTTCGTTCGCCTTTTTCATTGGAACCGGGCTGAATTGGCTTCTACGCCGCCGCGGCCGCCTCGCCCACGCAAACATTGTCTTGGCTCTGATGATGGTTGCCGTGCTCGCCTGTGTGCACTCCGGATACGTAACTTTCTCGCCTACCCTTACGTCAAAACCTCTTGCACTCGCTATTAAGCAGCATTACCGTCCGGGAGACATCGTCGTCGTAGGTGGGGACTACGCAGCCGCTTCCAGCCTGAACTTTTATGCAAATGTCCACTTGCTCGTGCTGCACCAGCCGCAAGCGATTCTGTGGTACGGTTCTCAATTTCCAGACGCTCCGAAAGTATGGGAGACGCAATCTTCGTTCGATTCGCTGTGGTCTGGGCCGCAGCGAGTGTTCCTTTGGACGGACCACAAGGACCCACCCGAACTGCGCGGCGCGCAACGCTACCTGCTCGCCAGCAGCGGCGGCAAATCCATCCTCACGAATCAGCCCGTAGGAAACTGACCCACCAAACTCCCCATTTATAATCCTCCGAGATCATGTGGTACGCCCTCTTAGCCCTGGCGCTGTTTGGCACAGCCAGTTCGACAGTTTTTCTGATCCTCGCGCTCGTTGCCGCACGTCGCTATCGCCGCTACGCTGAAAATGCCAGCCGCAGCGCCAACGCTGTTCCGGAATCCACTCTGCCTCCCGTAACCTTGCTGAAACCGGTTCACGGAATGGAGCCTCGCCTGCACGAGAATCTGGAGAGCTTCTTCCGCCAGAACTATCCCGACTTCGAAATCATCTTCGGCGCCCGCTCCGCTGATAATGCCGCGCTCACCGTGGTTGACGAACTACGCGCCCTTTATCCCAACGTCAGGTGCAAGATCGTTCTTTCCGGTCCACCCACTTGGCCAAACGCCAAAGTTTTCTCCCTGGACAAAATGATTGCGCTCTCAAGAAACGATTATTTTGTCATTAGCGATAGCGATGTCGAGGTTGGCCCCGACTTCCTGCGCAACGTGGTCCCTCCGTTGCTGAATCCCAGAAACGGTCTCCTAACATGTGTTTACCGGGGTGTTCCTGCCCGTAGCTTCTGGTCATCGCTTGAAGCGCTGGGCATGTCGGTTGAGATGACGTCCGGAGTCCTACTCGCTGACATGCTGGAGGGAATGCGCTTCGCGCTCGGCGCCGTTATCGCCACCAAACGTGAGGCTCTGGAGAAAATCGGCGGTATCGCCGCCACAGCCGACTATTACTCGGATGATTTTGTACTTGGAAATCTGGTTTGGGCGGCCGGCTATAACATCGTGCTCTCGCATTACGTCGTAGACCACGTGCTGATTCCCAGCTCCTTCCTTCGCACATTTGGCCATCAGGTTCGTTGGATGAAAAGCACTCGCTATTCGCGCCCCCGCGGACATCTGGGAAGCGGCCTTACGTTCGCAGTGCCATTCGGACTGCTAGGCCTGATCTCTGCCACTGCGCTTGGGCATCCAGTGGTCGGCATTGCTCTGCTCGGCTACTCAATTCTCAACCGCATCATCCAGTCGCTCGCAATCGGGTGGTCAGTCGCTCGAGACCCCCGCGCTCTTCGCCTTTGCTGGCTCTATCCTCTCCGCGATTTACTGGGGTTCATTACCTGGGCGGCCAGCTACACTAGCCGGAGTTTCTTCTGGCGGGGCGAGACCTACCACTTCACACCCGGCGGGAAAATCGTTCCGCAGCAGCGCGCCGTAGAAGGTGCGCTTGTGGATCAACCATGATGAGCGACCTTCAACGCCCAGCCCTCGTCAGTTTGCCCTGCTTAAGCTGAAACGGATCCCCTCGCCAGACCACCGTGTGCCCGACAAAGCTCACCGTCCAAACCAGCAGCGCAACTATGTCTCTCAGCGGCAATAGCGGAAGCATCGTAATCGCCTGCCGATCGCGCAACACTCTCCAGCCCACCGCGAACGTGACCCCTAGCCGCATCGCGAGACCAGCAATCAGCAGCCCCCAGGTCCAACTGGCGCCATAAGTCGCCGCAGCCAACAGCGCCCACGGCAATCCGAACGTGAGCCCAAGCCCTGCGTAGCCCCATGGGCGGGCATCGCGCACCGTGCGCGCCCAACGCAGCTGGTGTTGCAGGAATTCGCTCATCTCGTAGCGTGGCAGGAAAGTCTCCACAATTACATCGGAGATCTTCACCTCCTTGCCGAGCGCAGCAATTCGCTTTCCGAGTTCGTAATCATCAGCGAGATAGTCTGCGAAAGACTCGAAGCCTCCAACCGCCTGCAACTCCTGCCGCCGGAACGCCAGCGTCGATCCCAATCCAAAACGAATGCCGCCTTCAATGGCACGCGCTGCTAAGACTCCGGGGATGAAATCCGTGCTGATCCCCAAGGACTCCAGCCGCGACCCAAGCGTCCCGCTCGCCACACCACGATACAAACAAGTAACCAGGCCAACATTTGAGTCGCTCAAAGGTGCAACTACCCGCCGTAAATAATCGGATGGAACACGAATATCGCTGTCGCTAACAACGAGAATGTCATATTTCGCCTCGCGTGCCATTTGCGCGAGGTTGCTGACCTTGATGTTCGCTCCCAATTTTTGCTCACAGACCATCATCCGAATCGCGTGCTGAGGAAATTCCTGGTTTAGCCTCTTCACTAACTCCAGTGCCGGATCGTCAGCCTCACTCACTCCAAAAATTATTTCGTATTCCGGATAATCCTGAACACAATGGCTCCGGAAGCTGTCATACATCTCGGGATCGGTACCCTTGAGAGGTTTGAAAATAGAAATGCCGGGCAGAGTAGGTGTTGGGTAGACTCTATTGCCTGCCGTCTTCTGTTCTCTCAAAAACGCGGCCGCGCTCCACATGCACAGGACGTAATAGAAAATGCTGGCGATTGCAGCCAGCACGAAAACAATTTTCAGGAATTCGAATATGTGATGAATCATGAGACGGTCCGCAGCAAGCCGTCCAGATTTCCTTCGTGTACCTTCGTGCCCTTAGTGGGCAAAGGAACGTCAAGAACCACAAAGGACACTAAGGTGCACGAAGAGAAGATTATTCGTAGCGGAGCGATTCAATCGGATCCAGATTCGCCGCTTTCCACGCCGGGTAAATCCCAAATACCAGCCCCTCGAAAGCTGCCGCACAGAAACCGAAGCTCGTCCAGAACACTGACATGCGTGCTGGTAGCGAACTCCAGATCACGGGAATGATCCAGGTGATAATTGCGCCAAAAAGCACGCCCAGCACCCCTCCCGCGGCTGTAAGGGTAATCGCCTCGAGAGTGAATTGCAGCAGGATGTCGCGCTTGCGCGCGCCAATCGCCTTTCGCACACCGATTTCACGTGTCCGCTCGGTCACTGCCACAAGCATAATATTCATCACGCCAACGCCGCCGACGATCAAGCCGACGCTAGATACCGCAAACATGAAGATAAACACCGCCCCGGTCACCTGGTTCCACACATCGGAAAGAGAATCCTGGGTGAACACGGCGAAATTATCAGGCTTGTCCGGCGGCACCTTACGCCGACGGCGCAGCAATTCGCGCATCTCGTCGATGGTTTTGGGCATGTCGTCATGCGAGGTGGCCTTCACTATAATCCAAAATTGTTTTAGTTCCGGATGTAACTTGCGAAACGTGCCCATGGGGAAATAGACGGTATTGTCGCTCGGATTCTTGCCTCCTGCAAAGACGCTCTTCAGCTTTTCCAGCACCCCAATGACTGTGAACATCTCGCCTTCGATATTGATCTCTTTGCCTTCCGGCAATTGATTTGGAAAAAGCTCCTCCGCAGTATCGGAACCAAGCACGATCACGGGTGCGCGGCGCTGCTCGTCGAGTTCGCTGAACCAGCGCCCTGAGGTGGTTGCAAGATCATAGACGCTCGTGAACGATGCGGTAATTCCTTCAAGAGCTGTGTTCTTTGCTTTGCGGCCGCCATACTTCACAACATAAGTGCCGGCGCCAAGTTCGGGCTGGGCATAAACGACCGCTGCGGTGACCGCCTTCACATGCGGCAAATCGCGCATGGCCACGGCGTCCTCGAACGTCAGCTCCTTACGGGTGCGCATCGCTTCAGTAGGCCGGCCAAAAGTAAAAGGCTGCATGTGAAAAGCAAAAATCATGTTGGAACCAATGCTGCTGATCACTTGCCGCACGTTGTCATTCAACCCGCGCACCACTGACGAGATGCCAATCACGACTGCAACCCCAATTACAATTCCCAGCACAGTGAGCGCCGACCGCAGTTTGTTACTGCGAATAGTATCCAGCGCCATCTGGACAATCTCGCCGTAATCGCGTCTGCGCATCATTAAAACCAGCCATCAGCTATCAGCCGTCAGCCTTCA
>Ga0209268_1000759_pt1 | contig 16201 bp, 19 predicted proteins | sample GraSoiAngelo_143_FD_185900 | JGI IMG/M metagenome (GOLD analysis project Ga0209268, IMG submission 185900) | Grasslands soil microbial communities from the Angelo Coastal Reserve, California, USA - 14_1009_02_30cm (SPAdes) (version 2) | ecosystem: Environmental > Terrestrial > Soil > Grasslands ... | reverse complement strand
ATCAACGCGACGTCGGCGAAGTCGGCGTTGCCGTGGACCGAGACGATCGTCAGCTCGAGCTCCTCGACCCGATGCGTACGATCCGTTCGAAGCAGCTCGACCACGCCGATACTTCCGATGTACAGGCCGTCGTGATCGGTGACGAACACGGTCGTCAGCAATTGGTGTGGAGCTTTGTCATCCGTCCGCACGGCCTCGAGCGCCATCTCGACCGTGGATTCGCGGACGACCCAGACGTAGTCCGGGCTCATCATGCCGCCCGCCGTGGTCGGGTGGTACTGAAGAAGCTTGCGCAGCTTGTACTGCTGGCTCGCCCCCATCATCTCGAAGATGGGCTTGCGGCGCTCTTGTGCGAGCTCGCTCAGCAGATCGGCCGCATCGTCGGGCGCCATGCCCTCGAGGATTCGCGCGGCGTCTTCATTCGACTTCGACTTGAGGAACTCGACCTGGTGCTCGGTGTCGAGCTCTTCGAAGACGTCGGCGGTCAGCGCGGGGTCGCTCTCGACAGCCTCGATGATCTCCTGGCCTTCCTCGTGCGAGGCGTCCTCGACGATGTCGGCGATCTGTGCGGGATGAAGGCGGCGCAATCGCTGCAGCGGCATCAGCAGCTTGGCCGTAGGCACGTGGCCCACGAAGGGCTGGATGTCCTTCCAGTCGAGGATGGCGTGGCGGCGGAGGTCGGGTCGGCCGCGACGCGGGAGCAGGCGCCGCAGCATCGCCTGCGGGCTGCGGTCGATGCCGGCCAGGTACCAGCCCTCGTCGCCGGGGGCAAGGACCAGGTCGTGCGCCTGAACGATTCGGCCTTTGACCACGTCAACCAGGTGCCGGCCGAGCACGTCCGCTGCAAGCAGCACCTCGCCGGGCCGGCGCTGGAAAGCTTCGGTGCGGATGGTGTGCGTGTTCAGCCGGACACCACCCGGCTCGAGCGAGTCGATCAGGTCCTTGCCGATGAACACGTCCTGCGCTCCGACCCGGACCTTCAGCCCCGTCACGGGCGGGTAGGTGCCGTCGGCGAGCTTGACGATGAAGTCTTCGACCCGCCCGACCTCCGTTCCGGCTGGGTTGAGGACCGGGCTGCGCAGGAGCTGCGTGACCATCAGCCGCCGCTTGTCATGCAGGCGCGTCGATTGCTCCATATCGCCGTCCACACCTCGATCGCTCATCGCTTCATGCCTTCCTCCCTGTGATCGACCCATTATCCCGCCGATGTTCGAGCGCCTCGTGAGCCTCGGGAACGATCCAGATGAGGAGTGCAAGGGCGGCGATGTACTGAATCCACCACCAGCCGGTGAGCATGCTCACGGCCAGTCCTGCGAGGGTGACCGCGGCCAGGTAGGCGCAGCTGATCGTCTCGGCGATGTCCGCACGCAGAGAGGCTGGTTGACCCGGCGCTTGGCTCGCGCAAGCAGCGGCATGGCCACGATGGCGACGGCGCTGACCGCAACGCCGGCGATCGAGTCCGACGGCGTGATGCGCAGGACGATGCCGGCGACGGAAGACAGCACGACGTAAGCGCACAGAAGCACGAGCAAGACCGCCGAGACCCGCGTCGTGGTGGCCTCGAGCCGTTCAACATCGCGGCTCGTCCCCGCCGACTCCGCCGACAACCGCACATAGAGCACGATCCCGCTCAGCAGCTCGATCACCGAGTCGGCCCCAAACGCGGTCAGCAGCACGCTGTGAGCCGCGATCCCAGCGCCCAGCGCGATCACCGCCTCGACGAGCATCCAGGCGATGGTTGCGACCTCGAGACGTACCCCGCGCCTCAACGCCGCGCCGCGCGTGATGTCCATGATCGAATTCTCGGGTAAGGAATCCCGCGTCCGGAGGCGCGGCCGGTACGATCGCCTGCGTATGGGTGAGCGCGTCGAGGGTTACCGCTCCGAGCTGCGCAGGCTCAAGGACTGGGACCCATACCTGAAGAAGCACTCAGGTTTGCCTGGTCCGAGGGCCAACCTCGAGCTCGTGGCCGCGGTCGTCGAGGAGGGCGACGCGGACCGCCTGTGGCGCCTGTCGGCGTCGCGTGACGAGTTCCTGGCGCTGTGCGGGACGGCGGGACTCGGCCGGATCGCGCTTCTTGAGCCTGAGACCGTGATGACCTGGCTGCGCGAGCTGGCCTCCGATCCGCGCTGGCGCGTTCGCGAAGGCGTAGCGATCGCGCTGCAGCGCCTCGGGCGCGAGAGCATGCCAAGGCTCCTCGCCGAGATGAAGGTCTGGTCGCGTGATGAGCCGTTCGTGCAGCGAGCCGTCGTGGCGGGACTCTGCGAGCCGTCGATCCTCAAGAACAACGAGGACACCGTGGCGGTGCTGGTCATCCTCGATGACATCACGCGTTCCGTTGCGGCCGCCGGCAACCGACGCAGTGATGGGTTCCGCGTGCTTCGGCAGGCGCTCGGTTACGGGTGGAGCGTCGCCGCCGCGGCCGCGCCGCAAAACGCGAAACCCTACGTCGAGAAGTGGCTGCGCTCGACCGACAAGGACGTCGCGTGGGTGATGAAGACCAACCTCAACAAATCGCGGATGGAAGGCCTCCGCAAGAGCCTCGAGGCTACGGCGTCCGGGCGTCGCGCCTCAGTGCGCGCAAAGCCCGCTGCCCGGCGAGCCTCACCCGCCAAACGCAAGCCGGCGGTGAAACGGAGAGCGGCTGCGAAACCGACCAAGTCTCGCGCGCCCAAACGAAGCACCACCTAGGCCAGCTCTACCTAAGCCAGCTCTACCTCGGCCCCTCGGGCCCAGCCCCTCCGGCGCCTTCGGCGCCACCTCCCCATGAATGGGGAGGACAAGGCCACCTCCCCATGAATGGGGAGGAATCAGCTAGAGCCGCTCCAGGATCAGGATGGGGATCTGGCGCGGGGTGAGCGCCTGCTGGCGCTCGAGGTAGTCGATGATTTCCGTCAATTTGGCTCGCTCGTCCTGTCCGACGACCCTCGCCTTGACCTGAAACCTCTCCGGCCCCACCTCGATCCTCGCGATCGGATTGGCGAGCAGGTTGTGGTACCACGCCGGCGCCTTGTCGGCACCGTTGTTGGAGGCGATCACTGCGAATTCGCGGCCGCGCGGTCGGTAACCGATGACCGTGGTGCGTTCCGCGCCTGATCTGGCACCGATCGTCGTCAGGAGCAGGATCTGGCGCCCCGCCATCTGGCCGCTGAGCTGGCCGCCAGTGGCCCGAAACTCCTCGATCACCTTCAGGTTGAACGCCTTCATATCGGACGGAATTTGCGGCTTGCCTGCATTGCTCGACATGTCTTAACCGTAGTCGGACTTCACAAGTAAGGTCGCAGAGCCTCCCGTTTTCTTCCTAGGAGGTAAATTGAATTTGAGTCAGACGGTAGTCATCCTGATCGTCGCGATCGTGATCCTGGCTCTGATCGGGCTGGGTGTGGCCCTCAGCCGGCGCTCTCGGCTGCGCGCGTTGCCGCCCGAATCGCAAGACCGCTACTCACGTTCGTGGCAGGCGCTCGAGACGCGGTTCATCGACGATCCGAGCGGTGCGGTGCAGGAAGCCGACCGGGTCGTGGTGATGATGCTTGGCGAACGTGGTGCGACGATGCACGACGGACGAAGCGTGCCGGAGGATCTGCGCCGCGCGCGTGCGGCAGCCTCCAGCGATGAGGGACGGCAGGGCACGGAGGGCATGCGCAAGGCGATGGTGCACTACAAGCGAATCGTCGAGGACGCACTCGGCGGCGCCAAGAAGCCGAGCGAAACTTCTCGCAGGGAGGTCGCGTGATGAGCGAAACACGCAACGAGTCAGTGGACGAAAGAAGGGGTACCAATCGGCGCGAAGTGACCGATAAACGCAACGACGCCGAAAACGAACGGAGGAATGCAGACCGGCGTGCAATGGAGCGCCAGCCGGTGGTGGAGTCTGCGCAGCCGCAAGCCAACCGCACCGACGCCGAGCAGATGCGGACGAACCCCGAGGTCATGGGCCGCACCGAGCCCGTCGAGATGGACCGCTCGGGCTTTCAAGGGCGGCCCGAACAGCAGGCGCATGCCGAGCAGATGGATTTCTGGCCTGAGATGCACCAGTTCCGGGAGCGATTGAACGAGATTCAGTCGCAGTTCATCGACGAGCCGCGCGAGGCTGTGAAGAAGGCTGAGCGCCTGATCGAAGAGGCCGTCGACCACATGGCCAAGTCGATGCACGAGCATGTCAAGCGGATGCACAGTGACGTGGAAGGCAACGCCGACACCGAGAAGCTGCGCCTGGTGATGCGAAGCTACCGCGCGTTCATCGAAAAATTGGACAACCGCCGAGCGGCGTAATAAGTGCCCCGCGAGGGATTCGAACCCCCGACCCTCTGTTTAGAAGACAGATGCTCTATCCACTGAGCTAGCGGGGCGGCAAGGCCATTCGCGAGAATACCCGTAGAGGGTGGCGGCTAACACTAGCGACAAGCTTCAACAGCTGAAAGAGCTCCTGGCCGAGGTGACGGACCTCAGCCGGGCCGCCGCCCTGCTCGAGTGGGACCAGGAAACGTACATGCCGCCGGGCGGCGTGCAGTCGCGCGCCGAGCAGCTCTCGACGCTGCTGCGCTTGTCACATGTGCGTTTTACATCAGACGAGGTCGGCCGGCTGATCGGCGAGCTCGAAGATGAGCTCGGCGGCCGGCCCTTTGATTCCGATGAGGCCAGCCTCGTCCGCGTCACCCGCCGCGATTACGACCAGGCGCGCAAGCTTCCGCCCGATCTCGTGGCCGAGGTGGCGCGCGCTGGATCCGTGGCCCGGCCCGTGTGGGAAAAGGCGCGCCACGATGAGAACTTCGGCCTCTTCGCACCGTACATGGAAAAGAACGTCGAGCTAAACCGCCGGATCGCAGATGCGATCGGTTACGAGGACCGTCCTTACGATGCGCTCCTCGACCGCAGCGAACCAGGCATGACGACCGCGCAGCTGGAAGCGATCTTCGCCGAGCTCAAAAAGGCGATCGTGCCCCTGATCGCCGACATCGCACGCCACGCCGACGCGATCGATGATCGCGTCCTGTATCGCGGCTTCGATCCTGACCTGCAGGTTTCGTACGCGCTCGGGGTGGTCAAGAGGCTGGGCTATGACCTCGAGCGCGGGCGCCAGGACAAATCGACCCACCCTTTCTCGACGGCGTTCGGTCCTGGCGATGTTCGGATCACCACGCGCGTCTCGCGAGACTTCTTTAACGAGTGTCTGTTCGGCTCGATCCACGAGTCCGGCCACGCCATGTACAACCAGGGCATGGGCCACGACATCGACCGCACCCCCCTATGGGGCGGCGCCTCGCCCGGCGTCCACGAGTCGCAGTCGCGGCTGTGGGAGAACCTGGTCGGCCGCAGCCAGCCATTCTGGCGTCACTTCTATCCGAGTCTTCGGTCTGTCTTTCCGGAGCCACTGCAGGGAGTCGACGAGGAAGGGTTCTACCGCGCCGTCAACAGGGCATACCCATCGCTGATCCGCGTCGAGGCGGACGAGGTCACGTACAACATGCACGTCCTGCTGCGATTCGAGCTGGAGAACCAGCTGCTCGAGAGCACGCTCAAGGTCAAAGACCTCCCCGAGGCGTGGAACGCGCTCTTCAAGTCGTACCTTGGGCTCAACGTGCCCAACGACCGAGAGGGCGCATTGCAGGACATCCACTGGTCGTACGTGAGCTTCGGAATCTTCCCCGGCTACACGATCGGCAACCTCATCGGCGCCCAGCTGATGGAGAAGATTCACACCGACATGCCCGACCTCGACGCGCAGATAGAGACGGGACAGTTCGCATCCTTGCTTGGCTGGTTACGGAAGAACGTGCACCGGCACGGCCGCAAGTTCACACCCAACGAGCTGATGGAGCGGGCCACGGGCCAGCCGCTGACCGCCGCGCCGTGGATCGCGTACGTGCAGCGGAAGTTCGGCGCCCTCTACGCGCTGCACGCAGGGCGCTACTAGCCGAAATCGACGGGGGCCAGGGCCTCGCGTTTGACCTCGAGCCTGAAAAGATCGGGCCGTCCATAGTGGCCGGCGACATCAAGCGTCCGCTTCGCGACCGACGCAACCGCGGGATCGCAGTCCGCATAGACGATGCCGTGCTGTTCGTGCAGGGGCCCGGCCACGATCTTGCCCCGAGGATCCACCACCACCGAATCGCCCGGGTTGTACCAGCTCTCGAGGTCAGGGAACAGCTTGGCGCGCTGCGGGAAGTCCTTTGGGATGTCCTTGCCGCGCATCGCGCAGCCATTGGCCAGGACCCAGCAGCGCCCCTCCGCGGCGATGTGACGCATCGATGAGATCCACGTTCCGCCCTCGTCCCACGTCGGCGCGACGTAGATCTCGCAACCCTGCGCGAAGAGCGCGAACCTGACCAAGGGCATGTAGTTCTCCCAGCAGATGAGGCCGCCGACGCGACCCATCGGGGTCTCGCTGACGCGCAAGCCGCTCGCGTCCCCCATCCCCCACACCATGCGCTCGGGATTGGTCGGCATCAGCTTCCGGTGCCGGTTCAGGACGGCGCCATCCGGCCCGATCAGCACGACCGCGTTGTACAGCGTGCCGCGGCTGAATTCGCCGTCGCGTTCATGGATGCCGATCGAGACCGTCACCTTCAGCCGCCGCGCCGCCGCCTGGATCGGCTTCAGGTCGCCGGCCTTGAGGTCGACAGAGTTCTCGATCAACCGGCGGTGAATCTCCGCGGTCAGCTCGTAATCGCCGCCCGGGCGCAGCCGCCACAGCCATTCCGGGTACCCGGGCACCCAGGTTTCCGGAAAGGAGATGAGTTTCGCGCCGGTCGCCGCCGCCTCCTCTATCAGCGCGACGCCGCGCTCGAGCGTCTGCTTGCGGTGCAGGGTCACGGGCGCGTGTTGGACTACCCCGACTCGATGCTCGGTGGACCGTTTGGGCATCGCGCACATCTTGCACCATGCCGGGTTCGGCTAGTTCTTGTACGGGTAGTCCCCGGCCCGTGCGAGCATGCCCGGCAGCTCCTTGCCGAGCTGTGCGCCCAACCAACGCGACGTGTCGATCAGCGAGTCGAGGTCGATGCCGGTCTCAAGACCAAGGCCGCGGAGCAGGTAAACCAGGTCTTCGGTGGCGATGTTGCCGGTCGCGTTGGGAGCGAACGGGCAGCCGCCGGCGCCACCGGCCGACGCGTCAAGGGAAACGACACCTTCCTCAACGGCGGCGACCGCGTTTGCGTAGCCGGTGTTGCGCGTGTTGTGAAAGTGAGCGCCGACGGCGGCGCCCATGGCCCGTGCTCCGCGCACAAGCTCGTGCACCTGTGAGGGCACCCCAACCCCGATCGTGTCGGCGAGGCAGATCTCGTCCGGAGGCACTGCCATCAGGTGCTCCACGATCTGCAGCACGTCTTCGGCCCCTACCGGTCCATCGAATGGGCTCCCGAACGCGACGCTGACAGTGACGGTGATCGGCATCCGGTCGCTGCGCGCCCGCGCCACCAGGGCGAGGGCAGTCTTCAAGCCTTCGGCGGTGGTCGCGTTCTGATTGCGGCGCCCGAACTCATCAGCGGCTGAGAACGCGTAGTGAATCTCGTCGACTCCGGCGGCCAGCGCGCGATCGTACCCCTTCTCGTTGAGGACCAGGCCGGCGTAGACGGTGCCTGGCTTGCGGTGCAGGGCGGCCATCACCTCTTCGGCGCCCGCCATCTGCGGCACGAGCTTGGGGTTGACGAAGCTCGCCGCCTCCATGCGCTTCAGTCCCGCGGCGGCGAGCCTGTCGCACAGCTCGGCGCGAACGGCCGGATCCAGGGTCTTGGCCTCGTTCTGGAGACCATCACGCGGTCCGACGTCGCAGACGGTCATGGGCACATAGATAAAGGTAAAGGCCCCTCCGGCGGCTTCGCTGCCACCTCCCCATGAATGGGGAGGAGACCCTCCGGCGGCTTCGCCGCCACCTCACCATAAATTCGGGACGTGATTACCTGATCAGGTCGGTCATGGCGGTGGCCCGCGCTGCATCGCCGAGCCGCGGGACACCAAGCAGGTCTTCGACCGTCGCCAGCAGCGAGTAGTGCGTGTACTCCTTGGTGCTGGTGATGTGGCTCATGCCGGGCGCGATGACCAGCGTCAGCACCCTGTTGTCGGCGCTCTGGTCGTCTTCATCCCAGGTGATGAACAGCACCCCGCCGTCCTTCCAGGCCTTGGAGGCGGTGATCGCGCCGACCTGCTGGCGAAGCCAGTCGTCCCCGACTGAGATGTCGCAGTCATGCGTATCGTTGCAGCGGTCGGGCGTGATCCATGAGAAGCGCGGAGTGCTCCCCGCGAGGTCGCCGGCCAGCGCCGTCAGGGGCACCACGTTGGATGGGCACTCGCCGCCGTAGAAGGCAAACGGGTTGTGGCCCGGGTCATACGGCAGTGGGCTGTCCAGGCACGCGCCGGTGTTCATGCCTTCCATGTAGGCGCGCCACGTGACGCCGGCTTTCGTCAGCTGGCTCCCGATGTCCTCACGCGGCAGGACGCGGTAGCTGTCGTCCCTCACTCCCCAGGTCTTCCCCGAGGTGAGGGCGAGGTAGTTGGGCACGCTTGGATGCGCGACGGCGTGGTAGTTGTCCGCGACGCCATACTTGGCCGCCAGCGACGAGGTGAACTCGCCGCTGAGGGCCTGGTCGGGTGAGTGGTTCTCCATCACGATCATGAAGACATGGCGTGCCTGCGGTTTCGATCCGGCTGGGCTGTGGCCGCAGGCGGCCCCGAGCACAGCAAGCATGGAAAGCAATGCAAGCGCGGCCGGCCGCCTCATCGATTCCGAGATTACCGGGCGGGGTTCTCAGGAGGCTTTAAGGCGGATGATGGAGATCGCTGGTCGGTCTTTTTCAGCCCCGGCCTGGGTTGTTGGCGGTGGCCGTGACCACGGCTGCGTTTTCCGGCTGGCTGCCGACTGTGATGGTGCAGCTGGCAGTGGTCGTCCCGTTGTAGCCCACATCGGGCGCAACCGTCGACTGGCAGCTGCCCAGGACGGTGTTGGAGATGGCTGCAGCCATGGTGAAGGTGACCGTCGACGGTCCCGTGGCTCCGGTCGCGCCGCCCAGGTTTTTCAGCTGGGCTGAGACGATGCACGGGGATCCGCACCTCGACGTATCGACCGAGACGACCGTGTAGACGGGCGGGAGTGTCGACAGGTTCGAGAAATCGATCACGTCCGCGGGAGCAGTGATCTGGAAGTCACGGTCGAAGTCGTTGTAATGAAAATCGACGCTGTACATGGCGTCGATCAAGACGCCTTCCTTGAGATGCACTCGCAGCAGGTGATATGGAGGTGCGGCGGCGATGAAAAGGTCCGCACGCGCGCCCGACAGCTCTACCGCCCCCTGCCCGTCGACCGTTTGATGGTCTGTCCGCTGCGTGTTGGCGGAGCCTAGAAACGAGGCGCGGAAGGACGCGCCGTCGGTGAATTCCTTCATTGAGGGTATGTTGCCCGGCGAGCCCTTCCACCACGAATTGCCCGCCGCCTTGACGAGGTTTTGCGAGAGCGGATCGTTGCCCATGTGACCGGCCAGGAACTTCTGGCCCCGGAAATATGCCGTGTCACCGACGATGATCGCCTCCACCTTCTCATCTCCGGTGGTGACGGTGGCGTGCTGGGTGTTCGGGCGCACGACCTGCAGGTCGATCATCGATGAGGTGCCCTGGGACGTGCTGTACGAGCCCTTGATCCCAAGACTCTTCGCCTCGCTGAGGGTGTTGGCGGCGCCGTCCTCCAGCGCCCGCTCGCTCGGCAGGCTCAGGCCAAGCGTGTCGCATGCCGTGAGGGCGAAGACAAATGCTATGGCGGCCAGCAATGGTTTTTGCAATTCGACCCGTGCGTGTAACGGCCTGTTTACCATGACCGTTACCCGACCATGGCGACCACCGACGCGCCGTCCTCTCGCGGGTTGAGCGTCCCGGGCGAGACGCCGCGCCGGCCGCCGCCCACACGCAGGACGATACGCATCCGCGGCCGGGAGTATCCCGTCTTCCTGCCCAGCCTGCGAGATCCCCGACTGCATGTCGCGGCGGTGCTGCTCACGCTCCAGGTCCTCGGCCAGACGGTGCTCGACTTCCGGCTCTCGGTGGCGCAGATACTGATCTGTCTCGCCACGGGCGCCCTGATCGAGTTCGGCGTCGGCTTCTTCAAGGACAAGGTCATCTTGTGGCCGGCGAGCGGATTGCTCACCGGCAACAGCACCGCCTTCATCCTTCGGGTCCCCGGCACTTTCCATGGCCAATGGTGGAGCACCCGGGGGATCTGGATCTTCGTCGGCGTGGTCGCGGTTTCCATGGCTTCGAAGTATCTGATCCGGTGGCGAGGAAGGCACATCTTCAACCCCTCCAACCTCGGGCTCGTGCTCGCATTCGTCGCCCTGGGGCCGGCGTACACGGAGCCGCAGGACCTGTGGTGGATCCCGATGGGGCCATGGATGATCGTGACGTACGCGATCCTGCTCGGCGGCGGGCTGCTGATCGGCTGGGAGCTAAAGCTCCTTGGCCTGGAGCTCGGCTACATGGCCGCCTTTGCGATCAGCGTCGCGATCGCCCTCGCCCCGGTACCCGACCACTGCCTGGTCGCGAGCTGGCACGCCACCGCGATCTGCGGCCGCGACCTGTGGCAGATCCTGGTCACCTCGCCTGAGGTCCTGATCTTTGCCTTCTTCATGGTCCCCGACCCGCGAACGGTGCCCGACGGCCAGGTGGGCAGGTTCGTTTTCGGCGTCATCGTCGCTGTCCTTTCGGTGCTTCTGCTGGGCCCGACCACGCTCGAGTTCTGGACCAAGACCGCGCTCCTGGCGAGCCTTGTCTTCGCGTGCGCCGGACGGTTCGCGCTGGTGCGGCTGCTGGCGCCGCTGGAAGAAGCTGGCGGTCCATTCGCCGCCGTCCGGCGATTGGGGTGGACGGCGCCGGCGGTGTTTGGCGTCACGCTGCTCCTGATCACTGCCCTGCCCGTTTCGGCCCAGTTTTCGACCCACAGCCCAGAGCCCGCGCCCGAGCTGCCCGACGGTTCGACGCCAAAGCTGGCGCTGACACTTGGCTCGGGACCGGATGTCGCGACCTGGCTCTCAGGAAGCGCCGGCGCCGCCCTGCCACCACCCAACAATTCGGGTCCGGTCTCCGCTTCCGCCAGGGTCTGGGTGCTGCCGCCGATACCGGCCGTGAGCATCTCCACGAACGTGATCGCTTTCGACCCGTCGATGAACGCGCCGACGGCCAAAACGTGGGCGCACGATGTCGTGCTCGACCTGGTCATCGAGTCTGAGGCGCGACGTCTACACGACCTCAACCTTGCGGAGGGCGGCGCGGAGGGAGATGCCCTGACCGAGTTCACCGACGTCATCAAGCAGGACATCGCCGCCGGCACCGTGATTCAGAAGAGCTACAGCTTCGACCGGGTCAGCCTGAACCTGTTCCTGCCCAAGTTCAGCACCCAGGCCCGGAGGCTGATCGGCGTGACCCTGCACGGCACGACGACACTGGTCACACGGGACGCTTCAGGAAAGGTTGTCTCGCAGCAGACGCAGCCTTACGCCAAGAGTTGGGGGGTCGGCGTCACCAAGGAGGGCACGACCTACCAGGTCATAAGCGCCAACTTCACTGATCTGACCCTGGCCTAGCGGCGGCCGGGATTCCGTCTGGCTCGTACATCGGAGGCGGCTCGATGCCGAAGGTGTCGGCGAGACGGACGAAAAGATTGAAGAGCGCGGTGTCGTAGGCCGTTTCGGCGATCTGCTCGTCGGTCCATCCGGCCTCGCGCAGTGACTGCACCTGCTCGTCGGTGACGCGGTACGCGTGCCTGGTGATCGTCTCCACGAACTCCATCAGCAAGCGGTGCGGTTCATCCAGGCCCGCCGCGTCCAGGTCGCCGTCGCGGAGCGCTTGCGCCACCGTCCCGTACGCCTCGCCCTGCAACTGCAGGAACCAGCTATGCGAGCTGAGTCAATAGCGGCAGCGGTTCAGAGTCGAGACGTACGAGGCGATCATCTCGTGCTGGGCCCGGGTCAGCGCGCCATCGGTGAAGTGGAGGCGCGAGGCCTGGTCGATCGCGGCCAGGAAGTCGGGGCGCAGACTCATGGTGCGCAGGATGTCGGGCACGACCTTGGCCACGCTGCGGGCTTTGCTCCCGGCGTAGAGCTCGGCCAGCGGGCCTTTGGCCTCCGCCTCGCCGACCATCTTGATCCGCGCCATGTGCCGAGGTAACGGCCGCTCCGGGCGAGGGGTTACGTCTGTGGCCCGTCCCAGGACCAGCGAGGCATCGGCAGATCCGGTTCGAGGCGCGTGCCTGGGGGTGAGTACGAGTTGACCTCGCTCGTCGCCGCCGTGATAAACCTGCGCATGACGCTGCGGAACTCGGGATCGGGCGGGAGCTGCGCATCATCCAGCGCCCGGATGAAGCAGGCGGCGAACCGGGTGCCGAATTCATCGGGACCGCCCTGGCCGGCGTGGATGCCGAGCATGCCCGAATGCCCGCCCAGCTCGCGCGAGTAGCGCGGCGGACCTCCGAACACTTCGGCCCAATAGGCGGCGAGATGCTCGAGGTGGTTTGGGCTCAGGCCGTGAGAAAAGGGATGGTTCAACTCGGGGTCCTGCAAACATCGCTCGTGGGTGGCGGCGGCAAGAGCGAGAAAAGCCTGATCGCCACCCGCAAACTCGAATAACGACGGTCGACTCATCCAGCCGGATGTTACGGGAGGCTCATCCGCCAGGGCCTTGGCTAGGCCATGTCGATGCTTACCACCCAGTTGATGCCAAACCTGTCCAGGAGATACCCCGCCTCGCCTCCCCAGGGCTGCTTGGTCAGCTGCGCCTTCGCCTGACCGCCTTCGGCGAGGGCCTTGAAGATCTTGGTGATGCGCTCCCTGTCCGTCCCATTCAGAGCAATCGCGAGGTTTTCGCCGACCTTGGCCGGGTATTTGGGGTGGCCATCCGAGCCGACGATCCGCGCGCCTTCAGCATCAAGTCGCGCGTACGCGATGCGGTCCCCAGGTCCGGCCGGCCTGACCTCGCCCTGCTCGTTCATCGTTTGGAGCACCAGGTTGCCGCCCAGCACTCGGTGATAAAACTCCATGGCCTCGCTCGCACGGCCCTGAAAGTTGACGTACGGGCTCAAAAGAATGTTGCTCATGCGATCGATCTTGACCTCCTGGTTAGATCCGGGTCGGGTTAAGTCTTCAACCCGTCTGACGAAAGGCGTTGGGCAAATGTGACCAGAACCCTGGAGGTGTGGTATGGCGAACGACGTCAGCCGATCGTAAGGACAACGTTCCCGGTCTTCTGCTCCGTCCCCACGTACCTCGTCGCCTCGACCACGTCCTCCAATGGGTAGGTCCGGTCGATGACGGCGCGGAACTTCCTCGCCTCGACCAGGTCCTTGAGGAAGAGGATGTCCTGCTTTGTCTGTCGAGGCGGGATCTGGAACACCACTTTCTTGTCTCCGCGCCGCGACGGCCAGAGCGCCCGCATGAGATTCCCGAAACCGTCGGTTGGCAGAAAGATACCCGCCGCCTTCATTGAGGCTCTGCAGCGCGTGAACGGCAGCTTGCCGACCGCGTCAAAAATGACGTCGTACGTTTGGCCGTTCCTGGTGAAATCTTCCCGCGTGTAGTCGATCACCCTATCGGCTCCGAGCGATTTCACGAGCTCCAGGTTCTTGGTGCTGCACACCGCGGTGATGTCGGCGCCAAAGTGCCTGGCCAGCTGCACTCCAGCGGTGCCTATGGCACCGGATGCACCGTAGATGAGAATCGTGCGGCCGTCCCGGAGGTCCGCCTGCCTCAGACACGTCAATGCGTTGAGCCCTCCGTCACTGACTGGCGCAGCCTCCTCGAAGCCAATGCCGGCCGGCATGAATTCCGCATGCGCACCGAACCGAAGACCGCTATTGCCAAAGGCGCGGTCACCGACCGCGAACTCGCTCACGCCCGCCCCGACAGCCGCGACCTCTCCGGCAAACTCGCTGCCGAGAATCCTCTGCCTCGGCCTCCGGACTCCTGAGACCAGGCGGCTGAGAAGCGAGACCCCTAGGCCGCCGCGGCGGTTGGCCTCACGCGTGTGGACGTCCAACCGGTTGACCGTCGTGGCGTGGACCTGGACGAGGACTTCGTCCTCTTTGGGTACCGGCCGCTCAACGTCCGCGAGTCGCAGGACGTCGGGCGGCCCGTACCTGTCGTAGACGACGGCCCTCATGAGTACCCATATTCTCTCCAGTGGCCGCGAGCAGGACTGGCGTCAGTCCACGTACGGTCCGTTGAAGATCGGCGTCTCTCCGTAGGGCTCGCCGGCCATGAGCATGAACCGCGTCCCGGGTTGCGCCTCCTCCACAGCCAATACCCCACCCGGTCCAAGAACCGCGATCTGCCCTCGCCTCGCCCGGCTTCGGTTGGCGCCGAAGCTGGCATCGCCTTCCAGCATGTAGACGAAGCCGTTGAAGCCGGCCCGGACGGGGATGCTCATCTTTCCTCCCTTGGGCAGCTCGACGTCCAGGATGAGTCCCGGGGTCCCGAGCTCGATGGTCGAGCCCTCGCCGACCAGCACCCGGATGGTCGCGTCGCCCTCCTGCCGGGCGGGCACCTCGTCTGGTGAGACGACCTGCGCGGTCGGCTCGACATTCTTGTCCTTACGCGCCAGGTTGACCCAGAAGAGAAGGCTGCGCATCTCGCTGACCTTGCCCTCACGGCGCTCGTCCTCACCGAGACCCTCCGCGTGCAAGACGCCGCGACCGGTTCGGATCTTGAGGACCGCGCCCTCGTCCAGCCGGGCACGCTCGAAGCTCCCGCCGGGACCGGTGCTGTGACCCGTGCTCAACGAGCCCGAGATCGCATACCAGAGGTTGTCAAACCCGCGATGCGGATGCGTGGTGTCCACCTGCTCTTGCTGGGGGTCGATCCTCACCACGGCCTCGTGGACGAGGATGTACGGGTCGACCAGCGAGTAGGGGATGTTTCTTGACGGCAGGGATTCCAGGACCTGGTTGCCCATCATCGGTCGGATGTGGGCGTCCTCGACCAGGACGATTTCGCGCTGCGCTGTGTCGATTTGAGTGGCCATGGCCTGTTCCTCCATTGGTTCAGGTAGAAATCCATAAACTTGCCTTTGCAAGTACCGTGGCTCGGACACGTTTATTGCACGGACCCGACCTCACCGGTCTGATGGCATGCGTCTCATCACGATGCTGAGGGTCATAGCCAAGGGAACGAACCGGAAAGCTGCCCGGCAAAGGTGATGGGCGACCTCGCTGCGCCCACAACGATGCTGCGGAAACGGCGGAGGTCAACGTTGCTCAGAGCGGTCGCAGCAATCCTGGTCTGCCTGTTCGCCTTGCTCTTGAGCTATGCCCTCTGGACGGTGTATGAGAACACGCTGACGGCGGCCGCCCTGGACCAGGGCTCACTGAGCAACGCGAAGCCCTCGTCCCGGCCTGAGCTCTCCCCCACCGCAGCTCGGGCGTTGGAAGCCTACGGTGGAGAGGCGATCTGGAAGGCTGCGACCGCGGTGGACAGCGAGGTGACAGTGGGGGGACTCTTGTTTCAACTCAAGGGCATCAACATCCCGCCTCACGCAAGGATCACGGTCGACGTTCAACGGCCCCACACCGTCATCACGCCCATGGACACGTCTGGTGATGTCGGTGTCCTCGACGGTTTCAGCGTCATGATCGTGGCGCCGGACGGCAGGATCATCGAACAACGTGCCGACGCTCGGGAGCATCTGCAGAATGCCAGCGTCACCGACAAATGGGATCGCTTGAACCTCCTGTACTTCTTGGGCTACGCCTTCTGGGGCTACTACACGCTGCCCTATCAGCTGACGCGAAGCGCCATCGAATGGACTGAGCTGCGGGATGGCCTGCTGCAAGCGGACTTTGGAACCAACCTGCCCGTTCACAGCCGCATCCAGCGGTTTTGGTTCGACAGAAAAACCGGACTGCTGAAGCGCAATGACTACACGCCGGTGGCAGCCACTCCGAGTGCCCAGGTGGCCAACGTAGTGTTTGAACATGGAGAGTCAAACGGCATCCGGTACACCTCAAAACGCCGAGTGAAGTTGACGCCTCAGCAGTACGGCTGGGTTCTCCCCGTTCCCGACTTCATCACGATCGACGTGGAGATGTGGCGCTTGCGGTGAATTTTGGCTCGGGCCGCCGAAGGCGCGAGTGCCGGCTCCCGCGGCAAATCCCGGCGATTCAAAGGCACGAGTGCCGGCCCCCGCGGGAAACAAGGGTCCTACCGTCAGACTCGGAGCCCAACGCTCAAGCGTT
>Ga0209268_1000755_pt1 | contig 16286 bp, 18 predicted proteins | sample GraSoiAngelo_143_FD_185900 | JGI IMG/M metagenome (GOLD analysis project Ga0209268, IMG submission 185900) | Grasslands soil microbial communities from the Angelo Coastal Reserve, California, USA - 14_1009_02_30cm (SPAdes) (version 2) | ecosystem: Environmental > Terrestrial > Soil > Grasslands ... | reverse complement strand
CCGGGCGTCGTGAAGATGTACGTCTGCGGCCCCACCACGTACGACTTCAGCCACCTCGGCCATGCACGCTCGTACATCGCGTTCGACGTCGCACGTCGGTACCTCGAATTCCTGGGGAACCGGGTCTTTTTCGTGCAGAACTTCACGGACATCGAAGAGGTGATCATCCGCCGGGCCGCCGAGGCGGGGAAGCCGCCCCTCGATTTCGCCCAGTTCTTCATCGATGCGTTCCTCGGTGACATGCGCGCCCTGAACGTCGAGCCCGCGACCCATTATCCGAAGGTCACACAGCACATCGCCGAGATCGTCGCCCTCGTGCAGCGGCTCGTCGACCGTGGCTACGCATACCCGATCGACGGCGAGGTCTATTTCCGAACGAAGAAAGCAAAACATTCCTTCGGGATCCTCTCCCATCGGAAGATCGAGGACATCGTCGTGGACCCGGTCCCCCCGGGGAGCCGCCGGGAGGATCCGCTCGACTTCGCCCTCTGGAAACGGTCCAAGGAGGACGAACCCTCGTGGCCGAGCCCGTGGGGGGAGGGCCGCCCCGGTTGGCACGTCGAATGCAACGCGATGGCGTACAAGTACCTCGGCGCCCCGCTCGACATCCACGGCGGCGGGCTCGATCTCATGTTCCCGCACCACGAGAGCGAGGCGATGATCTGCGAAGGGGCCTGGGGCACGGATTGGGCACGGACGTGGATGCACAACGGGTTCCTCACCCTGGAGCGGGAGAAGATGTCGAAGAGCCTCGGGAACTTCGTGACGATCCGGGAGGTCCTGCGGGACTACCCCGGCGAAGTCGTCCGGCTCTGTCTCCTGAAGTCCCACTACCGCGAGAACGTCGAGTACGACGAGGCGGGACTCGGCCGGTCCAGGGTCGAGTGGGCCGCGATGTGCGCGGCGATTGCGGCCGCGCGGGACGCTCACGGGAGCGGAACGGGCGGGACGGTGAGTGGGCTCGTGTCGCGCACCGAGGCCGCTTTCCGGAAGGCGATGGACGATGACCTGGACACGGAGGGCGCCGTGGACGCATTGCGGCAGATGACGGAGGCGGTGGGCGCGCTCGACGGGATCTCGGCGGACGAGGGCCGTGCCATCGTGAACGTATATCGCGACGGCGGTCGGGTCCTCGGCCTCTTCGCTGATCTCGTCTAGGCCGGTTTCTCAGGGAGACCGTCGCCCCGGTCGTGCGATTTCACCGCTCCCCAGGGAGCCGACCGCGGCCCGGCGGAATCCTTTTATGAAAGCCCCGCATGGACGCCATTCTCTCGGTGGGAATCCTCTGGCAGAGTTCAAAGCGGTCATCGCGGATCCGAAGAGCGGGAAGTCGTACAAGAGGGACATCACAGGGCACTATGCGAACGCCCTTATCGGCAAGAAGCTCGGCGAGGACCTCGACGGGCTGTACGTCGGGCTGCCGGGATACAAGCTTCAGATCACTGGGGGCAGCGACAAGGACGGCTTCCCCATGCGGCACGACCTGCCCGGGCCGCGGAGGAAGGGCCTGCTCGTGAGCGGCGGGGTCGGATTCCACCCCGTCCGCCCGGGGATGCGGAAGAAGAAGACGGTCCGCGGGAACACGGTGTCTCCAGACATCCTGCAGCTGAACCTGAAGATCGTCGTGCGCGGGCCGAAGTCGATCGAGGACGCGTGGCAGGAGCAGGCGCGATGAAGGTCCCGGGTCAGCCGGAGGTAAACATCGGCGTCGTCGGGCACGTGGATCATGGGAAGTCCACGTTGACGGAGCGGCTCACCGGGGAGCGGACGGACCGGCACAGCGAGGAGATCAAGCGAGGCATCTCGATCCGCCTCGGCTACGCGGACATGGCGATCTACAAGTGTCCGAAGGACGACGAGCCCGCCGCGTACCAGAACACGGAGATGTGCAAGACCCACAACGTGAAGGGGGAGCTCCAGCGGATCGTGTCCTTCGTCGACTCCCCGGGACATGAGACGCTCATGGCGACGATGCTGAGCGGCGCGGCGATCATGGACGGCGCCCTGCTCGTGATCGCGGCGAACGAGGACGTCCCGCAACCGCAGACGAAGGAGCACCTGATGGCCCTCGGGATCATCGGCGTCAACAAGATCGTGATCGTGCAGAACAAGATCGACATCGTCGACCCGAAGCAGGCCGAGGAGAACTACAAGCAAATCCAGGCGTTCGTGAAGGGGACCGTCGCCGAAGGCTCCCCGATCGTCCCCGTGAGCGCCCACCACGATGTGAACCTGGACGTCCTGCTCATGATGATCCAGAAAGTAATCCCGACGAGGCCGCGCGAGGAATCGAAGCCCGCGAAGATGTATGTCGCGCGGTCCTTCGACGTAAACCAGCCCGGGATCCCGCCGGAGAAGATCGTCGGGGGCGTCCTCGGCGGCAGCCTGATGCAAGGCAAGGCCAAGGTCGGGGAGGAGATCGAGATCTCCCCGGGGCGGCAGGTGACGGTCGGCAATCGGACGGAGTGGAAGAACCTCACGACGACGGTCCGCTCCCTCCAGAGCGGCGGCGCGGCCCGGAAGGAGGTCCGACCGGGCGGGCTCATCGCGATCGGGACGAACCTGGATCCCGTCCTGACGAAAGCGGACGGCCTGGTCGGTCGGGTCGTGGGTCCTCCGGGGACCCTGCCCGAGGTCCTGATGAAGATGTCCGTCGAGGTGAACCTCCTCGAGCGGGTCGTCGGCGTCGCGGAGGACCTCCCCGTCGAGGGGATCAAGACGTCGGAGCCGCTCATGGTGTCCGTCGGGACCGCCACGACGGTCGGCGTGGTCACCTCGGCGCGGGAGAACCGGGCGGACATGGCCCTCAAGATCCCCGTCGTCGCGGAGCTGGGCCAGCGGGTCGCCGTGTCCCGTCGGATCGGAGGGAAGTGGCGGCTCATCGGCTACGGCGTCATCAAGTAGAGGGCCACGGAGCCCTCTACAGCGCGTGTCCCGTCGGATCGGAGGGAAGTGGCGGCTCATCGGCTACGGCGTCATCAAGTAGAGGGCCACGGAGCCCTCTACAGCGCGGATTACATTCTCCTCGTCCGGCCTAGGGGCTCGGCTCCCATTCAGGCGATGCTTAACATGTTAAGCACTGCCCTCCCGTCCTCTTCGAAAAGCCTCGAGGGATGATCGTTCTATCGAAACGGGAGCCTTCGCGACCCGGACTCCGAGTTTTTGCAATCGTTCGGTGAGCTCCGCCGCATCCGCCGGCGGCATGACGAGGACCGACTGGCCGATCCAGACTACTCCGCGCCGCCAGATGAAGCCCTCGGCCCTCCGTTCGTCCGACCGCGGCGTTCGGCCCTTCGATCGACCAAACACGATCTGGCAGACGCGCGCGGCGACAGATCGTTCGGAACCGGCGACGTCGTACGAAATCAGGACCCGTTCTCCGTCGTAACCTTCGATCGTCATCGTCATTTATATTGTTATAGCCATATAATATCTTTTCCTCCGGCTGGCCGAAAGTACTCGTGTGGAGGTCGTTGTCCATCCGACCGAACGAGGCAAAGGGCCATCGCCCGAATGCTTAACATGTTAACACGGCCAGGCCCACCGCGATACGCAGAAATACGGTCTCCCTCCATGGCCCGGATCCGATGCGCGTCCTCCACCGCGACCCGAAGACGGGGGAGATCAAGATGCGCGTCGAGAATCCCGATGACCTTTGGCACCTCCACAACCTCCTGCTTCCCGGGGACCTGGTTCGAGCCTCCACGACCCGACGGGAGGAGGTAAAGTCGGACAAGGTTCGACCGGAGCGCGGGGAGAAGGTCCGCGTTACGCTCACGATCCGAGTCGAAGGAGTCGAGTTCCAGGCATTTTCCGACCGACTCCGGATCACGGGCGTCATCGTCGAGGGACCGCAGGACCTCGGTCGGCATCACACGCTGAACGTCGGCGTGGAGGACGTGCTCTCGATCATCAAGACCTGGAAAGTCCACGAACTTCGTCGGATCGATGAGGCTGTCGCCGCGGCCCAGAAACCGCTCGTGGCCTTCCTCGCCCTCGACGATGAGGAGGCCCTCATCGCCCAACTGCGTCAGTATGGCGTGCGGGAGCTGGCGTCAATCCGAGCCCCGGGACACGGGAAAATGTTCCCGTCGGGGGACGCGCGGACCGTCTTCCTCGAGGACATCCTGAATTCCCTCCGAACGACGGAGATCGGAGAGGCCTTGGTCGTCGTGGGGCCTGGCTTCACCCGCGAGGCGTTCGTCGAATTCCTCAAAGCCCGCGATCCCGCCCTCGCGGCGAAGGTGCACGTCCACGGGACCGCCCACGCGGGCATGCAAGGGATCCAGGAAGCGCTGAAGGCCGGCGTCGGTGCAAAGGTGTTCGGCGAGAGCCGCGTCGGATACGAGACGGCGCTCGTCGAGAAACTGTTGGAGGCGCTCGCGACGGACCGTCCCAACGCCTACGGCCCGGCCGAGGTGCAGGAGGCGGCGGATGCCGGGGCGATCGAGACCCTCCTGGTGAGCGACGCGGTCGTCCGAAATCCCGGGATCGAGGAGGTCATGCGGACGGTCGAGTCCGCCCGCGGGACCGTCGTCCTCGTGAGCCGACACCACGAGGCGGGACAGAAGCTCGAGGCCCTGGGTGGCATCGCCGCTCTCCTTCGGTTCGCGATCAAGTGAGTCCTCCGAAGACCGCGGAAAAGTATAGCTCCGCGACGCGGATGCATGCGACCGAGGCCATGGGGAAACCGAGACCGGCCGCGAAGGGAAAGGTCACCGTCCTCGGTTATCGCCTGTTCTGGGAATCCTTCGGCGCCCCGGACCGCGGCACGGTCCTCTGTCTCCATGGGGGACCGGGCGTGCCGCATGGATACCTCACATGCCTCGCCGATCTCGCCTCGTTCGGCTATCGGATCGTCTTCTACGATCAGCTCGGGGTCGGCGCGAGCGAACGGCCTCGAGGGACGTCCTTCTTCACGATCGAGCGCGGCGTCGAGGAAGTCGAGGGCGTCCGGAGGGCCCTGGGACTCGGGAGGATCCACCTGCTCGGGAACAGCTACGGCGGCATGCTCGCGCTCGCCTATGCGATCAAGTACCAACGGAACCTCCGGGGCTTGGTCGTCGCGAGCGGGCTCTCCAGTGTGCCCGTCGCGAACGTGGAACTGCGGCGTCTCGTGCGAACATTGCCGATTCCGGTCCAGCGGACGATCGATCGACTGGAACGCCGGGAGGCCTTCGACGATCCGGCGTATGCGCGGGCCGCGATGGCGTTCTACCGCCGCCACATCTGCCGCCTTCGGACCTGGCCTCGCGAGCTGACCCGGTCGCTGCGCGAGGTCAGCGTGCCCGTCTATCAGACGATGTGGGGACCCAGCGAATTCGCGGTCCAAGGGTCCCTCCGGTACTGGGACATCACGGATCAGCTTCCGGCGATCAAGGTCCCCACGCTGATCACGGGCGGCAAGTATGATGAGATCCCCCCGCGGATCGCTCGGACCATCCATCGAGGGATTCGAGGCTCGAAGCTCGCGATCTTCCCGAACAGTTCCCATCTGCCGATGTGGGAGGAACGGGAGCGGTACATGCAGGTCGTGGGCGAATTCCTCCGGCGCCAGGACGGCCGCTGACGCCGGGCCAACTTCCGCCCGCGAGATGCGTTCGAGGTCACGCCCGGCCGCGGGACTCGCCCCGCATGATGCCGGCGGCGATCAGATGGGCAATCCGGAGCGGTTCCGGCAGGACTCCTCGGACGGTCGCGAGGCGGAGGGCCTCCTGCACGGCCGTCCGATCCGAGCCGACGTACGAAACCCAGAGGGTTCCTTGGCGGACCCGAATGGCTTCGACTCGGTGATGCCGCATGATTCGGAGCCGGTCCTCCCAGTCGTCGAAGCGGCGTCGGAGGGCCGTCTCGATCGCCGCCAGGTCCGGTTTCCGGCGGGTCACGGTCACGACCGGACGTTCCACCTTGTCGTGCAACGCGTCCACGTCGATCACGTTGAATCCGCCGACCGCGGTCCCGTCGATCAGGACCATCGCGAGCCCGGCCCGGTACCGCGAACGGGACACCATCGAGGCGATTCGCTCCGTCGCATCGTGACCGTCGACCTCCGCGAGGGTCGTCAAGACGCCTTCGATGTACGCGGGAGCTTGGACCACGACACCGACGACCGGCACGGATTCGTCGGAGAAATGGAACGGGGCGTCGTCGATCCCGAGGAACCGGGATTTTGGCTTCATCACATCAGCTTCAGGCCGCCCGTGACCTGGTCCACGATGGCGTTCGGGCCCGGGCCGATGCCAAGGCACGTGACCGTTCCCGGAGAGAGCTCCGTCAGACCCGCATCCTCGACGAGCGCCGTCGTGAGGCCCATCGAACGGGCCTTCGTCCGCAGGCCGTGCAGGTCGGACAGCGTCCCGCCCTTCACGACGACCTTCTTCTGGCCCTCCGCCCACCACTCCGCGAACCACTTCCGGTGACGGGCCTTCGCGTCGAAGGCCGCCATGACGGAGGCGTGGGCGACCTGGACCGCGAGCTTGCCCCGCGACAGCTCCAGGTCCGAGCGGACCGCGATGACGAGCTTGTACTCCATGCGCCCTCCCGTCAGTACAGCTCCGCGGCCCGTTCCTCTTCGAGCTCCCTCAGCTTCGCCTCGACCGCCTTCAGCTCCACGCGGGAGCGGTCCCGGACCTCTTCGTAATGGGTCCGTCCGCCCGCGGACTGCATCCGCATCCGCCGTTCGGCGTCCTTGATCGCGCGCCTCAGGCTCTCCCGTTTCTCCGCGAGCTCCTGCAGTTTCAGGCGGACGCGATGGTCCCGCTGCTCTTCGGTCAGCAGCTCGCCCGGCCCCGGCTTCGGGACGCGCGCGAGGGCCGGGTGGAGTCGCGCCATCCAGGGATATGCACCCCGCCACCAGCCGAGGACGAAGAAGGCCGCCGAGAGTCCGATCAAGCCACCCGCGATGTTCGGTCCCACGACGTAGCCGAGGCCTGTCGCCTCGTTCACGCCAAAGGAATTCAGGAAGAACGACCAGAACACGGTGACCGCGATCGAGAGGACGATGCCCAAGGTGAGGCGGTACAACCCGTCGTACTCGCGGTCCAACTCCCCTTTTCGCGGATAAAGGGCGTTGATGAGCAAGTATCCCGGCAGGAAGAACAGGAGCACGAGGGCCCCGATCACACGCGCCGTCGCGGCGATGGCGCCGAGGACATCGTCCGCCAACGCGCGGCACCACCGGCCCGAGTCTATTTGAAGATTGTGCGCGGGGCGCGAACGGGAGGGAAAGGCTTAGGTGTGGGGCCCTTGCATCCGCCTCCGGAGGTCCCCGAACGGAACGGAATCGCATCAAGACGTACGTGCGCAGCTTGGACGACATCGTCGGCGGCGGGATCCCGGACGGTTTCGTCGTCCTCCTGAACGGCGCACCCGGGACGATGAAGTCGTCCTTCGCCTACTCGATCCTCTACCAGAACGCGTTGCGAGAAGGCCGCAAGTCCGCGTACTTCACCCTCGAACAGGGCAAGGACCTCACGCTCGAGCACATGGCCTCCCTCGGCATGGCGGACGAGCGCGCCGCGCCGAACATCACGACGCTCGACATGGGGAACATCCGGAAGAACCTGAACTACCTCCAGGGGCGGGGCACCTGGCTCGAGCTCTTCAAGATGTATTGCAACAACGTGATGAAGATGGATTCGATCTCCGTCCTCGTCGTCGATTCCCTCGATGTGCTCGAGACGATGGCGAAGATGCAGGACCGCCGCTCCGAGCTGTACTTCTTGTTCGAATGGTTGCGGGACCTCGGCCCGATGACGATCCTGATCTCGGAACGGCCCCTCGCGGCCGGCACGGGGACCGCGCCCCCGGAGGAGGCCTATCTGGCGGACGGCATCATCAACCTCGAGATGCATCCCACATCGGACCTGTTCATCCAGCGACGCCTTCGGGTCGTGAAGATGCGGTCGACGAAACACGAGACCGGGTACTACGCCCTCACGTTCGAGGACGGCGGCTTCGAGGTCACGCGGGCCGTCACGGGGACGTCGTAGCGGGCCGGGTTCGATCGCGGATCGGTTCCATCCGCTCCATAGTGTCGAAACCGCGAATGTCCCCGGTAGGCCTTTATACGGGCCGGAAGGATGGCATCGGGTCCGCGCGACGCTCTCGTCGCGACGGTTCACCCGCCCATCGGTCATCCATGGCCCAGACCACTCCTTCGGCGGTCGCGGGGACGACAGGCGAACCTCCGTTCGCCGTCCTCGTGGTCGACGGAAACGAAGAGCACCAGATCCTCAGCGTGGCCGCCCTCACCCGGAGCGGCTGCCTGGTCCGGACCGCGGCGTCCGGCAAGCAAGCCCTCCAGCTCGCGATGGGGAATCGTTTCGACGCGGTCGTGATCGGTAGCAAGCTACGCGATGCGACCGGGATCGAGGTCCTGCGACTCCTCGCGGATCGCTTCCCGACGACGCCGATGATCTTCGTCGTCCCGCCGGACGGAGAGGAGGCGGCCCTCCAGGCGATGCGGTCCGGCGCGACCTCCTATATCGTGAAGACGCCACGGTACACGGAGCTCCTGCCCGCGATCGTGGAGGAGCATATCCGAGAGGCCGCGAACCGGCGTCGCCTCGCGGAGACGGAACAGACGCAAGCGCAAGCCCTCACGGAACGGAATACCGCCGAGCAGCGATTGTCCCAGAGCCAGAACCGGCCACGGTACACGGAGCTCCTGCCCGCGATCGTGGAGGAGCATATCCGAGAGGCCGCGAACCGGCGTCGCCTCGCGGAGACGGAACAGACGCAAGCGCAAACCCTCACGGAACGGAATACCGCCGAACAGCGATTGTCCCAGAGCCAGAACCGCCTGCGGATGATCCTTCAGCAGGCCCCCGTCCTGGTCTGGAGCACGGACAAGGAACTCCGGGTCACGTCCGCGATGGGCGGCGGATTCCGGACCCTGGACACCGTGCGAAGCGGGGAGCGGGGCCTCACCCTGTTCGAATACTTCAACATCCCCGACGACGACCTTGAGCCGATCGCGTCACACCGCCGGGCGCTGGCCGGGGAAGGCGTCGCCACCCAGATCGATTGGCAGGGCCGAACGTACGACGTGCACATCGAGCCCCTCCGTTCTCCCGAGGGTGCGATCCTCGGGACCATCGGCGTGGCCTTCGACGTGTCCGAGCGGATGCGGACCGAGGAGACCCTCCGACGGAGCGAGGAACGGTTCCGCCTCCTGGGCCGGGCGACCAACGACGTCGTGTGGGACTGGGACCTCCAGACGGACGGGCTCTGGGTGAACGAGAACGTCTCGAAGGTGTTCGGATTTCCTCCCGAGGAGATCGAACCGACCGGGGCTTGGTGGACGGAGCACCTGCACCCGGAGGACCAGGAGCGCGTCGTCACGAGCATCGACCAACTCGTCCGCAGTGGCGGGTCCGTGTGGACCTCGGAGTATCGGTTCCGTCGCCGCGACGGTACGTATGCGACCTTGGTAGACCGCGGCTACATCCTCCACGATTCGACCGGACATCCGGTCCGGGTGATCGGTTCAGCGATGGACGTTTCCCAGAAACGGAAGACGGAAGCGATCCAGTCCGCTGTGTCGCGAATTCGGCGAAGGACCTCCCCGAGTTGTACGGCCAGATCCACAAGGTGGTCGGCGGCCTGATGCCCGCCACGAACTTCTACATCGCCCTGTACGACGATCAAGCCGAGGCCTTGGACTTCCCCTACTTCGTCGACGAGGAGGAAAGCGCTCCTTCTCGGCAACCGCTGGGCCGCGGCCTCACCGAGTACGTTCTTCGGACGGGCCGTCCGCTCCTGGCTTCCCCCGAGGTCTTCGCGGACCTCGTTCGAGATGGGGAGGTCGTTTCGGTTGGACCGCCGTCCGTCGATTGGGTCGGCGCCCCGCTCGTGAGTCAGGGCAAGCCGGTCGGCGTGATCGTGGTCCAGAGCTATGCGGAAGGGGTGCGCTTCGACGAGGAGGACAAGCGCGTGCTCAATTTCGTGGCGGAGCAGGTCGCCATGGCCATCGACCGCAAGCGCGCCCAGGAACGTCTCTTGGACGCAGAACGGCTCGCCACGATGGGCCAACTGGCGGGTTTCATTGCCCATGAGTTGAATACGCCCCTCACGACGATTTCCCTTCTGACGTCCGCCGCGAGCAAGCGAGTGACCGATCCCGTCGCACTCGGGAAGCTCGAAAAGATCGACACGGAGCGACGGCGCGCCGCGAGGATCGTCCATGGGTTGGTGAGTCTTTCGAAGAGCCGGCAGATCCATCCCATCGAGACGGACCTGCGATCCGTCGTCCGGTCTGCGGTCTCGCAGATGCCGCGGAAACGGAAGAAGGGTGTGACCCTCGAGGTCGAGGTGGGGGAAAAGGCCGCGGTCACGATGGTCGATCCCCCGCTGATCCAGGAACTGTTGGTCCACCTCCTCGACAATGCGATGCACTCGACCGCGAAAGGATCCGTCCGCGTTCGGGTCGAAGAGCGTCCGCACGCGTTCGCGGTCACGGTCGCCGATACCGGGAGCGGGATGACACCCGAGGTCGTGGCTCACCTGTTCGAGCCCGTCTCCGCGACGAAGGTCGAGGGCGAGGGAATCGGCCTAGGCTTGCTCCTGGCAAAGCACATCGCGACCGGGCACGGTGGCTCTCTCGAGGTCGCCTCCGAGCCGGGGCGCGGAACGACGGTCACGGTCCTCCTCCCTCGAAGGGAGGCGGCATGAAGATTCTCGTCGCGGATGACGACAAGACCCTCCGGGAAGAGCTCGCCGCGCTCCTGCGTGAGGACGGACACGCCATCGTCACCGCCGCGGACGGGGGTGAAGCGCTTCGCACGGTCGAGCGGGAGTCGTTCGACGTGGCCCTCCTCGACCTTCGGATGCCCAAAGCCACCGGACTGGAGGTCCTGCATCGTCTCCGGGTGGTGAGGCCCGAGACCGCCGTGGTCATGATCACGGGCGAGGGGACGATCGACGCCGCGGTCGAGGCGATGAAGGGAGGGGCGATCGACTTCGTCGAGAAACCGTATGAGTTGGAAGCGCTCCGGCGGACCCTCCACATGGTGCAGGAGGAAAGGACCGCCCGCGCGCTGCTCGGGGCGGTCGGGAGCGACCCGAAGATCTCCGACGTCGTTTCCGAGGCCGCGGGTCGTGCCGCTCTCGTCGCCGTGCTTGGACCGCGCGCGAAACCGCCGTCGGGCGCTACGCTGGTCCTCCGCATCGCGCACGAGGGCCGACCGCCGCATGTCTTCGCGCCGGCGCAGTTGTACCATCTGAACACCGCGATCGAAGGATATCTGAACGGCGTCGAACGTCCCGTGGTATATGCCGATGACCTCGACCTGATCGAGGCGGTGCACGGTCGGGAAGACCTCCGGGCCTGGATCCGCCACATGAGCGGGAAATGCGCAGCGAAAGGCGGTACGTTGGTCCTTCGGTCGTCGGATGCGACCCTCGCTTCCGATGTCGGTCTCGAACCGGAGCCGGGAGCCTCGTCCGTGGTCCTCCAGGGAATGCTCGAGTCCCTCGCGAACCCGATCCGCCGGGCCGTCGTGGGCTTTGTCTTTGTCTCCGGACCCGTGGCGTATTCCGCGATCCTGAAGAAGAACTTCGTCGACTCCTCCTCGAAGCTTTCGTTCCATCTCCAGAAGCTCCAAGCGGACGGACTGTTGACGAAAGTCGACGCCGGGCGGTACGCGGCGACCGACGCAGGTCAGCGAGCCTGGCACGTCGTCCGCGCGCTCTCCGACCGCAAGGCGCCTTCATTGCTGATATCGAAACCGTGAAAGACCGATCCGACTCCAGACCGCGCACGCTTGTCAACCGCGCTCAACTGGGCGATATATATCGTCCCGCCTCCATCGCTTGTGTAGTGAAGGACGATGATGATCCTGGCGCCGGAAAAGACGACAATCGCGGGGGGGCGCATCCTGATCGTCGATGACGACGACGGCGTGCGCGAAAACCTCGCTGAACTATTCCAAGTGGTCGGTTACTCCGTCGTGACGGCGGGCAGTGCCCCCGAGGCGATGGGGAAGCTCGCGCACCACGACGTGGACCTCCTCCTCACGGACTACCGGATGCCGGGGCCCAACGGAGTCGAGTTGATCGAGTCCGCTCGCCGCGTGAAACCCGGCCTTCGTGCGATCCTCATGACGGCCTTCGGTGACAGTTTCACGGAGATCGAGAGCGTGCGCCGCGGGGCCATCGGATACGTGAACAAGCCCTTCGAAGCGGACGAGATCACCAACCTCGTCTCGCGGATCCTCGGACTGCGGGGGGACTGAAACATGATGGAGCCTTTGCAACTGAGCCAGACCGTGATGGACGAGTACTCCGCCCGGATCCTCATGGGGACCTTCGAACGCCCCGTGTCCGCGCTGGAACTCAGCCGCCGGTTCGGAATTCCGATCGCGGCCTGCTACCGCCGGATCAAGGAGCTCGAGGGACTGGGCCTCGTCTACTGCGAGCAAGAGTTGCCTTCCCGCAACGGAAAGGGTCTCCAGCTGTTTCGTTCCCGCTTGAAGTCGGTTCGGATCACCCTGGAGGACGGCAACCTTCGGGCCCGGGTCGAAGTCGGCCCGCCCGGCGTGTTGGCCGCCCCGCAAGGCGAAGTCAGGGAGCAAACCCTGAACCTCCGCGGCGCCCTGCTGCCCGCGTAAGACTTTGTACCAATCGCCGGATTCGCGGGTATGGCCGACACGACGACGTCCGTCGGTGAGCTCCGGGACCGCGTGCGTCAATTCGTCCACGCGAGGGATTGGGAGCGGTTCCATGCGCCGAGGGATCTTGCCATGGCGATCTCGATCGAGGCGTCCGAACTCCTAGAGCGATTCCTGTGGCGTGGATCGGGGAGCCTCGCGGAGCTGTCCTCCGAGGATCGCTCGGCCATCGCCGAGGAGCTTGCGGATGTCCTCATCTATGGCCTGAGTCTGGCCAACGCGCTAGAGATGGATCTCTCCGATGCCATGCTCGCGAAGCTCAAGAAGGACGAGGCGAAATATCCGCCCGACCGGTACCGCGGCCGGGCACGTTGAGTCTGCCTCGGAAGGTTGTCAAGAGACCCGCGCTCGACCTTCGTGCCGCGACGGCATCAACGAACTACGCTCTGGCCGTCCGACTCATATCGGTCCGCCGTGACGTACCCGCGGTCCAAGCACAGGGACCGGAGCGCCTCGTACGCGAACTCGGCCAGCGGCTCCAGGTTCACCGCGTCCTCCAGGTTGTACGTCAGGAGAAGGTCCAGGGCGTCGTCATCGCCCGCCTGGTAGGCATGCCACATCGCGATTGCATCGGACCCCCGCAAACCGGACGTCTCGTCGCTGCGGGAGATCCCCATCTCGGCCTCGATGGACTTCAGGCCTCCGACGAAGCCGAGACGCCGAAGGGAGTGGAGCACGTCCATGTGGATCAGGTCCAGGCCCATCCGCGGGAACGCTTTCCGGAGGAAGGGGACGTCGAAGCGCGAGCCGTTGAACGTGACGAGCATCTTGGCTTGTCGGAGCGCACCGGGAAGGTCCTCGAGGTTGTCGCCTTGGACGAAGGAGCGTTTCCTCCTCCCGTCGTAGACGCCGACCACGGTGACGGCGTGTCGGCCGATCGAAAATCCTGTCGTCTCGATGTCGAGGTACACGACGTGCCGACGAAACGCATCGAACGCGCGCCATTGTTCCCGCGAAGGCAGCTTGCGTGCGAAGTAGCGATGGCGGCCGGAACGCAAGGCCTCCGCGGACCGTTCGACCTCGTCCTCGATCCGTCGGGCGAGGCGTTGGCCGATTCGAGGCGGGCGCGGCGCCGCCGAGAAATCGTCCCACGTCCGGATTCCCGAACGCCAGATCCTCTCCTCGATCCGATACCCGACGCCCGCAATGTGGACGAACGTCTCCCGGATCATGCGGTGTCCGGACAACAAGGCTCGTGCCATATCCCTTCGGGAGAGGTGGGTGAAGCCGCGGGAAAGCCTTAACGGGAAGGGTCCGATGGGCCGCGGGTGTTCGAGGTCCGCGAACGGGACGGGCTCGGTCGCATCGGCGTGATGGAGACCCGCCACGGTCGGGTGACGACGCCGGCACTGCTCCCGGTCGTGAACCCGAACCGACCGATCATCCCTCCGGCGGATCTCGTGAACCGATTCCATGCCGAGATCCTCATGACGAACGCGTACATCCTAGGGAGAGGGCCGCATCGAGAGTCGGTCCTTCGACAGGGCCTCCACGAATTCCTCGGATTCTCGGGCGCCATAATGACGGATTCCGGCGCGTTCCAATCCCATGTGTACGGCGACGTGGACGTGACGAACGCCGAGGTGATCGAATTCGAGAAGCGGATCGGCGCGGACCTCGGCACGATGCTCGACGTGTTTTCCGAACCGTCGCATGACCGAACGCAGGCCGCCGCCGACGTTGAGGAGACGATCCGCCGTGCGAAGGAGGCAGATTCCCTCCGAGGGGAGATGGCCCTCGTCGGAGCGGTCCAGGGAGGTCTTCATCCCGACCTCCGCGAACGGTGCGCGCGAGAGGTCTCCACCCTCGGGGTCTCCGTCTGCGCGATCGGCGGCGTGGTCCCCCTACTCGAGTCCTATCGCTTCCAAGATCTCGCCCGGGTCGTCATCGCGTCGAAGAAGGGCCTGGACCCGGCGAAACCCGTCCATCTCTTCGGGGCGGGCCATCCGCTCGTGTTCCCCCTCGCTGCCCTCCTTGGATGCGACCTGTTCGATTCGGCATCGTATGCGAAGTACGCGCGGGACGGGAGGATGCTGTTCCCCGATGGCACGCGACGGGCGTCCGAGCTCCGCGAGAGCGGTTGTCCCTGTCCGGTGTGCACCGACCATGCGATGAAGGAGATCGCCCAGGACGAGGCCCTCATCGCGGAGCACAACCTGCACACCTGTTTCGCCGCTGTCCGCGAGGTGCGTCGTACCATCGCGCATGGGGACCTGTGGGAGCTGGTCGAGCGTCGGGCCCGGGCTCACCCAACCCTGCTCGTCGCCCTGCGGGAGCTTCGTCACCACAACGAGTTCCTGGAGGAGTTCGAGCCCGTCGCGCGGCGTGGCGCTCTGTACTATGTCGGCCCGGAGACCGCACACCGGCCGGTCTTGTATCGGTTCCGGCGACGGCTCATGGAACGATATCAGCCGCCGTCGGCCAAGGGACTTGTCGTGCTCCCAGAAAACCGCCGACCCTTTACGGAGGCCTACGCTTCCGCGGTGGCGCGCGTCATGGAAACCTCGGACGTCCACGCGGTCGTCAAGTCCATCTGGGGTCCCGTTCCGCTCGAGCTCGACCACGTCTGGCCCATGGCCCAATCCGTGGTGCCGGATTCGCTGGACGTCGAATCCCTCGAGGCCGCGGAGGTCTTTTTTCGTGAATGGGCCGCAGGCGCAGGCTATCCGTTCGGCCTCTTGTGGGAAGGCGAATCCAGCCTCGACGAGCTTCGAGCCCGGGCCCCTGGGAAGCGGGCGGTGGACTGGAACGCCGCTCGGATCCGCGCGACCGCGGACCATCAATTCGGTCGCGGCGCGGCGGACGCGCTTCTCCTCGGGACAGTCTCTTACGTGGTGTCGAAGAACACAGGGAAGGTCCGCAACGTCATGGTCGACGGGGACCACGTCCTTTCCCTGCGGGCGGAGGACGGCCTATTCACGCTGAAGGCGGCCGGCGCAGGACGCCTCCATCGCGCGTTCCGTCCTCCCCAACTTCGCATCATCGTCGACGCGGATGCCGTCCCGTTCGTCCGGGAAGGAAAGAATGTCTTCGCGAAGTTCGTTCGGGAGGCGGATCCGGAGGTTCGGCCTCGGGACGAGATGCTCGTGGTCTCTCCCGACGACGAGCTGTGCGCGGTCGCCCAATCGTCGATGAACCGGCGGGAGATGCTCTCGTTCAAGCGCGGCGTCGCCGCGTACGTCCGGGAGGGCGTGCCGCCTTCGACGTCCGCTCCGCCACACTGATGCACGCGAGGTATTCATCTAGCGTATGGAGGAGGCTCATCGGTCCGTCCGCGGCCGCCTCGGCGATCAGGGTCCGTCCGCGTCGGGTCGTCCGGATGTAGCCGTCATCGTCGACGGCCACCGCGGCGGCGATGGCCCGGGCCGAGTCGAGGTCGTCGAATCCCAACGTGAGGCGCGCCGAGGACTTCATGCCGATAGCCCCGGGCAGATTCGAACTGCCGTCGCGGGTTCCAAAGACCCGAATGCTTGACCACTACACCACGGGGCTGCGGGGCACGGATTTGTGCTGATGTATAAAGCCCATTGTGTCGGAGGAGAATGTGGGATTTGGAAACGCGCGATGCGACGACTTATCGGCCACCACTCGGCTCGTCCTTCACGCCGCCGACGA
>Ga0209268_1000752_pt1 | contig 16392 bp, 9 predicted proteins | sample GraSoiAngelo_143_FD_185900 | JGI IMG/M metagenome (GOLD analysis project Ga0209268, IMG submission 185900) | Grasslands soil microbial communities from the Angelo Coastal Reserve, California, USA - 14_1009_02_30cm (SPAdes) (version 2) | ecosystem: Environmental > Terrestrial > Soil > Grasslands ... | reverse complement strand
AAAAATTGGTCAAGGACGACTACTACACTTCGATTCACATCGAAGAGTACGAGATCGAAGCGCGCGACACCAAGCTTGGCCCCGAGGAAGTCACTCGCGATATTCCCAACATCAGCGAGTCGTTTCTCCGCAACCTCGACGAGAGTGGAGTCATCCGCATCGGCGCGGTCGTGAAGCCGGGAGACATTCTCGTCGGCAAGGTCACGCCGAAGGGCGAGACCACGTTGACACCTGAAGAAAAACTGTTGCGCGCCATCTTCGGCGAAAAGGCCGGCGATGTTCGCGACGCTTCGCTCTATTGCCCGCCGGGCATCGAGGGCACCATCGTGGACGTCAAGATCTTTACCCGTAAGGGCGGAGAAAAGGACGAGCGACACAAGGCCATCGAAGCCACGCAGGTTTTCAAGCTGGAAAAGAACCTCGCTGACGAAATCCGCATCCTCACGGATGAGCGCCTCAAGCGCCTCACGGATCTTCTTGGCGGCAAGGTGCTCCAGGCCGACCTACACGACGAGAAGACCAACAAGCGCCTGTTGACCAAAGGCGTCGAGCTAACGCGCGAGATCATCGAAAAGATTTCCACGCGCAACCTCAAGCGCCTAAAGCTCAACGAAAAGGACCCGCTGCTCATCGAGAAGATCGAGGAAGTCGAGGAAATGACTTCGCGCCAGATCGATGTGCTGCGCAAAATCACCGAAGAGCGCAAGGACAAGCTCAAGAAAGGCGATGAGCTGCCTCCGGGCGTCATCAAGCTGGTCAAGGTGTACATCGCCATGAAGCGCAAGCTTTCTATAGGCGACAAGATGGCCGGACGCCACGGGAACAAAGGTGTCATCGCCCGCATCGTGCCGCAGGAAGACATGCCGTACATGCCGGACGGCACTCCGGTCGAGATCGTTCTGAATCCGCTCGGCGTTCCTTCGCGTATGAACGTCGGCCAGATTTTGGAAACGCACCTCGGCTGGGCCGCCAAGGAGCTTGGCAATAGTCTCAAGCGCCTGCTCAGCAAGGAAGTGAAGGCTGAAGCGCTGCGCCGCTGGTTCCGCGAAGTGTTTACGGATACGGCGGTGTGGAAGACGCTCGCGAAGCTCAGTGACGATGAGTTGCTCGAATATGCCGAAGGCTTCCGTGAAGGAATTCCCTTCGCTACGCCGGTATTCGACGGCGCGCGCGAACCGGAAATCCGCCACCTGCTCGAAGTCGCAGGTCTGCCGCACGCCGGCAAGATCAACTTGTTCGACGGCATGAGCGGCGACCAGTTCGACCAGCCGGTCACCGTCGGCTACATCTACATGCTCAAGCTGTCGCATCTTGTCGACGACAAGATTCACGCGCGCAGCATCGGGCCGTACTCGCTTATTACGCAGCAGCCGCTCGGCGGCAAGGCGCAGTTCGGTGGCCAGCGCTTCGGCGAAATGGAAGTCTGGGCACTCGAAGCGTACGGAGCAGCGCATATCCTGCAGGAGCTGCTCACGGCGAAGTCGGACGACGTTTATGGCCGCGCGAAGATCTACGAGGCCATCGTCAAGGGTGAACCAGGCATCGAGCCTGGCGTTCCCGAATCGTTCAACGTGCTCGTCCGCGAGTTGCAGTCGCTCTGCCTGGACGTCGAGTTGATGAAGCGGCAGAAGCCGCAGACGGAGAAAGCGGCCGATTAACTGTAGCGCAGGGCTTCAGCGCCCGCGTTGCAGCGGCCAATTGGATTTTGCAGTATTCCGTAACTGGGTTCTCAGCCGGTCCAATGTGCTTAAGTTGAAGACATCGGACCGCGGCCCCGGCGAAAGCTGGGGAGGGAGGAAACAACCTTGTATCGCAGCAGCCCTTATGATCGCGCCAGTTTGATCGCCGATTTCGATTCGATTCGCATCAGCCTGGCTAGCCCTGAAAAGATTCGCTCGTGGTCGCACGGCGAAGTAACCAAGCCGGAGACCATCAACTACCGCACGTTCAAGCCCGAGCGAGACGGCCTCTTCTGCGCCAAGATTTTTGGCCCCGTCACGGACTGGGAGTGCCTGTGCGGCAAGTACAAGCGCATGAAGCACCGCGGCGTTATCTGCGACAAGTGCGGCGTTGAAGTCACTCTGAGCAAGGTTCGCCGCGAGCGCCTCGGCCATATTGAGCTGGCTTCCCCCTGCTCACACGTGTGGTTCTTCAAGGGCCTGCCCAGCCGCATTGGCTACCTGCTGGACATTTCCATGCGTGATCTCGAGCGCATTCTTTATTTCGAGGCTTTCGTCGTCGTAGATCCGGGCGAAGTCGCCATCCTTCGCGAGCGCGAAGTTTTGCTCGAAGACAAATATCGAGAGTTACAGAAGGAGTATCCCGGCCAGTTCACCGCCAAGATGGGGGCGGAAGCCATCAAGGAGCTTCTCCGACGCGTCGAAGTGGACAAACTCGCCGATGAACTGCGCGAAAAGATGAAGGCGGATCCCTCGCTCCAGAAGCGAATCAAGTTCGCCAAGCGCCTCAAGGTGCTCGAAGCCTTCCGCAAGAGCGGCAATAAGCCGGAGTGGATGATTCTCGACGTGATTCCGGTCCTTCCGCCCGAATTGCGCCCACTGGTGCCTTTGGATGGCGGCCGCTTTGCCACCTCTGACTTGAACGACTTGTATCGCCGCGTCATCAACCGCAACAACCGGTTGAAGAAACTCATGGAACTGCATGCGCCGGACGTCATCGTTCGAAACGAAAAGCGCATGCTGCAGGAAGCCGTCGACGCTCTCTTTGACAACGGCCGCCGCGGCCGCGTTCTGCGCGGAACCAACAATCGCCCGCTCAAGTCCCTCAGCGACACGCTTAAGGGCAAACAGGGGCGGTTCCGCCAGAATCTTCTCGGCAAGCGCGTAGACTACTCTGGCCGCTCCGTTATCGTGGTCGGACCGGAGCTGAAGCTCCACCAGTGCGGGCTGCCCAAGAAGATGGCGCTCGAGCTGTTCAAGCCGTTCATCTATCACAAGCTCGAAGCGCAGGGGCACTGCACCACCATCAAGCAAGCCAAGGAGATGGTCGAGCAGCAGGAAGCCGTCGTTTGGGACATCCTGGAAGACGTCATCCGCGAGCATCCCGTCATGCTCAACCGCGCTCCGACGCTGCATCGGCTCGGCATTCAGGCGTTCGAACCGGTACTTGTCGAAGGCAAGGCTATCCGCATCCACCCGCTCGTCTGCACCGCGTTCAACGCGGACTTCGACGGTGACCAGATGGCCGTGCACATTCCCCTTTCACCCGAATCGCAGGTCGAGGCATCCGTGCTAATGCTCAGCTCGCGCAATATCCTGTCGCCGGCTCACGGCTTGCCTCTGGCTGTGCCGTCCCAGGATATGGTTCTTGGCATCTATTATTTGACGAAGAACAAGCCGGGAGCCAAAGGCGAAGGCCGTGTGTTCGGCGCTACGGATGAAGTCGTCCTCGCGCTGGAAGCCGGAGAAGTCGAACTGCTGACGCCCATTCGCCTGCGCTACACCGGCGAGGTGATCGATCTCACCACCGCGTACGACAACCAGGATGTGCCTCACACCGTTCCCGTGAAGATGGAGCGCCAATTTATCCAAACGACCGTCGGTCGCGTCATTTTCAATTCGCACTTGCCGGAAAAATTTCCCTATGTGAACGGCCTGCTCAAGAAGAAGGGCGTTCAGCAGCTCGTCTATTACGCTTACTTGCGGTTCGGCCTGGAGGACACTGTCGTCCTGCTCGATCATTTGAAGGAATTGGGATTCACTTACGCGACCAAGTCCGGCATTTCGATCGGCATTGACGACATGCTCATCCCCGGCGACAAGAGCAAGCTCGTCGAAGGCGGCGAAAAGGAAGTCGTGCGCGTTCAGCAACAATACCTCGACGGTGCCATCACGCACGGCGAACGCTACAACAAGATCGTTTCCATCTGGGGCGACATCACCGAAAAGGTCGCCGACGAAATGTTCAAGGCGCTTGAAAGCCAGGACAAAGAGGGCAGCATCAACCCCGTCTATGTCATGGCGGACTCCGGCGCTCGCGGATCGAAGCAGCAGATTCGCCAGCTTTCCGGCATGCGCGGACTAATGGCCAAGCCTTCGGGCGAGGTCATGGAAACGCCCATCACTTCCAACTTCCGCGAAGGCCTCACGGTGCTCGAATACTTCATCTCGACGCACGGGGCGCGCAAAGGCTTGGCGGACACGGCGCTCAAGACCGCTGACTCCGGCTACCTAACTCGCCGCCTCGTGGACGTGGCACAAGACGTAATCATCAACGAGCGCGATTGCGGCACGAGCGACGGCATCTACGTCGAACCCATTATCGAAGCCGGCGTAGAAGTCGAGCCGCTCCGCGACCGCATCGTGGGCCGCGTTTCGCTCGATAAGATCAAGGACTTCGAGGGTACGGTCATCGTTGATGTGAACCAGGAAATCACCGAGGAACTTGCGAACCAGGTGCAGGCTGCGGGAATCGAACGCGTGCGCATTCGTTCCGTGCTCACCTGCGAATCCCGCCGCGGTGTCTGCGCGCTTTGCTACGGCCGCAACCTCGCTACCGGCCGGATGGTCGAACTCGGTGAAGCGGTCGGTGTCATCGCCGCGCAGTCCATTGGTGAACCGGGCACGCAGCTCACCATGCGTACGTTCCACATCGGCGGAACTGCTACGCGCGTTTCGGAGCGTTCCACCCTCGAGGCTCGCAACAACGGCGTCGTCAAGTTCGTGGATCTCAAACACGTCGAGGGTCGCGGCGGCACAGCCATTGCTATGAACCGCTCCGGCCTCATCGCCATCGTGGATGAAAAGGGCCGCGAAAAGGAGCGTTACCACGTAGTTTACGGTGCGCGCCTCCGCGTTCAGGACGGCGAGCACGTCACCCACGGCCAGACCCTTGCCGAATGGGATCCGTTCACGTTCTCGATTCTCACCGAAACCAGCGGCGACGTGAAATTCGACGACCTGCGGCCTGGCTTGACGATTGAAGAGCAAGTGGACGAAGTGACGGGCCTCTCGCAGGATGTGGTCACATTGCCTCCGGGCGATGAGAAGCATCAGCCCGCAATTCTGGTCCGCGATTCGTCTGGCAAGGTCCGCAAGAAGTACCTCATGCCTTCCCGCGCCCACTTGATGGTCAAGGATGGCGATGAGGTGCAAGCCGGCGACGTGCTCGCGAAGATTCCGCGGGAAACCACTAAGACTAAGGACATCACCGGTGGTCTGCCGCGTGTTGTTGAGCTTTTCGAGACCCGCAAGCCCAAGGACCCTGCCGTCATCAGCGAAATTGATGGCAGTGTTCGTTACGGCGACATCGCCAAGGGCATGCGCAAGGTCTACGTCGAAAGCGAGGATGGCAAAACCACCAAGGAATACTCGATCCCCCGCGGCGTGCACATCAACGTTCAGGAAGGCGATCACGTCAAGGCAGGCGAGGCCCTCATCGATGGCCCCCTCAACTTGCACGACTTGCTCGCTGTCCTCGGCGAGAAGTTCACGCAGTCGTATCTGGTCAACGCCATTCAGGAGGTGTACCGGCTCCAGGGCGTGAACATCAACGACAAGCACATTGAGACGATCTCACGCCAGATGATGCGCTGGGTCAAGGTCGAAGACGTGGGCGACACGACGTTCCTCCTCGAAGAGCAGGTGGACAAGTTCCGCTTCCGCGAGGAAAATGACCGCGTCATCGCCGATGGCGGCCGCCCCGCAACGGGCCGTCCGCTGCTCCTTGGGATCACCAAAGCGTCCCTCTCGACCGATTCGTTCATCTCCGCTGCGAGCTTCCAGGAGACGACCCGCGTCCTAACGGAAGCGGCTGTCGCCGGCAAGGTGGATTACCTCCGCGGGCTGAAGGAAAACGTCATCATGGGCCGCCTCATTCCCGCTGGCACCGGCCTGGAGCACTACCGCAGCATTCAGTTGCTGACCGAAATGCCCGCGCCTGCCCCAGTCGAGGAAATCCCGGAGGCAGCTGAGCTCACCGCCGAAGAGGCGGCCGCGCTGGACTTCCTGCAAAAGGACACAGAGGCGGACGCCGCTACCGAAGGCTAAGTCTCTTCTCTGGCTGGTGTCCAGACGGCTAGGAAATTAAAAGAAACGGCGTCCTGGTAGTCCACGGGGCGCCGTTTCTGTTCCCAAACAACCCGTACAGGTATCGCTCAGGAACTCCATTTCACAGCTTTGATTGCTGAAATTCGGCTAGCTTTCCTACAATGGATATAGGTCTTGCTGGCGGATGACTCCCGGTTCTGCGGGGTCCGCCCACTTTCATGCACGAAGACAACCAACGCGCCCAGCAGGCCGCCCGCAGGTCGACACAGCACGCTGACAAGCGCGCCGTCTTCTCTTCCCGCTTCGAGCAGTTTGAAAAGCGGCAGAGCGAACTCTGGCGGCTCACCTTTGTTGTCCTTTTTGTCCTCGCTCTGTTTTTCGCCTGGACTTCCTGGGGTTCCGTCAGTTCTCTTGCTCACCGCTTCGCGGTCTTACCGATCGGTCTTGTCGTCCTCATACTTCTCTTCGGCATCTACGTGTGGAAGAAAACCCAGGAGCTCTCCGAACTGCGTGGCCTAATGCGCGGCATGGAACACCGCGACGAAGCTCCTCCCAGCGACAGGCAGCTCGATCAACTATTTTCTCTGATCTCCCGGTCACAGCAGGGCTATCGCGATCTGATCGATTCATTCGATGATATTCTGCTCGCACTTTCTCTTGACGGGCAGATTCGCGCCGCTAACCGCAGTTTTTCCGATCTCGTCGACACGCCCTTCCAGCAAATTATTGGAAAATCCATTGCGGACTTCTTGCAGGAAGGCAGCGGAGACGGGGCCGAGTTGGTTGGCCGTGCGATGCCACGTTTCATGGAACGCCGGCAGTGGACTGGCGTCGTCCAGGTTCGGCTGAAAGGACAAGGGACGCTCTTTTACTTCGACTGTGTGGCGCATGCCATGTTGCGCGATGGCGAAATCCATGGCATCACCGTTCTCGCGCGCGACATCTCCGCGCTCCGCAAGAACGAAGCCCGCTTCACGGAACTCTTCGAATCGCTCCAGGAAGGCATTTACATCACGACTCCGGACGGAACCATTGTGGACGTCAACCCCGCCCTGGTGCGCATGCTGGGCTACGATTCCAAGGAAGAAGTGCTGAAAAGGCGCGTTTCGGAAATCTTTGTTGATCGGGAAGAGCGCAAGAACCTCAAGGAAGAGGTCGAGCGCCAGCCGATGATTCAAGGCCGGGAGATCACGCTGATCCGCAAGGACGGCACTTCCATCGCGTGTTTAAACACCGCTGCTGCGGTTCGCGACAATTCCGGCCGCGTGCTGCGCTATCAAGGGGCGCTCATGGACATTACCGAGCGCCGCGAGATGGAACGCCGGCTTCACCAGCAGCAGGAATTTGCCCGCCGCCTCGTCGACAACTTCCCCGATCTCATTCTGGTGCTAGATGCCGCAGCCCACTACACCTTTGTGAGTCCCCGTTGCAAGGAGGTGCTAGGGTACGAAATCGAAGACACGCAGAGCATGAAATTTGGCGGCCGCACTCATCCCGAGGATTTGCCTGCTGCCGAATCGCTTTACCAGGACATCATGACCGGGAAGCAGAACTTTGCCTCTCTGGAAATTCGCGTGCGCCACAAGACGGGAGATTGGCGGCGGATTCGTTTTAATTTCAGTCCCCTGGCCGATGAAAAGGGGAATATCGAGGGTGTGGTTCTCTCCGGCCGCGACGTAACCGATCTGAAGCGCTTGGAAGAACAGCTCATTCAGGCGGAGAAACTTGCCGCGATGGGACAGATGCTGGCCGGCGTCGCCCACGAGCTGAACAATCCTTTGACTGCCATTCTCGGCGTAACTGAGCTCCTCCGCGACCGTCCCGGAGCGGACGACTCCACCAAGCGCCAATTGGAACTCACGCACCGGCAGGCCCGCCGCGCCGCGCGCATCGTGCAGAACCTTCTCGAATTCTCGCGTCCTGCCTCCCCTCAGAAAAAGCCGCTTGACCTAAACAACCTTCTTGAGCGCACGCTGCAGCTGCACGAACATTCCTTGCGCCGCAACAATATTGAGGTGGATTTCCGTCTGCAACACGATCTTCCCGGCGTCGTTGGGGACGCCAATCAACTGATTCAGGTTTTTCTTAATCTTATTACAAATGCCGAACAAGCTATCCGGGAAGTCCGTGATTCTGGCCGCATTCAGATTCGTTCCGGCCAGAATGGCAACCAGCTAGCCGTCACCGTGCAGGACGACGGTGTTGGCATCCGCCCGGAAGCGCTTCCGCGGATTTTTGATCCTTTCTACACCACTAAGCGTCCCGGCGGAGGCACCGGCCTCGGGCTCAGCATCTGCATGTCCATCATTCGTGAACACGGCGGAAGCATCGAGGCCGAAACTCTTCCTGCCGGCGGCTCTGCTTTCACCATTTACTTGCCTATCGCCTCCATGAGGGCGCCCGAGACATTTTCCATTCCTTCGGAACCGGGCGCTGTCAGCTCGAATGAAATCCAGCCGACCGCCAATCTTCTCAGAGGCCGCTCGGTGCTCGTGCTCGACGACGAGGAGAGTCTCCGGATGCTTCTACAGGAAGGCCTTTCTGCCTACGGCTTGCGAGTAGGTTGCGCGGCGACAACCGAGGAGGCTCTCGCCCATGTGCAACGCTCCAGCTATGACGTACTTCTCTGCGACCTACATCTTTCTTCCGGTGGCTTCATGGTGGACGGCCGCGACGCCGCCAGCCGCATTCTCCAAGCGGCGGGGGCGCAGAAGCCGGCTGTCATCTACATGACCGGCGATCTGGTCGAAGGCGTCGAAGAAACTGCGGACCAAAGCCACCCCGTTTGTCTCCAAAAGCCTTTCCGCGTCTCTGATGTGCTGTCTCTCTTGAGGGAAGTTCTGTCAGATGCTCCGGCTGAAACTCGCCAGACCCGTTGACTGTTTTTCTGAATTCCTTCGACACGTTTTGGCAGCGAGCTGATTGCGGAATTAGTTCTTCTTTGCCGGGGCCGTTGCTTTGGCGCCGGTTGTGCCATCCACGCCAAAATCCCACACGTAGAGGTTCATTCCATCCGGCAAAATTTCCGCCAGCGCATATTCGCCAGGTGGCAGCGGCTCGCTTATCGTGAAGCGAAAAACAGTAGGTGCGATTTCCCAGCGCTGAATCGAAATCGAATTGCGCTTTTCCTCCAGCTGTTCCCCGAAGAGACTCCTGATCGACTCCAGTTGCCTTTTGTTTCCCTTAACCGTCGCCCGCACCAGCTCCACTTCCGGGCCGGATTCACCCGGCCGGCTGCTCTTCACGATGGGAGTCGTCCGGTCTGGATCCGGCGGCGCTTCCCGCAAATAGAACTCCGCCTGTCCACTTGTCACCCGGATACTTGCCTTGTTTCCCAGGATTTCCACGTTTCGCTTGCTAGGGACGATCGGAATTGGTGAAAGCACCTGTTTCAAAAACTGTTTTTTGTCCGTCTTGACCTGCGATCCGACCTGCTCTAGCGGCCTCACGGATTTTCCTTCAATCAGGAACATCCCTTCGCCGGGTGGCAGGAAGACATCCGGCGCCACTTGCAGGCTCGCGTCCACGTCCATCATCGTCTCGATTTTGTGGGCTTGTTCCTGTGCGTGGATCTTCTTGGCGAGGGCGTCTTCCTCAGCCTGCTCAGCCGTGGCGGCTTTGGCGGTCGCGTCCCAATCCACCATCGCCGCGGGAATTTCCTCCCAATCGCCCCGTTCCGAGCTTAGGTAACGGACCCGCTCCGCATTCCGCCGGTAATCCCTCACCATTTGAAACGTACCGTCTTTCAGAACGAGCTTCTTGCCTCGCGGCAAGGCGGGCACTCCAGCCTGAGTATCTTTGCTGGTCGCTTGCTTCTCAGTCGGGGTCTGCCCCTGCTTGGTTGTCGTCGCACCACTCGACGATTGGCAGTGGCCTGTCGCGCCAACCAAGAAAGCCAAGCACGCGCAAGCGATTAGCCTGAGCATCCCACGAGATCCCAATCCCATTTGTTTTACCCCTGACGTGCGATGCATGCGAGCCGGCCCGGTTTGCCCCCTATGGCGAGGATACGCCCGTCCCTTCCAGACCCGCAACCCGCAGCCTACGTGCATCCCAAAACAAAAAACGGCCCCCTAGCCAAGCCAGGGAGCCGATTGAAGGTCGTTTTGACCTATCGGGGTCTTAGTGAGTGCATTTCGGAAACAGGGTCACCAAAACCATCAGATCCGAAAGAGTGAACAGCCACTGATCGGCGCTGATGCCGGCGGCTTCGGCTGCCCGGGCGATGAAGCCCAAATGACGGCTCTTCGCAAAATTGTGCACATGCTCGACGCAAATCCCCGTCAAGCTGGCAACCTCTGAATCGGTGAAGATCTTTTGGCTCGACTTCACGGTAACCATGGCCCGGCTCCTCTGCCCCGCCTCATACTAGCCCTCACCTACTTAGATGCTGAAAGCATCGTATGTGCTGCACTATTCCCAAGCAATAGTCGTTCCGTTCTGCCAGGCAAAAACGAACCGTCTAGTACTTTCTCACTAAAACCCAGCAAGAGCGGCCTTTTTCGACACATCTTCACATTGCTGTGGTTTAGTACGCGGGGTAATTATAGGCCCGGAGAGTGGAAAAAATATTCTACTTTTCCAAACCTGTTACGGTTTTCGGTAGATTTCTGGCTATCTCTCGCACCTGCTTCGCGTGCCGTATTTCATGCGAGGCAACAAACTGTAGCCATTCGTACGCATTGAGCGTCCCCAGAAACGGATGAGCCAGGTTGTACTTGCTGAGGTCGTGGCCTCTTGTTTCTTTGATGAACGCCAGCGTTCGCTCCTGTAACTCCACGCAATTCCGCCAGCATCTCTTTTGCCTTGCACCGGCTTCAAGGGTTTCCGAGCAACCTTTCGGTACGGCTCAGGACGGCCCGTTCGATCGCGCTCAGGTGATTCTCGATCATGGTCGCGAGGCTGGCATGGATTCATCTAGGCAGCGCAAACACTCAGACGGCCGCCCCTCCCGCCCGCTCGAACGCATGGGCTAGCTGCAGGACCCGCGCTTCGCCAAAAGGAGCACCGAAGATTTGAAGGCCAGCCGGCAGCTTTCCATCGATTCTCCCGCATGGCACGGAAATGCCCGGTACCCCCGCCAAAGATCCAGTAACTGTATATATATCAGCAAGATACATCTGAAGTGGGTCGTCGGTACGTTCACCCAGTTTGAAGGGGGGAACCGGAGACGTTGGCGTCAGGATCGCGTCCACCTTGGCAAACGCATCGCGGAAGTCCTGAGCGATCAGCGAGCGAACCTTCTGTCCCTTCAAATAGTATGCGTCGTAATAACCCGCCGAAAGCACGTATGTCCCCAGCACGATGCGTCGTTTTACCTCCGCGCCGAATCCCGCACCGCGCGTCTTTCGATACATCGCGAGCAAGGAATCGTCATCCACGCGTAATCCATAACGTACGCCGTCATACCGCGCCAGGTTGGAACTCGCCTCCGCCGTCGCGATAATGTAATAAGTCGCAATGGCGTAGTCCGTATGCGGCATGCGAATGTCAATCAGCTGACATCCCAGCTTTTTGAAAAGCTCAATTCCGGTTTCGATCTTTTTTCGCACTCCCGCGTCCATGCCTTCACCGAAATACTCTTTGGGGATGCCCAGCCGCAGCCTCTTGACAGGCTTCTCAAGTTCCGTCCGATAGTCGGGCACAGGTGCCGTCGTCGAAGTCGAATCGTGCGGGTCTCGTCCGGCAATGACCTGAAGGATGGCCGCGACGTCTTCTACATTGGTGGCAAGGGGGCCAATTCGGTCCAGTGAGGACGCAAACGCAATCAGTCCATATCGCGAAACGCGGCCATAGCTCCCCATCATTGCGGGAACTCCGCAGAACGAGCCCGGCTGCCGAATGGAACCGCCCGTATCCGTTCCCAGGGACGCCACCGCCAGCCCTGCTGCCACCACGGCCGCCGAGCCGCCGCTCGAGCCCCCTGGTACGCGGTCCTGCGCGAGAGGATTCTTTACCGGACCATAGGCGGAATTCTCATTCGAGCTTCCCATCGCGAACTCGTCGCAATTGGTTTTTCCCAGAATGACCGCGCCAGCCGCCTCTAGCCGCTCTACCGCGGTCGCGTCGTACGGAGGAATGTAGTTCTGCAAGATCTTCGAGCCGCACGTGGTCTTTATTCCGCGCGTGCTGATGACGTCCTTGATGGCTACCGGCACGCCTGCCAGGGGCGGTAACGGTTTTCCTCCGGCCACCAACGCGTCAATTTTGTCCGTTTGCCGCCGAGCCCGCTCTTTTGAGAGCGTTAGGAAAGCGTTTAGCTCCGGATTACGCGCTTCGATCCGCTTGTAAAAATCCGCGGCCAGCTCGCGTGCCGAAATCTTCTTCGCCGCAAGGGCCTCTTTGACTCCGTCAATGGTCCAATTCGCAGTCATCGTCCGATGACTTTCGGCACGCGGAAATACGGTGGCTCAGGGTCGGGAGCGTGCTTCAGGACGTCTTCGGCCACCGCGCACGGCACAATCAGGTCCTCTCGCAGCGTGGCGTCGGCCGTCTGGTCGTCGCTCAAAACCTGCGCCATAGGCTCGACCTTGGTGGTGTCCAGCTCGTTCAGTTTTCCAATGTATTCCAGAATCTCGTCAATTTGCGCGCGGTACATCTCCAGCTCGGCCTCGCTCAAGTCGAGATAAGCCAGTTCCGCCACTCGCAACACATCTTCCCGGCTGATTTTCACTGGAGGTTCCTCAGCGACCCGCAGGCGCAACTTCGGCCGTCTTGCGCGGGTACTTTTTCGCGATGTAGTTATCGACGAGCGCTTGGAAGGCCGCGGCCAGCTCATCGTAGGTGCCTTCGAGCGTAACGTCTTTCTGCCCATCGATGTAGACGGGGCAACGGGGTGCCTCGCCCGTTCCCGGCAAGCTGATGCCGATGTTCGCGGCTTTCGATTCTCCAGGTCCGTTGACGATGCAGCCCATCACCGCAAGCGTCATGTTCTCGACGCCTTCGTACTGAGTCTTCCAAATCGGCATGCTGCCGCGAATGTAGCCCTGGATCGCCTCCGCCAATTCCTGAAACGTGGTGCTTGTCGTGCGCCCGCAGCCGGGGCACGCCGTCACGCTGGGCGCAAACGAACGCAATCCCAGTGCCTGCAAGAGTTCGCATGCGGCGTAAACTTCTTCTCGGCGATCGCCCCCCGGTTTAGGCGTCAGTGAAATGCGAATCGTGTCGCCAATGCCTTCGTAGAGCAGCACACCGAGCGAAGCCGCCGACCAGATTTGGCCCTTCATGCCCATACCGGCTTCGGTAAGCCCCAAGTGCAAAGGCTGCTCAGTTTTTGCCGAAAGGTCGCGGTAGACAGTAATCAGGTCGCGCGGCCGCGAAGTCTTGCAAGAAATAATGATCTGGTCGTGCCGCAGCCCGGACTCCAGCGCCAGTTCCGTCGACTCCAGCGCGGAAAGTACCATGCAATCGTTGATGATCTCTTCGGACTCTTTGCCGAGATTCCTGTCGGTGTTCTCCTGCATCTTGCGCATTACCAGCTCTTGATTCAGCGAGCCGCCATTCACGCCGATGCGCACCGGTTTGCCATTGTCGCGCGCGATTTTGCAGATCGTGGAGAACTGTTCATCGCGACGCTGCCCTGCGCCAACGTTGCCCGGATTAATGCGGTATTTATCGAGTGATTTTGCGCATTCGGGAAACTTGGTCAGCAGCACGTGCCCGTTGTAGTGGAAGTCGCCAATGATTGGCGCGCCGCATCCCGCGTCCAGCATTCGTTTCTTGATCTCCGGCACCGCCGCCGCCGCTTCCGGCACGTTTACCGTCCAGCGCACAATCTCTGAGCCCGCCTCGGCCAGCTCCAAAGTCTGTTTCAAAGTCGTCTCAATATCGGCCGTGTCGGTGTTCGTCATGGACTGCACGACGATGGGCGCGCCTCCGCCCACGCGCACGTGTCCCACCTTCACGCCATAGGTTTTCCGGCGTGGGTGGCGGCTGGCGGCAGCGTCAAATCCTTCAATCTGTGTAAGCATTCCTTATAATTCTAGCGTGATTTGGCCCTTCCTGGAAATCGAGTATCCTCGCCGGGTGCGCGACCTGGAAGAGGCATCTTGCGGGTTTCCTTTTTTTGTGGCATTGCTCTGAACGTATCTATACGTACAGATTAGATACGATACAGAGAGGAGACCCCTATGCCTGACGATCTCGCAACTTTGGAAACCCAAAGATCCAAGCTCCTGGAGGAGTTCCTCGACTTGGGTGATCTTCGACCGGGTTCCATTACCGCCGTGACCCGGCGCTGCGGCAAACCTTCCTGCCACTGCGCCAAACACAACGACCCTGGACATGATCCGCAATTTCGCCTCACTCGCCGCATCTCCGGCAAGACGGTAACGGAGAGCTTTCCCAATCCCACGGCGCTGCGCAAGGCGCAGCAAGAGGTCGCCGAGTTTCATCGCTTCCAGAAGCTTAGCCAGGACTTGGTCACCCTCAACGACAAGATCTGTCGACTCCGCCCGGTCGAGCCGCAACGGGGCGGCTGGACCGAGCAGGAAAAAAAACGGCTGCTGCGGTCCATCAGGAGGTGGCGCGGGAAGTAAACCAACTGCTCTGCCGTGTCTTTGCACAACGCCGTAAGGACGGGCAGACGGATCTGGAGGCCGTAGAGTCGGCCTTGCGGGCTGCGCTCCACCAAGCGGGTGCTGCCGCCTTAACCGAACTGCTGCAATTCGAAGCTCCGGCGGCTGATCAGCGTCAGTTGCCGTGCCGATGTGGCCATCACGCCCAATACCAGGAAATCCGCTCCAAACCCACCTTGACGATCGTAGGTCCGGTGCGCATTGCCCGCCCCTACTACTTGTGCTCCCAATGTCATCTCGGCCAGTTTCCGGTGGATGTCGAACTGGACATCGAAAATACAGAGTTTTCTCCCGGGGTGCGCCGCATGCAGGGTCTGGTGGGCCAACAGGCCCCGTTCGATCACGGCCGCGAGCAGATGCAACTTCTGGCCGGCTTGGAGGTGACCACCAAATCCGTGGAGCGTACGGCAGAGGCCATCGGAGCCGATATCGCCCAGCGCGAGCAGGGAGAGATCCAGAAAGCCCTGCAGTTGGATCTGCCCGTCATCGTCGGCGAGCCGATGCCCATCCTGTATGTGCAAATGGATGGGACCGGAGTTCCCGTGGTGAAGAAAGAGACGGCGGGTCGGCAAGGCAAGACCGCGGGCCAACCAGCTCATACGCGTGAAGCCAAGTTAGGGTGTGTGTTCACTCAGACCACCTGGGACAAACAAGGCTACGCGATCCGCGATCCGGATTCTACTACCTACACTGGGGCCCTGGAAACCGCGGTAGAGTTTGGCCAGCGCATCTATCGAGAAGCACTAAAACGTGGTTGGAGCCGCGCGAAAAAGAAGGTGGTCATCGGCGATGGAGCCGAATGGATCTGGAATCTTGTCGCCGAACACTTTTCGGGAGCGATTCAGATTGTGGACTTCTACCACGCTTGCCAGCATCTCTGGGAGGTGGCTCGCAGACTACACCCCCATAACGAAGGGAACCAGAAAACTTGGATGAAAATCCACCAGAAGCTGCTGGAGAAGGGAAAAATCGAAAAGCTGGTGCTCTCGCTACGTTCCATGGATGCTGACAATCCCGACGTTGCCGAGAAGATACGCACGGAAGCGGACTACTTTGCGAGGAATGCGGAGCGCATGCGATATCCCCAATTTCGGTGCCAACATCTGTTTGTTGGCTCGGGTGTGATCGAAGCGGGCTGCAAGACTGTAATCGGCTCCCGCCTCAAACGATCTGGTATGTTCTGGACTGTACGGGGAGCCAACGCGATTCTCGCTTTGCGCTGCTGTCATCTCAACCGCCGCTTTGAAGATTACTGGGAGGGCCGACGGGCGGCCTAACTTCCACTTACATGTCGCGCACGCCTTTCTGGAGGGGGCGCACGTCAGCAGGGTGGCGCTTTCGAGAAAAGGCGTGATTTTCTCTTTTTCCTGCAGTATTATATACGGCAGGAGGACCGAGCATAGATAATCTCACACCTGTAGTGCCTTCCCGCATTGCACAATTAGCAGCAGCCTTCTCGCATCCGCAACCGATGCGACGAGGTTCGCTCTGTGAACGCCGGATGAAGTGCGGACAAGCAGCCTGCGCCTGTCAACGCGATCCTAAGGCAGCCCATGGTCCTTACTTCCTCCTCACGCAGAAGGTCGAGGGCAAGACCCATTCCCGCTATGTCTCGCCCGAACAGGCGCCGGTGGTCCGGCGGCAGATCGAATCGGGACGGCAATTTCGAGAACGTGTCGAAGCCTATTGGGAGGCCTGCGAACGATGGGCCGATGAACACCTCGAAGGGATCCCGGTTTCCGCCGAGGAGGCCGAAAAAGGGGGCTCTCCGCGGACCTGGAAAGCGAAGTCGCCCAAGAAATCGAAAC